>Ga0182749_1001818_pt1 | contig 16213 bp, 14 predicted proteins | sample eDN3rd37CKraftMG_FD_128875 | JGI IMG/M metagenome (GOLD analysis project Ga0182749, IMG submission 128875) | Enriched Miracle-Growth compost microbial communities from Emeryville, California, USA - eDNA 3rd pass 37_C Kraft MG (version 2) (version 2) ...
CGCCTGCTACAGGAATGCGACCCTTTCCTGTGTCTGGTCCATGGCTTTGGACACAGCCTGGGCCACCTGGTCCCCCACCAGCGGGTCGACCGGCAGGCCCAGCGTCTCTGCTTTCTTCAAGAACTCCGGATCGGAAGTGGCGGCAGCATAGGCGTCGCGCAGCGTCTTCAGAACATCGTCCGGAATGCCCGCGGGGCCAGCGGTCAGGCGCGAGATGTTGCTCTGCGACTCCACCAGCGCAATGGCTTTTTGCCCCTCTTCATCGCTGATGAGGCTGGAAAGCTGTGGGACATCGGTCTGCGAGCCGCCGATCTGTGCGATGAACTTGCCGTGCCCCTCGTCCACGAACTGCTGGAAGGTCGAGCGCGAGCCAATGATGCCCTGCACCTCGCCACGGCGCATCGCGAGCTGGTCGTCATTGCCGTTGTAGCCGGTGATCACCTGGATCGGCAGGTCCAGAGTATCGACCAGCATGGTGGTCTCGATGGTAGAGGCACTGCCCACGCCAGCGGAGGCGAATTTGATGGGTTCCTTGAGGCTGGTCAGTTGCTCGAAGCTCTCGATGCCGGATTGCTTCGATACCACGACCACACGCGGGTCAGAGGCGACCTTGCCGATCCAGGACATCTTGGCCAGATCGAACTTGATGCCCTCGTTGCCCGCGAGCTGGCTGTAGATCAGGCCAGTGTTGAAGGTGCCGATGGTGAGCCCATCCGGCTCGGAGGCATAGACATAGTTGGCGCCGATGATGTGGCCGGCCCCTGGCATGTTCTGCACGACGACGGTGGAGCCCGGCAGGTGCTTCTGCATGAACTCGGCCACCAGTCGGCCGTTGGTGTCGTAGCCGCCCCCCGGCTCGGTGGCGACGATATAAGTCACTGTCTTGCCGTTGAAATATTCCGGGCCGGACTGCGCCAACGCGCTGCCTGCCCAGCCGGCGACAATGAGAGCCGCCGCATGGACGGCGGCGCGTTTCGTCAGGCTATTCATCCTTATCTCCCTTTCAGATCGGTTTTTTGCGTCGGGGCCATGCCGCAGCTGCGACATGCTCACTCCTCCCCAAGCGCTTGTTTCAGGAATTCGACCATCTCCGGCGGTTGGTCCATCGCCTTCGTCACCGCCTGGGCGACCTCCTCGCCCACCGTCGGAGAAATGGGCAGGCCAAGCGACTCCGCTTTCTTGAGGAACTCGGGATCGGAAGTCGCGGCCGCATAGGCCTCGCGCAGCGTCTTCAGGATGTCTTCGGGGATGCCGGGCGGGCCGGCGGTCAGGCGCGATATGCTGCTTTGCGATTCGATCAGTGCGATCGCTTTCTGAGCATCCTCCCCTTCGACGAGGTTGGACAAAAGCGGCACGTCCGTTTCCGCTCCACCCACCTGGGCAAGGAACTTTCCGTGCCCCTCATCCACGAATCGCTGGAAGCTCGAGCGCGAGCTGAACATGCCCTGCACCTCGCCGCGGCGCATCGCGAGCTGGTCGTCATTGCCGTTGTAGCCGGTGACGATCTGGATCGGCAGCCCGAGCGCCTCCACAAGCATCGTCGTCTCGATGGTTGAGGCGGTGCCCACGCCCGCGGCCGCGTACTTGATCTTTTCCTTCAAGCCCATGAGTTGCTCGAAACTCTCCAGTCCCGATTGCTGCGAGACGATGAAGACGCGCGGATCGGCGCCGACATTGCCGATCCAGGACATCTTGGTGAGGTCGAACTTTATGGCTTCGTTACCGGCGAGTTGACCGTAAATAAGGCCGGTATTGAACGTGCCGATGGTGAGGCCATCGGGCTTGGAGGCATAAATGTAGTTGGCCCCGATGATGTGGCCGGCTCCGGGCATGTTCTGCACAACGAATGTGGAGCCGGGCAGATGCTTCTGCATGAATTCCGCCACGAGCCGGCCATTGGTGTCGTAACCACCGCCCGGTCCGGTGGCCACGATATAAGTGACTGTCTTTCCGTTGAAATATTCCGGCCCTGATTGCGCGAGCGTCGCGCTGCTCCAGCCGCCGATCAGGAGCGCGGCGCCAGCCGCGATGCACCTTGAAATACGATCCAATCTCTCCTCCCTTGTATCCGCCCGCGCCGCTGCCGGGCGCTTAGAATCCGGCCGCCTTCATCGCAGCAGATGTGAGAAAGCCGGGATGCAGTCGGATGTGCAAAATGACTGCGAACACCAGGTACATGATGAGCGTCGCTCCAATCCCGAGCGACAACGCCATCCGCCAACTCGCCTCCGCCTGCCGGCGCAAAAAGGTGACGAGCATCACGGGGACGCTGACATAGAAGCCGAGCAGGAGCACGGCGGAGATGAAGACGACGAAATAACCGATCATCACCGCCTCTCCGCGCACCGTGTGGGGGCCAAACTCGGGCTCGGCCGCCTCCACCTCCGGCTTGCCGATCTTTGGCGCCGCGCGAAAGCGATAGAGGACAAGGCGCCCGCCAGAAGCGTGCGCCGCATCCAGCGCGAGTTGCAGAAGGCACAGCGCCATCCCGGGAATGCCGACGACGAGCGGCATGAACCTGGCGCCCACGGGGTATTGCAACGCGATCAGGACCAGGGTCGAAAAGAAGGCAAACATGAAGGCCGTAAGCCATGTACTGAACGTTTTCACGATTCAGCCTCCGATCTGCACCTGATGCCGGCTCGGCCGCATATTGCGGTAAACCGCGTAAGACATGAGCGCGACGATCATGCCGATGAGGACGAGGGAGAGCGGCCTCAAGAAGAAGGCGTAGCCCCAGAGCTGCAAAGCCTGGTTCAGCGACTCCTCCGCCTTGCTCCCCAGAACGAGGCCGATCACGAAAGGCGCGCGCGGCCAGCCGGCGCGCAGGAAGCCGTAGCCGATGGCGCTGAACAGCACGAGCACGACGAGGTTCTGCCATTGATACTCGCTGACGTAGCAGCCGATGGCGATGAACACGAGGATGAAGGGCACCAGCATGCGGCCGTTGACGAAGGTGAGCACGGCCACCCAGCGGCAAACGAAGAGCAGGATGCTGACAGCGATGAGATTGCCCACCACCAGCGCCCAGATCAGAGTCCAGACGAGGTCGAGATGCTCCGTGATCATGAAGGCGCCGGGCTGGATGCCGAGGATCAGGAATGCGCCGAGCAGGACGGCCATACCCGAGCTGCCGGGAATGCCGAAGAAGAGCGTGGGCAGAAGCGAGCCGCCTTCCTTGGCATTGCTGGCCGTCTCCGGGGCGATCACGCCCTCGATGGCACCACGTCCGAACATCTCCGGGTGCTTGGAACTCTGCACGGCGTGCCCATAGCAAAGCCATGCCGCCGCCGAGCCGCCCAGGCCCGGGATCATGCCGATCACCGCGCCGATCACAGACGTGCGTGTCACCAGCCACCAGTTGCGAGGCACTTCCATGACCCCCGACAAGAGCTGGCGATAGGAGAAATTCTTGTCCTCCATGGGCGCAGCCGAAATGGCCCCGCCCTTGGCGCCGAGCGCGATCATCTCGGGCACGGCAAAGAGCGCGAGCACGGCGGTCACCAGGCTGACACCATCCCAAAGGAAGAGCATGTCGCCCGCATAGCGCGGCGTGCCGGTCTGCGGATCCATGCCGACGGTAGCCAGCATCAGGCCGTAGAAGCCGACGATCAGGCCTTTGACGATTTTGTCGCCGCTGGACAGGAAGGCAATGAAGCTGATGCCCAGAAGCGCGACGAGGAAGAACTCCGCCGGGCTGAACATCAGCACGATAGGCTCTAGAACGGGGATCATCAGCGCGAAAACGGCGGCGCCCAGAATGCCGCCGACACCCGAGGCGGTGATGCTTGCCCCCAGTGCGCGCGCCGCCTGCCCCTTCTTGGCCAGAGGATAGCCATCCAGCGTGGTGGCTGCATCGTCGCCGTCACCGGGAATTCCGAACATGATGGAGGAGATTTGGCCGCTGGTGCCGTTCACCGCATGCATGGCGAGCAGGAACACCGAGCCTGCCACCATATCCATGCCATAGACGAAGGGGATGGCCATCGCGATGGAGAGCTTGCCACCGATGCCCGGCGTCACGCCGACCAGGAGACCGCAGACCACCGCCACCAGCATGAGACCCATAATGTGCGGTGAGGTGACGAGCCCGTAAAGCGCTCCGAACATGACATCGATCATGTCGATCCGGTTCCTCCCTTCTCGCTACGACGGATTTGTCAGGTGTCCCTTTTTCTATTCTGGGACGCATTTCCCCGTGCCCGACGTCACCGTTTGGCTGGCCGATTAGGGACTGGCCGCGGTCGGTTGTCCAAGACAAAAATCGAGGGACTGCATGTCGTGTTTCGGCATGGCTGTCTGGCGCGCCGAGGAGAGCGCCGAGCAAAACGGCAGGGCATCGAGCATCGATTCCCAGCTTGTTAATGAACCCCATATTGATAATGTCTTGCTGTTCCAGGGGAGGAGCTATCGATGGATTTAAGAAGCCTTAGGCTTTACATGGCCGTGCTCGAGCACGGCAGCATCACCAAGGCATCGGAGAGCGTGCATGTGGCACAACCGGCGCTTGGGCTTCACATAAGGAAGCTCGAAGAAGAACTGGGCCTGCGGCTTCTGGAGCGACATTCGCGCGGCGTTCGCGCCACCGAGGCAGGCGTGCTGCTTGCCAACCACGCGGAGGTGATCCTGCGCTACGTGGACCAAGCCAAGGACGAGCTGACGAGTTATGCCAAGGTCCCGAGCGGCAAGGTGGTGATCGGCCTGACGCCGACCGCCCGCGAGGCGATTGCCGTTCCCCTGGTCGAGCGCGTTTCGCGCGACCTTCCAGGCGTTCACCTGACGGTCAAGGAAGCGCTGAGCGAGTCGCTGGTGGAATCCCTGCTCGACGGCCGCATCGACGCGGCGCTCATCTACAACACACGCGAAGGCGGCGACCAGCTTCTCTTTGAACCGCTTGCAGCTGAGAATATGTATTTCGTCTATCCCCTCAGCGAGGGGCGCAGGGAGGGAGACACGATCCGCCTGACCGATGCGATCAGCGAGCGGCTGATCCTGCCGACGCGTCCGCATCTGGTGCGTACCGAGGTTGACCGATTGGCGGAGAACATCGGCATCGTCCCGAACCTCGTGCATGAGGTGGACTCGACCGCCGCCATCCGCGATTTCGTCAGCCGCGGGCTCGGCTGTTCGATCATGCCGCGCGGGGCGGTCATGAACCATGCCTATGCAGCGAGCGTGGGGAGCCAGATGGTGGTAGAGCCGCAAATCAAACGCCTCCTGCATCTCGCCCATTCGCGCAGGCGCTCCATCTCCAAAGCGTTCAAGGCCGCGCTCAGCGCGCTCAAGTCCGTCGTCGAAGACGAGATCCGGCGGCCTGACGGCCAATGGCAGCGGCTCGAACCGCGGCTGCGGATTGTCCGCAATCCGACGGCAGTCGAGGAAAGGGCGGGCTGAATTCAGAGCCCTTCGCGAATCGAGCCGTGAAAGCTTTAGGGGAGGCTCCTGGCCTCCCCTTTCCACACCCTCAATGGTGGTGCGAATGGTCGTGATCATGGTCATGGCCATGATCGTGATCCCTCATGTGCTCAAACATCCTGGCGGGCTCGGCATAGCCGTCAAGCAACGCTTCCATCGTCGAGCGCGCCATCTCGGCGCCGGGCGGGAGTTGGCCCGCGAGGAAGCCGGCCAGACGGGCGAACACCACCGCCTGGTTGGCGATGGTCTCAGCCTGCCCGCCTTCCGCCACAGCGAGCACATCGCTGATCGCCTCGCGAAGCGTGCGGCGGAACAAGGTTGACATGTAAGCGGGGCGCTCGCTGTCTGCGGCCAGCGGTGGCTGGTCGCTTGGCGCGACATTCGCCACGCCATAGCCGCGGGCGATGTAAAGAAGCCTTGAAACCAGTTCCTCGTCGAAACCCTTTTCGTCCTCGAGTTCACCGCACATCGCATAATCCTGCTCTTGGCGGCGCTCCGGACCAAGCCTTCCGGCTCGGCTCAAGAAGCCGCGGCTGACGGCTTGCCATTCCATTCGGGCAGATCGGCCTTCTCGGCTTCGTAATGCACTTCCATCCTGGATTCCAGCCCGTGCTTCGCCAGCGCCTGGGCGAAGAGATTGCGTATGAGCGGCTTTTCGTCGGCATAGTCGATCTGGTCGCCGCCGATGCGCTGGCTGATCCAGGCCTTCGGCACGCCCTGGGCGTTACGCATCGAGACCACCTCGTGCTTGAAGGCCAGATAGCGCGCCGGCGTGGTGCCGGTGTTGAAATGCTGGTGGTACCAGAAGTTCGGCGGCACCACCATCGTGCCCACCTGCCACTCGTAACGGCGCGGTTCCTCGCCTTCCGGCCACATCAGGCTGTACCCCTCCCCTGAGAGGATGATGACATGCGCACCCGGTCCGTGCCGATGCGCCTTCTTGTAGGTGCCGACGCCAAACTGCGAGATATGGCTGTTCATGGATCCACGCGCCATGTTGAAGCGGATGTGGCCGCCGCCGGCCCCCCGTTCCTTGGCCGAGATGAGCGGCAGGTTCACCGCATCGGCCACGAAGTTGGTCTGCAGCAGCAGCCCTTTCTGTTCTCCACGATTGGCAAAATAATCCGGCTCGCCGTTGAAGCGGTTCTTGAAATCGAAGGGCGTATTGAAGACGAATTCTTCGGCTTCATAGAGGTTTATGATGGGCGGAGCATTGGTAACGGCGACATAACGCGCAGGCTCGCGGCCGGAAGTGTTGAAATGCTGGTGCCAAGTGTTGAGCGGGATCGCGAACATGGAGCCCTTCTGCCACTCGAAGCTCACCCGCTTGCCGGCGTCGTTCCATGCCGTGGTCGAGCCGCTGCCGTCGAGAATAAGGATCATCTCCTCGAAGAGCTGGCGCTGTGGCGCGAGCTTGCCGCCGGGAGGGATCTCGCAGACATAACAGTCGTTCGAGGTTCTCGACGCGTCATGGTTGATAAAGACGCCTCGCCCGCCGCGACGCGGCCACGGCTTCAGCTCCACCGTATGGAGGCTTGGGATGTAGAAGGCGCTGATAATATCCAGCCCTTCCTTTTCCACCCAGCGCATGTAGGGAGTCTCCCTTTCGGTGGCGAATTTCTTCGCCAGCGCCTCCGAAACGATGGCATCTCCCGCCATAAGCAATCTCCCTAGCTCGTTTCCGGCAATCCCGGATTTCTGCGGCGGCGATGTCTCGCCTTTCTGCCGCAACGCGTGCTTAGGGGTATCGTAAAAGACTGGGGGGCGGGAAATATCGAAAATGATTAGCTGCCAACAGGCGCTCTTCTGGGCTGGAGCGTTTCTGTCTGGCTACCCTCGCGAATCCATCTTGCCCCGGCGCTCGAAACGGTGGGCTGGTCCATCTAGACTGCCGCCGAAAGACCATGCCGCAAGGGAGAGGCAAGTGAGCGACGGAACCGACCCCACAGAAAACCCGCCTTACCATTCCCTGTCCGACCACCTTTACGGCGACGAGTTCGATCACGAGCATGGCCCGGATGCCGATCACGACCACGACTCCATAGAACTCGGGCCGCTGGAGGAGAATCCAATCTGGATCCAGGACCACGTGTCGCTGACGAGCGTCGGCATGGACATCGGCTCCTCCGGCACTCAGGTCATCTTCTCGCGCATTCATATGCGCCGCATCGGCGAGGACCTAACGAGCCGCTATATCGTCGCCAAGCGCGAGACGCTCTACCAGTCCCCGGTCGAGCTCACGCCCTATCGCAGCGGAACACGCATCGATGACGAAGCGTTGGGCCGACTGATCGATGAGGCCTATGGTGCCGCCCGCATCACTCCGGACGAGATCGACACCGGCGTCGTGATCCTCACCGGGGAGGCACTTCGCCGGGAGAACGCGGAAGGCATCGCCCAGATTCTCGCCGACCAGGGGGGCGAATTCGTCTGCGCGACGGCGGGTCACCACATGGAGGCGACGCTCGCCGCCTATGGTTCCGGTGCGGCCAAAGCCTCCTATGATCTCGGCAAGCGCCTTCTCAACCTCGACATTGGCGGCGGCACCACCAAGCTCGCCATCGTCGACGGTGGTACGGTCATCGCGACCGCAGCCATTCATATCGGCGGTCGGCTGCAGGTCACGGACGAAAATGGACGGATCACCCGCCTCGATCCGGCCGGCCGTCATCACGCCCTTCAGGCAGGGCTCGAATGGAAAATCGGCGACGTCATACGGCCCGATGACCTTGACAAGGTTGCCGAACGCATGTCGAGGACACTCGCCCAGGCCCTGCAGCCGCCGCTTACCGACGCGGTGCGGCAGCTTTGCCTGACGGACCCCATCGAGGATTTTGGCCGGATCGACGGCATCATGGTCTCCGGCGGCGTGGGCGAATACGTGTATGGACGCGAAAGCCGAGACTTCGGCGACATGGGCAAACGCCTCGGCACCGCTTTCCGCAAGGAGCTGGACCGCTTGCCCTGGCCACTGCTGCCGGCTGGCGCCTGCATCCGCGCGACCGCGCTCGGGGCATCGGAATACACGATCCAGCTCAGCGGCAACACTGGCCACATCACGAGTCCGCGCCGCCTGCTGCCGCGTCGCAACATGCAGGTCGTCCAGCCGCCACTGCCTCTCTCGGATGCACTCGATCCGGCGGCGATCGGTGCGGCGATCCGCGCACACCTCACCGCATTCGACCTCGCGGATACCACCAACGACGTGGCGCTGGCCCTGCACTGGGCAGGCCAGCCGGAATATTCCCGCCTGCGCGCCCTCGCCGAGGGCGTACGCGACGGGCTGGCCAAGCGCATTGCCGCGGGGCTTCCGATCTACCTGATGCTCGACGGCGATATCGCCATGTCGCTCGGGCGCATATTGGCCGAAGAGCTTTCGCTTGAGAACGACATCCTCGTCATCGACAGCGTGCAGCTCAGGGATTTCGATTACATCGACCTCGGCCGGATCAGGCTTCCCTCACGTACAGTCCCGGTGACGATCAAGTCCCTGGTGTTCAGCGAGGATCCGAGGGGCCCCCGCCCGCGCGAGCGGCTTCATCATCGTGAAGACGAGCATGGGCACCATCATCACCACCATGGACACGATCATCATCACCATCATCACGGGCACGATGACCATCACCACCATCACGGCCAACCCAATGATCACGAGCACGATCACAACAGGGAGCGGCAGTCTGGTTGACCAATACGAGCAATGGCTTATCCAGATAGTCTGAGGCAGAAGATGAACGGGCCCGATCCGCGGAGCGAATTGGTAACAGCGCTGCGCATCCTGGAAGCAAACGGCATCATGGACTTTAACGGCCACGCAAGCGTGCGCTGGTCCGGCGGGCTCCTCATCAACAGCGGCCGCTCGGTGCGCAGCCGGCTGACGGACGCCGACATCGTTGCCGCCGACGAAAATGGCAATCCCGCGGTTGGGGCCGAGGCACCGCCGATGGAGATCCCCATCCACAGCGAAATCTATCGCCGCCGCCCTGACATTGGCGCCGTCGTCCATGGCCATCCGTCCTGGTCAACGCTGCTTTCCTCCACCGGCACACCTTACAGGCCGGTCTTCCCGCAGGGTGCGCTCCTCGGCCCGCCTCCCGTCTTCTCCTCGCCTCTTTCCATCAATACGCCCGCGCTCGGGCGCGAAGTGGCCGAGATGATGGACGGCGGGCCGGCAATCCTGCTCCGTGCCCACGGACTGGTCGTTGCCGGACCGGATATCAGGACCGCGACGATCCTGGCGCTCTACCTTGAAGAGAATGCCCGGCGGCAATGCCTCTCCGCACCGCTCGGCACCGCATACGAGCTCTCGCCCGCCGAGATCGCCGCCTGCCGCGCCAATTTGAACAAGCCCGGCCTGTTTGCCAAGGCTTGGGAGTATTATGCCGCCAAGCTGGGGTGATCAGAGGCATTCACGCCGCATCTGCCTGCCATCACGTACCAGCATGCCCGGATCGCTGCGTCATGGGCTAAATACGCTTGGTGAGCGCAGGAGATTCGGCATTCCCGGATAGCCGAATGGGCAGTGGGGGATCTCATGGATAAACGCGTCGAGGACGAGGTGCTGCTGACGTCCCCGCCTCCGGTGTCCTTGCCGGCCCTGCTGACATGCTTCCTGAAACTTGGTGCTGCATCCTTCGGGGGCGGCGTCTCCGGCTGGGTGCACCGCGAGATTGTCGAGCGGCGGCAGTGGCTGAGCGAGGAACGATTCTTGGAAACGCTGACAGTGGCGCAGGTGATGCCGGGAGCCAACCCGGTAAACCTCGCCGTCTATGTCGGCATGCAGTTGCGCGGTTTTGCGGGGGCGACCGTGGCGGCCATAGGCATGGTGGCGCCGGCCTTCTGCATCATCCTTCTGCTCGGGGCGGGCTACAGCCTTCTCAGCCGTTATCCCGAGCCGCGCGTGGTGCTGGTGGGGCTCGCCTGCGTCGGCATCGCCTCAACGCTCGCCATGGGTATCAAAGCCGCGCGCCGGCTCAAAGGGCAGATCGTTCCCATCCTTATTGCGGCAACCATCTTCGTTACCGTAGGTCTGCTTCGCTGGCCCATGATCCCGGTGGTGCTCGTGCTCACCCCGGTAAGCGTGCTGGCGACCTATTGGCTTGGGAGGAAAACCAATGGATGAGAAGCTCCTAGGCCTGGTCCTGCTCGCTGTCCCGCTGTCGCTTCTTTCCTTCGGCGGGGGCCAGACCATCGTTGTCGGGCTTGGCCATCAGGTGGTGAACGTGCACCATTGGCTCACCGGTCCGCAATTTGCCGATCTTTTCGCCATCTCTCGCGCGGCCCCCGGGCCGAGCACTTTGATCCTCGCATTGATAGGCTGGCAGCTCGGTGGGCTCACGGGAGCGATCATGGCAACGCTCGCGATCTTCGTGCCCTCGTCACTCCTTTTATGCCTCGTCGGCCATTGGTGGCAAAAGCGCAAAGGCTCCGCCTGGGCAGTCGCCGTGGAGCGGGGTCTCGCCCCGATTGCCGTCGGGCTTATCTTCGGCGGCGCCTATGTCGTAGCGCAATCGGCGAACCTCAATCTGGTCGGGCTCGCGACCATCGCCGTCGCGACTGCACTCCTCTATTTCACCAGGATCGGCACCTACACGCTGCTCGGTGCTGTCGCGCTGGTGTATCTCGGACTCGCCTTCTGGCAGACGTAACACCGTGGATCAGCGAACCATCCCCAGCCGCCGCATGTCCTGCCAAACGATTTTTTCGAGGACGTCGTCGGTGCGGATCAGAAGATAACGGCCCTGCAGCTCCAGCACCCTGCGGCGGAGCCTGTCGCACCATTCATCGACGGTGCGCCGATATGAGGTGGCGCTCAGCGCATCGAGGGAGAATTCCACCTCGTCACCGCTCTCGGAATCGATCAGCCGCAAGTCGCCCTGCCCCAGGAGCGTCGGATCGAGTTCCTCCCGCGATACGATCTGCAAAGCCCAGAGCTCCCTGTCGTTCGCGCCGAGCCGCTTGATGTCAGCCTCGAAATCCTCGACCCACCAGTCGCTGAGGAGGATCACCAGACTTCTGGATGGCATGCTTTCGGCTGCCGGAAGGAAAGCCTCCTTGAAGGAGCCGGTACTTGCCGTCTGCCGCGACGCTACCCACAGAAAAAGCCGCTGTACGCGGTTGGCACCCTGGTAGAAGGGCGAGAATTCCAGGCGCAGGCCATCCCAAAAGCCGATCCGTGCCCGGTCGCCTCCGGCGAGTGCCACAAACCCCAGAATGTTGGCGAGCCATTTCGCGGTATCGAGCTTGCTCGGCATCCCCTGGCCCATGGAGCGGCTGCCGTCCACCAATATGGTCACCGGAAGCTGCATATGCACCTCGTATTGCCGCATATAGTACTGCCCGGTACGGGCAAGGACGTGGGTATCAAGGTGCCGCAAATCGTCGCCCGGTGCATATTCCCGGTGGGCGGCGAACTCCATGCCCGCGCCCTTGGCATTCGAGCGCCGCTCGCCAACGCCCACCGACGCAACCGCCCGGCTCACGAGAAGCCGTGAACGGGCGAGATTTTGCAGGAGGTGCGGCGGCGGGATCACGAGGCCGCCCGTATTTCGCCCTCGAACAGACGCGTCAGCATGGCCTCGATGTCCTGTCCCTCGGCCTCGCCCTGGAAGTTGAGCTGGACGCGATGGCGAAGGGTCGGCAGGAGCATCTTCCGCAAATCGTCGAAGGAGACATTGTAGCGGCCTTCGAGCAACGCGTTGCCCTTGCCCGCGAGCACCAGCGCCTGGGCGCCGCGAGGGCTCAGGCCGAAACGTATATAGCGCCTGACATCTTCGGCGGAGGACTGACGATCCGGCTGCGTCGCGAGCGCGAAGCGGGCGACGGCGCGTCGCACATGCGCGGCGATCGGGACTTCACGCACCACCTGCTGGAGCTTCAATATGTCCTCCGCCGTGAGCGCCTGCTCAACCAGAGGCGCTGCCACACCCGAGGTGATGTCGAGGATGGCATCGAGCTCGTCTTCGACCGGGTAGTTGACCAGGCTCTTGAACATGAAGCGGTCGGTCTGTGCCTCCGGCAGCTGATACGTGCCTTCGTTCTCGATCGGGTTCTGCGTCGCCAGTACGAAGAACGGCTTGGGAAGCTCCATGCTTCGACCGGCCGCGCTCACCGTTTGCTCCTGCATAGCCTCGAGCAGCGACGATTGCGTCTTCGGCGTCGCGCGATTGATCTCGTCGGCAAGCAGAAGCTGGGTGAAGATGGGGCCGGGCTGGAACTTGATGGAGGTACGGCCGGATTCGTCGGGAACGAGCACCATGCCGCCAGTGACGTCGGCCGGCATCAGGTCGGGCGTGAACTGGACGCGGGTGAAGGTGAGGCCGGCGATGAGCCCCAGTGTGCGCACCAGCAGCGTCTTGCCGACGCCGGGAGCACCCTCCAGGAGCACGTGCCCGCCACAGATGAGCCCGACCAGAAGCTGGTCCACCACGGCCTTCTGGCCGATAACTGCCTTTGCAATCTCCTCGCGGGCGCGATGAATGGCATTAAGCAGCCGCTCTAGTTCTTCCAAAGCCGCCTGACCGACGGGTTCCTTCTCCACGGCGAACGCCCTCCCAGCCTGTGTCTCCATCGGTCCGTTTTCTCCCTTGTCTATCCTCATCGCTGCGGCGCTGGTTTGCGGCTTAGCCGACCGAATATGCCCGGCGCATAGCGCAAGGCGAGTTCGGCAACGAGCAGCGCCATCGCCAGAAGCAGCCAAGGCCGCCACGCCGGCTTGAGCGACCATTCGCTGGCACTGTCGAAAAGCGGCTCGCTGCCGGCGAGCACCCTGCCGCCGGTCGCCTGGCTCAAGGCTACCAGCTTGTCGGGGTTGGCACGGCTGAAATCGAGACGCGCAGGATAAGGCAAGTCGATTGCTGCACTCGCCTGAAGGTCGCCGGCCGTCACGGTCACGTCGTAGGAGCCGGGCGCGGCCAGTTCTGCTCGTCCCTGGTAGTGACCGGGAGCAAGCCGCTGAAACTCAATTTCCGCGACAGATTTTTCCTGGTTTCTGACGACCGCCTTCACATCGCTGCTATCGACCGGGCGGCCGCTCTCATCCAGCAAGCCGACGTCAAGCACAACCTCGTCGCCAAGGCGGTGAAGCGTCAGATGTAGACCGGGGTCCTGGACGGCGGAGAGAAAATGCCGAAGCGGTTGCGCCCAGAACACAGGAAAATCCTGCATCTCGGCCCAGCCATCCGTGCCCTCGCCCACACCGTGCGTTGCCAGCGAAAGCACCCGCCCGTTGCCATAGGCCCAGCTTGCCAAAATGGGCGCCACCGCGCCGTCTTCCTCCTCCGCCGCCAGATGCAAGCGGGCTTGCGGCTTCGCCGTGGTGCGCACGTAGGAATGGATGGGCGGCAGCGCGTCAGCAAGCCCGGTGAGGAACGGAGTTTCTCGATCGACCCAGTGGGGAGTGACGGTGCGCCGTTCGACCGGCTCGCTGGCAAACGTCATCGCCTCCTGCGCCATGATGGCGGGCAGCGCGCGAAAATCGCGGGTCTGATGGAATACACCGCCGCCCCGATCGGCGATATCGGCAAGGCGCTCGGAATCGGCCACATCGCCGATGGCGACGATGGAGAGGGTCACGCCCATATCTATCGCCCGCTTGAGGATGGCTTCGAAGGCAATGGGCTGGGAAAGGCCGTCCGACATCGCCACGACGTGGCGGACCGGCGCTTCGACCTTGTCGAGCTGGTTCAGCGCCTCGTCTACGGCCCCCACCAGCGAGGTGCCGCCGAGTGGCTGGAGTGGCGCCAGTATGTCGTCCACGGAGGCGATCGCCTTGCGTGGCTGGATCGGCACCACGGCATCAGCCGTGGAGTTGAACATGACGACGCTGACTTCAGTTTCATCCGGGAGAAGCTCGACCGCCTGCGCGGTGGCCTCCTTGGCGATGTCGAGCCGGCTCACGCCGTCGACCATGGCATGCATGCTGCCCGACCTGTCGATGACGAAGGAGATGGCCGCGACCGGCTCTTCCCTGGGCGCGCGGCTGGACAGCGGGGACAAATCCTCCAGCAGCGTGCCGTAATAGCCTCCAGGCCCGAAGGAATTCTCGCCGCCGAGAATGAGCAGCCCGCGCCCATGCACACGTACAAGCTCCTCGATCCGCTGTTGCTGGCGTGTGTCGAGCGCGGCCGCCGGCACGTTCATCAGCACGAGGCCGTCATAGCCCAGCCATGCCTCGATGGAGCGGGGCGCTTGTTCCGGACCGACCACATCGGCCGACAATCCCTGAATACGCAACGCATTGACGAAATATTCGCCCGCCATGACCTGTGGCGTGACGACGATGATCCGCGGACGCGCCGCCGCTGGGACCACGACGGCATTCCGGTTGTTTTCCGGCGTGGGATCGCCGGCCGCCTCAATGAACACGTCATAGCGGGTTTGGCCGGCGGCTGTGTGGCGCACTACGGTCTCGAGCTGGTTCCGGCCCGCGGCAAGCCGAATCTCCCGCTCGCTCACGACGGTACCGTCGGCCCTGACCGTGAGGCGGGCGTTCTGGTCAGTGTCGCTGAAAATCGCGGCTTCGAGCGGAAAGCTGTCGCCTGCAAAGACGCGCGGCGGCACGCTCAAGCCGTGCACCAGAGCATCGCCCGATTTCATATCGTCGAGCGGCAGCACATCGACGCTAACGCCGCGAGACGAAAGCAGAGGCATGGCGCGGGCGAGGTTGCCGGTCGCCTCGTTGCCGTCCGCCGCAAGGACGATGCGGGTGCGGCGGCCCGGCGGGGCCATGGCCAGCGCCGTTTCAAGCGCCTGATGGATGTTGGCGCCGGCGCCCGGCGCACTCATGGTCTCAGGCGCAGTGAGATCACAGCCCGGGTCCTCGATGCGGCCGTTAAGCGCCACCAGAGCCATACCGCGATCGGAATTGCATTCCTGATCTGCAAAGGCCGCAAGGAGCGTGTCACGCCTCTGGTCACCGTCCTTCATAGCCGGATCGGCTAGGAGAACCACCTGCTCGGATATATCGTGCATCGGTGCGGGCAGAAGCAGAACGGCCGCCACCGCGGCGCAAATCGCGCCAAGCCGCAAGCCCAGAATGAAACGTCGGCGGCCGGCCAGCGGCATGCCGCGCCGTAGCGCCCGGGAACGCAGAAACTGGTCGGACCCGTGGCCCGCCAGCAGCGCCTCCGCGATAAGCAGCAAGAGGACAGCGCCGGCAAACCACCACCAAAGGCCGAACGGTCCCTGCGTGGAAGCGGTTTCCTCCGTCGGAGAAAGTCGCGGAACGAGATCGGATTCGCTCACCGCCGGATTGACCGCGATGGTGCGAGCGCGAGCACCCTCGCCTATGACGTAAAGTCCGGCGCGCAAAGGAGCGAAGGCTTCGTTTGCGCCGTCAAGCAGCCATTCGCCGCCCTTGCCGGCGGCGGGCGACAGCTCTTCTCCATCCAGAGCGAAGATGGGAGCGGCCAGCTCGCTCGCTTCCAGCGGGCAGGAAGTCCCTGCCGTGCAGGCTGGTTCCAGGAGCGTGCCCGCCTGTACGCCTAGCCAGCCGAGCAAATTGTGCACGAATACCGGGAAGCCAGGCTTCTCTGGCCAATCGCCTGCTTCCAGATCCAGCGCCAGCCGCACCTCACGCCCAGAAGAGATGGTGCGTGCCTGCACCAGCGCTTGCTCGCCGGCTTGAAGCAGCACCGCCGCCCCCGGAAGCCGGGCAAACGCATAGGCGTTTTGCGGACCGACTTGCCGCCAATCGACGTTCGCCGCCAGCGGGTGATCGTCGGTCCAGCCTGTCGGTGCCTCATCCACGAGAACCGGTTCGGCCTCGCCCGAGAGCCGGGCTGAGCCGAGCCAGAGC
>Ga0182749_1001824_pt1 | contig 16174 bp, 14 predicted proteins | sample eDN3rd37CKraftMG_FD_128875 | JGI IMG/M metagenome (GOLD analysis project Ga0182749, IMG submission 128875) | Enriched Miracle-Growth compost microbial communities from Emeryville, California, USA - eDNA 3rd pass 37_C Kraft MG (version 2) (version 2) ...
CCGGGCTTCTTGCCGCCGGGCTGGCCGGACGCGCCGGCGCTGAGCGCCGCATCGATGAAGGACATGTACGCCTGGCCGACCGCGCCGTAGGGGATCTGCGACCCCGCCAGCTTGATGTCCGCGTCGGTCGGGATCCATTGCGCGAAGGGCGACGGCGGGTCGATCGCCAGCCCCGACAGCCCGATGTCGAGGCCGCCGGTGCCGCCGGCCTGGCCCGACAGCCCGGTCATCTTGACGCCGTAGGTCAGGCCGGCGATGGCGATCTTCGCCTCCGGCGCGGTCACCCTCAGGTCCGAAGCCGAGACCGTGCCTTCGACGGCATCGCCATAGGCGGCGAAGATCTTGCGATACATGTCCAGCACCGCGGCCCGGACCTCCGCCGGCATCGGATCGGTCGGCTTGCGGTCGACCATGGCGACGAGCTGGCCGAAGGACTGGCCGTAGGCCGACAGGATGCCGCCCATGTCGAAATCGGGCGCATGCACGTCATAGGCGGCGTGCGCCAGGGAGAAGCTGCCCACGGCCGAGGGGTCGCCGCTGCGCAGTCCTTGGATCTCCATGTGGATGGTGAGGTCGCCGCGGCCGGAGGTGGCGGGGACCATCCTGCTGGTCATGGTCGAGCTGTCGACCGTGACGGTGCGGGCGGGATCGCCGAACTGGATGGTGAGGGCCGACGACTCCCAGCTGCCGTCGGTCATCTGCTTCCGGCCCAGATCGACCACCATGGCGGTCTTCACGCTGGAGCCGTTGACGGTCAGCGGCTGCTTCTCGCCGGTCACGTCGGCGGTGCAGCGCAGCGGGTTGTCGCCCTCCAGCCGGTAGGTGTCGCCGGATTGCGGCGTCGCCGTGTAGTCGGCACCGCTGCAGCGCAGATGCATCGTCTTCGGCGTGCCCTTGTCGGCGGCGGTGACGGTCGTGTCCACTCCCGGGAAGCGCACCCGGTAGACCGATCCCGCCGGATCGACCGTGACCTGCCCGTCGAACACCGGCTTGCCCCCGACCTGGGCCGAGAGGATCGGCTTCAGCATCTCGGTCAACCCGTCGCGCAGCGCCGCGGCGCCGTCGGGCGTCGCCTGGGCGAAGGCGGGGGCGGCGAGCCACAGCGGCGTGATGCCGAGCAGGATCCGGACCGGAAGGCGCATGCGGGATCTCCTCAATCGGGGTCGGCCGGCGCCGGGGCCGGACCTGGAAACGAACGCCCGCCGATGACGGGCGTTCCCATCGAGCGGCCTTGCGGGCCGGCCTGTGTCAATGCATCCCGAGCAGCGGCTTCAGGTCGGTGCCGTTCAGCAGCATCTCGCCGGTCTCGCGGATCTCGAGCTTGTAGGTGCGGGCCGGCTTGCCGTCGACCGTCTCCTGGGCGCCCATGGTCTGCAGCACGGTCAGGCCCTGCACCATCTCCTGCCCGTCCGGCGCGGCCTTCGCCGCCTCCAACGCGTCCTCCAGGCCGGTGACCACCAGCCGGGCGTCGCCGGTCACCAGGAACGGCGCCTTGGGGTTCGGCTTGAACGTGCCGGTCAGGTCGACACCGGTCAGCGGCGACACCGCCTTGAACGACCGGATCTCGAACGCGCCGTTGCTGTTCAGCAGCGCCTGCTGCAGCTGCGCCCCGGCGATCTCCGCCGCCTGGTCCGGGCCGAGCGTGGCCGAGGACTGCAGCATCGACGTCAGCGCCTGCAGCAGCGCCTGATTCGGCAGGTTGGTCAGCGCCAGGTCGATGGTCGCCGTGTGCGGCACGAACTGGCCGAATTCGGGCACCGGGTCGATGCCGAGCTTGGCCAGGTCGAAGGTGATGCGGAAGGTCGAGGCATCCTTGGCCAGGCCGGCGATGCCGATGCCGAAGCCGCTGGAGTCGAGCGACACCCGGTTCACGTCGCCGGTCCCGGGCGTGACATCCAGACCCTTGAGCCCGTAGGTGATGCCGAAATCGTCGAACAGCTTCGGCGTGGCGTCGAACACGCGGCCGAGTTCGGCCAGGAACTCCTTCGGCACCTCGCCGCCGGGCGGGGTCGGGTAGCGCTTCTCCAGCTCGGTCAGCTTGTCGCTGAAGGCGCGCAGCGCCGCCAGATCGGCCGCCGTCGCCGTGCCGCCGACCGTCGCCTGGTCGAGGTGAAAGACCTGCGCCCCGGTCTCGTCGACGAAGGACAGGTCGGAGAAGGTGCCGGTTCCGGTGCTGTCATAGGTGTCGTGGCCGACCTCCTTGCTGTCGCCGGCCAGCGCGATCTCGCCGATCTTGAGCGCGCCTTTGGCTTCGTTCGGGTTCAGCGACCGGGCGGAGATCTGGCCCAGCTTGCCGTCCATCGACATCAGGGTGTGGTACTGGGGCGCGAAGACGCCGCGCAGCGACTGCGACCCGATCGTCACCTCGAGCCCCTTGTCGTCGCCCTTGGCCGGGACGAGGCGGTAGGTGGTGGGGATGGTCGCGACCGTGTCGAGCCAGCCGTTGTCGAGCGGCGTCATCACCAGCTGGATCGGATCGATCGACAGACGGGCCGGGTCGCTGTCGGCGGCGAAGACGACATCCGCCTTCGGGATCACGGCCTTGTAGGTCTCGCCCTGCGGTTCGACCGTGATCGCCCCCTGGAAATTGACGACGACCGACTTGTCCGGCGCGGAGAGATGGGTGGCGATCCAGTCCTTGAGGCCGAGGCGGATCTTGTCGGCCCCCTCGGCCGTCGCCTGCGCCTGCGCGGCGGCGGGCAGGAAGACCCAGGCGGCAACGCCCGCGGCGAACAGGGAAAGCGAACGCATCGTATATGTCTCCGTCGAATCGGGCGGAAGCCCGATGAAAATCGCTGCGGCGAAATCGTCCATCCGCCCCGCCGGCGGGCGGCAGTCTTGCATTAGCGCCCCGCAGCATTCAATTGTCGGGTATGGACCTCGCTGGTGATCGCCCGCGCCTCACGGCCGTGCTCGGCCCGACCAACACCGGAAAGACTCATCTCGCCATCGAACGCATGCTCGGCCATGCGAGCGGCATGATCGGCTTCCCGCTCCGCCTGCTCGCCCGCGAGAACTACGACCGGATCGTGGCGATCAAGGGACGGGCGCATGTCGCTTTGGTGACGGGTGAGGAGAAGATCGTCCCGCCCGGCGCGCGCTGGTTCCTGTGCACGGTCGAGAGCATGCCGCTGGACCGGCCGGTCGCCTTCCTCGGCATCGACGAGATCCAGCTCTGCGCCGATCCGGAGCGCGGCCACGTCTTCACCGACCGGCTGCTGCACGCCCGCGGCGGCGCCGAGACCATGGTGATGGGGTCGGAGACGATCCGCCCGCTGATCCGCAAGCTGGTGCCGGAGGCGGAGTTCGTGACCCGCCCCCGCTTCTCCGAGCTGACCCACACCGGCATGCGCAAGCTGACGCGGCTGCCGCCGCGCAGCGCCATCGTCGTGTTCTCGGCCAACGACGTCTACGAGATCGCCGAGCTGATGCGCCGCACCCGCGGCGGCACCGCGGTGGTGCTGGGCGCGCTCAGCCCCCGCACCCGCAACGCCCAGGTCGGCCTGTACCAGTCGGGCGAGGTCGACTACCTGGTGGCGACCGACGCGATCGGCATGGGGCTGAACATGGACATCGACCATGTCGCCTTCGCCCGGCTGACCAAGTTCGACGGCCGCCTCCCGCGCCGCCTGCGCGCCACCGAGATCGCCCAGATCGCCGGCCGCGCCGGGCGGCACATGGCCAACGGCACCTTCGGCACCACCGACGAGGCCGGCACGCTGGACGACGAGCTGGTCGACCGGGTTGAGAACCACCGCTTCGACCCGCTGCAGACGGTGATGTGGCGCAACGCCGAGCTCGACTTCCGCAGCCCGCTCGGCCTGCTGCGCAGCCTGGAGCGGCGGCCGACGCGGCCGGAGCTGCGGCGCATGGCCGAGGCCGACGACCAGCTGTCGCTCGGCCTCCTCATGCGCGACGCCGAGCTGACCGGCCGCGCCCGCAACCCGGCGGCGGTGCGCCTCTTGTGGGAGGTCTGCCAGATCCCGGACTTCCGCAAGGTGCTGTCCGACGCTCATATCCGCATGCAGGGCCAGATCTTCCGCCAGCTGACCGGGCCGGACGAGCGGCTGGACACCGACTGGGTGGCCGGGCAGGTGGAGAAGCTGGAGCGGACCGAGGGCGACATCGACGCGCTGGTCGCCCGCATCGCCCACATCCGGACCTGGACCTACATCGCCCATCGCGGCGCCTGGATCGCCGATTCGGGCCATTGGCAGGAACGCACCCGCGCGGTCGAGGACCGGCTGTCCGACGCGCTGCACGAACGGCTGACCCAGCGCTTCGTCGACCGGCGCACGGCCCTGCTGGTCCGCACGATGAAGGCGGGCGGCGAGCTGCTGGCCGCGGTCAACGCGCAGGGCGAGGTGCTGGTCGAGGGCGAGCATGTCGGCAGCATCGAGGGCTTCGCTTTCTATCCCGATGCGACGATCGAGGACGACGACCTGAAGGCGATCCGCAGCGCCGCGCGGCGGGCGCTGAAGGACGAGGTCGCCGGTCGCGTCGGCAGGCTGGAAGCGGCTCCGGACGACGATTTCGCCCTGGCCGCGGACGGCACCCTGTCCTGGAAGGGCGTCGGCATCGGCCGCATCGCCGCCGGCCCGTCGCCGCTGGCCCCCGCCGTCCGGGTGCGCGACACCGACCTGCTGGACGGCGCCGGCCGCGACCGGGTGGCGGCGCGGCTCGGGCGGTTCCTGGCGGACCACGTCGCGCGGGAGCTGCGGCCGCTGCTGCGGCTGCGTGACGCGGCGCTGAGCGGTGCCGCGCGCGGCATCGCCTTCCAACTGGTCGAAGGGCTGGGGCTGCGGCCGCGACGGGCGCTGGAAGGGCTGCTGCACGCCCTGACCGCGGCGGACCGCAGGCAGCTCGCCGGCTTCGGCGTCCGCTTCGGGCCGAGCCATGTCTATCTGGCGCCGATGCTGAAGCCGCGCGCGGCGGCGCTGCGCGCGATGCTGGGCGCGGTCGCCGCCGGCCGGCCCCTGCCGGTGGCGCTGCCCGCCCCGGCCCGGATCTCGGTCCCCGCGGAGGACGGCCAGGACGCCGCGGCGCTGGATCTGGCCGGCTTCGTCGCCTGCGGCCCGCGGCGGATCCGTCTCGACCGCATCGACGCGTTGCGCGACGCCGCCGAGTCGCGCCGCCGCCACGGCGGGCTGACCGCCGACCCGGCCCTGGCGCCGATCGTCGGCTGCACCGTCGGCGAAATCCCGGCTATCCTGCAGGCGGCCGGGTATCGGCCGACCCAGGACGACGAGGGACGCGTGACCTATGTTCCGGTGAGGGCGAAGCGACCCCAGGCGCCGCGGCGCCCGGCGGCCGCCGCCGAGGGGCCTTTCGCCAAGCTTGCCCTTCTCCGCCGCGATGGCTGAGCGCGAGACCGAGGCGGAGCGGCCGCGGTTGGACAAGTGGCTGTGGCAGGCGCGCTTCTTCAAGACCCGCAGCCTGGCCGCGAAGATGTGCGCCGGCGGCGGCATCCGCATCGACGGCGTGCCGACCCAGAAGGCGCATGCGGCGGTCCGGCCGGGACAGGTGCTGACCTTCGTGCAGGGCCGGCACATCCGGGTGATCGAGGTGCTGGCCCTGGCCGAGCGCCGCGGCCCGGCCAGCGAGGCGCAGACGCTGTACCGCGACCTGCAGCCGCCGACGCCGGAGGCGGCGCTGCCGTCGCCCGGCCCACGCCCGACCGGCCGCGACCGCCGGTCCCTTCCGCCGAAGGGCGGCAGGGACTAAATCTGCGCCATGCTGAACCACATTCTCGACTGGGCCCGCGGCGATGCGCGGCCTTCCGCGGACGATGCGACGCTGCGCCGGGCCGTGGCGGCGCTGCTGATGGAAGCGGCCCGCATCGACGATTCGCTGGACGAGCCGGAGCGCGAGCGGATCCAGGCGCTGCTGGCCTGGCGCTTCCGTTTGGGCCCGTTCGAGGCGGCGCAGCTCGGCGCCGATGCCGAGCGGGCCAGCGACGGCGGGATCTCCTGGCACGCCCTGACCCACACCATCCGCGAGCATTGCGACGAGCCGGCGCGCATCCGCATTGTTGAAATGCTGTGGGATGTGATCCTCGCGGATGGTAAAGTCGACGATCTCGAAGCCAATCTGATGCGGCGAGTCGCGGCGCTTCTATTCGTGTCGGATGCGGATAGCGGCGCTGCCCGCCGTCGTGTGCTTGCCCGCAACGGCGCCGCGACGGTCGCCAATGGAGACCCGGAGTAACTCAAGTATGGCCTATGTGGTGGGTGAAGCTTGCATCAAGTGCAAGTACACGGATTGCGTCGAAGTCTGCCCCGTGGACTGCTTCTACGAGGGCGAGAACATGCTGGTCATCCACCCGGACGAATGCATCGACTGCGGCGTCTGTGAGCCGGAATGCCCGGCCGAGGCGATCAAGCCCGACACCGAGGCGGAAGCCGCCGAGAAATGGGGCGAGCTGAATCGCGAATACTCCGCGATCTGGCCGAACATCACCCGCAAGAAGGACGCGCCGGCCGACGCCGACTCCTGGAAGGACGTCGCGAACAAATTCGCCGAGCATTTCAGTCCGAAGCCGGGCGAAGGCAATTGACGATTCGCCGAGTCCGCCGGCCTGCATTGCAAAAAAAGCGTCATCTCCACGCGCACTCGGCCTTCATATCGGAAGCGCAACGTATTATAATCTTCGTCCTATCCCGGTGCTGACGACCGCTTCCGACCCCCACCCATACGGGCCGGAATCGATTTCTGCGTCTTCTGTTCGGCGCTGAGATCGGGTCACGGCGCTGCGAAGCGCGGGGCGGCGGCTCGGCTGCCGCCCACTGGGTCCGACCACAGAGGGTGACTCCATTGGCAGACATGGCTCAGGAACTTGAGTACGACGTCGGTGACTACGTCGTCTATCCGGCGCACGGCGTCGGCCGCATCGAAGCGCTGGAAACGCACAGCATCAGCGGCATGACCGTGCAGCTGTACGCCATCAGCTTCGAGAAGGAGCGGATGACGCTCAAGGTTCCTGTCGGCAAGGCCAAGAAGTCGGGCCTGCGCAAGCTGTCGTCCAAGGACCGGATCAAGACCGCGCTGGAGACCCTGACCGGCCGCAGCCGCGTGCGCCGGACGATGTGGAGCCGCCGCGCCCAGGAGTACGAGGCCAAGATCAACTCCGGTGACCCGGTGTCGATCGCCGAGGTGGTGCGCGACCTGCACCGCGCCACCGACCAGCCCGAGCAGTCCTACAGCGAGCGGCAGATCTACCAGGCCGCGCTGGAGCGGCTGGCGCGCGAGCTGGCCGCGGTCGAGAAGATCGACGAGGCCAAGGCGACCCAGAAGCTGGAGCAGGTGCTGAAGAAGGCGGCCTGAGCGCCCTCTTCCGGACCGGAACGGAGGCGGCCTTCGGGCCGCCTTTTCCATGTCTGCGGACCGAAGGGGCTGGTTTCACCGGGACGAGCCGCTAAACTGCGGCGAAGATGACAGTTTCCTTTCCCCTCGTCTTCGCGTGACCCGCGACTCCGAGAAGTTCGCCCCGCTCGGCCGGCCGAAGCGGATCTGGGCCATCGGCGCCGTGCTCGGCGAGGTCGGCCGCGTGGCCGCCCTGCATGACCACATCGCCGCCCAGTTCCGGCCGGGCGACCGGCTGGTCTACCTCGGCAACCTGATCGGCCGGTCCGACCGGCTGCACGCCCTGGTCGACGAGGTGCTGGCGATGCGGCGGGCGCTGATCGCCCGCCCCGGCGTGCTGGCCACCGACGTCGTCTTCCTGCGCGGGGCGCAGGAGGAGATGTGGCAGAAGATGCTGCAGTTGCAATTCGCCCCGAACCCGCAGGACGTGCTGCGCTGGATGCTGGCGCAGGGGGTGGAGGGCACGCTTCTGGCCTATGGCGGCCGGCCCGAGGAGGGCATGGCCGCGGCGCGCGAGGGCGCCATCCGGCTGACCCGCTGGACCAACGGCCTGCGCGAGGCGATGCGGGCCGCCCCGGGGCACAACGCGCTCTACGCCGCGCTGCGCCGGGCGGCGTTCACCGGGGACAACGGCATCCTGTTCGTCAGCGCCGGGATCGAACCGAGCCGGCCGCTGGCCGCCCAGGGCGACGCCTTCTGGTGGTCCGCCGCCGGCTTCGCCGGGCTCAGCGAGCCCTATGCCGGTTTCCGCCGCCTGATCCGCGGCTTCGACCCGGCCGGCGGCGGGCTGCGGCTGGACGGCCCGGCGGTCACGCTCGACGCCGGCAGCGGCCGGGGCGGCCGCCTCGCCGCCGGGCTGTTCGACCCCGACGGGACTCTGGTCGAGGTCGTCGAGGCCTGAGCCGGCCTCTCCCGCGCGTAACCCGCCGCCCCGTTCCGCCGAATCTCGTCAGTAAGGACGAGCCCGATCGGCCGAGGGAACGTCGCGGTATTCGAGGGTGTTCGTCTATCGAAGTCGCGGGGCAGGTCCGCGGCATCGTTCGGCCGAAGAGGGGGCATCCATGCCGCATCTCGACGATCCGGAGACTCAGCGCGCCAACCTGAAGTTCATCAAGGCGTCGATGAGCGAGCCGCTGCTGTCGCGGGAGACGGAGTTCGAGCTCGCCCGACGTTGGCGCGAGGACCGGGAGGAGTCGGCACTGCACGCCCTCGTCCGCGCCTATACCCGGCTGGTCATCGCCACCGCCTCGCGCTTCCGCAACTACGGCCTGCCGATCGGCGACCTGGTGCAGGAGGGCAATGTCGGCCTGATGCAGGCGGCCGCCCGCTTCGAGCACGACCGCGAGGTCCGGTTCTCGACCTATGCCGCCTGGTGGATCCGCTCGGCGATGCAGGACTATGTCCTGCGCAACTGGTCGATCGTGCGCACCGGCACCACCGCGGCGCAGAAGTCGCTGTTCTTCAACCTGCGCCGGCTGCGCGCCAAGATCGAGAACGCCGACGGCCAGTCCGGCCTGACCCAGTCCGGCCGGGCCTGGATCGCCGGCGAGCTGCGGGTCGACGTCGCCGATGTCGAGGCGATGGAGATGCGTCTGGCCGCCGCCGACCAGTCGCTCAACGCCCCGATCTCGGAGGACGGCGAGGAGGATTGGCAGGGCCTCCTGGCCGACACCCGCCCGTCGCCCGAGGAGGTGGTGATCGGCCTGCGCGACAACGTCACCCGGTCGCGCTGGCTGGCCGAGGCGATCGGCGCCCTGAGCCCACGCGAGCAGACCATCATCCGCCAGCGGCGGCTGCGCGACAGCGGCGCGACGCTGGAGGAGCTGGGCCGCCAGCTCGGCGTCAGCAAGGAGCGGGTGCGGCAGCTGGAGCACCGGGCGATGACCAAGCTGCGCGCCTCGATCTCCCGGCACGTGGCCCAGCCGCAGGAGCTGTTCCTGGAGGAGTAGCCGGCGCTGCGTAGGGTGGGTTCGCCGAGGCGAATCCAACACCTCTCCGGCCGCACGATGTTGGGTTCGCGTCACCGACCCAACCTGTCGTCACTCCACGATCAATTTCACCTTCGCGCCCGGCGGCGGGGCGTCGTCGCCGATGTCGTTCAGCAGGCGGAACCGCGCCTCCGGCGCCTCGACCCGCATCCGGCCGACCAGCGCGGCGACCGTATCGCCCGGCTGGACCGTCGCGATGGCGAGGCGGCGCGGCCGCACAGCGGCGGCCTCGGCCGCGCCGATCCGGCGGAAGCTCTCGACCGCGCCGCGCACCAGCGCCGCCGCCGGGCTTCCGGCCCGGGTCAGGACATTGAAACGCTCCCGCCGCTCCGGCGTCGTCTCGATCACCGCCATCAGCGCTTCCCAGCGATCCGATCCGACGGCGACCCCCGCGACGCCCCAGGCCGCGCGGAAGCCGCCGAGGTCGCCCTCGCCGACCGACTGCACCCCGCCGGCCCTGCGGCCCCAGACCCGTTCGAGGAACAGCCGCGCCGGCAGGGCCCGCGGCTGCGACAGGTGGTCGAACAGGATCAGCGAATCGTCGGGGCCGAGCCCCATCACCCGCTGCCGCTGGCGCAGCAGGGCCACGCCCGAAGGCGCGTCCCAGCGGAAGCCGGCGACCGGGTCGATCACCGCCTGGCCGCGGATCGGGATCTGGCCGGCGCCCTCGCCCCAGGGCAGGCCGTCGATGGCGGCCAGCCAGGCGTCCTCCCCGTCCGCCCCGCGCGGCAGCGCCGCCGCCCGTTGCCGGGCCAGGGCGGCACGGTCCGCCGTCTCCGGATGGTCGTCGCCGCTGATCGCGGCGGTGGCCAGCTCCGGCCGGCCGGACAGGGCGGCGGCCAAGCGCTGGGACGCCGCGAGCCGGTCGAGGAAGGCCGGGGCCGCCGCGGGATCGAAGCCGGCCCGGGCCAGCGCCTCGATGCCGATCCGGTCGGCTTCCTGCTCCTGCGCCCGGTCGAATTCGGCCTCCGCCTGGATCTCCGCCAGCCCGGCGACCGCCGGATCGACCGGCGGCCGGGCCGCGCGCGACTTGGCGTGGCCGGCGACGATGTGGCCGATCTCATGCGCCAGCACCGACGCGACCTCGGCCTCGCTGCGCGCCAGGGCCAGCAGGCCGCGGGTGACCAGCACCCGGCCGTCCGGCAGCGCCGTGCCGTTGACCTGGTCGGAATCGAGCAGCTCGACCGCCACCTCGAGGCGGCCGCCGGTCTCGGCGGCGGCCACCTTGCGGGCGATGCCGGCGACGCGGTCGCGCAGCGCCGGCGCCTCGTAGGGCCCGCCGAAGGCGGCCCGGATCGCCTGCGCCTCGTCGACGGCGGCGCGCGCGGCGGCCGGCAGCAGCGGCGCGGCCATCAGCCCCAGCAGGAGGTCGCGGCGGGTCGCAGCCATGTCAGTCCAGCCTCTCGATCTGCTCGAACCGGTCGAGGACGATGCGCGGCCCGCCGGACCAGTCGAGCCAGCCGCGCACGCGGATCCTGTGCCCCTGCAGCTGCGTCAGGTCCACCCCGGCCGCGGCCAGCCGGCGGACCGTCTCCGGTTCCGCCGTCACGGTGAAGTCCTGCCGCGTGTCGGCGCCGAAGTTCAGATAAGCCTGGCCGTGCACCAGCGCCGCCTGCAGCACCTGCCCCTCGACGATCCGGAACCGGTCGAGGTCGCCGCGGCCCAGCGATTCCGCCGGCCGCACCGCCAGGGTCGGATCGCCCCAGAGGCCGCGGCCGGCGGCGCGGGCCTCGCCTTCGGTCACCAGCAGCGACACCAGCGCCTCCGCCGGCTCCGGGCCGCCGGCATCGACCCGCGCCAGGCCGCGGCCCACCAGCTCCTCTTCCAGCCACAGCCCATCCTCGCGCCGCGCCTGCGCCGGCACCCGGCCGTAACGATCCGGCGGCGCCAGCCGCGCCAGCTGGAGCGGGTGCCCCTGCAGCAGCTCCGCCAGCACGGACCGGGCGATATCGCGCCAGCGGCCCGCCGGGATGTCGAGCGCGCCGAGCCGCACCGCCGTGCCGTCGGCGAGGCGGAGGGTGCGGCCGTCGAGCACCGTGTCGACCGCGGCCGGCGGGCCGTAATCGAGCCCGTCGGACGGCTCGGCCCGAACGCCGCCGGCGCAAAGCAGAAGGACAAGGAGCAAGGCGGGACGCATCGCGGCAGCATAGAGCAGAAGGCCCGATTCGGCGGACCGGAAGCGCAGCCGCGACGATCCGCCGGCAGGATCGATTCGATCGGCTTTTTGCAATGCGCCGCCGACCCCGTACAGTGGGACCAGGCCCAAGCCCGACAGCGAGACCATGCCGCGCGACCTGATCTTCCCGACCATCGAGCCATTCGCCACCGGCATGCTGCCGGTCGACGACCTCCACAGCATCTACTGGGAACAGTGCGGCCGGCCCGACGGCGTGCCGGTGGTGTTCCTGCATGGCGGCCCGGGCGCCGGCGCCTCGCCCACGCACCGGCGCTTCTTCGATCCGGGCTTCTACCGCGTCGTGATCTTCGACCAGCGCGGCGCCGGCCGGTCGCGGCCGCTGGGCGAGACCCGGCAGAACACCACAGAGCATCTGGTCGAGGACATGGAGCGGCTGCGCCAGATGCTGGGCATCGACCGCTGGCACGTCTTCGGCGGCTCCTGGGGGTCGACTCTCGCCCTCGCCTACGCCGAGGCGCATCCGCAGCGCTGCCGGTCGCTGACCCTGCGCGGCATCTTCCTGATGCGGCCGGAGGAGATCGACTGGTTCTTCCACGGCATGGGCACCTTCTTCCCCGAGGCGCATCGCAGCTTCGTCGAGTTCCTGCCGCCGGCCGAGCGCGGCGATCTGGTCCAGGCCTATCACCGCCGGCTGACCGATCCGGACCCGGCGGTGCACCTGCCGGCGGCCCGGGCCTGGAGCATCTATGAAGGCTCCTGCTCCACCCTGCTGCCCAATCCGGAGATCGTCGCCTCGGCCGGCGAGGACGCGCATGCGCTGGGCCTGGCGCGGATCGAGGCGCATTATTTCCTGAACAACCTGTTCACCCCGCCCGACCGGCTGCTGCGGGACATCCACCGGATCCGCCACCTGCCGGCGACCATCGTCCAGGGCCGCTACGACACGGTCTGCCCGATCAGGACCGCGGACGAGCTGCGCCGCGCCTGGCCGGAGGCGGCCTATATCGTGGTCCCGGACGCCGGCCATTCGGCCATGGAGCCCGGCATCCGGACAGCCCTGGTCGAGACCATGGAGCGGCTGAAAGCCATCGGCTGAAGCGGTTCAATCCGCCAGCCCGCCGCCGCGGGCGTGGCGGAGCAGCTGCACCAGTTCCCGGCGCACCGACTCCGCATCCGTGACCGGCGCCGCGAAGGCCAGCCGGGCGACGGCGCCGCCGCGGCGCAGATCGGCCCCTTCGGCATCGATCCCGGTCATCCGCCAGCCGGTGCCGGACCGGCCGAGCAGCGTCCGGGCATAAAGGTCGATCGCCTCGGCATGGTCCCGGTTCATATGGGCAAGGATGCCGGGCTCGGCCTCCGCCAGCGCCGGCGGCGGATCGATCAGCAGATCGGCCGCGCCGAGCCGGTGGATGGCGCCGAAGCCGGCGACCATGTGGCCGCGTTCGGCCCGCACCCGCCACAGGCCGAAATCGGCGAAGCCGGCATAGAAGGCGGCGTCCGGATGCCGGGCCAGGTAGCGCGCCCGCAGCGCCGGCTCGACCACCGGCTCGGCCCGGCCGGAGAGGGTCAGGCGCGGGCCGGTCAGCGGCTGGTCCAGCCCTGCCGTGCCGTCGAACAGCAGCGACGCCCGGGCGTCGCGCGCCAGGTTGCCGGTGTGCTCGGCCAGCCGCGAGATCAGCAGCAGCGGGTGCCCGGCCGGGTCGGTCGCGACCAGCACCAGCGAGGCGTAGGGGCCGCCATCGGCGTCCAGCGTCGCCAGGACGGCGCGGTCGAGGCTGCGCAGCAGGACCCGGGCCCGTTCGGCCGGGGCGGCATCCGATGACGTCATGCGCAGCTACCTCTCTGGTTTAATTGGAATTTACCTCGCCCGAGTGACATTTTGGCCGCAGATACGCCATATTGGGCGTTCAGCGTCGCCGGCAACGTGAATCCATGCCTGCCGGGGGCGGGTGGTGAGAGTGGAGGGGGCCATGGCCCAGACCATCGCGCTGGTCGACGACGATCGCAACATCCTGACATCGGTGGCGATGTCGCTGGAGTCGGAGGGCTATGAGGTCCGTACCTTCTCCGACGGCGACGAGGCGCTGCGCGGCCTGGCGCAGAAGCCGGTCGACCTCGCCGTGCTCGACATCAAGATGCCGCGCATGGACGGGATGGAGCTGCTGGGCCGGCTGCGCAAGACCACCAACATGCCGGTGATCTTCCTGACCTCGAAGGACGACGAGGTGGACGAGCTGCTCGGCCTGCGCATGGGCGCCGACGACTACATCAAGAAGCCGTTCTCGCAGCGCCTCCTGATCGAGCGCATCCGCGCCCTGCTGCGGCGCGAGCAGCTGGCGGCCGACACCACCCCGGCCGACCCCGCCGCCGTCGTCACCCGCGGCGACCTGACGCTCGACGGCAACCGCCACGCCTGCCTGTGGCGCGGCGAGACGATCGACCTGACGGTCACCGAGTTCCTGCTGGTCAAGGCGCTGGCGATCCGCCCCGGCCACGTCAAGAGCCGCGACCAGCTGATGGATGCGGCCTATGGCGAGCACATCTATGTCGACGACCGCACCATCGACAGCCACATCAAGCGGATCCGCAAGAAGTTCAAGGCGATCGACCCCGAGTTCGGCCATATCGAGACGCTGTACGGCGTCGGCTACCGCTACAAGGAGGCCTGAACGCGCCAGCCGCCGCCCCTCCCGCACCGCGACAGCGGCCCGTCCGGCACGATCGGAATGCTGACCGCCGCATGACGCCATGTCGGCCCCGTTGAGAGCCTCCCGCGGCCCCGCGCCGCGCCTCGGCGACCCGGCCGAGGCCAGCCCCGCCGGCGCGCCCCAGGCCGCCGCGGCGGCGGAGCCTGCGCACGAGCCGATCACGGCGACACCGGTCGGCGGCCGCACCGTCGACGCGCCCGCGGCGCGCCTGCGCCGCCGCGTCTTCTCCAAGCTCACCGCCCGCGTCCTGGCCGTCAACATGATGGCGCTGATGATGCTGGTCGGCGGCATGCTGTACCTGTCGTCCTACCAGGAGCGGCTGATCGAGAACGAGCTGGCCTCGCTCGACGCCGAGGCGACGATCCTGGCCGCCAACCTGGCCGAGGCCTCGGTGGTCGGCGGCGTAGACACGGCGCAGTCGCTGGACCCGGACAGCGCCCGCCAGATCGTGCGCCGCGTGTACCAGACCAACGACACCCGGGCCCGGCTGTTCGGCGCCGACGGCAAGCTGGTGGCCGACAGCCGGATGCTGGGCCAGCCCGGCGGCATCATCGAGGTGCGGCCGCTGCTGCCGCCCCAGCCCAAGGGCTGGCTGCGCAGCCTGTGGGACGCGATCTACGACTGGAGCACGGAGCTGGCCGGGCCGCGCAAGCGCTGGCCGGCCTATGTCGAGCGGCAGGACCAGCAAGGCAGCGACTATGCCAGCGTCCGCGCCGCGCTGGCCGGCGGCGTCGGCCGCCAGATCTGGACCCGCGACGACGGCAAGCTGATGCTCGGCGTCGCCGTGCCGGTGCAGCGCGTGCGGCTGGTGCTGGGCGCCGTGCTGATGACCCGCGAGGGCGTCAACATCGAGGGCAACCTGCAGACGGTGCGCGAGGAGATCCTGAAGGTCTTCGCCATCGCGCTGGGCGTCACCATCGTCCTGTCGCTCTATCTCGCCGGCACCATCACCCGGCCGATCCGCCGCCTGGCGCGCGCCGCCGAGCGGGTGCAGCAGGGCCGCGGCCGCAAGATCGAGATCCCGGACATGAGCGGCCGGCGCGACGAGATCGGCGAGCTGGCCTCGGCGCTCAGGGCCATGACCGCGGCGCTGTGGACCCGGATCGACGCGATCGAGCGCTTCGCCGCCGACGTGTCGCACGAGATCAAGAACCCGCTGACCTCGCTGCGCAGCGCGGTCGAGACCACCGCCCGGATCACCGACCCGGCGCAGCAGCGGCGGCTGATGGCGATCATCCTGGAGGATGTCCAGCGCCTGGACCGGCTGATCACCGACATCTCCGACGCCTCACGCCTCGACGCCGAGCTGTCGCGGGCCGAGACCGAGACGGTCGATATCGGCCGCATGCTGGGCATGCTGACCGAGCTGTACAAGACGACGCTGGAGGACACCGGCCTCAAGATCGGCCTGAGCCTGCCGCCGGGGTCGACCCTGACCGTGCCCGGCATCGAGGACCGGCTGGTGCAGGTGTTCCGCAACCTGATCACCAACGCGATCTCGTTCTCGCCGCCCGACGGCGCCATCACCCTGCGCGCCCGGCGCGAGGGCGCCTGGGTGATCGCGACGGTCGAGGATGACGGCCCCGGCATCCCGCCCGCCAAGCTGGAGGCGATCTTCGACCGCTTCTATACCGAACGCCCGGCCGGAGAGAAGTTCGGCACCCATTCCGGCCTCGGCCTCAGCATCTCCAAGCAGATCATCACCGCCCATCGCGGCGAGATCTTCGCCGAGAACCGCGAAGGGCGCCCCGGCGCCCGGTTCACGGTGAAGATCCCCGCCAAGTGACCGGCGAAGGCCGGCCCGACACCATCCGCATCGAAGGGGGATCTTCCGCATGAATTCGTGCCTGCGCCGGCTGTTGCTCGGCAGCGTCTTCGCCCTGGCCGCCGGCCCGGCCTTCGCCCAGCAGCAGGCCGCGGAGCCCGCCGCACCGGCCGCGCCTGCGGTGGCGGAGGAGATGGACGCGCTGTCCTTCGTC
>Ga0182749_1001826_pt1 | contig 16158 bp, 15 predicted proteins | sample eDN3rd37CKraftMG_FD_128875 | JGI IMG/M metagenome (GOLD analysis project Ga0182749, IMG submission 128875) | Enriched Miracle-Growth compost microbial communities from Emeryville, California, USA - eDNA 3rd pass 37_C Kraft MG (version 2) (version 2) ...
CGGCCGCCGCTCACCGCGACGGTGGAGGGCGTGACCCACGCGCCGGCCTGCGCGGGCGGCCTGGCGCCTTCCCTGCCGTCGCCCTCCCTCCCATCGTCCTCCCTGTCGTCGACGCCGCGATGATCGCGCCCCGCCATCGCCTCGCCCTCGTGCCCGATCGCTGGTGGGACGAAGCCTTCGTCGACGAGCGTGCCGAGACCGCCGGGCAGGCCGATCGCGCCGATCGCGGGGCGTCGGCCATCTTCCTGCATGCCGCCCTGATCGGCTGCATCTGCCTCCAGCGCTTCTGCGTCTATCTGGGGGGCAGCCCGCTCTTTCTCTGCCTGCCGCTGTTCCTGATGCTCGCGGTGTGGATGCTCGCGAGCGGCCGCGCGGTGTTCCGGCCGCTTTCGCTGGCGCTTTTCGCCGTCTTCGCGATCGTGGGGCTGCTGGCCACGCTGGTCGCCCTCGATGCGCCCGATCCGCGCGTGAGCGGGATCAGCATCGCCTCGCTCGGCTCGCTCCTCATCCTCTATGTGGGCCTGACGATCCAGCCCGGCGACCGCTTCGACGGATCGCGCGCTTCCGACATCTTCGTCTTCTACGTCCGGCTGTGCGCCGTGCTCGGCATCGCGCAATATCTGGCGCAGTTCGTCGGCATCCGGATATTCTCCTTCATGCTGGCCGTCCCCGCGCTCAAGCCCGTGCTGGTCGAGCCGCTCTACAATTATCACCCGATCCTCGCCTACGGATCGACGCTGCTGCGCTCCAACGGCTTCTTCCTCGTCGAGCCAAGCACGTTCTCGCAGCTTCTGGCGCTGGGCGTGCTGGTGGATTTCTTCATCCGGCGCGACTGGCGCTTCATGCCGGTCTATGGCGTCGCCTATCTGTTCACCTATGCGGGCACCGGGCTGCTGGCGCTGGCGATCGCCTGCATGATCTACGTGCTGGTCGACCATCGCGACGCGCCGCGCATCCTGGCTTTCTCCGCGCTCGCGCTGCTGCTGGCGCTGGTGTCCGCGCTCGCCTTCCCCGCGCAGTTCGCCTCGCTCACCGGGCGCGCGGGGGAGCTGGGCTATAGCGGCACCAGCGCGCACGCGCGCTACATGACCCAGTTCGACGTCATCGCGGCGATGTGGGGCGAGACGCGCTCGCTGATCGGCCTCGGCCCCGGCGCGATGGAGCGGGCGAGCTTCTACATGCCCGGCGGCGGCAATCCGGCGCTGAAGCTGTTCGTGGATTACGGGCTGCTAGGGCTGGCAAGCTTCCTCGCCTTCTTCGTGGCGACGCTGTGGCGGCGGGAGATCGCGGTCGTCTCGCTGTTCGTCTTCGTCAATTTCCAGCTTGGCGGCGGCAATCTGCTGTTCCCGCCCTTCGTCATCCTCGCCGCCGTCCTGTGCATCTGGTCGCGATCGCCACGGGGCGAGGAGGCGGTGGAGGACGAGGCGTTTCTGATCGATCGGGAGGTTCGCGCATGATGGCAGATCGGGCATGGAAAGCGGCGTGGCGGAGCGCGTGGGGAGCCGTGGCGCTCCTCCTTCTCCTGCCGGCGGCGTCGGAGACGGCGGCGGCGCGCGAGGCGCAGGTCTTCGTCTATCGCGGCGCGGGATGCACCGGCGCCGGGCGGATGGCGGCGTTCGAGAAGATGCTCGGCCGTCCCGCCGACGGCGTGACCGAGTTCACCGAGCTGACCGACTGGTCGCACATGCTGAGTTCGGTCAACTGGGCGCTCGGCTGCTGGGCGGGCAAGCCCTACAGGCTGTCGCAATCGGTGCCGATGCTGATGGGCAACGGATCGGGAACCACCCTGGAGAAGGGGGCGGCGGGCGAATATGACGAGCATTTCGTGGCGCTCGGCAAGCTGCTCGTCGCCAAGGGCTATCCCGATGCCTATCTGCGCATCGGCTGGGAATTCAACGGCGGCTGGTATCCCTGGGCGGCGGAGAAGAATCCCGAGGCGTTCAAGGCTTATTTCCGCCGCATCGTGAAGGCGTTCCGCAGCGTGCCGGGGCAGAAATTCCGCATCGTCTGGAACCCCGCGCAGGGCTGGCTCCACATCCCGGCGGACAAGGCCTATCCGGGCGACGACGTGGTCGATATCGTCGCGCTCGACCTCTACAACCAGTCGTGGAACCCGGCTGACAAGGATCCGCAGGTGCGCTGGCGCAACCTCGTCTCGCAGCCTTACGGGCTGAACTGGCTGCGCGATTTCGCGGCGAAGCATCACAAGCCGATCGCGCTTCCCGAATGGGCCACCGGCACCCGGCCCGACGGCCACGGCTATGGCGACGATCCGTTGTTCATCGACAATATGGCCGCGTGGATCAAGGCCAACGACGTCGTCTACCACACCTATTGGGACTATAATGCGGGCGACTTCAACGGCGAGCTTTCGTCGGGCCGGATGCCGCTGAGCGAGGCCGCCTTCCGCAGGGATTTCGCGACCGGCGCGGCGCGATGACCCGGCCTATTTGACCGGCGCGTCCCGGGTCGCGTCGCGGCGCAGCGCTCCCCTGATCCGGCCGGGCAGGGCGATCCGCGCGAGATAGCGCAGCGCGAACGCGCGGCCGAGGCCGGGCGCCACCATGCGCAGCGCATCGTCCATCCGTCCGCTCACGGCGATCCGCGCCGCCGTTCCGCTGATCCGGCGGATCTGGGCGACGCGCTCGACGGGCGGCAGATGCCCGAAGCCGCGCCGCGCGACATGGCCGACGAAGGCGCAATCCTCGCCGTCCAGCTCATAGGGACGATAGCTCGCCAGTTCGAGCAGCTTGGCCGCGACCGATTCCTCGAACGGCTCAAGCTCGTCGGGATCGAGATCGCGTGCGGCGATCGTGACCATCGCGGCGAGCGATCCCGCCGCCCTGAACGCCGCCAGCCTGTCCTTCGGAAAGGGCAGGTCGGGAACGCCGCGCCGCCGCCGCCGCGCCGAGAAGGCCCCGAGCTGCGATCCGATCGCCATGATGCGCCCGTTGACGATCGAGCCTCCCGATATGCTGTCGGCGTGCAGGCGGTAATCGCCCAGGAGATCGGGCAGGTTGTGCAGCCGCCCCTGCTCGCTCAGCCGCCAGTAGAGATCGCTGTCCTCGGCGTGGCAAGCGTGGCGATAGCCGCCCACCGCCTCGATCGCCGCGCGCCGCACGGTCAGGAAGGGGTGGATGAGATAGGGCTCCTTCGCGGGCACGCGGAAGGGATCGGCCCGGTCGGGCTGGTCGAGCCGCGCGATCGATCCGGTCGGCGCGCCCGTGGCGTCGATGTGGCGGGCCGCGGCCCCCACCGCCGCGAACTCGGGGCGCGCGCGCAGGCAGGCGAGCTGGATGGCCAGCCGCTCGGGATAGGCGATGTCGTCGGCGTCGTGGCGGGCGATGAACTCGGCGGTGCAATGGCGCAGGCCCGCGTTGAGCGCCTCGACGATGCCGCCATTGGGCCGGCTGTGGACATGGACGCGCGGATCGGCGGCGGCGATATCGTGCAGGATGGCGGGCGTCGCGTCGGTCGAGCCGTCGTCGACGATGTGGATGGCGATGTCGCGAACGCTCTGCCGCTGGATGCTCGCGACCGCCTCGCCGATCGTCCGTTCGGCATTGTAGGCCGGGATCAGGACGTCGGCGGCAGGCGGGACGGGACGGCGCGTCACGCGGGCAGCGCCTTGCGCCGGACATGGGTGAGGAAGCGGGCGATCTCGGCATGGAGCGGGTGGCGCAGCAGGCGCAGCACCGCGAGCCACAGGCAGCCCCCCGCCACGACCGAGAGCGCGACCAGCCCGATCGGCACATGCGCGGAGAAGCGCCACAGCCCCATCAGCCCGAGCGCGGGCGCGACCGCCGCCGCCGCCGCCGCGCCGCTCCGCAGATAGACGCGGCCGAATTCGCGGCGCGGAGCCTGGGTCATGCGTTCGAGGTGGGGGCGATAGAGGAACTGGGCGAACAGCGCGTCGCCGATCCGCGCCGCCGCCGCCGCCTCGAGGCTGTGGAGGCAGCCCGCGACGAACAGCAGCGTCCCGAAGGCGGAGCGCAGGAATTCGAAGCGCACCTGCGTCGCCGTCTCGTCGCACACGACGAACACCTCCCAGCTCATCGTCGTCGATACGAGGATCAGGCTGGCGATGCACAGCATCGACAGCGGCGCCGCCGCCCCGATCCACGCCATCCCGTAGATGTTGGCGACCAGCGGCCCGGCGAGGATCGCCAGCCCGGCGAAGGCGGGCCAGAACAGGCCGGTCATCACCTCCAATATATGCAGGTAGCGGGTTCGCAGCGGCCTGCCGTCGCTCGCGTAGCGGGCGAAATCGACGAATATCACGCGCGCCACGACGCCCTGGATATTGTCCCACAGCATGTTGTGATTGTTCGACGCGCGCGAATAGAGGCCGAGCGCGCCGAGCCCCAGCATCCGGCCGAGCGCGATCTCCATCGTCCGTCCCGCGATCCGGTTGAGGCCGGATATGGCGAGGATCTGGAGCCCGAAGCGCGAAACCGCCGGCCAGTGATGCAGCGAGAAGCGGAAGCACATATGGCGCCGCCCGACGATGTTGGTCGCGATATTGGTCACGATGGCGGTCGTCAGCTGGCTGTAGGCGAAGCTCATATAGCTGTAGCCGCGCCACGCCAGCGCGATGGTGATGCCGAGGCCGAGCGCGGTCGACGCGGCCTTCAGCAGCGCGAGGATGCGGAAATTGCCCTCCCGCTCCAGCATCGCGTTGGGGACGAAGGCGAAATGGCCGATGATCGGCACGATCGCGAGGACGAGGAGCACGTCGCGCACGCCCGCATCCCGGAAAAGCCGCGCGCCGAGCAGCCCGAGCCCGGCGATGGCGAGCGCCAGCAGCACCGATATCAGCGCGTTGACGGTGGCAGCGGTGGCGATCAGCTCGCGCGTCAGCTCGCGCTCGCGGATGAGGAAATTGTTGAGGCCAACCGCCTGGACCACCGCGACCAGCCCGACCACCGCCATGGCGACGGCGAAGATGCCGGTCTCGTAGGGGCTGAGCAGCCGCGCGATGACGACCGTGCCGAGGAACTGAAGGGCGAGGAAGGCGCCCTGTCCGAATGCCATCCAGGTCAGCGAGCGGCGTATCGCCATGTCGAACCCGTCACTCCTTCGCGCATCGGTCGGCCGTCCACGAGCGAACGGGAGCGCCCGTCGAGGCGACCCGAGCGATCCTTGCGCCAGGCGCATGCTGCGACGCAACAGGCACGATTGCATCGAATCGCCCGGCTGTTAGTCTCGCGCGATGGCGGACGGGCGGCACCTCCAGAGCGACGCGCCCGACATCCATCGGGGCGAGGATATCATACAATGCGCCGGCCGTGATCCGGGCATGGACGCCGAAACCGTGGCGGTGGTCACGATCAACTGGAACGGCTGGCGCCACACGCGCGAATGCCTCGCGGCGCTGCGCGCAAGCCGGGGCGCGCGCTGGCATCTCTATCTGGTCGACAACGGCTCGACCGACGACTCGCTCGCGCATCTCGGCGGGCTGGGCGACGACGTCACGCTGATCGAGGCGGGCGCCAACCTGGGCTGGACGGGGGGGAATAACCTGGGCGTCCGCCATGCGCTCGCGCGTGGGCACGAGCGGATATTCCTGCTCAACAACGATGCCTTCGTCCTGCCCGACACGCTTGAGCGCCTGCTCGCCGCCGCGCGCGAGGCGGAAGGCATGGCGGGGGAGGGGGCGGCTGCGCCTCCGGTGCTGGGGCCCGTCCACAAGGGGGTGGGGGGCCCCGATTACGATTTCAGCGTCGCCGCCTTCGATCCGCGCACCGGCGTCCCCGCGTGGAGGACCGACGCCGGGGCCGAAGGCGCGCCCGCGCGTCCGCTGATCGAGACCGCCTATGTGAGCGGGGCCGCTATCCTCACGCATCGCCGGCATTTCGAGGCGGTGGGCCCGTTCGACGATCGCTTCTACCTCAATTTCGACGATACCGATTGGTGCGTCCGTGCCGCGCGCGCGGGCTTCGCGCTGCTCATGGTGCCGGACGCCGCGATCGGGCATGTCGGCTCGGCCTCGATAGGCGGGCGCGAATCGCCCTTGCAGACTTATTTCCTCACCCGCAACCGGCTGCTCTTCGCGGAGAAGCATTGCACGACGGTCCAGCGGCTGCGACTCCTGCGCCGTTGCATCTGGCAGGCGCGCGCGCTGGGCGATGACGGCGCGCCCGGCCATTGGTCCGTCAGGCTGTGGCGGGCGCGGGACGGGCGGATGGCGGCGTTCCGGCGCGCCCTGCTGGATTATGCGTTGCGCCGTTTTGGTGATTGCCCGCCCGAGGTGCGCCGCTGGCACGCGGCCGCCCGCGAGCAGCAGGAAGGAGCATGATGCAGGATGTGACCGCGATCGTCCCGACGTTCAACCGCGCGCGCTTCCTGGGCGAATGCCTGGACGCCCTGATCGGGCAGACCGCGCCGCCCCGGCAGATCATCGTCGTGGACGACGGATCGACCGACGACACCGCGCGCGTCGTGGCCGGCTTCGGCGATCGCGTCGACTATCTGCGCAAGGAGAATGGCGGCAAGTCGAGCGCGCTCAACCTCGCGCTCGCGCAGGCGACGGGGGCGGCCATCTGGATCTTCGACGATGACGATATCGCCGATCCCGACGCGCTGCGGCGGCTGTCAGGCGCGCTCGCCGCCGATCCGGGGGCGGGCTTCGCCTTCGGGAACCACGACAATTTTCGCGTCGACGAGGACGGGCGGCTGTCCTTCATCCCCGTATCGCCCGCGCGCTTCGATCTCGACGACCTGCATCTCGCGGTGCTCGAACGCTGCTTCATCTTCCAGCCGGCCCTGCTGGTGCGGCGCCGTTGCTACGACGCCGTCGGCCCCTTCGATACCGGCCTGCCGCGCGCGCAGGATTATGAGATGCTGCTGCGCCTCACCCGCCATGCGCGCGGCGTCCATGTGCCGCACATCCTGTTCCATCAGCGCCAGCACGATCATGTGCGCGGCCCCGCGACACTGGCCATTCCCGGCGGCGAGATATGGGAGAAGCAGAAATATTTCGACGCCCTCGTGCTGGAAAAGGCGCATCGCGAGGAGGACCTGACCGATTATCTCCCGCGCGCCGCGCGGGGGACGGCCACGCCGGCGCCCGGCGACCGCGTCCGCGCCCTGCTGCGCCGCGCCGCGGTGATGGCGCGCAAGAAGCTCTGGCGACTGGCCGGGGAGGATATCGACGCGGCGGGAATGCTCGCCGCGCGGCACGGCATCCGCGCGATCGGCCCGGCCGAGACCGCTCTGCTCAGCCGTGTGTTCGACGAGTTCGGCTATGCGCGCGACGATCTGGGACCCGGCAATCCCCTGCTGCGCCGGGCGGCGGCGCTGCCGCGCGGGCCGTTCCGCTCGGCCTTGCTGGCGGCGCTGAGCTGGTCGGTCTTTCGATACGCGCTGCTGGCCGCGCGGCGGGGCGACGCCGCCGGCTTCCTGCGCCATGCGCGCCTCTATGCCGGGCTGATGGACGCACGGACCCTGCCGCGCCACGTCTCCCGGCTGGTGGGCGGCGCGCGCGCACTCACCCGCGAGGCGCATCATGCCGCCTGACGGAGGCGCATCGGTGGAGGCCGGGACGCGGCTCGTCGTCGGATCGTGGCCGGGGCGGTCGTTCGGCTGGAACAGCTTCATCGCCACCTTCTGCGACGCGCTGGAGGCGGCGGGCTGCGAGGTAGTGGATGTCGACGATCCGCGCCATGTCGCGCGGCGGCTCGACGTGCTGCACGTCCATTGGCCCGAGGAGATATTCTGGCGCGGCGGCGGGCGCGTGCGCCTGTGCGCGCGCACGGTCGCGATGCTGGGCGCGCTGGCGCGGCTGAAGCGGGACGGCACGCGGATCGTCTGGATGGTCCACAATCTGCGGCCGCACGATCTGGGCGGCGTCCGGCGGCCGCTCTGGGCGGTGCTGGGCCGCCGCATGGCGCGGCTGGCGGACGGATTCATGACACTGAGCCCCGCGACGGTCGCCGTCGTCAGGGATGTCGTGCCGGGCCTCGCGCGGATGCCCGCCGCCTCGGCCTGGCATCCGGCCTATCCCGGCGCGCGGCCGGCGCCCGATCGCGCCGCGTGCCGCGCCCGCGCGGGGCTGCCGCCTGACGCGCATATTCTCGCCTTCCTGGGCCTCATCCGCCCTTATAAGGGCGTGGAGGAGTTGATCGCCGCCTTCCGCGCCGATCCCGATCCCGGGCGCCGCCTGCTGATCGCGGGGCACAGCGACAAGGCCGGCTATGGCGAAGGGCTCGCCCGCCTCGCGGGGGACGACCCGCGTATCGGGGTGCGGCTGGGCCGGCTCGACGACCGGGCGTTCGCGGGGCTCACCGCCGCCGCCGACGCGATCGTGCTGCCGTTTCGCGATTATCTCCATTCGGGCTCGATGATCCACGCGCTGAGCCATGCGCGGCCGGTAATCACCCCCGCCGCGCCCTTCGCCGACGCGCTCGCCCGGCAGGTGGGGGAGGATTGGGTGCGCACCTATCGCGGCGCGCTCTCCCCGGCGGCGCTGGCGCGGGGCAGGGAATGGCCCACGGGGGCGCCCGATCTTTCCTGCCTCGACGCGGCTCGGCTCGGCGTCACGGCGCGTGATTTCTATCGAGAGCTGGTGAAGGGGGAATGTGGACGATGAAGCGGCCTCTTGACGCCATCGCCTCGAACCTGCGCGACGCGCGCACGTTCGGCGCGAGCTTCCTGTTGCGCCACCTTCCTTTCGCGCGGCGGGACGGGCGATATCGCTGGACGATGCCGGGGATAGGCCCGGTCTCGATCCGTCCGGGCACGACCGACGTGGAAGTGTTCCGCCAGATCTTCCGCGCGCGCGAGTACGACCTGTCGGGAATGCGGCAATATTCGGCTATTCTGACGCGTTATGAACAGTTGCTGTCACAGGATAAGCGTCCCGTCATCATCGACGCGGGCGCCAATGTCGGCGCGGCATCGCTCTGGTTCGCGCGCGCCTTCCCGCTGGCGACGGTGATCGCGGTGGAGCCCGAGCCCGCCAATGCCGCATGCTGCCGCGCCAATTGCGCGGGCCATGACCGGATCGTCGTGCGCGAGGCCGCGATCGGATCGCGACCGGGGCGCATCACCCTCGACAATCCGGCGCGCAAGGCATGGTCGGTACGGTCGCGCCGCAGCGAGGCGGAGGAGGGGGTGAGCGTGGTGACGATCCCCGAACTCGTCGCGGACGTCGCCGACGGCGCGCTGTTCATCGCCAAGATCGACATCGAAGGCTTCGAATCCGACCTGTTCGCCGCGAACCTGGACTGGATCGACGCGGTGAAGGTGATGCTGGTCGAGATCCACGACTGGATGCTGCCCGGCCAGGGCAGCAGCCTCGCCTTGCAAAGGGCGATGGGCGAGCGCGGGTTCGAGATACTGATAAGCGGCGAGAATCTCATCTATATCAATCCGATGGCGGAATAATCTCGCTTGCCATGGCAGGTTCGCGACGATCATCGCCGGCCCGCGCTTGCCCCGGCGAAACGGCCAGCCGTTGCCGACCCGACATGAAATGATCGCGAAAAGGCCGCGAAGTCATAGGGTAACGCCGGCAACCGTTCACCCCTCGCGTGCGGCACGTCGTCGCGTTCGGCGCGTGGCGGCGGCGCGCGCGGTGGATCGGGGGCGGCTTCGTGTGCAGAGGTCGCTATCGGTCCAACCGGGGTATGGCCTTGTCGATGCGGCTTTTTTACTATCGATCACAGCAGGGGAATTTCGGCGACGACCTGAATGCGTGGCTCTGGGAGGAATTGCTGCCGGGGCGGTGGTCGGACGACAGCGACGTGGTGTTCAGCGGCATCGGCACGATCATCGGCCATTCCCTGCCGCCCGCGCGCAAGGTGATCGTCTTCACCAGCGGCGTCGGCTACAGCCCGATCCCCGCCGATTTCCACGGCGGCCGATGGGTGACGGCGGCGGTGCGCGGGCCGCTCAGCGCGCGGACGCTCGGCCTGCCGGCGGAGGCGGCGGTCGCCGACGGGGCGCTGCTCCTCTCCACCCTGCCGCGGCTGGCCCCGCTCGCGGAGGGGGAGCGGCATGGCACCGTCTTCGTGCCGCATCATCAGGCGCTTGCCGACGATTCCGGCTGGCACGTCGCGGCGGAGGCGGCGGGGGTGGAACTGCTCGACCCGCGCCTGCCCAGCGAGACGGTGATCGGCCGCCTGCGCTCGGCGCGGCGTGTGATCGCCGATTCGATGCACGCCGCGATCATCGCCGACAGCTTGCGGGTGCCGTGGATTCCGGTCGTGTCGTCGAGCCATATCAGCTCGTTCAAATGGCTCGACTGGGCGATGTCGCTGGAGGTGCCTTACGAGCCGGTCCGGCTGCCCGCGCCCTCGCTGAAGGGCCGCTATGCGAGCTGGGCATACCGCTTCTACAACCATGCCCATCATGTCGATCCGCCCGGCGAGGAGCGCGTGATGGCGAGGTTCCGGCGCTCGATGGCGCTGGATGCGAAGCCTTGGTGGCCAGGCCTGCGCCGCCCGATACGGCGCGTCCTGCATGCCATTCCCGATCGGATGAGCCGCCATCGCCCGATCGGAGCGCTGGCGGCGCGGATCGATCGCCGTCGGATCGACCGCACCGCGCAGACCCTTGCCGCGCTCGCGGAGCGGCCGGGCTATCTGAGCGACGGCCGGGTCCTCGCCCTGCGCGTCGAGGAATTGCAACGCCGGCTGGCCCATATCGACCGGGAGACCGGCTGAGATGCCGGCGCCGGAGGTGAGCGCGATCATCCCGCTCTACAACAAGCGCGCGACGATCCGGCGGGCGATCGCCTCGGCCCTCGCGCAACGTGGGGTGACGGCGGAGATCATCGTCGTCGACGACGGCAGCACCGACGATTCGGTCACGCTGGTCGAGGCGCTCGCCGACACGCGGCCCGATCGCCTTGTCCGTCTGGTCCGGCAGGAGAATGGCGGCCCCGGCCGCGCGCGCAATGCGGGCGCGGCGCTGGCCCGCGCGCCGCTGCTCGCCTTCCTCGACGCGGATGACGAATGGCGGCCCGGCTATCTGGCAAAGGGCCTGGCGGCGATGGGCGCGCACCCGGCCTGCGTCGCTTATGCCTGCGGCTATGACAGCGGCGATTTCCGGGACGATCGGCCCAACAAGGTGCGCGAACTGGGAAAAGGCGAGGGGCCTTGCGCGCTCGCGACCGATCATGACGGCGCCGCCATCAAGATGCATGTCGACGCGCTGCATTCCAGCGCCGCGATCGTCCGGCGGGCGGTGTTCGAGCGGCTGGGCGGTTTCTACGACGCGCGGCGCTGCCTTTATGGCGAGGACAGCTATTTGTGGCTCCAGATCCTCCTCGCGGGGCCGATCTACTGGGACCCGGGAGAGCTTGTCCGCTTCCATGTCGAGGATTCGGCGCTGGGCCATGCGGTGCGGCGGCGGCGGCGGGCGCGGCCGATCTCGACGGATGCCGCGACGCTGCGGGAAGGCTGCCCGCCCGCCTATCGCCCCTCGCTCGAGCGCGCGATCCGTGCTTTCGTCGACATGGACCTCGCCATCCTCGCATCGTCGGGGGCCGCGGGGGAGGCGCGCAGGCTGCGGCGGCTCCACGGGCTGGATCGGCCGCTCTCGCGCGTGCGGGACCGGCTGCGCCACCTTCGCGCGCTGATCGGCGGCGGCCTCGGGCGATCATGACGGCCGCGCCGCACCCCCACCCCCGCAGCACCGAACGCGTCGGCTCCCGCGTGGCGGCGAGCGCTACGTTGCTCTGGTCGGGCAACATGCTGCTGCGCCTGCTCCAGCTTGTCACGACGGCGATCCTCGCGCGGATATTGACGCCCGCCGATTACGGGCTCGTGGCGCTGGCGATGACGGTGGTGGGGCTGATCGAGGTCGTCTCCGATCTCCAGCTCGGCGGCGCGATCATCCGCTCGCGCGAGCTGGAGCAGGCGCATCTCGACAGCGTGTTCACCATCGGGCTGCTGCGCGGCCTGCTGACCGGCCTGTTCCTCGCGGCGTTCGCGATCCCGATCGCGGGCTACATGCACGATGCGCGGCTGGAAAACCTGTTCTACGCACTTGCTGTGGGCGCGGTGATCGGCGGGATAAAGAACCCTTATTTCATTCTGTTCGAGCGAAATCTTGAGTTCCGGCAGGAGGTGTGGCGCAATATCGTCTGCGCGCTGCTCGGCAACGGGTTCGGCATCCTCGTCGCGATCCTGACCCGGAGCTATTGGGCGCTGGTGATCGGCATGATGGCGAACAACGCGCTGTCGATGCTGCTGTCCTACTGGCGCGTGCCGGGGCGGCCGCGGCTGTCGCTGGCGCGATGGCGCGAGCTGTTCGGCTTCGGCGGCTGGCTGATGCTCATCAATGTGATGAACTATGTGAACGGCAAGCTCGATTACGTGCTGATCGGGCGCGGGCTGGGCAGCACCCGGCTCGGCGCATACCATATCGGCCAGCAGATCACGACCATGTCGACCGGCGACGTCATCGGCCCGGCGTCGCGCGCGATGTTCCCGGCCTTCGCGCTTTTCTCCGACGATCCGGCGCGGCTGCGGGCGAGCTACCGGCGCGCGCAGGCGGTGGTCCTCGCCGTCGCTTTGCCGATCGGCTTCGGCGTCTCCGCGCTGGCGCCGGAGATCGTGCGCCTCCTCGTCGGCCCCCGATGGGGCGAGGCGGTGCCCGTCATCCGCTTCCTCGCGCCGCTGATCGCGCTCCAGACGCTGGGCGCGGGCGTCACCTCGGTCGCGCTGGCGGCGGGGCGGACGCGCGCCTTGTTCGTGCGCACCACGATCATCCTGATCGTGCGCGGGACGCTGATGTTCGTCGGCTATCATCTGGGCGGATTTTTCGGGATCATCTATGCGCGCATCGCGTCGGGCACTTTCTTCCTGATCTATGAGCTGAACCTCGCCGCCGCGATCACCGGCGGCCGATCAACCGATTCCGTCGTCGCGGGATGGCGCAGCCTGCTGTCGGTCGCCTGCATGTGGCCGGTCCTGCTCCTGCTGCCCGGCGCCCCCGGCGCGATCGATTATCCCCGCCTCGTCCTCCTGCTGGGCGCGAAGGTGGCGCTGGGCGCGGCGATCTATGTGGGCGTCCATGCCCTTCTCTGGCGATTGGCGGGCCGGCCGGAAGGGCCCGAAAGCCGCCTGATCCACGAGGCCACGTCCGTCCTCCGGCGCGTCCTCGGATCGGGCAGGATATCCTCCCGCGGCCGGCATTCGTAACGGCCGAAAAAGACGCAGCCGTGCCCGGTACGGCGGTATGTCGGGTCGATCGCATTGTCCTGTCGCCTCCTTCGTGCTCCGGTTCAGCGCCGTCCTGCGCCTCATCGAGCATCCGGGGTGAGGAGGGGCTTCAGTCGATCGCGACGTCGATGACCCGGATGGACCGGAGCTGTCCATCGTCGCCCGGCCACAGGAACGCCGCGCCCGCCGAAAGGCCGACCAGCCCCGCGCCGAGGCGGGAATGGACGCCGATCCGTTCCGCCGCGCCCGGATCGTCGGCCCGGTGGACCAGGCGCACCGTGCGGGGAGGATCGTCGCTTCCGGCGGCGAAGGTCACGGTTGAATTGATGCCGACATGCCGATCGCACGGATCGCCGGTCGAGATCGCCAGCTTCTTCAGCAGCAGGGCGGCGAGGAGGTCGTCGTCGCTGCTCATCGCGACGAGCGTCAGATAATGGCGCATGTCCCGCGAGATCGCGACCGGGAGATCGCGATGGACCGAGGCCCAGGCGACGCCGAGACCGGCGATCATCCCCGGCGACAGCCCCGGCTCGGGCGCGTGCACGGCCTGACGCGACGGCATCAGTGGAGCGCCGCGCCGTGGTCGTCGCGCCCGCGCAGCCGATCCCTTTCCAGATTGCCGACCGAGAAGGCGAGCGAGCGAGCGTGGCGAAAGACGCGCCTTTCAAGCCGGCGGTAGACCGGGTCCGACGCGAAGAAGCGGAACCCGCCGCGACAGCGCACGGCCACCCCCACCACCTTCCGGTTGGCCTCGACGACGAATGATTCCGACATGAGCTTCTCCACGCGCGCGGCGGCGACATCCCTGAAAAGGCTCGGCACGATGGGGATTGCGGGCGAATATGGCCACGCTCGACGTCATCCCGGATTCGGTGCCGAGGGGGACGGCGGGCCGTCCCGCGGCTGGCCCCGGACCGTCCGGCTCGTCAGCGAGTCCGGCCGCCCAGGGCGAACAGGCCTGCCACGATGCTGCCGGAGTGCAGTTCGCGGCGACGCGATGAGAAACACCGTCTCATGATCAACAGATATGAAGCCTGTCCGACCGGGTCAAGCCGGGCGGGGGGCTGCCTCCCGCGCAGATGATCCGACGGCAGCGGAAGGAAATTTTGGAAGGCGGCCACGCATTGACTCCACGGATGGTTCGACCGATCCTCCCGGCGTCATGCAGGATATTTTACCATCGCGACGGGGAGCGCATCGCTCGGGCCGATTTATCGCAGGCATCTGACCCCCGGCCCGGCCGTCATGGCCGCGGAACCGGGGAAAGCGCGCCGGATGGAACAGGAGAGGCGGCATCGCAGGGCCGCCCGGGATGCGGACATGACCGATCAGGATGACTGGAAGCGCAAGAGCCCTCCCGAGGGAGGAGACGAACCGGCGAAGGACGCGGGCGAGGGCAAGGACGACAATGTCGTTCCATTCCGGCCGCGCGCGCCGGCGCGGACGCCATCGGGGCCGCCACCCGACGCGGCCTGATCACTCGGGCAGAACGGGGCGGGTCCGCGCCCCGGCGACCGGACGAAGAAAAGGGAGAGGGCGGCCGGCTGGAAGGCTGGACGGGTGAAATACCACTCCGCCGTTATCCTGAACCTTTTCGTGATCCCTGGTCGAGCTGGGTTGGATTTCCGCATGTCCGAGGGGGTTGTCGATCGCGGTTCCTCCCGGGCCGCCACGCGGAGAGAGCGATTTGCAACCCTCGTCGGTCGTCCACCTTGTTCGGCACGCGCGCGAGCTAAGGGCACGGACTTAATCTTCTTGAGAATGGCCGTAGTGACACTTTGCCCGGCCGGGCAAAGTGTCACTGACGACAAAAGAGCGGCGCGTCGCCGTGGAGGGATTCACAGCGACTCGCAACTGTGCTTGATATGTTCCGTCATGAAGCACACCATCCTGTCCGCCGAAGAGGGTGATCAGCCGCTCGACCTTCCGGCTCTCCTGGAGCGGCTGTCCACGGTCTCGGTGCGGCCACGCTATGCGTTCATGGTGCTGAATCTGATCGCGCGCGCGGCGAACGGATCGGGAAAAGCGGGGCCGTTCATTCGCGAGATGGACATGCTCGTCCCGGTTCGCGACTGGCTCTGCGATGCGCTGACGCCGATGGCGCACCGGGATCCCAGAAGGATCGCGCTGACCGCGCAGGTTCACGAAGATCTGGCGGCGGCGGGGGCGCTGCCGAACGATCCGGACGCCGCCCGGCGCCTGATCGACAACGAGGTGCGCGAGCGGGTGCGGACGTCCGGCAAGTCCAACGTCAGCAGGGCTGTTTCCGAACTCGTCAAGGCCGGCCTGCTGAAACGGCATTATCAGGGCTATCGGGTAAACCACCACAATCGGGGCGGCCAACGCCACGCCGTATACACGATCACCGACGCGGCACGCTCGGCCCTGAGCTGACAGCGGCCGGGGCGTGCGGCGGCGACAAGTAATCGCTCGATTATTCCAGAACCTGGAAATGGCGGATAATATTACCGCTGGATTGGCGGTCAGGGAAAATATTATCCATTCAGGGGAAGCGGTGCATGACAGGCCCTGACGTCCCGGGGCACCGGGTAAATGGGTTATATGCCTCTGATCAACCCGACGAATTTATTTAACATAAGATATATTATCGAACTAGGTCGTGAAGCAGAATGGGCTGAACGGCTTGCATACTTCGAGCTTGTCGGCGGCGATCGCTTCCAACTCCCTCATCGTTCAGGCTGCGCATGAGCACGCTTTCAGGCTATTCGCTGGTGCCGCGCGAGCACCCTCGCCTCCTGCTCTGAGCATCAGCGAGGCCCCCGCGTAAGGCAGGGGACCCTATTGCGACATCGTCGAGACCGGCAACGACAGCTGGCGGCTCAGAAACCGCAGCTAAAACCCTCCCCGGCCCCCTCCCGGCTGTTGATCCGGTGGGTCCACAGGAACCTCCCACGGCTGTCACCGCCAGCGCTCGTGGCAGCGCGCCGCGGGTCCCTCCTATGGACTACCGGGACAACAGCCCAAC
>Ga0182749_1001827_pt1 | contig 16156 bp, 14 predicted proteins | sample eDN3rd37CKraftMG_FD_128875 | JGI IMG/M metagenome (GOLD analysis project Ga0182749, IMG submission 128875) | Enriched Miracle-Growth compost microbial communities from Emeryville, California, USA - eDNA 3rd pass 37_C Kraft MG (version 2) (version 2) ...
CTACCCCGGCGTGTACGAGCTGCAGGGGTCGGAGGACGGGTTCTTCGAGCTGAGCGCCGAGCCGTTCACGGTGAGCGTCGACGAGATCGCGCTGCCGTCGTGGGTGCAGGTCGCGGCCGAGCCGACCGAGCGGCTGCAGACCGCGGTGCAGGAGCAGGCCGACGCGTACCTGGACGAGTGCGTGGCGTCCACCGCCGCGAATCTCGAGTGCGGGCTGTGGGCGTTCCTGGCCGACGGGCCGGTGACGTGGGAGATCGTCGAATACCCCGAGGTGACGATCCACGGCGACGGCAGCGCGTTCATGTATCAGGGCGGCATCGTGCGCTCCACCTACGAATCGACCTTCCTGGGCGAAACGACCACGGAGACGAGCGAGGACCAGGTGTACCTGACCGGCACGATCGCGATCGACGGCGACACCGTGACGGTGGACTTCGGCCGCTGATCGCCACCGGGATCCGTCACGCGGCGGATCCCGGCGGCCCCGGGGCCCGATCCGGACCGCTCAGGGGCGATCGGCCAGCGCCGCCAGCTGCTTGTCGAGGAAGACGCCGATGTCGGCGAGCTCCTGCGGCGAGACCGCGTGCGCGAGCCCGGGATAGATCCGGCCCACCAGATCCGCGTGCGCCGGCAGCCAGTCGGTCGTGTGCACGATCAGCGCCTCGGGGATGACCGTGTCGGCCGTGCCGCGCCCCCAGAACACGGGCGGCCGCGCCTCGGCGAGCACCGCATCGCCCGCCAGCGCCCCCGGCGCGACGTAGCCCGACAGGTTCACGGCGAAGGCGAACCGCTCGGGCGCCAGGCGCATCGCCTGCAGCGACACGGCCCCACCCTGCGAGAAGGCCAGGAGCCCCACGGGGCCGTCGTGCCCGATGCCGTCGAGCCACTCCAGGAACCGGGCGGCGGCCCGGGTGACGGCCTCGGGATCGCGCGCGGCCTCGCCCTCGAGCGGGTACCACGCGTGGCCGGGTGCGGGCCAGGGCGGCTCCATGGGCGCCCGCACGGAGGCGATCGCGAAGCCGTCCGGCAGGTGCGGCACGAGCCCGAACAGGTCGCGCTCGTCGGAGCCGTATCCGTGCAGGAGCACGAGCAGCGGGCGGCCGTCGCGCTCGCCGGACCACAGCACGTGGCGCGCGTCGAGGGGAGGGATCTCGGGCATGCGTCCATCTTGCCCGCCGCCGGCGACATCGCCCCGCCCGCACAACGACGGCAGAATCGCGTCCGGCCCTCGGCCCGGCCGCGGGAAACCGCGGGCCGGCGCGGGGCGCCACACCGATCTGCCGTCGTTGTGCTGCCGGGACCGGTGTGCCGACCACGCGGCGGTTCGCGACGCGCGAACCCGAAACGGCGGGTCCGGCGGGTATACAGGAGTCATGGCCGTTCGCACCCCGGATCCCGATGACCTCCCCGAGGACCCCGATCCCTCGGACCCGATGGACCTCGGGACGGGACCGGTCAACCTCGACACCGGGGCGATCCGCCTGCCCGGCATGCCGAACGCGGCCAAGAACCCCGGCTGGCTGACCGACGTCGAGCTCGCCGAGGTGCGCCGGCGCCTGCCCATCCTCTACGTGGAGGCCGTCCCCGTGCGCACCGACGGCACGGGGCAGGTCACGCAGGTCGGCGTGCTATTGCGCGCCTCTCCCCTGGGGGAGATCATCCGGACGATCGTGTCGGGCCGCGTGCGCTACGGCGAGACCGTGCGCGACGCGCTGTTCCGCCACCTCGAGAACGACCTCGGGCCCATGGCCTTCCCGCTGCTGCCGCCGTCACCGGTGCCGTTCACGGTGGCCGAGTACTTCCCGATCCCGGGCGTGAGCGCGTTCCACGACGATCGCCAGCACGCGGTCTCGCTCGCGTTCGTCGTGCCCGTGACCGGCACGTGCGAGCCGCGGCAGGACGCGCTCGAGGTGACGTGGATGTCGCCCGAGGAGGCGGCCTCTGCCGCCGTCGCCGCCGAGATGGAGGGCGGCCGGGGCGCGCTGCTGCGCATGGCGCTGGCGAGCGTCGGCGCCGTCCGCTGATCCGGGGCCGGTCGCCGCTACCGCCGACGCCCGCGCCCGGGCGCGGGGCTCAGGCGTTCGTGGCGGCCTGGAGGGCGGCGATGAGCGCGTCGACGTCGGACTCCTGGGTGTCGAAGCTGCACATCCAGCGCACCTCGTTCTTCGAGGCGTCCCAGTCGTAGAACCGGAACGACTGGCGCAGCACGTCGGCCACGCCGTCCGGGAGCGAGACGAACACGCCGTTGACGACGGTCGGCTGCGTGAGGCGCGTGCCGCGGATCGAGCCGTCGGCGATGCCCTCCTCGACGCGCGCGCTCAGCCGCGCCGCCATGGCGTTCGCGTGGCGGGCGTTGCGCAGGTACAGGTCGCCCTCGTAGAGCGCGATCAGCTGGGCCGACAGGAAGCGCATCTTGGAGGCGAGCTGCATGTCGAACTTGCGCACGTACGTCACGCCGGGCGCCGTGTCGGGGTTGATGAGCACGACCGCCTCGGCACCGAGCCCGCCGTTCTTCGTGCCGCCCAGGCTCAGCACGTCGACGCCCGCGTCGGTGGTGAACGCGCGCAGCGGCAGATCGAGCGCGGCGGCGGCGTTGCTGATGCGCGATCCGTCCATGTGCACCGTCATGCCGAGCTCGTGGGCATGGTCGGCGATCGCCTTCACCTCGTCGGGGGTGTACAGCGTGCCGAGCTCCGTCGACTGCGTGATCGACACGACCGCCGGCTGCGCGCGGTGCTCGTCGCCGAAGCCCCAGGCCTCGCGGTCCAGGAGCTCGGGGGTGAGCTTGCCGTCCTCGGTCGGCACGCCGAGGATCTTGATGCCCGCCACCCGCTCGGGCGCCCCGCCCTCGTCGGTGTTGATGTGCGCGCTCGTAGCGGCGACGACGGCGCCCCACTTCGGCAGCATCGCCTGCAGGCTCACGACGTTCGCGCCCGTGCCGTTGAACACGGGGAACGCCTCGATGCCCTCGCCGAAGTGTCCGGCCAGCACCTCCTGCAGCCGCGCGGTGTACACGTCCTCGCCGTAGGCCACCTGGTGTCCGTCGTTGGCGGCGGCGATGGCGGCGAGCACCTCGGGGTGCACGCCGGAGTAGTTGTCGGAGGCGAACGATCGCAGGGAGGTGTCGTGCAGAGGGGTCACCCCACCAGCCTAGATCTCGCGCGGGGTGCGGCACCGCGCCCCGGATGCGACCAGCGCGCGGTGCGGCACCGCGCCGCGGACGCAACCAGCGCGGGGAGCGGCACCGTGCCCCGGATACAACCAGCGATGGATGTGCCGCCGTGCCCGGCTGGCATAGCGTGGACAGTCGTGATCCGTTCCCTGCTGCGCCCGATCCCCACCGCGCACCTCGTCATCGACGTGGTGCTCGCTGCGGGGTTCTTCCTGGTGGTGGGGCTCATCAACTTCTCGCCCGATCGGCCGTGGGCTTTCGCGGTGATGGTCGGCTTCCTGATGTCCACCGCGCTGGCCGTGCGGCGCCTGTCGCCGGCGCTGGCGCTCGCGGTCGCCTGGCTCGGCGCCCTCGTGCAGATGGTGCTGGGCATGATGCCGCTGCCCAGCAACATCGCGATCTTCGGCGTGCTGTACGTGACGGCCGCGTACGGCTCGCGCGTGGTGATGTGGGTGGGCCTCGGTTCCGCGATCGTCGGGGCGGTCACGATCACGGTCTACCTGCTGTTCGTGCTCCCCACGGTGTTCGGTTCGGGGCAGGCCGGGTTCACCAGCCCGCTCGCCGCCGCCGCATTCGTGGTCTCGGTGCTCGGGGCGTCGCTGTTCTCGCTGCTGCTGTCGTGGACGGCGGGCGCGCTCATGCGCTCGGCGATCCAGGCGCGCGCGAACCGCGAGGCGCAGCGGCGGGCGGAGTTCGAGGCCGCGGCCGAGCAGGAGCGCGGCCGCATCGCGCGCGACATGCACGACGTCGTCGCGCATTCACTCGCGGTCGTGGTGGCGCAGGCCGACGGCGCCCGGTACGCCGCCGCCCGCGATCCGGAGGTCGCCGCCGAGGCGCTGCGCACGATCAGCCAGACCGCGCGGGCCGCGCTCGCCGACGTGCGGGTCCTGCTCACGCAGCTGCGCCATCGGGAGGCCGACGGCCCGCAGCCGACGCTCGCCGATCTCGAGCAGCTGTTCGCGCAGGTCCGCGCCGCGGGGGTGGACCTCGCGGTCGACATCGACCCCGCCGCGCCGGGCGACGCCCCCGCGTCGATCCAGCTCGCCGTCTACCGGATCCTGCAGGAGGCGCTCACGAACGCCCTGCGCCACGGCGACGGCGGCACGGTGGACGTGCGGATCTCGTGGTGGCCTGATCGCGTGACGCTGCGGGTCGACAACGGCATCCCGCAGCCGCAGCCCGAGCGGCACGAGGGACCCCCGGGCCACGGGCTGATCGGCATCCGCGAGCGCGCCCAGCTCGTCGGCGGACACGCCGAGGCGGGGGCGCAGGGTCGCCTGTTCGTGGTGTCGGCGGAACTGCCGATCGGAGGGGCCTCGTGAGCGAGGCGACGGCGGGCGCACCGATCCGCGTGGTGCTCGTGGACGATCAGGCGCTGTTCCGCGCCGGCGTCCGCATGCTGCTGTCGTCGCAGCCGGATCTGGAGGTCGTGGGGGAGGCGGGCGACGGCCGCGAGGGCGTGGACGTGGTCCGCCGCACCCGGCCCGACGTGGTGCTCATGGACATCCGCATGCCCGTGATGGACGGCCTCGCCGCGACCGCGGAGCTGCTGGCGGACGCCGCGCCGCCGCGCATCGTGATGCTCACGACCTTCGATCTGGATGAGGCCGCCGCGCGCGCGATCCGGCAGGGCGCCAGCGGGTTCCTGCTGAAGGACGCCGATCCCGAGTTCCTGCTGGCGGCCATCCGATCGGTGCACGCCGGCTCCGAGGTGATCGCGGCGTCGGCCACGCGCGAGCTGTTCGCGCACTTCGCCGAACCGGTGCGCCCGGTGCCGCCGGCGTACCAGGAGCTCACCGAGCGCGAGCGCGAGATCTTCGCCCTCGCGGCGCGCGGGCTCAGCAACGGCGAGATCGCCGCGCGCGAGTTCCTCAGCGAGGCCACGGTCAAGACCCACATCAGCCGCATCCTCTCCAAGCTCGCGCTGCGCGATCGCGTGCAACTGGTCGTCTTCGCCTTCGAACACGGCCTCGCCTGACCGGTTGGGCTCGCGGGGTTGTGGCCTGTGGTCTCGGCTCCGCGCCTGCGGCGCTGCGCTCGACGAACGGTGACGGCTCGTCGACCGAGCGAAGCGAGCGGAGACGGATCGAGCGAGCGCAGCGAGCCGAGATCAGGGGTTGAAGCCCAGGTCTCGACTCCGCGCCTGCGGCGCTGCGCTCGACCCGTCTCCGCTGCGGCGCTGCGCGCCTCCGGTCGACGAGCGGTTGAACCCGCGGCTCGTCGACCGAGCGAAGCGAGTCGAGATCGAGGGGTTGAAGCCCAGGTCTCGACTCCGCGCCTGCGGCGCTGCGCTCGACCCGTCTCCGCTGCGGCGCTGCGCGCCTCCGGTCGACGAGCGGTAGGTGCAGGTCGTCGGAGGGGTGGTGCCGGTCGTCGGATCAGTGGGGCGGGTGTGACCCGCTGGGGCGGATGCGGCCACGTCAGGGGCGATGATCCGACAACTGAACACCCGCTCCGACGACTGAACCCCGCGGCTCGTCGACCGAGCGAAGCGAGCGGAGACGGATCGAGCGAGCGGAGCGAGCCGAGATCAGGGGTTGAAGCTCAGGTCTCGGCTCCGCGCCTGCGGCGCTGCGCTCGACCCGTCTCCGCTTCGCGGCTGCGCCGCTCCGGTCGACGAGCGGTACGCCCCCGGCTCGTCGACCGAGTCGAGCGGGCGGAGCGAGTCGAGATCGAGGGGTCACACGCGGCGAGGATCATCCTCGAGATGTATGCGGGATCAGGCCGGCGGGCGATGACCGGGGCGGGGTCGGATTCCTAGCGTCGAAGGCATGGAGATCACCACCACCGACCTGGGCCTCGCCGCCCGCGTGACGCATCTGTCCAAGACCTTCGGATCGGGCGACGGCGCCGTGCGCGCGCTCGACGACGTGAGCGTCGGCATCCGGCGCGGCCAGTTCACCGCGATCATGGGCCCCAGCGGCTCCGGCAAGTCCACCCTCATGCACATCATGGCCGGCCTGGACGCGCCCACGCAGGGCCGCGCCTGGATCGGCGATCAGGAGATCACGGGGCTGCGCGACTCGGAGCTCACCGTGCTGCGGCGCCGCCGCGTCGGCTTCGTGTTTCAGTCGTTCAACCTCGTGCCCACGCTCGACGTGATGGGCAACATCCTGCTGCCGTTCGACCTGGACGGCCGGCGTCCGAACGCCGCGGAGCAGTCGCGCATCGACGGGCTCATCGACTCGCTAGGTCTCGGGCCGCGGCTGCGGCATCGCCCGCACCAGCTCAGCGGCGGCCAGCAGCAGCGCGTCGCGATCGCCCGCGCGCTGGCGACGGCGCCCGACCTGGTGTTCGCCGACGAGCCGACCGGCGCGCTCGACTCGCGCACGAGCCGCGAGGTGCTGGCGCTGCTGGCGGTCGCCAGCCGCGAGCACGGCCAGTCGATCGCGATGGTGACGCACGACCCGATCGCCGCCGCGCACGCCGACCGCGTGCTGTTCCTGGGCGACGGGCGGATCGTCGCCGACAAGCCCCGCCAGACCGCCGAGCAGATCTCGGCGCACATGCTGTCGGCCGATCGCGCGCCCCTGATGGGAGCGGCATCGTGACCGCCGTCGCCGCCGTCTCGGCCCCGGCCCGGCCGCGCCGCGCCGCGTTCCTCACCGAGCGCGGCATGGGGGCGAGCGTGCTCGTGGCCGCGCTGTCGACCGCATTCGGTGTGATCCTGCTGTCGACCACCGGGTACCTCTCGGCGCTGCTGCGCGCGGTGTTCGGCACCGACGGCGGCACGCTCGGCCTCATGATCGCCATCCTCAGCGTGATCTTCATGATCATCGCGATGTACGTCGGCGCGATCGTCACGGCCAACACGTTCGCCACGATCGTCGCCGGTCGCACCCGCCGGATCGCCCTGATGCGGCTCATCGGCGCCTCGGCCCACACGCAGCGGGCCGAGGTCGCCCGCCAGGGCCTGGTGGTGGGGGTGATCGGCGCGGTCGTCGGCCTGATCGCGGGCGTCGGGCTGTCGTACGCCGGCATTGCGCTCGCCGACGCGTTCCTCGGCGTGCCCGAGGTGTCGTACGCGGTGGTGCAGGCGTGGCTCGCGCTGCCCGCGGCCGCCGTGGTGCTCACCACGTGGGCCGCGGCGTGGACCGGATCGCGCCGCGTGCTGTCGGTGACGCCGCTGCAGGCGCTCGGCGGATCGGTCGAGCGCACGGCCGAGCAGGCCCGCGGCGGCGCCGGCCGCAACGTGGGCGCCATCGCGCTGATCGTGATCGGCGGGGCGCTGCTGGGCATCGGCGTCGCCCTCGGGCTGATGACGCCGCTCGCGATCGTCGTGTCGTTCTTCGGCGGGCTCATCTCGTTCACGGGGCTCGTGCTCGGCGCGACGCTCGTGATGCCGCCCGCGCTGCGCCTGGTGGGGAGCGCGTTCGGCCGATCGGCTACCGCGCGCATGGCCGCGGCCAACGCCCTGCGGTACCCGGAGCGGTCCAGCCGCATGGCGATCGGCGTGGTCGTGGGCGTGACGCTCGTGACCATGTTCGCGGTCGCGGCCGAGTCGGCGAAGGCCGTGATGATCGCCAACTCCGGCGGCGCCATGGGCGCGGAGTTCGCGACCGCCATGGACCTGTTCGCCGGCATCATGATGGGCCTGGTCGCGGTGTCGGCCGTCATCGCCGCCGTGGGGCTGGTGAACCTCCTCACGATCGGCGTGGTCCAGCGCCGCACGGAGCTCGGGCTGCTGCGGGCACTCGGCCTGTCGAACCCGCAGGTGCGCCGCATGGTGCTGCTCGAGGCCGCCCACATCACCATCACGGCGGTGGCGGTGGGCCTCGTGCTGGGCATCGGCTACGGCTGGGCCGCCGCCCAGTCGCTCCTCGGCTCGATCTCGACCGCCCCCGGCGTGATCGCCGGTGCGCTCGTGCCGCCGGCCGTGCCGTGGGTGCCGATGGTGGTGATCGTGGTGGCGACCGCCGTCCTCACGCTCGTCGCGTCGGTCGGGCCCACGCGCCTGGCCACGCGCGTGGCGCCGGTCGAGGCGCTCGCGGCGGACTGAACGACGCGGCCCGGGTGGACGGATCCACCCGGGCCGCGTTCTCGCGATCAGTAGCTCGCGCGGATGCCCGACGTCGAGGCGATCACGTCGCGCATCTTGCGATCGAGCGCCTCGTAGAACATCGACAGCGGGAACTCGTCGTCCAGCACGGCGTCGGTGTAGCCCTTCGGCGGGCCGGCGAGCACGTCGTCCGGCAGGCCGCGGGCCCACAGCGAGGCCGGGTGCGGCGACAGCACGGAGCGGACGAGCTCGTACGCGGCGAGCCAGTGCACCGTCTTGGGGCGGTCGATCGATCGCCAGTACAGCCGATCGATCTCGTCGGCCAGCGCGACCACGGCGCCCGGCACGGCGTCCCAGTCGAACGACAGCGACGTGTCCGTCCAGTGCAGCGCGCCGCGCTGGTGCAGCCACGCGAACAGCAGCTGGCCGCCCAGCCCGTCGTAGTTGCGCACGCGGGAGCCGGTGATCGCGAACCGGAAGATGCGATCGAACAGCACCGCGTAGCGGACCAGACGCGCGTGATCGAGCGTCTCGCGATCGGCCTCGTCCAGGGACTCCGCCGCCGCCAGCCGCTCCTCGATCTTGAGGGTCTCGCGGTACGCCGTGAGGTCGCAGCGCAGCTCCTCGAGCCCGTACAGGAAGTACGGCATGCGCTGCTTGATCATGAACGGATCGAACGGCAGGTCGCCGCGCATGTGGGTGCGGTCGTGGATGAGGTCCCACATCACGAAGGTGCGCTCCGCGAGGGCCTGGTCGTCGAGCAGCCGCTCGGCGTCCTCGGGCAGCTCGAGCTTGGTGATCTCGGCCGCGGCCCGCACGACGCGCCCGTACCGGGCGGCCTCGCGGTCCTGGAAAATCGCGCCCCACGTGAACGGCGGCACCTCGGCCACCGACACCGTCTCGGGGAACAGCACCGCCGAGTTCGTGTCGTAGCCGGGGGTGAAGTCGATCAGCCGGAGGCTCACGAACAGCTTGTTGCCGTAGTGCTCCTCCTCCAGGCGCGCGATGAACTCCGGCCAGATCACCTCCACGAGCACGGCCTCGAGGTGCCGGTCGGGCGAGCCGTTCTGCGTGTACATCGGGAACACCACGAGGTGACGCAGCCCGTCGATGCGGTGCTGCTGCGGCTGGAACGCCACGAGCGAGTCGTGGAAGTCCGGCACGCCGAACCCCTCGTCCGCCCAGCGCCGCACGTCGGCGATCGACGCGGCCAGGTAGTCGCGGTCGTGCGGGAAGCGCGGCGCGAGTGCCTCGATCCCGGCGATCACCTCGGCGATCAGCTCGCGGGCGCGATCGTGGCCATCGGGCACCGATCCGTCCTTCACCTGCAGCCCCTGCAGCTCGGTGGCGGCGGCCTTGAGCGACAGCCACGCCGGGTCCCGCTCCACGCCGGCGGCGAGCGTGCCGTCCTCGACGACCTCGGGTTCGCCGATGATGGCCTTGACGATCTCGACTTGGCTCTGCATGGACATGGGAACCTCCGATCTGCTTCGGTCGGCCGCGGTGCCCCTTCGGCGGTGCGGTGTTCGCACCAGATTAGGCGGCACGGCCCGGTTCCCGCAGTTCGACGGTCCCCGGGCGGTGCCGGTCCCCGGGGCGGACCATGCGATGCGCCCGTCGAGGCGGAAGCCGCGCGTTCAGTCCCGCGCGACGGGCTGCTGCAGCTCCGTGACCCAGTCGCTCTGGTCGTCCGGGTACGAGCGCACGTAGAACTCGCGACAGGGACCGGACGGTCGCAGGCCGCGAGCAGCGATCGCCTCGTGCACGGCCTGCCAGCTCGCGGCGATCCCGTCCATCGGGCCGAGGTGGATGCCGCACACGGCATCGCCGACAGCCGGCAGGATCACCTCGCGCGTGCCCTCGGGCGCCTCGCCCGGCCATGCGTAGCCGCACGTGACCGTCATGCCGTCGTCGGTGAGGTCGTAGACCGCGACCGGGGTCTCGAAGGCGTCCTTCACGTCGCCGATCGCCGCGGAGACGCGATCGAACAGCCCGCCGACGACCGACGGCATGTCGGACGGGTCGGCGGGCGCGCTCGCCGCGACGAGGCGGACGGACGGCAGCGGCTTCTGGATGATTTCGATGGCGGGCATGGCGTGCTCCTGTTCGATGAGGCGGAGCCTGCGCTCGACGTCGGCGAGTCGTTCGGCGGCGAGGCGATGCTCGCGCTCCACCTCGTCCCGGTGCACGCGCAGCAGTCCCGCGAGGCGGTCGGCGTCGACGCCGGCCTCCAGGAACTGCGCGATGTCCTCCAGACCGAAGCCGAGCTGCCGCAGCGCGACGATCCGGTGCAGCCGCTCCAGCTGCGACGGATCGTACGAGCGGTAGCCCGTGGACGCGTCGACGTGAGCGGGGACGAGCAGGCCGGCGGCATCCCAGTGACGCAACATGCGGTGCGTCACCTGGCCGATCTGCGCGAACGCTCCGATGGTCAACATGGTCCCGTTATCCCGTCTGCCACGGTGTCAGGGTCAAGCGCGTCGTCCGATCCGCAGCGCGGCGTGGATCGCCAGCCCCGCGATCAGCGCCCAGAAGGCCGCTCCGATGCCCCAGGCGCTCAGCCCGCTCGCCGCGACGAGGAACGTGACGACGGCGGGGATCCGCTCGCCCTCGTCGCGCACGGCGCCGATGAGCGACGACGCGAGCGTGGGCAGCAGGGCCAGGCCCGCAACGGCGGCCAGCACGATCGGCGCGACGCCGACGAGCGTCGTGATGGCCGTAGCGAGTGCCGCCAGCACGAGATACACGAGCGCCGAGACGCGCACGGCGCGCCACCGCTGACGAGGGTCGGGGTGCGCGTCGGGCGAGGCGGCCAGCGCGGCGGTGATCGCGGCGAGGTTGATCGCGTGGCCGCCGAAGGGGGCGCCGATCGCCGTGCCGACGCCCGTGACGATCATCGACTCCCGCCACGGTGCCGTGAACCCGTACGACGACAGCACGGCCACGCCGGGGACGTTCTGCGACGCCATCGTCACGATGTACAGCGGCAGGGCGATGCCGATCAGGGACGACCACTCGAACGTCGGCACGACCGGTTCGAGCACCGGCAGGATGGGCCCCTGGAGCCCCCGCCCGGCCGCGAGCACGCCGAGCACCACGAGGCCGGCGGCGAACGCGGCGGGCGCCGCCCAGGCGGGGCGCACGCGCAGCAGCACGAGCCAGACGATCGCGATCGGCAGCACGGCGGCGGGGCGCTCCACCACCCCGCGCACGGGGGCGAGGCACAGCCCGACGAGGACTCCCGCGAGCATGGCCTGGGCGATCGGCGCGGGGATCGCCCCCACGGCCCTGGCGAGCCCCGGCCACAGCCCGGTCAGGACGATCAGCCCGCCCGTGACGACGAACGCGCCGATCGCGGCGCCCCAGCCGCCGACCGGCACGGACCCGGCCGCGAGCAGGGCGGCCCCCGGAGTCGACCACGCCAGCACGACGGGTAGGCGGGTCCGCTGCGCGAGCCACAGCATGCCGATCGCCTGCGTGATGCACAGGGCGACCAGGCCCGAGGCCGCCTGGGTCGGGGTGGCGCCGACCGCCTGCAGCCCGGCGAGCACGACGGCGGAGGAGCTGGCGAACCCGACCAGCGCGGTGGTGACGCCGGCCAGGGCGATCCGTCCACGTTCCATCGGCACGAGCCTAGGGCGGCCGTGTCACCACCACGTTTCGCCGCCGCCCCGCACCCGTGCCGGCCCGGTGTCCCGCCCGCACCCTGCACCCGTGCCGGCCCGGTGCCCTGCCCGCACCCGGCACAACGACGGCAGAACGGCGGCGCGTCGGTGCGGCGGCCCCGGGATTCCGCGGGTGGCCGGGGCGGGCCGGGGGATTTGCCGTAGTTGTGCAGCCGACGCCGGGGTGCCGGGGCCCGCGTACGCTCGAGGCGTGGGCAGGAAGCGGCAGGGGGAGCAGGAGTTCCCGAGCGCGCGGCTGGCCGACGGGCGGATCGCGCGGATCCTGCCGAGCGAGTACGTGTCGGGCTGCGAGGTGGACGTCGACGGCACGCCGCAGTCGCACGTCGACCTCGACGATCCCACCCACCTGCACTTCGAGTACGTCGCGCGCATGGGCGCGGTCATCGATCAGCTCCCGACCGGTCCGATCACCGCGGTGCACCTGGGGGCGGGCGGCCTCACGATCCCGCGGTACATCGAGGCGACGCGGCCGGGGTCGCGGCAGCAGGTGATCGAGCTCGAGCAGGCGCTCGTCGACCTCGTGCGCGAGGCGCTCCCGCTGCCGCGGGGCGCCGCGATCCGGGTGCGGATCGGCGACGCCCGCGAGGGCCTCTCGCGCCTGCCCGCGGCGATGCGCGGCGCGGTCGATCTGCTCGTCTCGGACGTCTACTCGGGCGCCCAGACGCCGGCCCACCTCACGACCGTGGAGTTCTACCGCGAGGCCGCCGCTCTCCTGCGCCCGGGCGGCGTGCTGCTCGTGAACGTCGCGGACGGCGCCGGGCTGGCGTTCGCGCGCCGACAGGCCGCCACGATCCGCGCGGTGCTGCCCGAGCTCGCCGTGCTCGCCGAGGTGCAGGTGCTCAAGGGCCGCCGCTTCGGGAACCTCGTGATGGCGGCGTCCGCCGCGCCCCTGCCGGTCGAGTGGCTGCCGCGCCTGATGGCCGCCGGCCCGCACCCCGCCAAGGTCGCGCACGGCGAGGAGATCGATCGCTTCATCGTCGACGCGCGCCCGGCGATCGACGGTGACGCGACGGACTCGCCGAGACCGTCGTGGTCGCTGTTCGATCGGTGACCGGCGGCAGGTAACGGTTCGGTTTCGGCTCGGTCCGCGTGCCCTGTCGCACGGGCGCGATCCGTCGCGCAGACTGGAACGGACGACCGCGCGAGGGGAGTGTGCCGTGAGCTACATCCAGGGATACGACTATGAGACCCTGCGTGAGATCGTGGACCCCGCCGCCTGCCGCGCGCGCCTGGCCGAGATCGGCACCCAGCGGAGCCTTCCGGCCCTTCTCGAGCGCGTCTGGCTGCTCAAGGTCCTCGGCCAGCTGGAGGAGTCGCTCGAGCTGAGCGAGCAGTCCGTGCGCGTGGCCCGCATGGCCGGCACGCGCAAGGATCTGCTGCGCGCGCGCATCCTGCACGCTTCCGTCGTGAACGAGCGCGGTGCGCACGCGGCCGCCGAGCACGAGCTGTCCACCTGCGCGGCGGAGGCGGAGGGGCAACAGTGGCCGGCGATCGCCGCGTTCGCGCTGCAGCACCGCGGCCGCACGCGCTTCGACGCGGGCGACTTCGACGGCGCCCGGGCCGACTTCAAGCGCGTGCTGTTCCTGCGCCAGGAGCAGGGCAGCGACGAGACGCAGCTCGAGGTCGCGATGTCGATGGTCGAGGCCGCGGAACGCCGCCGCAGTCACTCCGTCGCCAGCTGACGCCGGGTGTCGGCGGTCGGCAATACCATCGGAGCGTGTCGGATCTTGATCGCGTGCGGGTGTGGGCGGAGGCCCTGATCCGCGAGCACCTGGACGCGTCGTGGACGTTCGCGTTCGACAACGCCAAGCGCCGCGCCGGGCTGTGCGACTACGCGCGGCGCCGCATCTCGCTGTCGCGCTACCTCGCCGCACGATACGACGACGACACCAACCACCAGACGCTGCTGCATGAGGTGGCGCACGCCCTGGCGGGCTCGGGTGCCGGCCACGGCCGCGAGTGGAAGCGCATCGCGCGCGGCCTGGGGTACGTCGGCGGCGCGACCCACCACGGCGAGACGGCCAACGAGCTCGCGCCTTGGGTGGGGGTGTGCCCGGCGGGCCACACGGCCTACCGCCACCGCCGGCCGACGCGCGCATCGTCGTGCCTGAAGTGCTCGCCCACGTTCGATCGCCGCTACCTGTTCGCGTGGACACGGCGCGAGATCACCGCCGCTGCCCGCCGCGCCGCCCTCACCCCGCGCTGACGCGCCGCGCCGGGTCTACCGATCGTCGACCGGAGGCGCGCAGCGCCGGAGCGGAGACCTGAGGCCACAACCCTAGATCTCGACTCGCTGCGCTCGCTCGATCCGTCTCCGCTCGCTTCGCTCGGTCGACGAGCCGTGGGCTCGCCGCTCGTCGACCGGAGGCGCGGAGCGCCGGAGCGGAGACGGGTCGAGCGCAGCGCCGCAGGCGCGGAGTCGAGACCTGAGGCCACAACCCTAGATCTCGACTCGCTGCGCTCGCTCGATCCGTCTCCGCTCGCTTCGCTCGGTCGACGAGCCGTGGGGTTCAGTCGTCGGACCGGGCGCTCAGTTGCCGGACCGCGGGTGCTGGCCCGGTCGCATCGGCCTCACGGGTTCACACCCGCCCCGCCGATCCGACGACCGGCACCACCCCTCCGACAACCTGCACCTTCCCGCTCGTCGACCGGAGCGGCGCAGCGGCGGAGCGGAGACGGGTCGAGCGCAGCCGCGCAGCGGCGGAGTCGAGACCATAGGGGTTGAACCCCTGATCTCGACTCGCTCCGCTCGCTCGATCCGTCTCCGCTCGCTTCGCTCGGTCGACGAGCCGCAACCCCGCTCGTCGACCGGAGGCGCGGAGCGCCGGAGCGGAGACGGGTCGAGCGCAGCCGCGGAGCGGCGGAGTCGAGACCCGGGCGGCGAGCCGGCGGGGTCAGGCGGGGTGGAAGGCGGCGTGGCGGAGGAGGGGGGCGACGTCGAGGTCGTCGATCGTCGCGGCCGCGCGCACCTGAGTGGTGTGGCCGCGCTCCTCCCGCTCCAGGCCGGACGCGCTCGCCGTCAGCAGGTGCTTGACCGCGCGGCGCAGCCCCGCGAACGCCTCCGCGGCCACCACGGCCTCCGGCGAGGAGTGGTCGATGCCGAGCGGCACCAGGGCGTCGATCACCGCGCCGGCGCCGAGCTGATCCTCGACGGCGAACCGGATCGCGCCGTCGGGCGTGCGCTCGCCGGCGGGGATGATCGCGACGCTCGTGCGCGCGGATCGGCGCTCCTGCTCGGCCTTCACGGCGCGCGCCACGGCCGAGGCGTTGCGCAGCGAGCCGGCGAACACGAGCGGCCCGTGCGGCAGCGCCGCGGCCGCCTCCGCCAGCGCGGCCCCCTCGCCGCGCGCGTCGGCGAGCTCCACGGTGCCGCCGCCGGCGACGGTCGCCGCCACCTCGGAGGTGAACGACAGCACGTCGACGACCACGTACACGTCCGCGGGTGCCAGGCGCTCGATGCCGGCGGCGCCCCAGTCGAGCCGAACCTGATACCTGCCCTGATCGAATGCGCTCACGCCGGAAGCCTACGGCCCACCCGAAGCCCACCCGGCCCGACACCCGCAGCACCCGAACCGCGCGGTTATACCGCCGGGCGTGGCGATCGTCAAGCATTCGGCTGGACATGGCGCGTCGGAGGGTCTACAGTGGGAAGTTGCGCTCCCTGGATTCCCCCATGCCCTCAAATGGTGGTCGGCTGGCGCTTTGATCCCCGCAGATGGTGGCGGGTCGATCGAGGCGGTGGATCCCGAGACGCACCTCACCTGTCGACAAGGAATCTAGTAGCCCGGCATCGGGCTCATGGAGGTCATCCCCTTGGCTGCTGCGCGCAAGTCCGCATCTCCCACCACTGTAAAGAACGGACGCGTCGCATCGCGTCTCTCGTTCGCCAAGATCAACGACACGCTGACCGTCCCGGACCTGCTTGCCCTGCAGACCGAGTCGTTCGACTGGCTCGTCGGAAACGACGCCTGGCGCGCCCGCCTGGAGCAGGCGCTCGCCGAGGGGCGCACCGACGTCCCGGAGCAGAGCGGCCTCGAGGAGATCTTCGAGGAGATCTCGCCGATCGAGGACCTCTCGGAGACGATGCAGCTGTCGTTCACCAACCCGTACCTCGAGCCCGAGAAGTACTCCATCGAGGAGTGCAAGGAGCGCGGCAAGACCTACGCGGCCCCGCTCTACGTCGAGGCCGAGTTCATGAACCACCAGACCGGTGAGATCAAGACCCAGACGGTCTTCATGGGCGACTTCCCGCTCCAGACCGACAAGGGCACGTTCATCATCAACGGCACCGAGCGCGTC
>Ga0182749_1001828_pt1 | contig 16156 bp, 15 predicted proteins | sample eDN3rd37CKraftMG_FD_128875 | JGI IMG/M metagenome (GOLD analysis project Ga0182749, IMG submission 128875) | Enriched Miracle-Growth compost microbial communities from Emeryville, California, USA - eDNA 3rd pass 37_C Kraft MG (version 2) (version 2) ...
ACCCATCGTCCAGGATGGAAGCACGACACTGGCCGAATCTGGTGCGATCTTCGATTATTTTCTCGCTCGGTCTGGCCAGCACCTCACCAAGCCGGGCGAGGCGGAAGCAGTGCTGCGCTATAGCTACTTCATGCATTACGCCGACGGCTCAATCATGCCGCAGGTTGCAACGCTTGTTGTGTTGGGTCGGATGGGAGACGCGGTTCAAAATGGAATTGCCACCGTCCGTGAGGGCTTGGCCGCTCATTTGGCCTGGGCGGATAGTGAGCTGAGATCGCGGTCCTGGTTCGCAGGCGACACCTTCACCGCCGCCGACATCATGATGAGCTTCCCCATTGAAGCGGCTCGTCTGCGAGGCGGGCTTGATTGGAAGTTTGAGCATCTCGATGCCTGGCTTGGTCGCGTCCGTGATCGCCCTGCCTATCAACGGGCGCTCGCCCGAGCTGAACCATCTGCTCTGCCTACGTCGGGTATTGCTGAAAGGCCGCAACGATCGGTCGCCGCATCGATCTCTCGGCCTGCGCCCGCTTCACCTTAAGGGTAGGCTCGCTGCGCAACACGTTTGCGACTGCCATGCCAGGCCCGAAATCCGGCCGATCTAATTGCGAAACACGAGCAGGTCGATGTGCAGCACGATGACTTCGTGATCGCCGAAATGAATGACGAGACGCTCGCAGGTTTATTCCCGAACGGCGAACGTAATTTTCAACCCCATGCCAACGCGATGGCCGCCTCTTAGTGCCGGTTGCGTGAGGAAAGGAGATTCAGGTCATGCGAATAAACGTGCTTACGATTACATCAATCGCCGTATTTCTGTCTTCGGCTTTTCTTGCTTCTGGACATGCTGCTCCTGCAACCGCCACTGCACCAGTCAAAAGAAACTATTTTTCTACCGGGGCCGCCGCGCACTATCTGGAACGAGCCAAGGGCGACATCATCACCGTGCCCTTGCGCGGCAATATCAATGTCCTGATGGGATCCGGGGCGAATATCATCGTTCTGTCGGGAAGCGATGGCAAGTTCCTGGTCGATGCCGGCATCAAGCCATCCAAAGCCAAATTGCAGGCGGCTCTCAATAAGCTCGGCCGATCACCGTTGAAATACGTCGTAAACACCCATTGGCACTGGGATCATACCGACGGAAACGAGTGGATGCATGCAGCCGGCGCCTCGATCATTGCGCAAGTAAATACGTTCAAGCATCTTTCCAAGACCACTCACGTCGATGATTGGAATTGGACGTTCCATCCCGTTCCAGCCGGCGCGCGTCCGACGATCCTCGTGGAAAATGAGACAGACTTCAACTTTGATGGCGACACCATAAAGGTGGAGCATTTCGGCCCCGGCCATACCGACGGCGACGTAGTGGTGTATTTCAAAAAGGCAGATGTAATCGCCCTCGGCGACGCATTCTGGAACGGAAACTATCCGTTCATCGACAACGAAGACGGCGGCAGCATCAATTCAGCCATCGCATTTGCTAACAAGATCATCGAACACACCACCGATAAAACAATCCTGGTTCCTGGTCATGGGCAGATCGGCAAGCGCGCTCAATTGATTGAATTTCGCGATATGCTGGTCACGGTACGCGATAAGATCGCCGCCCTGAAGTCAGATGGGAAATCCCTCGAAGAAGTCATAGCGGCGAAGCCGACCGCGGCCTTCGACGATAAATGGGGGAGATTTGTGATCGACTCGAAATTTTTTACAAAGCTTGTGTACGAAGGACTTCCGCCACGTTCGCAGAGAAACCACCCATGACGTCCTCCACTCTACGTTCAATGGAGGGCGATCTGTCACACACGCAATTCGGTTGCCGATTCGAAAAGTATAGCGCTCGAGCTTGCGCGGTGCCCGCTGACATGAATTCCGCCGGGTTTCGCCGCTGGTACCAGATAGCTGCGACGCGTTCCGCAAGCTGATGCCGTCCTAAGTCACATCATTCTCTTTGGTTGAGACCAGCGACAGCTGAAACTCACTCGGGATGAAGGCAACGAGAGGATCCCATGATCGACAGACGCACCCTTATGCACTCCGCAATTACGCTTGCAGCATCCGCTGCCGCCGCGTCACTTTCATCGAAGTTAGCATTGGCTGAAACCGTGACGTTGCCATTCGGCAATGGGGAGCGGCCGCTGGTCAAATACCCTCAGAAGCGTCCGATGATCGGCCTGACCAGCCGGCCGCCGCAGTTGGAGACGCCGTTCTCAGTGTTCAACGAAGGTTTGATCACGCCGAACGATGCTTTCTTCGTGCGCTACCATCTTGCCGGTATTCCGCTGGAGATCGATCCGGATACCTTCACCGTTGAAATCAAAGGGAAGGTTGACAGGCCACTGAAGCTGGCACTTGCCGAGATAAAAAAAATGCCGGCCATTGAGCTCGTGGCAGTCAATCAATGCTCCGGCAACAGCAGAGGATTTGTGAATCCACGCGTCGCCGGTGGTCAGCTCGCAAACGGCGCCATGGGCAACGCGCGCTGGAGAGGCGTTCCCCTCAAAACTGTTCTCGACCAAGCAGGCGTTCAGGCCGGCGCCAAGCAAGTCGCGTTCGGTGCGATAGATGGTCCGGTCATCGACACGACACCGGACTTTGCTAAAGCACTGGATGTCGATCATGCGAGAGATGGCGAGGTGATGCTGGCCTATGCCATGAACGGGAGTGACTTGCCGATGCTGAACGGGTTCCCGCTTCGGCTGGTGGTGCCCGGCTATTTTGGGACCTACTGGGTCAAGCACGTAAACGAAATCACCGTGCTTGACTCCGTATTCGACGGCTTCTGGATGAAGTCGGCCTACAGGATCCCAGACGATGACTGCAATTGTGTTGAGCCAGGAACAGCGCCAAAGGCGACGATTCCAATAAACAAGTTCCCCGTGCGATCGTTCATGACCAATCTTTCCGACGGCGCCAAGGTGAAGGCCGATGCCGCGACGCCGTTAAGAGGCATCGCGTTCGACGGCGGGAGCGGTATCAAGGATGTTGCTGTGTCGACGGATGGCGGACAAACCTGGACACCGGCGCGGCTAGGCGAGGACCTCGGCCGATACTCATTCCGCGAATGGACGTCGACGGTTAAATTGTCGGCCGGAACACATGAGTTGAAGGTCCGTGCGACTAGCAATGACGGCAAAACCCAGCCTTTGCAGCCATTGTGGAATCCTGCAGGCTACCTGCGTAACGTCGTCGAGACCTATCGTGTCGTGGCAGCTTGAGGAGAGTAGTCATGAAGCGCGTGGTCATAACCGGTCTACTGTGTGCGACGATTCTGTCAGGGCTTGCTTACGCTCCGAGCATGCCGAAAGCCAAACCCATTTCCTACCAGCTTCCTGAGGAGACTGCGGCTTTCAAGCCGGGACCAAACCTGGAGGTTGTTCAGAACAACTGCACCGCATGTCATTCGGCCGACTATATCAAGACTCAGCCACGGGGCCCCAAGTTCAAGAAAGATTTCTGGCACGGCGAAGTCATGAAGATGATCAAGATGTACGGCGCACCGATCGACAAGGCGGACGTCGACAAGATCGTCGAGTATCTGTCACAGACGTATTAAAGCTAAAGGTGGCGCCGTCCTGCGGTGAGCTTCATCGCAAATGATCAGATCGAAATCGGCCAGTTTGTGCTCTTCTGCACGTCACTGATTGTTGAAATGGAATGGTAAGTGCGGAGACGACGGACATGCTCTCCTCGTCGTCCCGTGCGGCGACAGCTTTGGCGAGGCTTTTGAGGTCGCTCGTCGCGGGATGGCGGAGTTCATGCGTTAACGTTTCGACGTTGTACCGCAGGCCATAATTCCATGGGCGAGGCAAGCGTCAAGGACAAGGAAATCGCCATCTCTGGCTCAAAGCCGATCCTGGCGCGGCCCGCAACCAATGGACTCGCCAAGGCAGCGCCCGGAGTTCTCTCTTTTGTTCAGGAATGGCGCGCCCGAAAGGATTCGAACCTCTGACCCCCAGATTCGTAGTCTGGTGCTCTATCCAGCTGAGCTACGGGCGCATTTCGCTGCGGCAGGACCAGTTTGATCCATCCGGCCGAGTGCCGGGGCGGCGAAGGCAACCTCTCTAGTGGGTCGCGCTCGCAAGCGCAAGGCCCTTTGCTCAGTTGGCCATCGGGCAAATCCGCCCGCCTCCTTCCAATTCCGCATTCCCGACGGAACCAGCTCCCATCAATTGACCGAGCGATCCGGCAGATCGAAGCGGAAATGCGCGCCTTTGGGGCTATCGACGAGCCGCAGCGTACCACCATGCGCCTGGACAAGCTCAGCGGCTATAGCCAATCCCAGGCCCGTGCCGCCTTTCTTGGTCGACCCCTGGAACGCTTTGAAGAGATTGGCGCGTGCCTTCTCGGGCACGCCCGCGCCGTTGTCCATGATGTCGACGATGACCTTGCGGCCTTCGCGATGCGCAGCCACACGGATCTCGCCGTCTGTCTTGCCCTCGACGCTTTCGATCGCCTGCATGGCGTTGCGCACGAGGTTGCTTAGCACGCGAAAAAGATGCTCGTGATCCGCGTCGATAAGCAACGATGGATCGACGTCGACGACGAAAGCGATCGCCCCTTCCCGCGGCAATCCCTGACTGTCGGCGGCCTCTTCAACAAGGGGCTTTAGAGGCGTCAGCTCGCGGCGCGGCGCCGCTTCCGAAGCACCGCCGAATTGCAGCGAGGAATTGCAGAAGTGAATGGCGCGATCGAGCGACGCGATGAGCTTGGGCACGAAACGCTGCACGGTGGGATCGGGAATATCGACGAGGCGATCCGAAATGAGCTGCGCATTCGCCAGCATGTTGCGCAAGTCATGATTGATTTTCGAGACTGCGAGTCCGAGCTGCGCGAGCCTGTTCTTCTGTGCCAGAAGCCCCGAGAGCTGACGTTGCATGCTCGCAAGCTCTCGTTCCGCGACGCCGATCTCGTCCATGCGCGCGGTTGCCGGCATGATGCGGCTTGCATCTTCCGGATTTTCCGAAAAGCGCAACATGTTGCTCGTCAGCCGCGTGAGCGGCTTCACGAACAGTCGACTGAGCGCGAAATAGACAACGATTGCCGTCAGCACCGAAAGAATGACTGACAGCCATAGAATGTTCATCCCGTAACGCATCATCGCTGCTTTGAGCGGTGCTTCAGGGATTACGATCTCAATCAGGTCTGAGTTATCGGGGCCAGCACGACCAACGACGCGGATGGTTTTTCCACTACCGTCGAATATCGTCCTGACCACATCCCCCATCTGCTCGAATCTCAGGACCAGGCTATCCCAGAACGAGTCCGGATCCGGTTGCAGATAGTAAACATAGTCGATCGTCAGATCGCCTTGCGCCGGAAGGACCAGGCGCCGCTCGCCCTGGCGGCTAGACGCAATCGCGCGCACTTCGGCGGTCCTCAGCAAATCGGCGCGCAACGCCGATGGGACCTCGCCGCCCGGAAAAGCATCGGAAGCCAATGCCGCAAGCTGTGCTGCGGTCAGCCGTTCCTTCAACCAGGTCACACGAAAGTTCGAGATCGCCGGCACAAAGATCAACGCCTCAGCGATCAGAACAAAAAGGACCGTGAGCGCGATCAGCTTGGCGGGGAGCCCACGACTTTCCCAAAGGCGCGAAAACCCGCGCCAAAACGATCCGGCAGCCGAGGTCTTTACCACCTCGGTGTCTCCATGCTCCCCGTTGCCATTGAGAATCGTGCGCTGCACTGACTTCCGTATACCCATTGCCAAAGTTGATTTAGCCGAGCTTGGCGAGCAATGCGATCACTTTGCGCACATAGGGATTACTGGGAGATGTTGCAAAGTAACGAAATGCAGCGCGTTTGTTAATTTCCGACAATGTCGGATGGGGCGAAATCCATCGAGTCATCGCTTTGATGTTGAGACCTTGCGAAATTGCAAGCGACCACATCTGGATAACCTCTCCGGCCTGTGCGCCAACGATTCCAGCTCCGAGAATGGCGCCCCATTTCGATGTCAGGACCTTGATGTGGCCATCCGTTTCTCGCTCCGCCTGTGCCCGGTCGTTCTCATGATAAGGCCAACGCAGCACATTCACTCGGCCATACTTGGCTCGAGCTTCTGCTTCTGAAAGACCGATATAAGCGAGTTCGGGCTCGGTAAAGACGACACGCGGAGCCGCGCGTCCGACGGCTTTGGCTTGGAGACGAAAGAGGGTTCGGCGAAGCACCACCTCCGCATGATCGCCGGCAGCATGGTCCGACTGCGGACCCCCGGTGACATCTCCGATGGCATAGACGCGGCGGTTTCGCGTCCTAAGACCGGCGTTCACGGTGATGCCATCGCCCGTCGCTTTGATGCCCGCCGCTTCAAGACCCAGATTCGCAACATTGGCTTTGCGACCGGTAGCGATGAGCAGATCACTGCCTTCGATGCGGTCCGCCCCGTCGGCCGTTTCAATCTCGACGAAGATACGGCCGCGCTCTCCTGAAACGCGTTTGATGCCCACGCCTTCGCGGATGACGATGCCTTCGCTGTTCAGCCGGGTCAGCAAGACGAGAGCCAGCTCAGGATCTTCATCGCCGAGAGCTTGGGCGGCATCGAGCACGGTAACGCGTGACCCGAGCCGCCGGTAGGCTTGCGCCAATTCAATGCCGCTGGCCCCCCCGCCAATAATAATCAAATGCGCGATCGGAGCGGCATTCTCGAAAATCGACTCGGTCGTGAAATAGGGCACTTCAGCGAGTCCGGAAATTTCCGGAATGCGAGGTGAAGACCCTGTCGCAACGACAAAGCGCCGAGCCTTGATCCGAAAATCGCCCGCGACCACTGTCGATTGATCGACAAACTTCGCAGGCGCCGCGATCACGCGGACACCGAGCCCCGTGAACCGCTCTGCGGATGCATTCGGCGAAAGCCGCGCGATCACGTCTTTGACGTGCTGCCGCACACCCGCAAGGTCAATCAGCGGCTCGACAGCGCGAATTCCGAACGGCAAAGCCGTGCGCATCGCGTTGGCCCGCTTCGCCGCCGCGAGCAAGGCTTTCGACGGAATACTTCCGTAGTTGAGACTATCCCCGCCCATTTTGTGCTTTTCGATCAGCACGACACGCTGACCGAAGGCCGCCGCCGCGGCAGCCAAAGTGAGGCCGCCCGACCCGGCCCCAATAATGCAAAAATCGGCCTCGACGTTTTGGCTAGGAGACGCAGGCTCGGGAACGTCTTTCGGCATACCGTTCTCCCACCGGTGCGAGTGAGGACGCGAGGATGGCGCGTTTGCCGGTAACGCTAAAGCTGATCCCCGTAACAATCGAGAGGTGCCGCCCCTCAACCTGTGCGTGAGCACCGCTCCAAACAAATTTTATTGAGGACCGCACCCGTAGTGTGTTTGGTCACCGCCTCGTATCTCAGGGCGCGTTGACTTGCCTTTTCGGCCAAACTATAAGACGGCTGAATTCCGGAGAAATTCGCGTCCTGCCGAGGCTGTCAGCCCGGCGCTGCGGCCTTTCTAAGCATCGGAAAAACAACGCAATTTGCCTCCTTCGTGTAGGCGAAGGCAGAAACTAATTCGGACGGAGAGTTCCGTGAAGCGCACGTATCAACCGAGCCGCATCGTTCGCAAGCGCCGCCATGGATTTCGCAAGCGCATGCTGACAGCTGGTGGTCAGAAGGTTCTTGCTCGTCGTCGTGCCAAGGGCCGCAAGCGCCTCTCGGCCTAGAAACAGGCGTCCGTTCAACCTGTAATCGGATTGACGAGCCGCGGGCGCAAGGCGCTTCGCGGTTCTTTTGGCTATGCCCGCCGCCCGAGGCTTTGATAATTTGTATACGGCGCTGTTTGATGCTCGCTGCGCCGATCCGGTCGCAACCGGCAAAGATGGCGAATTGTAACGGCGTTTCGGTTCGGATCGCCGCTCGTCTCGTGGGCCTGATGTTTCAAACACACAGCAGCAGGCGCATTTTGTCGCGGTTGTGCTTGGGTTAGTATGCCGGCGCATATGGAGGCTTCGATTCCCGTTCTGCGAACGCTCAAATCGCGTCCCGAATTTCTGGCCGTCCGCGGGGGCCGTCGGTCCTCGACGCCTGCTTTCCTTATTGAAATGAAGGAACGCCCTGGGGGGCCCAATAGCGCTGAAGGCGCGCGATTTGGCTTCACCATCACCAAGAAAATCGGCAATGCCGTCACACGCAATCGTATTCGCCGCAGGTTAAAAGCCGCATTCGCGGCGAATGCCGGCGAGCACGCGCGAACGACATGCGATTACGTGATTGTCGCACGCATCGCAGCGTTGGACCGGCCGTTCACGTTGCTACTCGAAGACGTCACTCGCGCGTTCACGGCGTTGCATGACAATGCTAAGCGAGTCCGGACGAATAATGCCAATTCTGCATCGCGCCGAACGGGGGCCTTGAAAGGTTCGACGTGACGGGCTGTCCCCTTCCGTTTATGAGCAGTTTCAACAATCGCTTCATGGGCCGTGACGGCCTCATATTGCCGGTACTGACCCGAGGACTTGATGAATTCGCCCAAAGACCAAAACAACCTGATATTTGCGGTTGCACTGTCGATCCTTGTCCTGATGGGCTGGCAGTACTTTTTTGCGCGCCCCGAAATTCAGCACGAGCAGGCGCGACAGAACTTCAACAAGAAGATCGAGGCGCAGAATAAGGGGACTTCGTCCTCGGAAAATCCGCCCAACGTTGCGAGCGCACCCTCGGCGCCGTCTTCGGGCGAAGCGCCAACAGTCGGCCAGCAGCCCGCAGCCAAGCCACTGTCCCGTGAGGAGGCGCTGAAGGCGTCGCCCCGCGTCAAGATTGAGACACCGTCGCTCGAAGGTTCGATCGACCTCAAGGGCGGACGCATCGACGATCTGGTGCTGAGAAAATATCGCGAGACCGTCGATCCTAACAGTCCGCTGGTAACGCTGCTTTCTCCGGTCGGTTCGCCCGACCCGTACTTCGCCGAATACGGCTGGGTTCCACAAAGCGGCAGCAAGGTCAAAGTTCCGGGTGCCGACACCATATGGAATCTTGAAAGCGGTACGACGCTGACGCCGACCACGCCCGTCACACTGTCATGGGACAACGGCGAAGGCCTCGTGTTCCACCGGACCATCTCAGTCGACAAGAACTACATGTTCAAGATCGTCGACGAGATCGAAAACAAGACGAAGTCCGACGTGACGTTGATGCCCTACGCACGCGTGCATCGTAGCGGCAATCCGCCTGCGCACGTCTATTCCGTACTGCATGAGGGCTTGGTTGGCGTGTCCGGCGATCACGGGCTGATCGAAGAGACGTATGCCAGCGCTGCAAAGGAAGGCGTGCCGAAGACGTTTGAGAACGTAACAGGCGGCTGGCTCGGCATCACCGACAAGTATTGGGCCGCGACTCTCATTCCAGATCAGCATGAGCCCTACAGGGCCATGTATTCGGCGCTCAAGGCGCCTGATCCCTCCGGTAAAGACGCGTTCCAAGCCGATTATCTGCGCGGCGCGCTGACCGTTCCCCCTGGCATGCGCAAAGGCGTTCAAGGTCACCTGTTTGCCGGCGCGAAGCAGGCAAGTTTGATCGACGGCTACGAAAGCTCACTGGGCATCGCGCGCTTCGACCGGATGATCGACTGGGGCTGGTTCTACTTCATCACCCGGCCGCTTTTCCGCCTGATGGAGTTCATCAACAGCATCGTTCACAACTTCGGCGTCACCATTCTCGTACTGACCGTGCTCATAAAAGCGGCGTTCTATCCGCTTGCCAACAAGCAGTATGAGAGCATGGCGCGCATGAAGAAGCTGCAGCCTGAAATGCAGCGCATCAAGGAACAGTTCAAAGACGACGCGCAACGCCAGCAAAAGGAAATCTTCGAGCTCTACAAAAAAGAGAAGATCAATCCAGTTGCGGGCTGCTGGCCGATTTTCCTGCAGATCCCGGTCTTCTATGCACTCTACAAGGTCCTGTTCGTGACAATCGATATGCGGCATGCGCCGTTCTTCGGTTGGATTCACGACCTGTCGGCCCCCGATCCGACGTCCCTTTTCAATCTGTTCGGATTGCTGCCGTTCGATGCTCCGGCATTCCTGCACATCGGTATCTGGCCGCTGATCATGGGCGTGACGATGTGGATGCAAATGCAGCTAAATCCGCCACAGCCGGATCCGATTCAGCAGAAGGTCTTCCAATGGATGCCGGTGATATTCACGTTCATGCTGGCCGGCTTCCCGGCTGGCCTCGTGATCTACTATGCGTGGAGCAACACGCTCTCGATCGCGCAACAGCTCCGCATCAACAAAAAGAACGGCGCGCAGATCCATCTGTTCGATAACTTGAGGAGAACGTTCGCGCCGGTCCTGAGACTCTTCGGAGCCGGAGGCGGCACGAGCAAATGATGGATGCTCCGGAACGAGCCAAGAATGCACGGCCGGACATAGCCGCGCGATGACCGAAACTGATGCGCTATCGGCAAATGACGTCGAGACCGGCCGGCTTTTGTTTACCCGCGCCTGGACCTTCTCGCGCGGCTCGCCCGATCTCGATCACCTGCCGCCTGACGATCGTCCTGAAATCGCCTTTGCCGGGCGTTCGAACGTCGGAAAGTCGAGCCTCATAAACGCCCTCGTCGGGCAGCGTGGTCTCGCCCGTGCATCGAACACGCCGGGACGCACGCAGGAACTGAATTTCTTCACCGAGCCCGCCGCCGATCTCTATCTCGTCGATATGCCCGGATTTGGCTTTGCCGAAGCACCGAAGGATAAAGTCGCTGCCTGGAACCGGACGTTGCGCGGCTACCTTGCAGGCCGGCGTACATTGCTCCGCGTCTTTTTGCTGGTCGATGCCCGCCACGGGTTGAAACCCGTCGATGACGAGGTCATGGCGCTCCTCGACGGCGCGGCCGTGTCTTATCAGGCGATCCTGACGAAATCCGACAAGATCAGCCGAACCGATCTCGAACGCGTCATGGAGAGGACGACGAAAGCATTGGCGAAGCGTCCGGCCGCCTACCCGCACGTCATCGCGACGTCCGCTGAAACCGGAACGGGCTTCGAAGAACTGCGCGCCGTCGTTGCCAAGCTTCTCAAAGCTCACGGCAACTGAGCCAATCGACGCTCCCGCGAGGGACTGTTGCCGCCTAGTGAAAGAGGCCTAGCAGCAACGTCTTCATGACCGCGATGACCGTCCCCCCGAAGGACGCCAGCACACCGCCAACAACGGCTGCAACCGCCCAGCCAGCGACGTGTCCGGATGTTCGCGCCAGGTTCCGGCGCACTTTGATTTCGACGATCTGATCCGGCAGGGCCGTTTCCGCCGCGACGCCATCTGCCCCGATTGTCCGCACTGAAACGATGATCTGCAATCGCGACCAGCCGCGCGATTGCGGCGTGATCAGAAAACGCCAGCTTGCGAAATCATCGCTCGCAAAGCCCATGTTGTTTTCGATCCACTGCGTCTCTGGCGAAGCCGTCTCGACGAAAAACCCGCCCTCGGGCGCTCGGATGCGAACCGCCATCGCCTTCGTGAGCGTGACTTGATGCTGCCAGACGGCGCCGCCGCCTTCGAGGCCTTCTGTCAACGCTGCGAGCGAAGCTTTAGCGATGCGAACTTCAACACGCTCGGTATGTCCGACGCGCATCGTGCGCGGAATATTTTCCGCGAGTTGGCCGGTATCGGCTTTGCCTTTCGCGCGCTTGCGTCCGGCAGCTTTGCCGCCCTTCGAAGGTTGTGGTCGCGCCTGTGGAGCGGGAGCGCCTGCGCGCGTCCGCTCCAGTTGATCGTCGGGCCGGAACACGGGCTCGCCCTGCAGCGGTCCAAGCGGTGCCATGGACGACGGCGCAGGCCCGGAGAGAGATCCGATGCCAGAATTGGTTCCGTGACCAGCATTGGGAGTCGGCGCCCGTGGGCGCATTCCCGGAGGCATCGCCGATGGAGGCGTGGGAATCGGTGGCGGCTGCGCACCCGATGGACGCGGTCGCGAAAAATCGGGCGGAACTAATCCGCCGGGCCCGGCATCTCGACCAACCGGCGCAGGACCAGAATGGGGCCCAGCTTGATTTTGCGATGGCCCAGGTGCCGGGAACGGCAGCGACGGGCTAGAGGGCGGCTCCGGAGCCGGTGACGCAGCCGGCGAAGTTTCGGCTCCGGGCCTTTGCGGCCTTTGCACACCTGGAGTTCGAACGCTTTCCGAAAATGATTGCGAAGTGCGATCGGGTGGCGCGTCCGCTCTCAAGGGAGCGGCACGACCCGCGCCATGCGATGCTGGTGATTGTGGAAACGGCGACTTCGGCCCATCCCGGTCCAGAGGAGCGGAAAAGGCAGGCGCGGCCGCGGGCGGCGCATTCGGCATTACCGGAGACGTTGGCGGAAGAGGCTCCTGATCTGCCGGTGCCGCCGCCGTCTCCGAGTCGGAGATATTCCGTTCCGGCGATTTTGGCTCGATGGTCTGCGCCACGTCGGCGTTCGAAACTTGCGGCGGCTGCGCAGGCCGCGGAACATCCTGCATGAGGTCACGCAGCGAAGGCGCCGACCGCGATTGAACACGTTCTCGAGCCCGCGCCAACACGTCGTCGGCGACCGGCGGCGGTGGAGACGGTGCACGCTGTGGTGCCGGTGCCAAGGCTGCCTGCAGGGCGCGTATCGCGCCGTCGAACGTCAGCCCGTGCGTCTGCAATATCTGCGCTGCGGCGCTGCGCCCGTCTCCGACAATGGCGGCAAGCACGATTGCCCCGTTGATGTCACGCCGCCGGCTGCCGCGCGCCGCAGCCGAGGCTGCCTCCAAAATCCGGCGGACGTCTTGCGCAACACCGAGGCTCACCGGCGCTTCGGCGGAATCGGTGTCCGCCTGCGGAAATTGTCCGATGACGTCAGCCTTGAGAGCGGCGATGTCGACGTTGCTTGCGTCGAGGACCGCGATGGCGTCACGATCGTCGCAAAGCGCCGCCAAGACGTGCTCGAGCGTAACGTCCAAAGCTCCAGCGCCGGCCGCGAACTCCGCGCCACGCGAAAGCGTTGCGCCAAGATCCGGCGACATGGGAATTTGACCAAGCTCAGCGGCAGTTACGCCCACGACATCTCCAATGGTCAAGTCGGCCTTTGCCGCACGATTAAAATATGTCAGCGCAAGCTCGCGTGGCAAAGCTTACACAAGAGAAGGCTACAGCAATGCCACGGCGGTGTGCAGACGGGAATCCCCCTTCGTCCCCAAACCGTGTCCGCCCTGCGTCAGGAAAGCCCTTCACCCTGCCAAACGAGGGAATTTCGTTGAGGCATTTGCCCGACCGGCTATAAAACCGCGACGAATGCACCCGGCTAACCAGCTGCAAGGCTCCGCCGTTCCGTGTGCCGCCCGCGGCGGCCTAATCGATGGTTTTTGGGAAAATCTCGTGACGTCAATGAAAAGCCCTCGTGAGAAAAATGCCGGTCCGGCGGAAGAGCGTCCAAGCGCGCATCTCCAGGCCCGCATCCTTGCCGAAGCCATTCCGCACCTGATTCGCTACGACGAGCAAACGGTCGTCGTGAAATTTGGCGGCAACGCGATGGGCGACGAAAAACTTTCGAACGCCTTCGCGCAGGATATCGTTTACCTGAAGCAATCCGGCATCAATCCGATCGTCGTGCACGGCGGCGGACCGCAAATCGCCAGCATGCTGCAAAAGCTGGCGATCAAATCCGACTTCGTCAACGGCCTGCGCGTCACCGATAAGCCGACGGTCGAAGTCGTCGAGATGGTCCTCGCGGGCAAGATCAACAAGGAGATCGTCTCCGCCATCAACCGCCAGGGCGGCAAGGCCGTCGGCATTTCCGGAAAAGACGCCAATTTGATGATCGCCAAAAAGATCACCGAGATGGCCGATCCACAATCCAACATCATGCAGGCTGTCGATATCGGCTATGTCGGCGATCCGCTGGAGGTCAATCCGCACATCGTGGAGGTGATCTCCAAGTCCGACCTTATTCCGGTGATCGCACCCGTCGGCATTAGCCGAGAGGGCGAAACGCTCAATATCAACGCCGACACGTTCGCGTCTGCGCTCGCCGCCCGCATGCAGGCCAAACGCCTTCTGCTGCTGACCGACGTCGCAGGCGTGCTCGACAATACCAAGCAACTGGTCCCCGAACTGACGATCGACGAAGCTCGCGACATGATCAAGAGCGGCGCGATTTCAGGCGGCATGATCCCCAAGATCGAAGGTTGTATCGAGGTCGTCGAAGCAGGCGTAGAAGGCGTCGTCATCATCGACGGACGCGTGCCGCATTGCGTGCTGCTCGAACTCTTCACCGAACACGGCGTCGGCACGCTCGTTCGCCGCGCCGAGCACAAGAAGGGTAAGGCCTGATGGCGGCACCCGCCTCAGCATCGACATTGCTTCCAGCGAATGCGACCGCCATGCGACGGGGGTTCGGTCACGTCGACACCTGGATTTTCGATCTCGACAACACACTCTATCCCGCGTCCTGCAATCTTTTCGTTCAGGTCGATCAGCGCATGAGCGAATACATTGCAAAAACGCTCGGCGTCCCGCGTGAGCATGCACGCCATTTGCAGAAAGCCTATTTCCGTCAGTTCGGCACGACGCTCGCGGGACTGATGCGCGTACACAAGCTTCCTCCCGGCCCATTCCTGGAGTACGTGCACGACATCGACTTATCCGTCGTTCCGGAACTGCCCGAACTTGTCGCCGCCATCGAGGCGCTGCCAGGCCGTCGCCTGATCTTCACCAACGGCTCCCGCCGTCACGCTGAAAACGTTGCCCGCCGCATCGGCGTGCTGCATCTTTTCGAAGACATTTGCGACATTGCAGCGATCGACTACATCCCGAAGCCGGAGCGCGCCGCCTTCGATTGTCTTGTCAGATTGCACGGCGTTGCCCCAGCGCGAGCGGTCATGTTCGAAGACATGCCGAACAATCTCAAAGTCGCCTCCGACATCGGCATGACGACGGTTCTCGTTCACTCCGATTACATCGATCATCCGGCCCAGTTGAAAGTTCGCGAATGGCGCGAACTGCCGGATTACGTTCATTATCTGACGCGCGATTTGACAGCGTTTCTGGTATCCGAAGCGGTGAAATAGATCACATTAGATATTCAACCGCGCCCGACATACGGCATCGCCGTCGCCATTAGCGTCATAAACTGCACGTTGGCATTAAGCGGCAAGTTCGCGATGTAGGCCACCGCATCAGCAACGTGCGATATATCCATGCGCGGCTCGACCTTGGTGCTGCCATCGGCCTGCAGAATACCGCTCGCCATCTTGGCTGTGAAATCCGTGGCGGCGTTGCCGATATCGATTTGCGAACAGACGATATTGTCCGCGCGCCCATCGAGCGAGATCGATTTCGTCAGGCCCGTTATGGCGTGTTTCGTCGCCGTATAGGGCGCCGAAAGCGGACGCGGTACGTGCGCGGAAATCGAACCGTTGTTGATGATACGGCCGCCTTTCGGCTCTTGCGCCTTCATGATGCGGATCGCTTCGCGTGCGCATAGAAACGGTCCTGTCAGATTGACGTCGACAACGCGACGCCAGTCATCGAGCGCCAATTCGTCGAGCGGCATGCCCTGCGCGAACGTTCCGGCATTGTTGAATAATAGATCCACCCTGCCGAAGCTTTGACGGGTTTTATCGAAGGCCGCCTTGACTGCGGCTTCGTCGGTCACGTCGCCCGGCACGATAAGGAAGCGTCCGCCTCCCGACTTGGCCTGATCGGCCGTCTTCTGGAGTTCCGCGACACGCCGGGCGAATAACGCGACATCGTAGCCCGCTTCCTGAAGCTTTAAAGCAACGGCGCGGCCGATGCCCGCGCTCGCTCCCGTCACCAAGGCCACGCGCCTCTTTCCCGTCATCGTTCATTCCTCGGCATAGATCCCACGCAAGCTGCTGGATAACGCGAAACAGCCATGCCCACCAGTTTCTGCGCGCGAGGAGCCATGATAAGAGCTGCACCCTCGCATCCTGGGAACAGCGGATCGTGTCGGGAACGCAAGCAACCGGCGAAGAATTACGGTCGTATTTCGCGTCGCTGTCGTGGCTGGTGGTCTATCCAGCGCTGGCCGCTGCCGCCGAAAGAGCGGGTATCGCCGGAACGCTCGGTCGCTTGTTCAGCTAAGCGGATTACCGGGTCGGAACCGGCTTTTCGCCGCGATAATCGTAAAATCCGCGCTTCGTCTTGCGCCCGAGCCAGCCTGCCTCGACGTATTTCACCAGAAGCGGACACGGGCGGTACT
>Ga0182749_1001830_pt1 | contig 16137 bp, 16 predicted proteins | sample eDN3rd37CKraftMG_FD_128875 | JGI IMG/M metagenome (GOLD analysis project Ga0182749, IMG submission 128875) | Enriched Miracle-Growth compost microbial communities from Emeryville, California, USA - eDNA 3rd pass 37_C Kraft MG (version 2) (version 2) ...
CACGACCGAGACCGCGGCAACCAGCGCGTAGGCCAGCGCCGGCGACGGCCCCCAGGCCGCCCATGCGGCGAAGGCCAGGACGGCGATCGCCACGACCAGCGGCACGAACCAGCCGGCGACCCGGTCGGCCAAGCGCTGGATCGGCGCCCGGCTGCGCTGCGCCTGGCCGACCATCTCGACGATGCGGGCCAGCACCGTCTCGGCGCCCACCCGCTCGGCCCGCATGACGAAGCCGCCGGTGCCGTTGACCGTGCCGCCGATCACCGCCTCGCCCGCGGCCTTCTCGACCGGGATCGCCTCCCCGGTGATCATGCTCTCGTCGACCGCGCTGCGCCCCTCCTCGACCGTGCCGTCCACCGGCACCTTGTCGCCGGGCCGGACGCGCAGCCGGTCGCCGATCCGCACCTGATCGAGCGGGATCTCCTCATCCGATCCGTCGGCGCGGACCCGGCGGGCCAGCTTCGGGGCGAGGTCGAGCAGCGCGCGGATCGCGCCGCCGGTGCGCTCGCGCGCCCGCAGTTCCAGCACCTGGCCCAGCAGCACCAGCACGGTGATCACCGCCGCCGGCTCGAAATAGACCGCGACGGTGCCGTCCATGCCGCGGAAGCCCTCCGGGAACAGCCCGGGGGCGATGGCCGCGACCAGGCTGTACAGATAGGCGGCGCCGGTGCCGAGCGCGATCAGCGTGAACATGTTGAGGCTGCGCCGGACCACCGACTGCCAGCCGCGGACGAAGAAGGGCCAGCCGGCCCACAGCACCACCGGCGTGGCCAGGACGAGCTGGATCCAGACCGCGGCGCGGGCGCCGATTGCATGGGCGATGCCGGACCAATGATCGCCCATCTCCAGGATGAGGATCGGGACCGTCAGGACGAGGCCGATCCAGAAGCGCCGCCGCATGTCGGCGAGCTCCGGGTTCGGGCCGGTCTCGGCCGTCACCCGCTCCGGCTCCAGCGCCATGCCGCAGATCGGGCAGCTGCCCGGCCCTTCCTGCCGGATCTGCGGATGCATCGGGCAGGTGTAGATCGTGCCGGCCGGCGCCGGGGCCGGCGGAGCCTTCTCGCCCTGCTCATGGGTATAGCGGTCCGGCTCCGCCCGGAACTTCGCCAGGCAGCCGGCGCTGCAGAAATGATACTCACGGCCGCGGTGCCCGGCGCGGTGCGGCGTCGCGGCCGGATCGATCTGCATGCCGCAGACCGGGTCCTTCACCGCCGTTCCATGCCCGTGCTGGTGCTGCGCCGGGCGGCCGTGATGCGCATGCGCCATGTCCTGCTCCTCTGCTTCCTCCCAGCGAAATGGGGCTTCCAGCAGATGGAAGGTCAACCGCGCCGGCCGACGTCGCGCTCGAGGCCGTTCTTTTAACTCGACATTATGTTATACAAATTGGAATTGACACCAATCGGCGCGCATATAAGGTCTGGACGACTGCGGCCAGGGGAATTTAACGAAAATTCCTCATGCCGCATCGCGAAAATGCAGGACCGCCGCCTCGCCCGGATCGATCATGGCCCCGACCCCCGACATCCTTCCCGTCTCGCCCGTCGCCCGCCTGCCGCAGAAGCCGGCGGAGCAGGAAGCCGCGATCCAGGCCGTGCTCGACGGCGCCGCCTTCGCCGGCGCGCGCGGCTGGGTCCCGGCCACCAGCGGCAACTTCTCGGCCCGGATCGACGCGGACAGCATCGCCATCACCGCCACCGGCACCGACAAGGCCCGGCTGACCCGCGACGACATCATCACCGTGGCGCTGGACGACCCGGCGCATCCGCGCGCCTCGGCCGAGGCGCCGCTGCACATCGATTTGTACCGGGCGTTCCCGGAGATCGGCGCGATTTTCCACGTTCACAGCCCGGCGGCGACGCTGCTGTCGCTGGTCGACGCGCCGAAGGGCGCGGTGCGGATCCAGGGCTTCGAGCTGCAGAAGGCGCTGGCCGGGGTGAAGACCCACGAGGTCACGCTGGACATCCCGGTCTTCGCCAATTCGCAGGACATGGCGGTGCTGGGGCCGCAGGTGCTGGCGCGGCTGGGCGGCGCCCCCGCAGTGCCCGGCTATCTCCTGGCCGGGCACGGGCTCTACGCCTGGGGCCGCACCCCGGCCGAGGCGCGGCGCCATCTCGAGGCGCTGGAGGTCCTGCTGGGATTCGAGTTCGAGCGACGGAGGCTGCAGCCATGACCCGGCTCACTGTCTATGACGAGACCAACCCCGCGGCGCCGCTGGTCGACACCGAGGACGGCGCCGAGATCGCGCGCGAGCTGAACGCCATCGGCGTCCGGTTCGAGCGCTGGGCGGCGAGCGCGCCGCTGGCGGCCGACGCCGACCAGGACGCGGTGATCGCCGCCTACAAGCCGGAGATCGACCGGCTGAAGGCGGAGTGCGGCTACAAATCGGTGGACGTGGTGCGGATGCAGCCCGACCACCCGCAGCGCGAGGCCTTCCGCGAGAAGTTCCTCGACGAGCACACCCATAGCGAGGACGAGGTCCGGTTCTTCGTCGAGGGCTCCGGCGCCTTCTACCTGCGCAAGGCCGGCCGGGTGTTCAAGGTCGTGTGTACCAAGGACGACCTGATCAGCGTGCCGGCCGGCACCACCCATTGGTTCGACATGGGCCCGGCGCCGCGCTTCACCGCGATCCGCCTGTTCGAGAACCCGGAGGGCTGGATCGCCAACTTCACCGGCGACACTATCGCCCGCCGCTTCCCGCTCTACGCCGGCTGACCAGGCCGAGGGGCGCCCGCCCCCTCACCCTCCCGGCCTGCGGCCGGGCCCCTCCCTCTCCCCGAGGAGAGGGATATGAGCACCGCTCCCTTACCTCTCCCGGGGGAGAGGTCGAAATCGCGCAGCGATTTCGGGCGAGGGGGCGGCTCCGGCCCATCCGCCTGCATCCACCGACGCCCCGCGCCCACCAGGATCTCCCGCCATGACCTCTTCCAGCGACCACAACTTCCCGTTCGGCCGCCGCCGCTTCCTGGCCGGGGCCTCCGCCGGCGCGCTCGGGCTCGGCCTGTCCGGCACGCCCTTCGGCCGCGCCTTCGCCCAGGCCAGGCGCTTCGACGGGCAGAGCCTGAACCTGATGATCATCCAGCCGCATGTGGTGACCGGCCGGATCCTGGCGGAGCAGTGGGAAAAGCTGACCGGCGCCAAGGTCAACGTCACCGCGGTGCCCTACGACCAGGTCCAATCCAAGGCGACGCTGGACGTGCAGTCCGGCACCAACAATTTCGACGTGATCGACTACTGGTACACCACGGTCGGCGCCCTGGCGAATGACGGGGTGGTGACCGACGTGACCGCCTGGATCGAGCGCGACAAGGCGGAGATCCAGCCCGACGACTATCTGCGCTCGCTCTACGACCCCTACACCCTGGCCGACGGCAAGCGCTGGGGCCTGCCCTATGACGGCGACAGCCATCTCCTGTTCTACAACAAGGAGATCTTCGACCGGCACGGGCTGAAGCCGCCGGCGACCTGGGACGAGTACCGCGAGCGGGCGAAGGCGATCACCGAGGCCGAGAAGGCCAGTGGCATCTACGGCGCCGCGATCCTGGGCGGCAAGGCGCCGATCATCATCGGCTCGACCTACGCCAATCGCCTGGCCGGCTTCGGCGGCCGTTTCCTGAAGGAGGACGGCTCCTCCGCCCTCGACGAGGCCGCGGCGGTCGAGGCCGCCAAGGCGCTGAAGGACGCCGCGCCCTTCGCCCTGCCGACGCCGCTGGAGACGCGCTTCGAGGAGGGCCTGCCGGCCTTCCTGTCCGGCAAGGTGGCGATGATCGAGTTCTGGAGCGACCTCGGCGTCTATGCCCAGGACCCGAAGGGGTCGAAGATCGTCGACAAATGGGACGCGGTGCGGATCCCGGTCGGCGGCAAGAACACGACCCCGCGCCTCGCCCTCAATGCCGGCTTCGGCTTCGCCATCTCCTCGGGCTCGCAGAAGCAGGAGCACGCCTGGGAGTTCATCAAATTCGCCACCGGCGCCAAGACCGGGCTGGCGCTGCTGCTGACCACCGGCAGCGGCATCGACCCGGACCGCGCCTCGACCCTGGCCGCGCCGGAATACAAGGCCTTCGCGCCGAAGGTGCAGGCCGCCCTGGCCGGGGCGCTGGAGAACGGCCTGCCCTGGCCGAACGGGCCGCAGTCGCCGCAGCTGATGCAGGCCCTGGCCGACGAGCTGGCGCTGGTGCTGGCCGACCAGAAGTCGCCGGAGGACGCGATCGCGGCCGCGCACCAGCAATGGACCACGATCATCGCTTCGTGATGGCGCTGGCGGAGAGCATCGGCACGGCCCGGACGGAGGCGCCGGCGCGGCGCCGGCGGTGGCGGCTGGGGACGGCGTCCCTGGCCTCGCCGCTGGTCGTCGCGCTGCTGCTGACCACCCTCTATCCGCTGGTGGCGCTGGTCGCGCTGTCGCTCAGCAGGAGCACGCTCGGCAAGCCGCTGCGCGACTGGGCCGGGGTCGCCAACTTCATCCGGGTGCTGGCCGACCCGGCCTTCCTCGCCTCGCTGTGGCGCAGCGCCGCCTTCGCCCTGCCGATGGCCGCGATCGAGCTGGTGCTGGGCTTGGCCCTCGCCCTGCTGTTCCACCGGCTGGTCAAGGCCGGCCGGGTGTTCACCAGCCTGGCGCTGCTGCCGCTGATGACCCCGCCGGTGATGGTCGGCGTGGCCTGGAAGCTGATCTTCGCCGCCGATGGCGGCCTGCTGAACGGCTGGCTGCGCGCCGCCGGGCTGGTCGACGCGCCGATGAGCTTCCTCGGCTCCTCCGCCTGGGCCGCCGCGGCCGTGATCCTGGCCGATGCCTGGCAGTGGACGCCCTTCGTCGCCCTCCTCTGCTTCGCCGCGATCAAGGGCCTGTCGGAGGAGGTGATGGAGGCGGCGCGGCTGGACGGCGCCACCGCGTGGCAGCGCTTCCGCCACATCACCCTGCCGCTCCTGGTCCCCACCCTCGCCGCGGTGTTCCTGCTGCGCCTGGTGATGGCGTTCAAGCTGTTCGACCTGGTCTATGTGCTGACCTTCGGCGGCCCAGGCTTCGACACCACCACCTCGGGCTTCCTGATCTGGCGCCTGGCCTTCGAGCAGTTCGATGTCGGCCGCGCCGCCGCCGCGACGCTGGTCTTCACAGGCTTCGTCAGCCTGGTGGTCTGGCCGGCCTCGCGCGCGGCGAAGCGGCTGGAGGCGCGATACGCATGACGCTTGCCGCCCATCCCGAGCGGCCGCAGGCGCCGCACCGCTGGTCCTGGATCGACCTGGTGGCCGTGCTGGTCGCCGGGGCCTTCCTGCTGCCGCTGGCCTATCTCCTCTCCGTCTCCTTCAAGTCGCCGGACCAGGTGCTGTCCGGCAGCTTCCTGCCGGAGGCGCCGACGCTGGCCAACTGGCCGGCCGCCTTCGGCGCCACCAGGCTGACCGGCTTCATCGTCAACTCGGTGCTGACCGCCGTCCTGGGCGGCCTGATCACCATCCTGATCGCCCTGCCCGCGGCCTATGCCTGCCTGCGCCTGGACAAGGTGGGGGAGCGGCTGATCTCGATCGCCTTCGGCAGCTTCGTCGCGCCGCCGATCGTGGCCGCGATCCCGTTCTTCTTCCTCCTGAAGGCGGCCGGCCTGCTGAACAGCGTCATCGGCCTCGCCCTGGTCTACGGCCTGACCAACGTGCCGGTGGCGCTGTGGCTGCTGATCCCGTTCCTGCGCCGCATCCCGCGCGAGATCGAGGATGCGGCGGCGATCGACGGCGCCGGGCCGCTGCTGACCCTCGTCCGGGTGATCGCGCCGCTGGTCGCGCCGGGGATCGCGGCGACGACGATCATCACCATCATCCTCGGCTACAACGAGTTCCTGTTCGCCTCGGTCTTCACCTTCGCCGACGACACCCGGACGCTGACCGTCGGCATCTCGCTGTTCCAGGGCGACCGGCTGGTGAATTTCGGCCAGATGGCCGCTGCCTCGCTGGTCGGGATTGCGCCGATCTATCTCATCGCCCTCCTGGCCCAGCGCTGGCTGGTGGCCGGGCTGACCGAGGGGAGCGTGAAGTGACCATCCGCCCGCTGGACGTGCCGGCCGCCCGCGCCTACCTCGCCGCCCATCCGGGCCTTGCCGCGATCCTCGGCGGCGACCCGGAAGACTGGGACATCCGCGAGGCCAGCGACGGCTTTCTCAATGTCGTCTTCCTGGTCCGCGGCCCGGCCGGCGGCCTGTGCCTGAAGCAGGCCCTGCCCTGGGTGCGCCATGCCGGCGAGAGCTGGCCGCTGCCCGACAACCGCGCCTTCTTCGAGCAGTCCTACCTCGCCATCGTCGGGCCGCTGGCCGAGGGCGCGCTGCCGCGGCTGCACCACTACGACCCCGGCCGCCAGATCCTGGCGATGGAGTTGCTGGCGCCGCACGAGACGCTGCGCTACGCCCTGATCGAGGGCAGGCGCTTCCCCCGCGTCTCGGCTGATATCGGCGCCTTCGTCGCCCGCGCCTGCTACCGCACCTCGCCCTTCCACCAGCCGCTGGAGCGGGTGCGGGAGTGGCAGGCCCGCTTCGCCGCGGGGGTCGAGCTGCAGCGCATCACCCTCGACCTGATCTTCCAGGATTCCTATCGCGACAACCCGCGCAGCTCCTGGACCAGCCCGCAGCTGGACGACCTGGCCTACGGCTTCCGTCAGGACGTGCCCCTGAAGCGCGCCGCCGGCCGGCTGGCCTGGCGCTTCCTGACCGTGGGCCAGGCGCTGATCCATTCCGACCTGCACACCGCGGCGATCATGGTGACCGAGACGGACACCAAGGTGATCGACCCGGAATTCGCCCTCTACGGCCCGATCGGCTTCGACCTCGGCGCCTATCTCGCCAACATCCTGATCAGCCACCTGGCCCAGCCCGGCCACGCCACGGCCGCGGACGACCGCGCCGCCATGGCCGAATGGCTGCTGCAGCAACCGGCGCTGCTGTGGGACAGCTTCAGCCGCACCTTCCGCGCGCTGTGGGAGGGCGAGGGCGGCGGCGACGCTTGGCACGACGACCTGTTCCCGAAGCCGGCCTCGGCCGCCCTGCTCCGCCCCGACTACGCGGCGCTGGAGGCGGAGATCTTCGCCGACATGGTCGGGTTCGCGGCGCTGAAGATGATCCGCCGGGTGTTCAGCTACGCCCATGTCGCCGACTTCCTGCGCATCGCCGACCCCGACCGCCGCGCCGCCTGCGAGCGCCGCACCGTGCTGCTGGCCCGCCGCATGCTGACGGAGCCCGAGCGTTTCCGCACGCCGGACGATATTGTCGCCGCCACCCGCGCGGCCTGAGAGACCGAGATGACCCTGACCTTCCAGACCCACCCGATCGACCTGATCCTGCTCGACATCGAGGGGACGATCAGCTCGCAGCGCTACGTGCTGGACGTGCTGTACCCCTTCGCGCGGGAACGGATCCCGGCCTTCGTCGCGAAGCACCCGGATCATCCGGTGGTACAGCGCGCGCTGAAGGAGACGGCGGAGCGGATCCCACCCGGCCAGGACCCGGTCGCCGCGCTGATCGCCTGGCAGGATTCCGACCAGAAGGTGCCGCCGCTGAAGCTGCTGCAGGGGCTGGTCTGGGAGGAGGGCTACAAGGAAGGCGCCTTCAGGGGCCACATCTACGACGACGCCCATGCTGCGCTGGAGGGATGGCGGCGCGCCGGCGTGCCGATGCACATCTTCTCCTCCGGCTCGGTCAAGGCGCAGGTCGAGTTCTTCCAGAACTCCAACCGCGGCGACCTGCGGCCCTTCTTCGGCCGGCACTACGACACCGACATCGGCGCGAAGGTGGAGCCGGACTCCTACCGCAAGATCGCGGCCGACCTGGGCGCCGCGCCCGACCGCATCCTGTTCCTGACCGACAATCCGCGCGAGGTCGTGGCGGCGCGGCAGGCGGGCGTCCACGTCGTCCAGGTGATCCGGGACGAGACGGTGAAGCCGAACGACGCCGGCGCCCCGATCGTGGCCGATTTCGACCAGCTGCGCGAGCTGGCGGCGTTCGGCTGAGGCCGCGTCAGGGCCGCCGGCCGGAGAGGCTCCTGAACGTCACCGACCACCGCGTGGCGTCCATCTCCGGGATGCTGTGCTCCCAGCCGTGCCGCGCCTCGCCGGCCAGATGGTAGGCGGAGCGCGGCGCCAGCGGCAGCGACCGGCGGTCGAAGCCGCCCTCGGGCCGGCGGCGCCGGAAGCGCATGGTCGCCGTGGCGCCGAGCGAGACGCCGACGACATGCTCGAACACCGGCCGGTCCTTGTGCCAGCCGATGCCCGCGCCGGGGTCGTAGCGGATCAGGAGCGCGTGGGCGAGATCCTCCGGCCGCAGCCCGGCGAAGCGCGCCGCCGCCGCCCTCAACGGCAGCAGCCAATCCGGGATCGGCTCGGTCTGCCGGAAGCTGCGGTCGTCGAAATCGTAGCGCCAGCCGAAGCTGGCGGTCAGCCGCCGCCCCTCCCAGCCGTGGAAGCGAAAGGGCGAGAGCGGCGCGGCGTCGATCGCCGCAACCAGCCGCCGCTCCTCCTCCACCCCGACGATATCCTCGGCGACGGTCAGGCCGGGAGGGAGCGGCGGGCCGAACAGGTCGGTCTGCACGGCGGGCCTCCATCGTTGCTCCGCCCTCGATATGGTGCCGGGCCGATCATTTCCCGAATGCCAACTCCGCCGGGTAGACGCCCTCCAGCACGTCGTCGAAATGGCTGCTGATCGCCGTGTTGCATTCGCAGGCGAGGGCGCGCAGCCCGTCCACGTCCCGGACCCCGATGCGCCCCCGCCGCGTCTCGATCACGCCGCGCTGGCGCAGGTCGTGAATGATCCGGCTCAGATAGGTGCGGCCGACGCCGAGCGTCGCCGACAGCTGCTCCTGCGTCAGCGCCACGTCCGGGGCGCCGGTGCGCTCGATGGCCGCCAGCAGCCATTTCGCCGTGCGCTGCTCGATCGAATGGGCGGCGTTGCAGGCGACCGACTGGAACACCTGCGCCATCAGGCAGTCGGCATAACGCGCGAACAGGTGCCGCAGCGTCGGCGACCGCTGCTTCGCCTGCTCCAGATGATGCAGCTCGGTCCGGAAGAAGGAGCCTCCGAGCTGCACCTCCGCCCGGGCATGGGCGGGGAGGCGCCCCTGGCTGACGATGCCGCCGATGGCGCCTTCCCGGCCGATCAGGACGGTCTCGATGGCGCGGCCGTCATTCAGCACGACGAGATAGGAGATCAGGCTCGATCCCCGCGGGAAATAGGCGCAGCGGACCGTATCGCCCGGATGGTGCAGGATCGTCCCGGTCGGCGCCGACCATTCCTCCAGCGCCGGCCTCAGAATTTCCCAGTCTTCGGCCCTGAGGGCGCGCAGCAGGTTGTTGCCGATCTGGTCGGGCGCGTAGTGCGTCGTATGCCCCATCTTGCAATCCCGTTGCGTTGCGTTCCGCCCAATCAACGCCTCCGGGACGGAAAAAGTGTCCACTACTGCACAGACGCGGGGGTGGATCGGGTCTAGAAAGACACATTCGGCGCTGGCCAGAACCTGTTCGAGCACGAGCGGCGGCGCATCGGCTCCCGGGGTGAGACTCGCGCACTGCCTCGGGAGAGTGGAATGCCGAAGACCGGAGGTTCCTTGGCGGGGCGCCCGGCGCACGCCGACACCGCTTCTCCTCCCCCAGCCAGGCGTGACCGATGACCGCACCGTCGCCGCCCGCCCCGGGACCGATCCCGCTTCTGCGGCTCTATGTGGCCGGCCAGACGCCCGGCGCCCGGCGCGCGCTCGAAGGGCGGCAACGCCTGATCGACGCCATGGCCGGCCAGATCGTGATCGAGATCGTCGACATCCTGTCGGACCGCACCGCCGCCGAGACGGCCGGCATCCTGGCGACCCCGACCCTCTCGGACGAGTCCAGCCGCCCGCCGCGGCGCCTGATCGGCGATCTCACCGATGTCGATCAGGTCCTCGGCTTTTTTGGTTTGACGAGAAGGATCTAACCGATGGCTTCAGACGAGGAGACCGACCTCGATCCCGTGCTCGGTCGCGTGAAGACCGGCATCGAGGCGTTCGACGATCTGGTGATGGGCGGGCTGCCCCGCGGACGAATGACGATCGTCGGCGGCACGCCCGGCAGCGGCAAGACCGTGTTCGCGACCCAGTTCCTGGCCCACGGCATTACCGACCTGGACGAGGCGGGGGTGTTCGTCACCTTCGAGGAATCGCCGGCGGAGATCGCGGTCAACATGGCCAGCTTCGGCTGGGACATCGGCCGCTGGCGCGCCGCCGGCAAAATGGCCTTCGTCGACGCCAGCCCGCGCGACCGTGACGAGGTGGTGCTGGGCGAGTTCGACCTGTCCGGCCTGATGGCCCGCATCCTGCACGCGGTCGAGGCGGTGTCGGCCAAGCGCATCGTGCTCGACTCCCTGACCCAGCTGTTCGACCATTTCATCGCCGACCAGACGGTGGTGCGCCGCGAGCTGCTGCGCATCACCGCCGCGTTGAAGCAGCGGGGCCTGACAGTGCTGATGACCGCGGAGCGCAACAGCGAATACGGCGAGATCTCCCGCCACCGGATCGAGGAGTTCGTGGCCGACAATGTCGTCATCCTGCGCAACTCCCTCGACCGCGAGCGCCGCCGGCGCACCATCGAGGTGCTGAAGATGCGCGGCAGCCGCCATGTCGAGGGCGAGGTGCCGATCACCCTGCTCGAGCAGAAGGGGATGATCGCCGTTCCGCTGTCCTCGTTGCGGCTCGAGCAGGAATCGAGCACCAAGCGCGTGACCAGCGGCAACGAGGAGCTGGACCGGATGTGCGGCGGCGGCTTCTTCCGCGACAGCGTGACCCTTGTCAGCGGCGCGACCGGCACCGGCAAGACGCTTCTGGTCACCAACTTCCTCGCCGGCGGCGTGGCGGCGGGGGAGCGCGCGCTCCTGGTCGGCTACGAGGAGAGCCGCGGCCAGCTGTTCCGCAACGCCCGCGGCTGGGGCGTGGATTTCGAGGCGATGGAGGCCGATGGCCGGCTGAAGATCGTCTGCCTCTATCCCGAGGCCCAGGGCCTGCCGGACCACCTGCTGATGATTCGCCAGCTGGTCGAGGAGTTCCAGCCGGACCGGATCGCGGTCGACAGCCTCTCGGCGCTGGAACGGATCGCGCCCGAGACCGGCTTCCGCGAATTCCTGATCAGCCTGACCTCCTTTATCAAGAAGCGCGAGATCGCCGGTCTGTGCACCGCCACCAGCAAATCCCTGGTCGGCGGCCAGAGCGCCAGCGAGCAGCACATCTCGACCTTGACCGACTCGATCATCCTGCTGCGCTATTTCCAGCAGGCCGACCTGATGAATCGCGGGCTGGTGGTGCTGAAGATGCGCGGCAGCGAACACGACAAGCATATCCGCCGCTTCACCATCGACGCGTCCGGCATGCATCTCGGCGAGCCCCTCGGAGGAGCCTCCGACATCTTCGACGACTCTCCGACCGCACCCCAGACCGGCTCATGAACGCTTCGTTCGACCAGGCCTCCCGGGTGGCGGAGATCGCGGACGCGGCCGGCGACCGCCGGCACGCGGCCGATCTGAGCGAGCCGAGCTTTCGGCTGCTGATCGAGAACACGGCCGACGGGCTGCTGGTGGTCGACCTGGCCGGGACCGTGCTCTATGCCAACCCGGCCGCAGCCGACATCTTCGGCCATCCGCGCGACGAGCTGCTGCACGTGCCGCTGGGCCGGCCGGTGGCCTCCGGCGAGACCACGCCGATCGCGGTGCATCGCCCGGGGCGTGGCCCGGCCGAGGTCGAGATGCGGGTCGTCGAGATCAACTGGAACGGCAGCCCGGCCCTGCTGGCCAGCCTGCGCGACGTCTCGGCCCAGCGTGCGCGGGACGAGCGGCAGCGCCAGTCGCAGAAGCTCGAGGCGATCGGTCGGCTGACCGCCGGGATCATTCACGACTTCAACAATCTGCTGACGGTGATCCAGGCCGGGCTGCGGCTGCTGGAGAAGCAGATCGCCCGCGACCCGGCCAGCCCGCGCATCCACGAGATCACCGAGGAGCTGTCGCGGCGGATCCAGAACGGCGGCGCGCTGACCCATCAGCTGCTCGCCTTCTCGCGCCGGCAATCCCTGACGCCCGAGCCGACCGAGCTGAACCAGCGCATCGAAGCGCTGACCACCATTCTCGAACGGTCGCTCGGCAGCGGGATCGAGATCCGCCGGGCTCTCGACCCCGAGGTCGGCCCGGTGCTGATCGACGTCAACCAGTTGGAGGTCGCGATCCTCAACCTCGCGGTCAATGCCCGGGATGCGATGGCCGGCAGCGGCACCCTGACGATCGAGACCAGCAACACGCCCGAGCCGATCGACGACGTGCCGGGGATCGCCGCCACCCATGTCCGGGTGACGGTGGCCGACACCGGCTGCGGCATGAGCCGGGAGGTGCTGGCCCAGGTGTTCGAGCCGTTCTTCACGACCAAGCCCGAAGGCGAAGGCACGGGGCTCGGCCTCAGCCAGGTCCACGGCTTCGTCACCCAGTCGGGCGGCCACATCCGGATCGACAGCGAGGTCGGCCGCGGCACCCGCGTGCACCTGTTCCTGCCGCGGGCACCGTCGTCAGCCGCGGCTGCCGGGATGGGCGAGGCGGCCGGCTGACCGGCGCCCCTCCGATCAGACCTGGGCCACGACCAGGTCGCGCGGCAGCGACGACAGGATCTCGGGACCGTCCTCGCGCAGGATCACGATCTCCTCGAGCCGGATGCCGAAGCGGCCGGGGATGTAGATGCCGGGCTCGATCGAGAACACCATCCCCTCCTCCAGCACCGTCTCCGAAGTGGCGGTGATGTAGGGCGGCTCGTGGCCGTCGATGCCCATCCCGTGGCCGGTGCGGTGGACGAAGTATTCGCCGTAGCCGGCATCGGCGATGACGCGCCGGGCGGCGGCATCGACCTCCTTCGCCATCGCCCCCGGCCGGGCGGCCTTGAGCGCCGCCTGCACTGCCTTCTCGACGATGGTGTGGACTTGGCCGTAGCCCTCGGGCGGGCGGCCGATCGCGACCATGCGGGTGATGTCGCTGGGGAAGCCGTCCTTGCGGCCGCCGATGTCGATCACGACGGCGTCGCCCTCCTCCAGCTTGCGCGAGCCGGTCTGGTGATGCGGGAAGGCGCCGTTGCCGCCGCTGCCGACGATCCAGAAGGCCGGCGCCGCGCCTTCGCCGGAGAAGTGGTTCTTGATCACGGCCGCGAGCTCCAGCTCGGTCATCCCCGGCCGGATCGCGGCGAAGGCCGCCTGCATCGCGCGGTCGGCGATGCCGGCATTCATCTTCAGCCTGGCGAATTCGGCGGCGTCCTTGCGCATGCGCAGCGCGCCGACCGTGCTGTCGGTGAAGCTGTGCCGCGCCCCGGGCAGGACGCCGAGCAGCAGCAGGGCGAAATCCGCCCGCATCGTCTCGTCCAGCGCCACATGGCCGGCCCCGGTGGCGCCGACATCGGCGAGAGCGGCGGCCAGGGCGGCATCCGGCCCCTCGGCATCGTCCCAGCCGTGGAAGGCGATGTCGGTCTCTTCCCGGGAGCCTTCGGCATTCAGCGCCGGCATCAGGAAGGCCTCCCGCTCCGGCCCGACCAGCAGGAGGCAGGGCCGCTCGTCGGGATGCGGGTGGAAGCCGGCCACCCATTGCATGTGCGACCCGGGCCCGAGCGCGACCAGGTCGACGCCCGCCTCCCGCATCTTCCCGCGCAGCGCCGCGAGCCTCTTCCGCGTATCGCTCACCGTCCCCTCCTCCCCCTCATCCGCTTTCGGCCGCTCAATCGGCCGGGATTTCCCGCTCGCGGCCGACCTGCCGCAGCAGCGCCATCAGGTCCGGCCGCTCGGCCTTGACCCGCCGGTACTGCGGCAGCAGCGCCTCGCGCAGCCGGCCCTTCGTGCCCAGCGCGTCCTCGGCATAGCCGATCATCAGCGTGTTCGGCCATGCCTGGGGCCGGATCGCCGCCAGCTTGGCCACCGCCGCCGCCTCATCGCCGGGATGGCGCTGGGCGATCAGCATCAGCATCGCGGCGGTCGAGCGCGACACGCCCATATGGCAATGCACCAGCAGGTGGCGCAGGCTCTCGCCCTCCGCCGCCATCGCCTCGCCGAACTCCAGGATCGACGCGACATGCTCCGGCGTCGGCAGGATCTCTCCGGGGCGCTGGTCGATGATGTCGTGGAAGCGCAGGTCGAGGCGGCGATGCGGCGCGAAGCCGTCGAAATAGCTCTCGGCCGGGGTGCCGGGATCGGCGATCGACAGCACATGGGTGACGCCGGCGGCGCGGAAGCCGGCGATCTCCTCCAGGCCGCAGACGGTGAGATGGCGGTCGGGGTGCAGCAGCATCGGATCGTCCTCGAATTCGGGCGAGGCACTCTCCCGCCCGGATTCCACCGGGTCAATCGCCGATGCCGGGCGTCAGCCGTGCGGGCGGGGCATGCAGCTCCCGCGTCGGAAAAGAAGCGGATCTTGCAGAACAAATCGAAGAGGTTATATTTTAATATAACTTCGGAGATTGCGATGCACACCACGAATCTGCGCAAGGTCGGCGGATCGGTCATGCTGGCCGTGCCTCCGGCAATCCTGGACATCCTGCATCTCGACGCGGGGGCCAAGGTGGGGCTGACCGTCGACAACGGCCGCCTCGTGATCGAACCGCAAGGCCGCCCGCGCTATACCCTGGACGAGTTGCTGGCGCAGTGCGACCCGACGGCCGATTTGACGCCCGAGGATCGAGAGTGGATGGATGCCAAGCCGGTCGGCGGCGAGTTGCTGTAATGGAACGAGGCGACATCTATGTGGTCTCGCTCGATCCGACATCCGGGCATGAGCAACGCGGAACGCGCCCGGTCCTGATCGTCTCGCCGGGTGCGTTCAACCGGCTGACAAGAACGCCGATCGTCCTGCCCATCACGACCGGGGGCAACTTCGCACGCACCGCTGGCTTCACCGTGTCCCTGACGGGCATCGGCACCAGCACGACCGGCGTGGTGCGCTGCGACCAGCCGCGCGCCATCGACCTCGCGTCCCGAAACGGCCGAAAGCTCGAAAGCGTGCCGCAGGCGATCATCGACGAGGTGCTGGCGAAGCTGGCCGCGATTCTCGAATAGGCTAGAACAACCCCTCGATCCGCCCCCCGTCGTCCAAGCGTATGTTATTGGCCGCGGGCGTCCGGGGCAGGCCCGGCATGGTCATGATCTCGCCGCAGATCGCGACCAGGAACTCCGCCCCCGCCGACAGGCGCAGCTCGCGCACCGGCACGATGTGGTGCGACGGCGCGCCCTTGATCGCCGGGTCGGTGGAGAAGCTGTACTGGGTCTTGGCGACGCAGATCGGGAAATGGCCGTAGGCCTTCTGGTACTGGGCGAACTGGTCGCGCACCCGCTTGTCCGCGATGACGTCGTCGGCGCCGTAGATCATGGTGGCGATGGTCCGCATCTTCTCCCACAGCGGCAGATCGTCGTCATAGAGGGTGCGGAACTGGGAATGGCCGTCCTCGGCCAGGGCGGCGACCTTGTGCGCCAAGCCGACGGTGCCGGCGCTGCCGTCGGACCAGTGGGTGCAGACCTCGGCCTCGACCCCGTGCTCGGCGCAGTAGTCGCGGACGGCCTGCAGCTCGGCCTCGGTGTCGGCGGCGAAGCGGTTGACCGCGACGATCGCCGGCACGCCGAACTGGCCGACATTGCGGATGTGCCGGCCGAGATTGGCCAGGCCCCGCTTCAGCGCCGCCACGTCCTCGCGCCCGAGATCCTCCTTGGCCACCCCGCCATGCATCTTCAGCGCCCGCACGGTGGCGACGATCACCGCCGCCGCCGGCTTCAGCCCGGCCTTGCGGCACTTGATGTCGAAGAACTTCTCGGCGCCGAGATCGGCGCCGAAGCCGGCCTCGGTGACGACGTAATCGGCCAGCTTCAGGGCCGTCTTCGTCGCCATCACCGAGTTGCAGCCATGAGCGATGTTGGCGAAGGGGCCGCCATGGACGAAGGCCGGGTTGTTCTCCAGCGTCTGCACCAGGTTCGGCATGAAGGCGTCCTTCAGCAGCACGGTCATCGGCCCGTCCGCCTTCAGGTCCTTCGCCGTCACCGGCCGCCGGTCGCGCGACTGGCCGACGACGATCCGGCCCAGCCGCTGCTCCAGGTCCGGCAGGCTCTTCGCCAGGCAGAAGATCGCCATCACCTCCGACGCCACGGTGATGTCGAAG
>Ga0182749_1001832_pt1 | contig 16133 bp, 12 predicted proteins | sample eDN3rd37CKraftMG_FD_128875 | JGI IMG/M metagenome (GOLD analysis project Ga0182749, IMG submission 128875) | Enriched Miracle-Growth compost microbial communities from Emeryville, California, USA - eDNA 3rd pass 37_C Kraft MG (version 2) (version 2) ...
ATCGGGCTTGAGGCCCGCCTTGCGGCACTTGATGTCAAGGAACTTCTCCATGCCGAGATCGGCGCCGAAGCCGGCCTCGGTGACGACGTAATCGGCGAGCTTCAGCGCCGTGGTGGTGGCGACCACCGAGTTGCAGCCGTGCGCGATGTTGGCGAAGGGGCCGCCGTGGATGAAGGCCGGCGTGCCCTCCAGCGTCTGCACGAGGTTCGGCGCGATCGCCTCCTTGAGCAGCGCGGTCATGGCGCCATGCGCGTTGAGGTCGCGGGCGCGGATCGGCTTACGGTCGCGCGTATAGGCGACGATGATGTTGCCGAGCCGCTGCTTGAGGTCGTCGAGGTTCTTGGCGAGGCAGAAGATCGCCATCACCTCGGAGGCGACGGTGATGTCGAAGCCGGCCTCGCGCGGATAGCCGTTGGCGACGCCGCCGAGCGAGCAGACGATCTCGCGCAGCGCGCGGTCGTTCATGTCCATGACGCGGCGCCAGGTGACGCGGCGGCTATCGATGCCGAGGGCGTTGCCCCAGTAGATGTGGTTGTCGATCAGCGCCGAGAGCAGGTTGTGCGCCGAGGTGATGGCGTGGAAGTCGCCGGTGAAGTGGAGGTTGATGTCCTCCATCGGGATCACCTGCGCGTAGCCGCCGCCGGCGGCGCCGCCCTTCATGCCGAACGACGGCCCGAGCGAGGGTTCGCGCAGCGCGCACATCGCCCGCTTGCCGATGTGGTTGAGCGCATCGGTGAGGCCCACGGTGGTGGTGGTCTTGCCCTCGCCCGCCGGGGTCGGCGAGATCGCGGTCACCAGCACCAGCTTGCCGTTCGGCTTCGACTGCAGCGTGTTGACGTACTCCATCGAGACCTTGGCCTTGTAGTGACCGTAAGGCTCGAGATTCTCGGGCTGAATGCCGAGCTTGTCCTTCGCGACCTCGATGATCGGCCGCTTCTTCGCGGCCTGGGAAATTTCGATATCGGACTTCGGATTCTGGTGCTGCGAGGCGGGCATGTGCGTTTCCAATAGTTCGGTGAACCGGCGATTGCCTTTTTTGCTCGTCATGGCCGGGCTTGTCCCGGCCATCCACGTCTTGGTTCAGGTAAGACGTGGATGCCCGGCACAAGGCCGGGCATGACGATGGAGAGTCACGAGAGAATGGCGCCCTTGACGAGACCAGCGCTCTTCGCCCATTCGCCGGCACCGATCTTCTTGCCGTCGGCGGGCTGCACGCGGGTGACCTTGAAGCGGCCGTCGGCGCAGACCACGGTGAAGCCGTCGTCCTCCACCACCGCGACCTCGCCGAGCTTGCCGGCGATGCCTTTCGGATCGCGCGCCGGCAGCGGCTTGGCGTCGAAGATCTTGAGCTTGGCGCCGTTGAGCGTGGTCCAGGCGCCGGGCGCGGGATTACAGCCGCGGATCAGCCGGTCGATCTGCTCCCACGGCTTGCCCCAGTCGATGTGGGCATTGCCTTCGCGGCACAGGCCTTCATAGGTGGCCTTCGCTTCGTCCTGCTTGATGCGCGGCGCCTTGCCGGCCTTCACCAGATCGACCGCCTCCATCATGGCGTCGACGCCCATCGGGAACAGCCGGTCGAAATAGACGGTGCCGAGCGTGTCGGTGTCGGAGATCGACGTCTTCTTCTGGATGAGGACGTCGCCGGTATCGAGCCCGTTGTCCGGCCAGAAGATCGACAGGCCGGTCTCCTTCTCGCCCTTGATGATCGGCCAGTTGATCGCCGAGGCGCCGCGATAGGCGGGCAAGAGCGACGGGTGATACTGGATCGACCCGTGCGTCGGGATGTTGAGGAACTCCTCCGGCACGAACAAGGTGACGAAGGCCATGACCTGCAGGTCCGGCTTCATCGCCTTGAACTCCTCCCACACCTTCGGGTCCTTGTAGGACGACGGCTGGTGCACGGGCAGGCCGGCGGCGAGCGCGGCTTCCTTGAGCGGGTCGGCCTTGGCGCCGGGCTTCTCCGGCGCGACGAAGACGCCGATCACGTTCTCGCCGCGCTTCAGGAGCGCCTCCAGCACGGCCTTGCCGAACGCCTGCTGGCCATGGACCACAATACGCATCTGTGACTCTCCCCAAACTCTCTTCTGTGTACCGGGCGCTGCGCAGCGCGAAGCGGTGCGCTGCAAACCCGGGACCGTAACGGGTTCGGCATATGCGACGGTCCCGGATCAGCGGTGCATCACTTCGTGCTGCACCGCGTCCGGGACACGAGACGCTAGGCCGCCTTGTCCTTCTTCTCCGGGGCGTTGAGCGCGCCGGAGGCCTTGATCTCGGCGATGTCCTTGGCCGACAGCCTGAGCACATTGGACAGGATCTCGTCGGTGTGCTCGCCGAGCAGCGGCGAACGCTTCACCTCGGAAACCGAGTCGGACAGCTTGATCGGATTGCCGACGGTCAGATATTTGCCGCGGGTCGGGTGATCGACCTCGACCACCGTGCCGGTTTCGCGCAGCGACTGATCCTCGGCGAGTTCCTTCATCGACAGGATCGGGCCGACCGGAATGTCGTGCGCATTGCACGCCTCCATGACCTCGAACTTGGTCATGGTTTTGGTCCACTGCTCGATGCGCTCGAAGATCTGCATCAGCTTCGGCAGGCGCGCCGGCGGGGTCGCGTATTCCGGATCGGTCTTCCAGCCCGGCTCGCCGATGAGATCGCAGATCGGACCCCAGACCGGCGCCTGGGTGATGAAGTAGATGTAGGCGTTGGGGTCGGTCTCCCAGCCCTTGCACTTGAGGATCCAGCCCGGCTGACCGCCGCCGGAATCGTTGCCGGCGCGCGGCGTCGCATCGCCGAACGGAATGCCCTGGCCGTACTGGCTGTATTCCTTGAGCGGGCCGGCCTTCAGGCGCTGCTGGTCGCGCAGCTTGACGCGGCAGAGGTTGAGCACGCCGTCCTGCATCGCGACGTTGACCTTCTGGCCGCGGCCGGTGCGCGTGCGCTGGAAGAGCGCGGTGACGATGCCAAGCGCGAGATGCAGGCCCGTGCCGGAGTCGCCGATCTGCGCACCGGTCACGACCGGCGGGCCGTCGCGGAAGCCGGTGGTCGACGCCGAGCCGCCGGTGCACTGCGCGACGTTCTCGTAGACCTTGCAGTCCTCATAGGGGCCCGGGCCGAAGCCCTTGATCGAGGCCACGATCATCCGCGGGTTGGTCTTGTGGATGTGGTCCCAGGTCAGCCCCATGCGATCGAGCGCGCCGGGGGCGAAGTTCTCGACCAGCACGTCGCAGGTCTTGATCAACTCGTCGAGCACGCGCTTGCCCTGCGGGTGCTTGGAGTCGATCGTGATCGAGCGCTTGTTGTGGTTGAGCATCGTGAAGTAGAGCGAGTCGGCGTTCGGCACGTCGCGCAACTGTCCGCGCGTGATGTCGCCGATGCCGGGGCGCTCGACCTTGATGACGTCGGCGCCGAACCAGGCGAGAAGCTGCGTGCAGGTCGGGCCCGACTGCACGTGCGTGAAATCGAGGATGCGCACGCCCTGCAGCGCCTTGCCATCCAGGCCGAAGGGCTTCGACGACGGCTTCGGCAGGCCGTTGCCGTTGGTTTTCGCGGCCGCCTTGGCGACCGTCTTCTTCCTTGCGCTCTTGACCGCCTTGGCGGCCTTTACGGTCTTGCGCGCCGGCTTTCTGCTCGCGGCCTTGGGTTTCTTCGCGGTCTTCTTCGATGTCCTGGCCATGTGGTCCTCCACTGTTCTGCTCGTGTCCCGGGCGCAGCGCAGCACGTAACAAAGCGAAGTGGTGCGCTGCAGTACCGGGACCGGGTTAGTTCATTCCTTCGTGCGATCCCGGATCGGCGGTGCATCACGTCGTGATGCACCCGCGTCCGGGATGACGCCTGCGGCGTCACTTCTTCTTCAGCTTGCTCTGCGGATTGAGGTTGCCGATACGGCCGGACTCGCTGCCGGCAGCCGGATCGATCACCGCGTTGATGAGCGTCGGCTTGCCCGAATCCATCGCGGCGTTGACCGCCTGCCGCAATTCGTCCGGCGAGGTGACGTTGACGCCGACGCCGCCGAAGCCCTCGATCATCTTGTCGTAACGCGCGCCCTTGACGAACATCGTGATCGCCGGGTCGGAGCCGCCGCTCTGATTGAGGTCGGTGCCGCGATAGACGCCGTCGTTGTTGAAGATGACGACGCAGACCGGCAGGTTGTAACGGCAGATCGTCTCGATCTCCATGCCGGAGAAGCCGAAGGCCGAGTCGCCTTCGATCGCCAGCACCGGCTTGCCGGTCTCGATCGCCGCGCCGATGGCGTAGCCCATGCCGATGCCCATGACGCCCCAGGTGCCGACGTCGAGGCGCTTGCGCGGGCTATACATGTCGATGATGCCGCGGGTGAGGTCGAGGGCGTTGGCACCCTCGTTGACGAGGATCGCGTCGGGACGCTCCTTGATGACCTGGCGCAGGACGCCGAGCGCGCCGTGATAGTCCATCGGCACGTTGTTGTTCATGAGGCGCGGCGCCATCTTGGCGACGTTCTCCTCACGCTTCTTGGTGACCGCGGCCATCCAGTCGGCCGGCGCCTTCGCCCAGTTGCCGCCCATGCCCTTGAGCAGCGCATCGACGCAGGAGCCGACGTCGCCGACGAGCGGCGCGGCGATCTCGACGTTGGAGTCCATCTCTCTCGGCTCGATATCGATGTGGATGAACTTCTTGGAATGCGGCTCGCCCCAGGCCTTGCCCTTGCCGTGCGACAGCAGCCAGTTGAGGCGGGCGCCGATCAGCAGGACGACGTCGGCGTCCTTGAGCACGGTCGAGCGCGCCGCGCCCGCGCATTGCGGATGCGTGTCCGGCAGCAGACCCTTGCCCATGCTCATCGGCAGGAACGGCGCCCCGCTCTTCTCCACGAGTTGCCGGATCGAGTCGTCGGCCTGCGCGTAGGCGGCCCCCTTGCCGAGGATGATCAGCGGGCGCTTGGCGCTCTTGAACACATCGAGGGCGCGGGCAACCGCGTCCGGCCCCGGGATCTGCGCCGGCGCCGGGTCGATCACCTTGACCAGCGACTTGCGGCCGGCCTCGGCGTCGATCACCTGGCCGAACAGCTTGGCCGGCAGGTCGAGATAGACACCGCCCGGGCGGCCGGACACGGCGGCTCGGATGGCGCGAGCGAGACCGATGCCGATATCCTGCGCGTGCAGGACGCGATAGGCGGCCTTGCACAGCGGCTTGGCGATGGCGAGCTGATCCATCTCCTCGTAGTCGCCCTGCTGCAGGTCGACGATCTCGCGCTCGGACGAGCCGGAGATGAGGATCATCGGGAAGCAGTTGGTGGTCGCGTGCGCGAGCGCAGTCAGGCCGTTGAGGAAGCCCGGCGCCGAGACGGTGAGGCAGATGCCGGGCTTCTTGGTCAGCCAGCCGGCGATCGAGGCGGCGTAGCCGGCGTTCTGTTCGTGGCGGAACGAGAGAACGCGGATCCCCTCGGCCTGCGCCATGCGCGCGAAGTCCGTGATCGGAATGCCCGGCACGCCGTAGATCGTGTTCAGGCCGTTGAGCTTCAGCGCGTCGATGATGAGGTTGAATCCGTCGGTGAGATTCTGCGATTCGCCCTCCGCAGCGGCCTCCGGCTTTGCTTTCAACGCTACATCACTCATATCAGAAACCTCCCTGACGTCCCCAACCCGGGACTTCTCAATCGAGATAATCGGCGTAGCGCGCCACGTGATCGGCGAGGCCGAGCGCGTGGTTGCGCACGAGATCTTCGGCGCGCGCGGTGTCGCGCGCCTCGAGCGCTTCGATGATCGCCATATGGTCCTTGATCGAGCGGTCGGCGCGGTCCTTCTCGCCGATCGTCGTGCGGCGGATCATGCGCATGTGCGCGAACAGGTTCGCGGCCAGGTCGATCAGCACCTGGTTCTTGCTGAGCCGGATGATGCTCTGATGGAATTCGATATTGGCGTCGGAGTATTCGTCGAGGTGGACGCGCAGCTTGCCGTCGACGAAGGCCGCGAACATCCTGCGCAGGCCGGAGATCTCCTCGTCGGTCGCGTGCTGCGTCGTGAGCCGCGCGGCCATGCCCTCGAGCGCCGCCCAGGCGGTGATCATCTCGATCACCTCGCGCTTGGTCTTGCGCACGACGTAAATGCCGCGGCGCGGCACCGAGCGCACAAATCCTTCGCTTTCGAGCTGCGCCATCGCTTCGCGCACCGGTGTGCGGCTGATGCCGAAGTCCTGCGCGAGCTTGCGCTCGTCGAGGCGGATCTCGTCACGGCTGCGGTACACGTCCATGGCGACGATCGCGTTCTTCAACGCGGCATAAGCCTTCTGCTTGAAACTGACCGTCGTTTCGAACGGTTCCAGCGCCGGGTGCGGCCCGGCATCGGCTTGCGTGCCGGACTTGCCGTTGCTGGACGACGAACGCGGGTGGAGCGGACGATCTCGGTTGTTCATGCTGGTATACATTATGCCAGCACCGGTCGATCGGCGCAACGAAGATTGCGGAAAACCGGTGCGATCTCGAACAGATTGGTGCGGCGCAGCACTACGCTTGACGAAGAATATTGCGCCGCAACAAGGTCCGGTAATGCAGTATACAACAAGAGCCGCCCGGGGGTAGCGCCACGGGCGGCTCCGCCGGTCCGAATGTTTGCGGCGATCAGCCGCCGGCCATGGCCTTGATGCGCATCGGCTTGAGCAACGCCAGCGCCATGATCGCGGCGACGATATTGAGCGCCGCCGCCACCAGGAACACCGCGTGCCAGTTGCCCGTCGCCGCGGTCAGCACGTTGGCGAGGGGCACCAGAAGCGCCGCCGTGCCCTTGGCGGTGTAGAGCAGACCGTAATTCGTCGTCGCGAACTTGCGGCCATAGATGTCGGTGCAGGTCGCCGGAAACAGCGAATAGATCTCGCCCCAGGCGAAAAACACGAGGCCCGACAGCAGCACGAAGTACAGCGGGTTCGACGCCACGTAGAACAACGCGTAGATGCCGATGCCCTCGAGCAGAAACGCGATGAACATCGTGTTCTCGCGGCCGATATTGTCCGACACCCAGCCGAAGAACGGCCGGCAGATGCCGTTGAGCACGCGATCGATCGACAGCGCGAAGGTGAGCGCCGGCAGCGTCAGGCCGAGGATCGTGACCGCAACGCCGTCGACCTTGAAATCCTTGGCGATCGGCGCGAGCTGCGCCGTCGCCATCAGGCCGCCGGCGCCGACCATCACGAACATCACGTACATCACCCAGAACACCGGCGTCTTCAGCACCTCGACCGGCGCGTAGTCGCGCCGCGTCTGCTGCACCGCCGGCGCGGCCGGCGCCGCCACCTCGCCCGCCTGCGGCGCACGCAGCAAGAGCGACACGACGACCACGACGATGCCCTGGCCGAGGCCGAACCAGAGGAACGCGGCTTCGTAGCCGCTCGTGGCGATCATATTGGCGATCGGGATGACGGTGAGCGCCGAGCCGGCGCCGAAGCCGGCCGCGGTCAGGCCGGCGGCGAGGCCGCGGCGATCCGGAAACCACTTCAGCGCATTGCCGACCGAAGCGCCGTAGATGACGCCGGCGCCGATGCCGCCGATGGCGGCCGCGACGTAGAGCATCGTCAGGGTGCTCGCCATTGCGTTCATTACCCAGGCGATGGCGACGAGCACGCCCGATCCGCAGACCATCACCCTTGGACCGAACTTGTCGATGAGGTAACCCTCGATCGGCACCAGCCAGGTCTCCGTGAGCACGAAAATGGTGAAAGCCACCTGGATCGCGGCGCGGCCCCAATGGTATTTCTGGTCGATCGGATTGACGAACAGCGTCCAGCCGTACTGCAGGTTCGCGATCATCACCATGCAGACGATGCCGAAAACCAGCTGCCCCCAGCGCGTACTCTCCGACGCGCGCGCGGCGCTCGCCGAGCCTGCTACGAAAGTCATAAGTCGCCCCCTTAAGTTTCCATGATTATTGTCAAACCCGGATTCTTTCCGGGCTGGCCGACTCTTAAGACAGCGACGTCGCCTTAGCGCCTAAAAATCCCATAAATGCCACGACCCCCGTGGCGGGGAGCGCACCATCGATGCACCGGGTGCGCTCGCGCATGAAAAAAGGCGCGCCCGAAGGCGCGCCTTGATGCGGTGACGTTTTCCGATCGACGCGGCGGCCTTTAGCGAAAGCCGCCGCGACGCTGTGTTTACTGCGCGGCGCGCAGCCTCTGCACGGAAGCGCGCGCGCGCGTCAGCGCATTCTGAATGATCGGCCAGAACAGCGCGATCAGGCCGAGCGCCATGATGGTGGCGACGAGCGGGGTCGACCAGAAGACGCTGAGGCTGCCTTGCGAAGCGAGCAGCGACTGCCTGAATCCCTCCTCGGCTTTGTCGCCGAGGACGATCGCGAGCACCATCGGCGCCAGCGGATAGTTGGTCTTCTTCAGGAAGTAGCCGGCGATGCCGAACACCACCATCATCACCACATCGAAGGTGTTGTTGTGCACCGTGTAGGCGCCGATGGCGCAGAACACGAGGATGATCGGCGCGATGACGCTGAAGGGAATGCGCAGGATCGCGGCGAACAGCGGCACGCAGGTCAGGACGATGATCAGGCCGACGATGTTGCCCATGTACATCGAGGCGATGAGTCCCCAGACGAAGTCCTTCTGCTCGGTGAACAGCAGCGGACCCGGCTGCAGGCCCCAGATCAGCAGGCCGCCGAGCAGCACGGCGGCGGTCGGCGAGCCCGGCACGCCGAGCGAGATCATCGGCAGCAGCGCGGAGGTGCCGGCGGCGTGCGCCGCGGTTTCCGGCGCGACCACGCCCTCGATCTCGCCGGTACCGAACAGATGCCCGCGCTTGGAGATGCGCTTGGCGATGCCGTAGCTCATGAACGAGGCCGGCGTCGCGCCGGCCGGGCTGATGCCCATCCAGCAGCCGATCAGGCACGAGCGCAGCGACAGCATCCAGTAGCGCGGCAGCTTGGCCCAGGTCTGCACCACCACCTTCATGTTCAGCTTGGCGGCATTGCCGCGGAAGCTCAGCCCCTCCTCCATCGTCAGCAGGATCTCGCCGATGCCGAACAGGCCAATGACGGCGATGAGGAAATCGAAGCCGTTGAGCATCTGCGGGAAGCCGAAGGTCATCCGCAGCTGGCCGGTCATCTGGTCGAGGCCGACGGCGCCGAGCGCGAAGCCGAGCATCATCGAGGCCACGGTCTTGAACGGCGGCTCCTTCGACAGCCCGACGAAGCTGCAGAAGGCGAGGAAGTAGACGGAGAAGATCTCGGGCGGCCCGAACTCGAGCGCAAAGCTCGCCACCAGCGGCGCCACCAGCGTGATGACGATGACCGCGAACAGCGCGCCGACGAAGGACGAGGTGAAGGCGGCGGTGAGCGCCTCGCCGGCCTGGCCCTTCTGCGCCATCGGATAGCCGTCGAAGGTCGTGGCCACCGACCATGGTTCGCCCGGTATGTTGAACAGGATCGACGTGATGGCGCCGCCGAACAACGCGCCCCAGTAGATGCACGACAGCATGATGATCGCCGAGGTCGGCGACATCGAGAAGGTCAGCGGCAGCAGGATGGCGATGCCGTTGGCGCCGCCGAGCCCAGGCAGCACGCCGACGATGACGCCGAGCACAATGCCCAGCACCATCAGCGCCAGGTTGAACGGCTGCGCCACAACCGCGAAGCCGTGAAAAAGATTGCCGATGTCTTCGAGCATTGGCCGTTTCTTCCCGTCTCGTATTGTTTATTCGGACGGCCGTCTGCCGCGGCCGCGCACCGTTCAGTATCCGAGCACGTTCTCGAGCGGGCCCTTCGGCAGCGGCACGAGGAACCAAATTTCGAACATGAAGAACGTCAGCACCGGAACGGCAACGCCGACTCCGATGGCGATCGCCCAGGCGTAGCGGCCGAACCAGCGCATGAAGAATGCGATGAGTACGCCGGAGGCGACGTAGATGCCGCTATACGGGATCGCCAGCACATAGACGATCGTCGGCAGAAGCACCGAGCCGACCTGCCTGAGCTGGTTCCAGTAGGCAAAGACCTGCCCATCGCGTTCCGCCATCAGCACCTGCGCCAGATTGACGGCGCAGGAGATCAGGATGATCAAGCTGACATAGAACGGGAAGAAGCCGGCGCGCGGTCCATCGGAAGCCCAGCCGATTCCGACCTGCAGGCTGCCGTAGATACCGATGAGAGCGAGGAGAGCGATAAAGACCGCGACCCCCACCTCGACGTTCCGGTGGGACGGGCCCGCCCCACCGGTCTCCTCAATACGATCGCTCATGACTGTCCTTTGACTGCGGTTGGAATGCGCCGCAGGCTCAGTTCGTCTTGGCCATGAAGCCGGCCGACTTCATCAGGCCTTCGTGCAGCTTCTCGGCGTCGGCGACCCACTTCACGTATTCGTCGCCGGTCATGAAGGTCTGGTTGAAAGCGCCGTCGCTCATCAGCTTCTTCCACTCCGGCGTTTCACGCACTTTCTTGAACAGATCGACGTAGTAGGCGACCTCGTCCTTGCTGACGCCCGGCGGCATGAAGAAGCCGCGCAGCATCACGTATTCGACGTCGAGGCCGGCTTCCTTGCAGGTCGGGATGTCGCCCCAGGATTTGCCGTCGGCGATCTGGTCGCTGTACGGCATGCGCTTGGCGTCGAAGACGCACAGCGGCCGCAGCTTGCCGGCGCGCCAGTGCGCCACGGCCTCGATCGGGTTGTTGACCGACGAGTCGATGTGGTTGCCCACGAGCTGCACCGCCACCGCGCCGCCGCCCTTGTACGGGATGTAGGTCATCTTCTTGCCCGTCGCCTTTTCCAGCGCGACGGTGATGATCTGGTCTTCCTGCTTGGAGCCGGTACCGCCCATCTTGAAGGTGTTGTCCGGCTTTTCCTTGATGGCGGAGATGTAGTCCGTCGCCGTCTTGTAGGGCTTCTCGGCGTTCACCCAGAGCACGAACTCGTCGAGCGCCATCATCGCGACCGGGGTCAGGTCCTTCCAGTTGAAGGGGATACCCGTCGCCATCGGCGTAGTGAACAGGTTCGACAGCGTGATGATGAGCTTGTGGCCGTCGCCCTTGGCGTTCTTGGCCGCGAGAAAGCCTTCGCCGCCGGCGCCGCCGGACTGGTTGATGACCACCACCGACTGCTTGGAGAGGTTATGCTTGGCGATGATGCCCTGAACGGTGCGGGCCATCTGGTCGGCGCCGCCGCCGGTGCCTGCGGGAACGATGATCTCGATCGGATGCGACGGTTCCCACGCGAACGCGGGCGCGGAGGTCAAGGCGAGCGTGCCGGCGAGACAGCCGGCTGCAACAGTCAGGGATTTGACGATCATTGTCATGGATCCTCCTTGGCGGGTTTCTCCCAGCGCGCCGCTCTTTGCCGGCTTGCGCTCGTCCCGAAATCAACGGCCATCAGGGCTGCCGTAACTCGGGCGTAAAATGAGTCTAACCTTGGTATAACAATTTGCCTACAGAAACTTGCGCCGAGTCGCTCATGTCGTTGCTGCGCCGCAGCAACTTGCGCCGCCGCCGGACAAAATTGCCGAAGCAGGCTGTGCGCCGCGACGGAACGGGAACCATCTCTGACCGGTTTGCGCCACGTCATCGCCGTCGACTTTGTGTCGTCGCGTAAACTTTCCATCGTCGCAGGTCATCAGGTTCGTGCTGCTCGTCTCGATCGTCTTTGCCCTCTTGGTCGGCGGCCTGATCGGCCGCGCCTTCCGCCAGCGCCACGCGCTTGTGCCTCTCAAGATCGCCGCCCCGGCGCAGCCCGATGCTGCCGTACGGGTCGCCGTCATTATCCCGGCACGCGACGAGAGCGCGAACATCGGTCCGTGCATCGCTTCGCTGACGGCCCAGGATCATCCGCGTCTCGCAATCGTGGTGGTCGACGACGAGTCGCGCGACGATACGGCCGCTATCGTGCGCCGGCATTCGGCGCGCGACCGGCGCGTCGTGCTGGTCGCCAGCCCGCCGCTGCCGCCGGGCTGGACCGGCAAGGTCAATGCCTGCGTCGCTGGCGCGCGCGCCGTCGCCGATGCCGCAGATTGGCTCTGTTTCCTCGACGCCGACATGCGCGCCGCGCCGCAATTGATCGCCAGCGCCGTCGCCACGGCCACGCGGGACCGCATCGACCTCCTCACGCTGGCGCCGCGCCAGAAGCTCGAGAGCTTCGCCGAGCGCCTCATTCTACCGTGCGGGCTCTATCTGCTGTCGTTCTCGCAGGACCTCGCCAAGGTGCAGCGAGCGGACAGCGACGACGCGGCGGCCACGGGCCAGTTCATGCTGATCCGCCGCGAGGCCTACGAGGACGTCGGCGGCCACGCCTCGGTGTCGCGCTCGATCGTCGAGGATGTCGCGCTCGCGCGGCTGATGAAGCGGCGCGGGCATCGCGTGCTGATGCAGGACGGGTCGGCGCTGCTGTCGACGCGCATGTACACCGGCTGGTCGACCCTGTGGCCGGGCATCGCCAAGAATCTCGTCGACATGCTTGGTGGGCCATTGCCGACGCTCGTCACCGTCATTGTCGGCGTGACGCTCGCCTGGGCCGCCGTGCTGCTGCCGCTCTTCGATCTTACCCATTGCCTGGCCGGCACGCGCGGCGCCTGTCTCGCCCTCGTCCCGGCCCTCGGCGCTTCAGCGGCAGCCTTCGGCCTGCACATCGCGGGCGCCGCCTATTTCGGCATTCCGGTCCTCTACGGGCTCATGTTTCCGCTCGGCTACACCGCCGGCGCCCTGATCGCGCTCGACAGCCTGCGCTGGCGCCTGAGCGGCCGCGTGCGCTGGAAAGGCCGCGTCTACAGATGAGCGAGAGCAAACGACAAGCGGCGATGGTGCCGGTTTCGGCGGCCGCCCCATCGCGCAAAACGGCGGGATTGACGCTCGCCATCTTCGGCGGCGTGCTGGTCTTCCTTTACCTGATCCGCGACATCCTGTTTCCGTTCGTGTTCGCCGGCATCGTCGCTTACGTCTGCACCCCGCTCATCGATTGGCTCGCCGCACGCACGCGCGCGCCGCGCTGGCTCTTCGCCGTGCTGGTGCTGATCGCGCTGATGGCCGTCGCCGCGCTCATCGCCTGGCTCGGCCTGCCGCCGCTGATCCGCCAGCTCACGCAGGCCGGCGGCAACGTCGAGCGCAGCCTCGAGGGGATGTTGCGCCAGTTCATGGGAACGACCACCGTCAACCTGCTCGGCACGCCGATCAACGCGCACGATCTCGCCGTGCGGCTCGTGGCCGGGCTGCAGAACCTGCTGAGCGACAGCGCCCGGGTGTTCGCGATGGTCGCCTATGGCCTCGCCGGAATGTTCGGCTTCATCCTGTGCTGGGTGCTGCTCGGTTACCTGCTGATCGCCGGCGAACGCACCGGCGACGCGCTGTTCTGGCTGGTGCCGCCCAAACAACGGCCCTTCGCGCACCGCGTCTGGAACGATCTGCACAACGTGCTCTGGCGCTATTTCGTCGGTGTCGCGCTGGTCGTCCTCTACGCCTCGACCGCGGCCTATATCGGCCTCGGCCTCATCCTCGGCATCCGCCACGCCGTCTTCCTCGCGCTCATCAGCGGCCTGCTCGAAGTCATTCCCGTGGTCGGCCCCTTCGCCTCGGCGACCATCGCCGGGCTCGTCGCCGTGCAGCAGGCCACCAGCGCATGGAACATCCTCGAATACATCATCTATGCCATCGCGCTGCGGGTCTCGATCGACGAATTCTTCGGTCCGATCGTATTGGGCAAGGCGGCCTACCTGCCGCCGTCGCTGGTGATCTTCTGCTTTCTGGCGGGCGGCATCCTGTTCGGCGTCGTCGGCGTGGTGCTGGCAATTCCGTTCGCGCTCACGGTCAGGGCGACGCTCGCCGAACTCTATCGCGACCCCGACGCGCTGCGGCCGCACTGAACGGGATCGGAAAACGCGCGGGCGCGTTGGCGCGACGTCCCTCCATTGGAGGCAGCCATGTCGCTGCGCCGGCGCCTGCTATCGGTCCTCCACAAACGTCTGCTCGGGTGTGCCCTGCCGTTACGGCTCGCATTCTGGGATGGCGAAATATTCGATTTTTCTGCGGCGCCATCGGTAACGGTGACGCTGCGGACTCCGCAAACCGCCCGCGACTTCCTGCTCGGCCGCTTCGACCGGCTCGGCGACGCCTATGTCGCCGGCGATATCCTGGTCGAAGGCGACGCGCAGGAGATCCTGCGGATCGGGATCGAGCTGGCGGAGCGCGTCGGCAAGACGAGATGGCTGCCGCAGGTCGTGCGCGCGCTCGGCTTCGTCTCGTTCCGCCATTCCAAGGCAGCCGATGCGCGCGCCATCGCGCACCATTACGACGTTTCGGACGCGTTCTACCGCGCGTTTCTCGACTCGCGCATGATCTATTCCTCTGCCTACTTCCGCCGCGGCGACGAGGACATCGACACCGCGCAGGAGCAAAAGCTCGCGCATATCTGCCGCAAGCTGCGGCTCCGCCCGGGCGAGCGGCTGCTCGATATCGGCTGCGGCTGGGGCGGGCTTCTGCAATTCGCGGCGCGCCGATACGATATCGAGGCCGTCGGCGTGACCAACAGCCGCGCGCAGTTCGAAACGGCGCGCACGCGCATGGCGGCCGCCGGTCTCGACGCACGGGTCGAAATCCGCAACGAGGACTATCGCGACATTGCCGGCCGCGCGCGCTTCGACAGGATCGTTTCGGTCGGCATGTACGAACATGTCGGCGCCGGCAACTGGCCATCCTACTTCGCGAGCATCGAACGCCTGCTCAAGCCGGGCGGGCTGCTCGTCCATCACGGCATCATCACCACCGATCCGGATGGCAAGGCGCAGGGGCCGCCCGGCGGCGAGTTCATCGATCGCTACGTGTTTCCCGGCGGCGCGCTCGCCAATCTACCACGGCTGCTGACCGAGATGGCGCGCGTCAAATTGGAACCCGTCGACGTCGAGGATTTACGGCCGCATTACGCGCGGACGCTCGCTCTCTGGAGTTCCCGTTTCGAAAGCAACCGCGATGCGGTGATCGCAGCCGGCGGCATCGAACGCTACCGGATCTGGCGGATCTATCTTGCCGGGATGGGACAGGCGTTCGAGCGCGGCTGGCTGTCGATCGCGCAGGTCGTCGCGTACAAGCCGACCTCGACCGGGCCGGCGCCTCGTCCCTGGACTCGTAACCATCAATATGCGTCGGACAATTTATCGACTCTGTGTGCGCGAGCCGACTGAATGGTGACGAACACGAAGGTTAAACCCCGGCAATGCGCGGCAATGGCGGAACCCGAATGAACGCGCCCGAGTCATTTTGTCAGGGCGACGCTTCCGACGGGAGTGACGTCGTTGCCGTCTCCGCAGTCATCGCATTTCTCCATTCATAGCGCCCTGATCGAACCGGCGGTGTTCGGGCTGGACCGCTGGCTGCGGCAGCGGCAGGGCGTGAGCGAATTCACCGACGACCCGCACTGCCTGTTTCGTATTCAGCCAGCGCAGATGGAAACCCCGCTCGTGCTTGCCGACGGGAGCCGGGTGGAGGTAGGCGATGGGGTGCTCAACCTGCACCTGTGGAACGAGCACATCCCGCCGATCGGAACCGGCGGCGCCACCCTGCAATGGGCGCGGGCGCTGGCGCGCGGCATCGACCTGTCGCTGCGCGAACTGGCCCTGCACCTGCGCTGGACCCGGAGTTTGGACGGAGTCGTCGCACTGCGGGCCGACATGCGGTTCGGCACCCCCGATCAGAGCGCCCAACTCGCCCGAATCGCCGCCCGCTACGGCTTCGCCCCGACCTGCGCCGGGGAGGATGACCTGGGCTCCCGCTCCCGACTTGCCGACAAGCCCATGCATTTGGCGGAGAATGTGTTCATTATGCTGCTGGTCCTGGCCGCCAATCCCGCCGCCCTGCGCAGTCCGCTTTTGCGCCGCAACCACACCCTGGTGTATCTCTCGCGCTTGGCATTGCAGGAACGTTATGCTGTGACTGCCAGCTGGGGCCATCGGGGCAAGACGGTATGTTGACGACGGAAGACGTGCTGCACGCGGTGGCAACAATCTGCCTGACCGGCGCGGCGCTGGGGTGCCTGTATTTCGTCTTTGTCGCCTTCTCGGTCCTGCGCTTCCGCGCCCGTGAACAGGCCGTCGCCCCCGCGCCGGTCCCGGTTTCGGTGCTGGTGCCGCTCTGCGGCAGCGAGCCCGGCCTTGCCGACCGCCTGCGGGCCCTGCGCGATCAGAACTACCCCGG
>Ga0182749_1001833_pt1 | contig 16123 bp, 17 predicted proteins | sample eDN3rd37CKraftMG_FD_128875 | JGI IMG/M metagenome (GOLD analysis project Ga0182749, IMG submission 128875) | Enriched Miracle-Growth compost microbial communities from Emeryville, California, USA - eDNA 3rd pass 37_C Kraft MG (version 2) (version 2) ...
CCGTCCGGCGGACGCCCACTTTGTCGGCCGGCTTGCCCGATGTCCCGCATCGCGCTGCGCCGCCCTTCGCGTGGATCGTCTCGCCGGACGAGAAACAGAATGATTCAATCTAACCATGAAAGGCTCTAAGCACCCGCGCTCGCCCTGGCTGACACGCTTTCGTACCAGCGACCGACATGGATGAGCCCGTCCGGCATTTGGATGCGGGCGGGTTTCATGAACTGAATGGCTACGAAGCCTGTGATGTCGGCTATGCTGAACTTATCTCCCGCGATAAAGGGCCGCCTCGACAACTCACGGTCGAGGAAATGCAGGAAATCCACCGCCTTCGGCTTATTCACCTCGCCCCATTCGGCCACCTGCGGCACCTCCCACTCATTCATCGCCGGATGGAGGTGCCGGAAGGCAGCCGAGACCGAGCCGAGAAGGCCGAATTCCAACCGTCGCTGCCACATCTCCACCAGCGCACGCTCCAGCGCACCGTGGCCGAAGAGAGCAGGCTCGGGTGAAAGCTCCTCGAAATAACGGCAGATGGCGACAGACTCCGTGATCACGGTGCCGTCATCGAGTTCCAGGATGGGCAGGCGCTGCAGCGGGTTCAGCCGGGTGATCGCGTCGCCGCGATGCTCCTTCACGGCCATGTCCACCGGTACCAATGGCACCTCGATACCCTTCTCGGCCAGAAAGATGCGCACGCGCCGTGGATTGGGAGCCTTGCCGCCGTCATAAAGCTTCATGCTTCTTTCCTTTGCTCATATCATTCCAGTGAACTGCCGCAGAAAATTGACGAGCAGACCGAGCCAATCGTGCGGAGTCTCGTCTGGTGCTTGTCGCTGCGCGCGCCAGTCCCGCGGAGCCTTGAACGTGCCGGCCCAAAGGCCTTTCTTCTTGCTCCGCGCCTCCGCTTCCACGCGGCTGTAGTCACCGTAGGAGACTGCCCAGCCGCTTTCCACCATGGTACGGGCAAGATCGCGGCCGTCCACCTCGCATTGGGCGAGAAGGCGCCGATAACGGTCCCGCTCCCAGCCGCTGCAGGAAACCCTCCCGGAGCTTACGAGATCAATCAGCGCCCGCCTGGCTTGTTTTCCACAAGCATAGGAGCGTCCGTTCAAAGTGCATTCCTGATCGAATTCGGGAGCATCGATCCCGCGAAGACGGATGCGCTCGCCATTGAGCGTCAGGCTGTCGCCGTCATTGACCTTGACAGGCCCTGAGAGATGGCGTGTCGCCACCTGGTCCAGCCTCGCCGCTGAAAGCGCGAGAAGCAACAATATCGCGAATGCGAGGAAAATATCGGCCCAACGGCGCCATCGGCTCAGCTTGCGTCTACTGCGCCAATAATTTCTGCGACTTACACGCATTAACTGAAGGTTCTCTTAATTATTCATCCATAGATTATGAACAGTGCTGGAAATGCGAAGCAGCCGATGGCGCTGAATCAGAGCTATATCGCGGACAAGTTCATAGTGGACCGCACCAAGCCGCATCGCAACCGCGAGGTCGCGAAGACGGTTCGGCGCACGCGCGATCGGCTCTCGCAGACGGCCGGCAATCCGGTCTTCGACCGGGAAATGCTGAAGATTCACGCCCGCGCGATCATCAACAGCGCGCCGGCGGTTCTCTTTGTATTGCTGCTGATCGGCTCGGCAGGATCCACCGTGGGTCCCGTTCGCGAAATGACGATCTGGGGCATCCTGGCCGCGGCAGGCTATTGCGCGCTATATTTCTTCGCGCGGAAGATCGACCGGGCCCCCATTGGGGATATCAACCCCCGCAAAATCCGCTTCGAATTCCTGATCTTGCATTTTTTAAGCGGAATCAGCTGGACCTATCTTGTGTCGTTCGAATGCCGCTGCGGCTTCCTCAACTTTTCTTTTTTCGTCGCGATTATTCTCCTGATGATGATCGCCTCCACCGCGCTTATCTGCTCTTCCCTGCGCGGTGCCATCCTCGCTACCTTTGCCGTGCCGGTTTTCGTCCACGCATACACACACATGGAATTTCCGCTGGGCGTCGAACCGGTCATGGCGCTGCTCCTGATCCTGTCGCTCCCGTTCTTTGCGCATGTGGCTTATCATCGTAACAGGGCGACGGTGAACTTTCTCAGCTTTCGCAGCGAGAACGAGGCTCTCATCGCAGAGCTTGAAACAGCCAAGGCGGTTTCGGACGAAGCCCGCAGGCGCGCTGAAGAGGCCAATCTGGCAAAGTCCCGCTTCCTTGCATCAATGAGCCATGAGCTGCGGACCCCGCTTAACGCCATTCTCGGATTCTCGGAGGTGATGGCGAAGGAGGTGCTAGGACCCGTTCAGAACGAGACTTATCGCGAATACGCAAAGGACGTGCACCAATCCGGACAGCACCTCCTCGAGCTGATCAACGAAATCCTCGATCTTTCCCGCATCGAGGCCGGACGTTATCAGCTTAGCGAGGAGCCCCTCGCCCTGGCGGATGTCGTTCATGAATGCTGCCGCATGATGGAACTCAAGGTGAAGGCAAAGGGGATCAAGCTGATCCAGCAATTCGAGCCGACGCTGCTGAACCTTTTGGCCGATGAGCGCGCCCTGCGGCAGATCACCCTCAACCTTCTCTCGAATGCGGTGAAGTTCACGCCTTCCGGCGGTGAAATCCGGGTACTGGTCGGTTGGACGGCCGGAGGCGGCCAGTATATCTCGGTCTGCGACAATGGCCCCGGAATTCCGGAGGAAGAGATGCCACTGGTCCTCGCCGCTTTCGGCCAGGGTTCGGTCGCGATCAAGAGCGCGGAACAGGGCACCGGATTGGGCTTGCCGATCGTCCAGGGGCTGGCAAATCTCCATGGGGGGCTCTTGCAGCTGAAATCAAAGCTGCGCGAGGGAACCATCGCGACCGTCGTATTTCCGCGCAGCCGCGTGGTCGAGGCGCCGGTCGTGCCGATGCGCCAGAAGAAGCGGGCCGCAGCCGGCTAAGCGCTCAGGCGCGCAAACGAGCACTCACATCAGCCATCCCAACGGAGACCTCGCCTGCCCCGCGCACGACATTTGCGGCAAGAGCACCCGCGACTCCGCCGCTCTTCAGGCCGTCGAGGCTGAGGACGGGCTGCAGGCCGATAAGCCCGGCCGCCTCGCGATGCGCCTCGGATTCGGCTGCAGCGAGCAGGCAGTGTTCCAGGGCATTCTGGTTCAAGGCCCGCAGAACGGCTGCTGCCGCTGTCGCCGCGAGCCCATCGAGGATCACGGCGATCTTCTGCGCCCGCGCGGCGAGAATAGCACCGGCAAGTGCCGCAATTTCCCTGCCGCCCAGCCGCCGCATCGCTTCCAATGGCTCGCTGAGGTGATTTTGATGAAGCCCCAGCGCCTGCTGGATCACCGCCTGTCCATCGCGCCCGGCCTCTGCCCATGCGGAGACCTTTTGGCCCAATACCGCGCAAAGGAGGGCTGCCGCGGAGAGTTCGCCCGCACGGTCCACCGTCCCGAGGCAGATGAGGTCGGGGCCGGCCGCGATCGCCTCCATGCCGAAGGCCATCGTGGCCGCCGCAGCCCTTTCTTCGAGGGCGGGGCCTGCCGAAAAATCTCCGACCGGCAGCTCCAGCGCCAGGTCAAACACGTTGAGCCCGAGATTGCCGCTGGCACAGAGCTGGCTGATGGGCGCGGCTCCCGCCGCGATCGCTTCCACGCGGGCTTGTGCTTCGCGCACCGGATCGTTCACGCCGATTCTTTGCGAAACCGCATGTGTCGCGGCGAAGAGCGCTACGACAGGCCGCGCGACACGAGCGGGCGCACGGCCAGTGACCGCCGCAAGCCATTCCCCAATCTCGCGCAGGCGCCCGAGTTCCTGTTTGTCGGTCGCAAGATTCGCATGAACCCGCGCTGCCGCCGCCTTATCCATAGCGGGGAGATCGGCAATCAGGTTACGGATATCATCGAAAGGCAGGCCGCTCGTCATCTCATCGTCTCCTGGGCTGGCGCCGGGCATACCGGCAGCAGGCGATCGTGGCAATGGCACGGCTTGCGTCGACCCGTCACGTCCCCCATTTTTGAGACAGAGGAAGACTTCATGACGGCCATCGAATCCCCCTGCATTCTGGTCTGCTCGATCGATGAGACGACCGGCTATTGCCTTGGCTGCGGTCGTACGCTCGGCGAGATCGCGGATTGGCTTTCGATGACGCCGGAGGAGCGCCGCGCGGTGATGCAGGGATTGCCGGAGCGGCTGGCCACCATCGAACGCCATCCCCGGCGGGCAAAGCTTGCGCGAGCGCGCATATAGAGAGCGACCATGGGACTCTTCTGGATAATCATCGTGATCATCCTTGCCGGCGTCGGCCTGCTGGTCGCATCCGATGATACCGGCACCGTCTTTGGTATTGCGAGCAATTCCTTCGCTTCGATGCTTTACCTCGGGCTATGGGCCGCTGTGCTCATCGTCGGTGTTTTCGCGGCCCGCACGCGTTTCAGGCATTCAATGCGCGACCTCGCCTATTGGCTTCTCATCCTTCTGGTGCTGATGACGGGGTATCAGTACCGCTATGAGCTGCAGGATCTCGCGAGCCAATTGACCGCCGGTTTGATCCCGGGCAGCCCCATGAGCGTTTCGGGTTCCCCACGCGCCGCGGTGATGGTCGATAAGGCGGTCAATGGCCACTTCGAGGTGCGGATCCTTGCAAACGACGTCACGATCCTGGCCCTGATCGACACGGGCGCGACCACGACCGTGCTCACGTCGGAAGATGCCGCACGCGCGGGGATCGATGTCGACGCGCTTTCTTATTCATCGCCCGTAATGACGGCGAACGGCCGTGCGATGGCGGCACGCGCCCGCTTGGAATCGCTGCGGATCGGTCCTATCGAGCGGGACGACGTGACCGTTCTCGTTGCGGAACCAGGTCTGCTTGAGCAAAGCCTGCTTGGAATGCAGTTCCTGAGCAGCCTGTCGAGTTTCGAGATGCGCGGCGATCGCCTGATCCTGACGGATTAGGAATTGGATCCGTCACGCTGCCTCGTCACGAATTGCCAGATCGACCTCCTCCATCGCGCGATGGAGTACATCGGGGCCTGCTCCCGGCCGGGTTGCATCTGTGGAAAGGATCTGCCGGAAACGGCGAGCTCCCGCGCGTCCATGGAACAGACCGGTCATATGCCGCGTGACGTGCGAAAGGCGCCCTCCCGCTTCGATGTGGCGTCCGGCGTAAGCAGCCATTCTTTCCACAACCTCGCCGAAAGAAGCAGCCTCTTCCTTATCCCCATAGATGCGCGAATCGACTTCGGCCAGAATGCCGGGCGTGTGATAAGCGGCGCGGCCCAGCATGGCGCCATCCACATGGGCGAGGTGGTCCATGGCTTCATCAATGGTCTGGATGCCTCCATTGATGCCGATGAATTTGCCGGGATATCTTTCCTTGAGCCGATAGACGCGGCCGTAGTCGAGCGGCGGAATCTCGCGGTTCTCGCGCGGGCTCAGCCCCTGCAGCCACGCCTTTCGCGCATGTACCCATAAGGCATCCGCGCCCGCCGCGAAGACGGTCTCGGCGAGTTGATCGAGTGCCTCCTCCGGATCCTGGTCGTCGACACCTATGCGGCATTTCACCGTGACAGGTACCTCCACGCACTCTTTCATAGCGGCGACGCATGCGCCTACCACTTCCGGTACCTTCATCAGGCAGGCGCCGAAGGTTCCCGATTGCACCCGGTCCGACGGACAGCCAACATTGAGATTGATCTCATCATAGCCAAACGATGCGCCGATCCGGGCTGCTTCACCGAGTTTTCCTGGCTCGCTTCCCCCAAGCTGCAGCGCTACCGGATGCTCCGCAGCGTCATAGCCCAGAAGCTTCTCCCTGCTGCCATGGATTACCGCGTCCGCAACGATCATTTCCGTGTAGAGGAGCGCGCGTTTCGAAAGCTGCCGGTGGAAAAAACGACAGTGACGGTCAGTCCAGTCCATCATCGGCGCTACCGCGAGAATTTGCTCACCGTAGTGATGGGGACGTTCATTTTCGCCTTTGCTCATCAACCGATGCTCATGAATGTGAATGATCGCCAGACGGCTATTTCTACCTCCCATATAGTAAGTGCGGGAGCAAGCCGGCTCTCTCGGCCCGGTAAATGTGACAATTTCATCCCGCTATTAGACCGAGTCTTTACCGCGTTCGTGTTTCACGCCTGTTTCCATATGTGATTAAACCGCGCAGGCACTGGCGCATTGCATATAAATGAAACCTAATAAATGGAAGACCTCTGTGAACGTTAGAGGGAGCCAAAACACAGTTATTGAAATTAGTTCCGTGCGTCAGGCGGCAGAATACCTGATTTTGCACTGGCCTGACGATGCTATTGGAAGATGGAAGCATTTGGAAGCCCAGGTTGCATGCCTGGATGTTCTTGAGGGAAAGCAGGATTCTCAATATGCCCGACAGGCATTCGAGGACGCGGCCCGGGAAGCTGGCATCCTGGTAACGGAGACATGATCGCCGTCCCGGTGGCCAACGCGTTGCCGGGCTTATAGGCGCGCGCTAGATTTATCGTCTCCTCTCAGGGAGAAGGAGCGCGTCATGTATGCTGCGCAATTCGCCTTGCCGGTCCGGATCGTCATGCGGGCCGGCGAACCGGTGACAGAGATTTACAGCGCCGAGGAGGCACTGGACCTCCTGATGGCATGGCCGATTCAGGATGGGCGCATTTTCAACCGCGCCATGGAGACCTGCCTTGCGGCGAGCGCCGATCCGGCGCTGGCGGAAGACGCGAGAAGGCAGTTCGTGGCCTTCGCCAACGCCAGCGGGCTGATGGCAAGGGACGTTCCGCTCGACATCCTGTACGAGAACGGCGAGTTGAAGCCCCTTTATCGCTGATATTATCCGCGGCCATGCAAAATGCCCGTCACATGGAACCTAATCTCGCTTCCCGCGTTTGAAAATCCCTTGGGGTTGTGTACGAGCAAAATCCATGCAGATCGAAGCTGTCCGTTCCAACGGCCGGAGAAGCCGTAATAGCGTAAAGAAAATGGGCACCGGGCAACCGGAGCCGGGACTTCAGCATCGGTCGTTCCACAAGCCCGTGATCATCGAGCGGCGGCGGATCGACCGCGACCGCGTGGTGCTGAACACAAAGACCGCGTTGGATTCACTTCTTCACGAATGGCCGTTGGCAGATTGTCCCTACAGGACGCGGGCGTTGAAAGCCTGCCTGGCGGTGATGCGAGGTGAACAGCCGCCGGCCGTCGCGCGGCGCGCTTTCGTGGCCGCCGCCAAGGCCGCCAAAATTCTTCGCGAGGAATAGCTCGCCGTCGCGGGCTTCGCTCTTCGAGAAGTCATTTTACTTACGCGCCGATTGTGCTATGCGCCGTGTCATGCCCTTGTAGCTCAGTTGGTAGAGCACCTGATTTGTAATCAGGGGGTCGCGGGTTCGAGTCCTGCCGGGGGCACCACATCGCGCTTGGTTCCTCTTCCCGTCAGCACCGCTTTGCAGCAGCCTCATGGGCGTGCTACCACCCGGTGGCCTCATCCAAATCTGAAAGCAAAGCCGGATGAATAAGCCTTCTTCGCTCGCCCTCGCCTTTGTTTCGGCCGAGACGGACGATGCCGCCTCGGCCGCTGCCCGGCTTTCCGCTCTTTATGGGCAGGAAAAGCTGGAGGAAGCGGACGTGATCGTCGCGCTCGGCGGTGACGGGTTCATGCTGCAGACGCTGCGCGAGACCATGGGGACCGGCAAGAAGATCTACGGCATGAACCGGGGCACGGTCGGCTTTCTCATGAACGAGTACGGCGAGGATCGCCTGCGTGAACGCATTGTCGAGGCGATACCCGAAACCGTTCGCCCGCTTGAGATGACCGCGATCGATCAGGACGGGAAGGTTTTCAGGGCTCTCGCCATCAATGAGGTATCGCTTCTGCGCCAATCCTACCAGGCTGCCAAGATCCGCATTGCCATCGACGGGAAAGTGCGGCTGGAGGAGCTTATTTGCGATGGGATCATGGTTGCGACCCCCGCAGGCTCCACCGCTTACAATCTGTCGGCGCACGGTCCGATCCTGCCGCTCGATGCCCCGCTTCTGGCGCTGACGCCGGTCAGTCCCTTCCGCCCGCGGCGCTGGCGCGGCGCTCTGCTGCCCAACCAGTCGACCGTCGAGCTCACGATCCTCGAGCCCGAAAAGCGCCCGGTCAACGCCGTGGCCGATCATACGGAGATAAAATCAGTGGCAACCGTGACGGTGCGGGAATCCCTGGACATGACGGCGACGATCCTATTCGATGCCAGCCATTCCTGGGACGAGCGCATCCTTTCGGAACAATTCCGCTACTAGTCAATTCTTGCGGCATGAAGAACGCGACGAAAAACAGCGCTCGCGGCGCAACGGTTGTTGTTGACATCCGACGCAGCAGACCTTAGGCCCCGATCACAGGTCATGACCGCCGGAAAACTACTTTACGCGCCGCGACGCTAAGCACAGCAAAGACATTCACCACGTGTCAGATTTACAGGAAACTGCCCAGGAAGCCGTGACGTTCGCCGACCTTGGTCTTTCATCCAAGGTTCTGGACGCCGTCATCGATGCCGGATACACGGTGCCGACACCCATCCAGGCCGGTGCTATTCCCCATGCTCTCCAAGGCAAGGATGTGCTCGGAATTGCTCAAACCGGCACGGGAAAGACGGCCTCCTTTGTCTTGCCCATGCTGACGCGGCTGGAGCGCGGCCGCGCCCGCGCCCGGATGCCACGCACCTTGATCCTGGAACCGACGCGCGAACTGGCGGCGCAAGTCGAAGAAAATTTCGTCAAATACGGCAAGAATCACCGGCTGAACATTGCGCTGCTGATCGGCGGCGTCTCGTTTGACGACCAGGAAAGAAAACTCGAACGCGGCGCAGATGTGCTGATCGCGACGCCGGGCCGCCTCCTCGATCATTTCGAGCGCGGCAAGCTGCTGCTGACGGGCGTCGAGATTCTCGTCATCGACGAGGCCGACCGGATGCTCGACATGGGTTTCATCCCTGACATCGAGCGCATCTGCAAGCTCATCCCCTTCACCCGCCAGACACTGTTTTTCTCCGCCACCATGCCGCCGGAGATAACCAAGCTTACCGAGCAGTTCCTGCAAGGACCCGTGCGCGTGGAGGTGTCGCGCCCCGCGACGACCGCCACCAACATCACGCAGCGCCTCGTGAAATGCGGCTCGAAGCCATGGGCAAAGCGTGAGCGGCTTCGCGAGCTCATCCGCACCGAAGGCGATGAACTCAAGAACGCGATTATTTTCTGTAACCGCAAGACGGAGGTGGCTACCCTCTTCCGCTCATTGGTTCGCCACGATTTCGATGCCGGAGCGCTGCACGGCGACATGGACCAGCGCGCGCGCATGATGATGCTGGAGAATTTCCGCAGGGGTAAGCTCAAGCTCCTGGTGGCGTCCGATGTCGCAGCCCGCGGCTTAGACATTCCGGATGTCAGTCACGTCTTCAATTTTGATGTGCCCACCCACTCTGAAGATTATGTGCACCGCATCGGCCGCACGGGCCGTGCCGGCCGGTCGGGAAAGGCCTTTACAATCGTCACGCGCGCTGACCGGAAATATATCGACGGGATCGAGAAGCTGATCGGCCAGAACATCGAATGGCTCGACGGCGATCTTTCGACGCTTTCCGCCGAGGACGAAGCCGATGAAAAGCCCCGGCGCGGCGGCCGTGCGGAACGCGGCGGCAGGAAGCGTGATGAAAGCAAGCGCCCGCGCGAACGTGCCGATGACTCCGCAACGGAGCGCAGGGAGCAGCCTGCGAAGAAGGAGGAACGGAAGCGCGAGCGCAAGGACGCTATCCGGGCCGACAATGAAGCGCAGCGGGATCGGCGCCGGCCTGAAAGACACGAACGCGAGCCGGAAGCCCCCGTGGGTTTCGGCGAGGACATCCCCGACTTCATGAAAGTGCCGGGCAAGGTTTGAGCCAGCCCCGGTTTCATTGGCCTGCTCTTCCTGAGCCTATTTAGGCACCCGCAACGCCGCCTCGTAGGCACGGCGGGCCCAGGCCGCGAAAGTGTCAGGCTCGTCGAGCGCGCCGTCCGGCACCGTCCAATAGGGCATAGCAACCCTCTTCCCGTGCCGCGAGCCGATATACGTCCAACGCTTGGCGCCCGCCGCTTCCAGATCCGGCGCACTCACCTCATCGCCCTTGATCATCAGTTCTCCACGCAACTCCACCGCGACGATCAGGCCGTTGTGGTATATGCCCTTGCCGCCAAACATGCGCCGGATGGTAACAGGGCCGAGGCCGGCGAAGAGGTCGTGGAGATCGTCATCTGTCATGGCCGGATGATGCCAGTTTCGCCGGCCATTGTCAGGAGGAAGAGCAAAGCCTGCTGACAGGCGTGCCGCTTGCCCCTACCTTTCCCGATGATGCATCCGCCGGAGATCTGCCATGCCCCTGCTCCTGAAAGGCTCATGCCGTTGCGGCTCAGTCAAATTTGAAGTGCAAAGCCATACCCCCGTGCCCTACCAGCTCTGTTATTGCTCCATCTGCCGCAAGCAGCAGGGTGGAGGCGGGTATGCCATCAATCTCGGGGCGGATTCTTCCACTCTGGTGGTGGAAGGCGAAGACCATATTGGGCTCTATCGTGCCGAGATCGAGGATGACGAGCGGCCATCCTGCGAGGTCTCGACGGGCGAGCGCCGCTTCTGTCGTGAATGCGGTTCGGCGCTCTGGCTCTACGATCCGACCTGGCCGGAACTCGTGCACCCCTTCGCCTCTGCGATAGACACGGATCTACCCAAGCCCCCTAGCCGCGTGCACCTCATGCTGAAATACAAGGCGAACTGGGTCGAGCCGGATATCCGCGACGACGACCTCACCTTCGACCTTTATCCGGAGGAGTCCATCGCCGATTGGCATCGGCGGAATGGCATGTGGGTGGATTAAGATCGCGAACCCATAGGATCAGGCCGCGCCCTGTGCCCGTGCGTCGGCCAATGCCTTCAGATCGGCTGGCTTCAGTTCGACCGATTCCCCGCAGCCACAGGCGGAACTCTGGTTCGGGTTCTTGAAGACGAAGCCGGTGCGAAGCCGTGTCACCTCGAAATCCATCTCGGTGCCCAAGAGGAAAAGGGCCGCCTCGGGAGCCACATAGACATGCGCGCCATCGCGCTCGACGTGATCGTCCTTGGCGCTCGGCTCGGTGACGAGATCGACGGTATATTCCATGCCCGCGCAGCCACCCTTCTTGATGCCCACGCGGATGCCCCGCGCGCCCGCGCGCGTTTCAACGATCTCGCGGACGCGCGCCGCCGCGGCGTCGGTCATCGTCATAACCTGAAAACGGCTCATTGCTTTCTCCATTCACGGCGAGGTCAAGACTCGCGGAAAGGCTCTCATCTAAAATGGTTGGGAAAGCGTCCCTTTGCAACTGGTCAATACCAGCCGAGCGCAACCTGGGCTTCTTCCGACATGCGGTCGGGCGTCCAGGGCGGATCGAAGACCATATTGACCTCGACATCGCTCACGCCCTCGACCGCGCTGACGGCATTCTGCACCCATCCAGGCATTTCCCCCGCCACCGGGCAGCCCGGCGCCGTCAGCGTCATGTCGATCTTCACCGAGCGGTCATCCTCGATGTCGATCTTGTAGACGAGCCCCAGCTCGTAAATGTCGGCGGGTATCTCCGGGTCATAGACCGTCTTCAGCGCACTGATGATATCATCGGTGATGCGGGCGAGCTCTTCCTGGGGGATCGCCGAAGAGGAAACGACATCCGTCGGCCTCTGCGCGTCGCCCGTTTCCGGCTTGTTTTCGACTTCGCTCATGCTTTCACCCGAAGAACTTGCGCGCTTTGTCGAGCGCTTCAGCCAATGCGTCCACTTCGGCCCTGGTGTTATACATGGCGAAGGATGCGCGGCATGTCGAGGTCACGCCGAAGCGCTTCAATAGCGGCTGCGCGCAATGCGTACCGGCGCGTACGGCGACGCCGGAGCGGTCGATGACCATGGCGACGTCATGGGCATGGATGCCGGCGAGTTCGAAGGAGAGGATCGCGCCCTTGCCTGGAGCAGTACCGAAAATGCGCAGCGAATTGATCTGGCTCAGCCGCTCATGCGCATATTTCGAGATTTCCGCCTCATGAGCGGAAATCGCCTCGCGGCCGATGCGTTGCATATAGTCGAGCGCGGCGCCAAGACCGATCGCCTGCACGATGGGCGGCGTGCCGGCCTCGAAACGGTGCGGCGGATCATTGTAGGTAACCTTGTCGATGGAGACGTCCTCAATCATCTCGCCGCCGCCTTGAAACGGGCGCATCTCCTGCAGCTTCTCACGTTTGCCGTAGAGCACGCCGATGCCGGACGGCCCATAGAGCTTGTGTCCCGTGGCAACGTAGAAATCGCAGCCAAGCGCGGCAACATCGACCGGCAGGTGCACCGCACCTTGGCTTCCATCCACGAGCACTGGAATGCCTCGTTCATGCGCGATGCGTACGATCTCGGCGACCGGCGTCACCGTGCCCAGCATGTTCGACATCTGGGTGATCGCGACGAGCTTCGTCCGCTCCGTCAGGCACTTCTTGAACTCTTCGAGGAGGAAACTGCCATCGTCCGCCACGGGAGCAAAGACGAGCTTCGCGCCCTGCCGCTCGCGGATGAAATGCCATGGGACGATGTTGGAGTGGTGCTCCATGATAGAGACGACGATCTCATCGCCTTCCCCGATGCGCGGCATGGCATAGCCATAGGCAACCGTGTTGATCGCCTCCGTGGCGGATTTGGTGAAGACGATCTCCTCGACGCTTCCCGCGTTAAGGAACCGCCGCACCGTCTCGCGCGCCTTCTCGTAAGCTTCCGTCGCTGCATTAGAGAGGAAGTGTAAACCGCGGTGAACATTCGCATATTCGTTGGAATACGCGTGCGCCACCGCGTCGATCACGGCCTGCGGCTTCTGGGCGGAAGCAGCGTTGTCGAGGTAGACGAGAGGCTTGCCATAGACCTCGCGCGCAAGGATCGGGAAATCCAGGCGGATCGCCTCGACGTCATAGGTGGCCTGTTCGATCTTCTGGTCCATTCCAACCTCGTCATCCCGGAGGCCCAAGCCACCCGAGACCCATTGGCCGTCGAACGCAAAGCAACGGCCGGATTCAAGACGGAGCGCTTGTCAGCGCCCCTTGTACCTTCTGCAGAGACCGGCGCGCCTCAACGGGTTCCCGCCCTCGCAAATCTACCCATGCGCAGCAAACCACGCGTCGAGCTTCCGCTCCAGCACCTCAATGACCGCCTCTTCCTCCAGTTCCTCGATCACCTCGGCCACAAAGGCTTTCACGAGAAGTCCCCGCGCGGTCTTCTCGTCGATGCCGCGCGCCATCAGGTAGAAAAGGTGAGCAGGTTCGATTTCCGTCACCGTCGCGCCATGGCCGCAGGCCACATCATCGGCGAAGATCTCAAGTTCCGGCTTGGAAGAGAAGCCGCCTTCATCCGAAAGCAGCAGCGTGTTGCAGGCCATCTTCGCGTCGGTCTTCTGCGCTGCGCGGGCAACACGGATCTGGCCCTGGAATGCCCCCTCCGCCTTGCCGGTCACCACATTGCGGATGGTCTCGGTCGACACCGTGTCCGGCGCGGCATGGTCCAGCACCATGGTCACATCGCAATGGGTATCGCCCGCGAGCAAGTTCACGCCGCGCAGCCGAAATCCCGAGCCTTCGCCTTCAGCAACAATCCGCAGTTCCTGGCGCACCAGCTTGCCGCCCGTATTCATCAGGAACAAGGTGAGCTTGGCGTCCTTGCCGATCTTCACATTGATCTGCCCGAGATGGCGAGCCTCATCCGGCTGCTCCTGCACGATCAGGTAGAGGACCTCGGAGCCGTCGCCAACATCGAGGTGGCTGATGGAGGAGACGAGCGCGTCACCCTCACCCAGCTGACGCTCGACAATGGTTGCCTTGGCGCCCTCGCCCGTACGGATCGCAAAGCGCGTATGGACCTGGCCGCCCGCCTGGACGTTCTGCAGTTCGATCGGCTGTTCCAGGGCGAGACCTGCCGGAACCTCGATCGAAAAACCGTCGGTGGCGAAAGCCGAGTTGATGGCCCCTACGGTATCGTCCGGTTCAACGACCCCGAGCCGAGAGGCAAAGCTGCCGTCGGCAAGCTCGTTCGTCACGGTTGCGACGGAAACGCCCGCCGGCACGTCAGCCGGCCTGGCAATCCCGTTGACCACCGGCAGCACAGCCGCGCCCGGCAGAAGCGGTTCACGCGGTTCCGCATGAACTTCGGGCTGGAAGGCGGGCACGGAAGAAAGAAGCCGGCGCAAATCGGTGTAATGCCATGCCTCGACCCTGCGGCTGGGCAGGCCCATCTTCAAGATCTCGATCACCTGCTCACGCTTTTCGGCCGTCCTGGCATCTCCAGGAAGGCTTGCCGCGCGCTCCGAATAGGACGAAAGCAGCGCCTCCTCGGCGGCGGTGCGTCTTATCTGAAGCTGCATATTCATCATCCCCGCCCCGTCACGCTGCTTCGCCGATCAGACCGGCATAGCCGTTCTTCTCCAGCTCGAGAGCCAGTTCCTTCTCGCCCGACTTCACCACCCGGCCCTTGTAAAGCACATGCACGGAATCCGGCACGATGTAATCGAGCAGCCGCTGATAATGGGTGATCACCACAACGGCGCGGTCGGGCGAGCGCAGGGCGTTGACCCCGTCGGCCACGATCTTCAGCGCGTCGATGTCGAGCCCGGAATCGGTCTCGTCCAGCACGCAGAGCGACGGCTCGAGCAGCTTCATCTGCAGGATTTCTGCGCGTTTCTTCTCACCGCCGGAAAAGCCCACATTGAGTGGACGCTTCAGCATGCTCATGTCCATGCTGAGCTGTTCTGCCGCCGCCCGCACGCGCTTCATCAGCTCCGGAATTTTCAATTCGTCCTCGCCGCGCGCCTTGCGCTGTGCGTTCATCGCCACCTTGAGAAACTCCATGGTGGCCACCCCCGGTATCTCCATCGGATACTGGAACGCGAGGAAAATGCCGGCGGCCGCCCGTTCGGCCGGATCCATCTCCAGGATGGATTCGCCCTTGAAGAGAATGTCGCCCTCGGTCACCTCATAGTCGTCGCGGCCGGCGAGCACATAGGAGAGCGTCGATTTGCCGGAGCCGTTCGGTCCCATGATGGCGGCCACCTCGCCCGGCTTCACCGTCAGGTTGACCCCGCGCAGGATCTCCGTGCCGTCCTCGGCGATGCGGGCGTGCAGGTTCTTGATCTCAAGCATACTTCTATCCCAAACTGTTTTGCGCAGGCTCAGCCGACCGAGCCTTCGAGCGAAATGCCGATGAGCTTCTGCGCCTCGACGGCGAACTCCATCGGCAGTTCCTGGATTACGTCTTTCACGAAGCCGTTGACGATCAGCGCAATGGCCTCCTCTTCCGGGATGCCGCGCTGCATCACATAAAACTTCTGGTCCTCGGAGATCTTCGAGGTCGTCGCCTCGTGCTCGATCTTCGCGGAGGAGTTCTTCGCCTCGATATAGGGCACAGTGTGCGCGCCGCACCTGTCGCCGATCAGAAGCGAATCGCAGTTCGTGAAGTTGCGCGCATTCTCCGCCTTGCGGTGCACGGAGACCTGGCCGCGATAGGTGTTGTTCGACTGCCCGGCCGAAATTCCCTTGGAGATGATGCGGCTCGACGTGTTCTTGCCGAGATGGATCATCTTCGTGCCGGAATCGATCTGCTGATGGCCGTTCGACACGGCGATCGAATAGAACTCGCCGCGTGAATTGTCGCCGCGCAACAGGCACGACGGGTATTTCCAGGTGATCGCCGAGCCGGTCTCCACCTGCGTCCAGGAAATCTTGGAGTTCCTGCCCCGGCAGTCGCCGCGCTTGGTGACGAAATTGTAGATGCCGCCCTTGCCTTCCTTATCGCCCGGATACCAGTTCTGGACGGTGGAGTACTTGATCTCGGCATCATCGAGCGCAATCAGCTCGACCACGGCCGCATGCAGCTGGTTCTCGTCGCGCTGAGGTGCGGTGCAGCCCTCCAGATACGACACGTAAGAGCCTTCGTCGGCTATGATCAGCGTGCGCTCGAATTGCCCCGTGTTCTTCTCATTGATGCGGAAATAGGTCGAAAGCTCCATGGGGCAGCGCACGCCCTTCGGCACATAGACGAAGGAGCCGTCGGTGAAGACCGCCGAGTTGAGCGTCG
>Ga0182749_1001837_pt1 | contig 16113 bp, 18 predicted proteins | sample eDN3rd37CKraftMG_FD_128875 | JGI IMG/M metagenome (GOLD analysis project Ga0182749, IMG submission 128875) | Enriched Miracle-Growth compost microbial communities from Emeryville, California, USA - eDNA 3rd pass 37_C Kraft MG (version 2) (version 2) ...
CCGCACCACTTCAGCGGTTTCCTTGACCGCGCCGGACTTCAGGCAAGCCGCTTCGGCTTCGGCGCGCCATGGTGCGCGCTGCTCGACCTGAAAGAAGCCGCGGCCGCAGCCCGCCAGCGAGGCCAGCGCAACACAGCCCATCAGGGAAAAGATCAGTCGGCGCGTCATCCGCGCACGTTCATCGAATTTATTTAAAGACTCTTCAACGCATTGATTTCAGGAAGTTTTAACCATGCCGCCCCTGGGCCTACGCAGCTGCAGCGGCAATAGGTCCGGCTTTTATCGGCAGGAACGCATCGTCAGCCTTGCCGTTAAGGTGAACGCCCGCGTGAGCCTGATCGAACTGGGGAGGCGTCCCATGACGAGGTTCGGCAAACTGAGCACGCTGACCGCTTATCTGTCGCTGGCATTCGTCGGAGCCATTGTGCTCGGCCTCCTGTAACGGGGCTTGCGCGCCTTGCCGCGACGCGCGCAGCCCGCATTCGCACTCAAGCCTCTGATCGGCCGCATCCTTGGCGGCGACGCTTTCGCGCGCGCCTCATCGGCAGGACCGCCGGGAAAATGAAGCAAACGCCCGGACCACCACACTAGCGTCAAATTACCGGCGACGATAACCTGCGTCGGGGGAACTCAGCTGATGCGCGTCAAATCAATCGTGATCGCCGGCGCGGTGATTGCGGTCTCGTTTGCGGTGGCTCTGAAAGTCATGGACTGGCTGACGCCGGGAGGTTCATCCGCGCCCCCCGTGCTGACGGCGCCGCCGTCTTTGCCGTCGGTGACGCGCAATTCCACGCTGCTGGTTCCGATCGAAATTCCTCTCAAGGCCATCGGCAGCGCGGCGGATCGCGCCGCGCCGCGTACCTTCGGCGGGAAAGCGGCCAATCCGGTGCCGCAACTGCTGCAGGATGCCGATATCAACTGGACCGCGACGCGCGGCACCATTACCGCAAGCGGCGGCCAGAATGCGATGTCGCTGGCCACACCCCTGACCGGCACCCTCGACGTGAAAGGCGCGCTGTCGGCCAACGCGCGCGGGGCGATCGGCGATGCGCTCGGCTCGCTGCTTGGCGGCAATGTCGCCAAACAGATCGGCGCGATCAACATCAAGGATTTCAGGGCCGACGCCGCCATCCGCGGCACCGTCGGCATGACCTCGCGCCCGGCCCTGACGGCGAACTGGCGGATCGAGCCGAATCTGACCGCGCAGGTCAATCTCGGCGACACCAATCTCTCGATCGCCGGCGTCCGCGTCAATGTGCCCGCCCAGACGCAGCCGGCGATCGACCAGGCGGTCAACGAACAGCTGGTGACGCTGCAACAGCGGATCCGCAACGATCCCCTGCTCGAGCAGAATGCGCGGCGCGAATGGGCCAAGATGTGCCGCTCGATCCCGTTGCAGGGAAGCATCGCTCCGCAACCGCAATTGTGGCTCGAACTGCGCCCGACCAAGGCGATCGCGGTGCAGCCGAAGATCGATGCCAGCAATGTCACGCTGATGCTGGGGATCAATGCCGAAACGCGGATCACCGCGGCGGAGACCAAGCCCGATTGTCCGTTCCCCGCGACCCTCGAACTGATCGCACCGCGGCCGGCGCGGGTTGATATCGGCGTGCCGGTGGATCTGCCCTTCACCGACCTCAACAAAATTCTTCAGGCGCAACTCGCCGGCAAGACCTTTCCGGAGAGCGGCGATGCTTCGGTGGCCGTCACCGTCAAGCGCGCAACCGTTGCGGCATCCGGCGACCGCCTGCTGATCTCGCTGGTTGTCGACGCCAAGGAAAAGCGGAGCTGGTTCGGTCTCGGCGCCGACGCCACCGTGCATATCTGGGGCAAGCCGGCACTCGATGCCGCGCAGCAGACAGTGCGTCTCACCGACATCAAGCTCGCAGTCGAGTCCGAGGCGGCTTTCGGCCTGCTCGGAGCAGCCACACGCGCGGCCATTCCTTATCTGGAGAAAGCGGTGGCCGAGAAAGCCGTGATCGATCTGAAACCTCTCGCCTCCGAGGCGCGCAAGCGGATCGGCACGCTTCTCAATGATTTTCAGAAGAACGAGGACGGCATCAGGGTCGATGCGGAGATCAACAGCCTGCGCCTCGCCGGCATCGCCTTCGATTCCACCAAGCTGCGCGTGATCACCGAGGCCGGCGGCGCGATCAAGGTCTTCCTGACCAAGCTGCCCGGCCTCTAGGGGCTTTCTGCTTTTTGAGGGAGGCGCTCTCACGCGGACGACCATCCCTTAAGGTCGTAGGCGCACGTGAAACTCCGCGACGCGGAACACGCGCCGTCGCAGCCTGTGGCGACGCGGCCTGCAGAATGGCCGCGCGAAGAAATGTCAAAGGGTGCGACAAACTGTCTTGCGGTCGGTTCGCTTTTGTTGGCACAACCAAGCCTGCACGGCATTCGCCGCTGCAGATCCTCTGCAAACAATAACAAACTCCAAGGAGACACCTTGATGAGAAGAGCCGCCGCAACCCTGTTCGCCGCTTTTGCCATCGCCCTGTCCGGCAGTGCCGCACAAGCCCAGATTTCGGACGACGTCGTCAAGATCGGTGTCCTCACCGATATGTCGAGCCTCTATTCCGACGCCACCGGCAAGGGCTCGCTGATCGCCACGCAGATGGCCGTCGAGGATTTCGGCGGCAAGGTGAAGGGCAAGCCGATTGTCGTCTTGTCAGGCGATCACCAGAACAAGCCGGACGTCGGCGTCAACATCGTGCGCAACTGGGTCGATAACGACAAGCTCGACGCGGTGTTCGACGTTCCCACCTCTTCGGTGGCACTCGCGGTTTCGACGCTGCTGACCGAGAAGAACAAGATCTTCATCAATTCCGGCGGCGGCAGTTCGGACCTCACCGGCAAGGCCTGCTCACCGATCTTCGTGCACTACACCTATGATACCTATGCGCTATCGGCCGTCGCCGGCAAGGCCATGGTCAAGCGCGGCGAGGATACCTGGTTCTTCCTCACCGCCGACTACGCGTTCGGCCATGCGCTGGAGCGCGACGCTACCAACATCGTCAAGGCCGCCGGCGGCAAGGTGGTCGGCAGCGTTCGCCATCCGCTGAACTCGTCCGACTTCTCCTCGTTCCTGCTGCAGGCGCAGGCGTCGAAGGCAAAGGTCATCGCGCTCGCCAATGCCGGCGGCGATACCACCAACGCGCTGAAGCAGGCGGCGGAATTCGGCATCACCCAGGGCGGCCAGAAGATGATCGCGCTGCTGCAGGAAATCACCGATTCCCACAGCCTCGGCCTGAAGCAGGCGCAGGGCCTGATTCTCACCGACGGCTTCTATTGGGACATGAACGATGAGACCCGCGCCTTCTCCAAGCGCTTCATGGAGAAGGTCGGGCACATGCCGACCATGATCCAGGCCGGACTTTACTCGGCTACAATGCATTATCTGCAGGCGATCGATGCGACGGGCACCGACGACACCGCCAAGGTGATGGCGAAGATGAAGGCGACGCCGATCAACGACTTCTTCGCCAAGAACGGCCATATCCGCGAGGACGGCCGGATGGTGCACGACATGTATCTGTTCGAGGTGAAGAAGCCGGAAGAATCCAAAGGCGACTGGGACCTCTACAAGCTGCTAGCCACCGTTCCCGGCGACGAGGCTTTCCGTCCGATGAGCGAGGGTGGCTGCCCCTTCATCAAGAAATAAGATATCGGGCCCTCTGCGTCAGAAAAGGGCCGGACGGCAATGCCGCCCGGCCCAATTCATGTCAAAATAAAGCGTCGCGCGTCAGGTCGAGTACTTGAACTCCGGCATCGCCTTCAGCTCATCCTTCGTTGCGCTCAGCACGCCGTGGTCGGGATACCACGGGTTCGGTTTCGAAGCCGGCGTCGTTGCGGCCGAGCCTGTCGTGGTCGTCGAGGCCGGCCGACCGGTCATGCCGCTCGAACCACCTGCACCGCTCGAGCCGCCCGCATTTGCCATGGTGGACGGAACGGGTTCATTAACCCATTTGATTTTCTCGTAGGGCACCGCAACGTAGTGCTCGCCCACGCCGAGGAAGCCACCCACGCCGATCACCGCAGCAACGATCTTGCCGCTCTTGTCGAACAGCAAATCGTTCACAGAGCCGAGGCTCTCGTTGCTGTCGTTGTAGATCTTCAGCCCGACGACCTTCGAGGCACGCCACTCGCCGGCGTGACTGGTCGAATCCGCAGCAGGCGCGCTGGACGCCGGCGCATTGGCCGCGGGGCTGTTCGACGGCGACGGCGTCTGCGCCAAGGCCGCCGTTGCCAGCATTGCCGAGCCGGCCAACGCAGTCATCATGTACTTCGCAATCATAAGCGCTCTCCCTTTGCTCAAAAACCTGCAGGAAGAACACGTCACGGTGGCGGATGTTCCGCGAATGAGACCGGATGCCGCTGCGAGCAATGAAGGTCTGCCTTGCAAATCTGTCACGACCTTGCGCGGAACAAACATCCTTGCTCGCGGCGCTGCGAACGAAAACCTATTGGCTATCTAAGCCGCAGGCATTCGCGCTGGCAGACGCGCCGACTGCACAGGTTCACCAGCGAGCGTCAGCCCGCTCGCTAGAAACTGCCCCAATAGGGCGGGACATTGTAATAGCGGTGCAGGTCTTCTTCCTGCGAGCGGTCGCCCCAATCGAAATCCTTGTCCGCGAGGAAGGATGGCGCCTTGGCCAGTTCTTCCGGCGAGATATCAAGCTGATAGGCTTCCTGCTCCCGACTGTAGCTTAGTCGCGCCCAAGGCAGCGGCAGCACGCTGGCGCCAATGCCGAGAAAGCCGCCGAAACTGAGCACAGCATAGGCGACCTTGCCGGAAATTTTGTCGATCATCAGCCGCTCGATATGGCCGATCTTCTCGCCATTGGGCCGGCGCACGACGGTCCCCTCGACGCGGTCGCTGGCAATCAGACTGTGGGCTTTGGTCATCACCTGATCGATGCTCATGGTTGCCTCCTCAGTGATGCCCGGATCAACGTTGTCGCCGTGCCCCCGGTTCCGCTTAGCCTGCATTTGCCCTTCCATTGCCACAGTTGCCGCCGCATAAGTTGCGGATCATTGATCATCCGCCGGCGGTGGAACCCGCTTCGGTTTGCCCAGGGAACCCGGAAGAGCCATGAAAGCCGCTCTTTGCGCTGCCGTCGCACTCTCCTGCACGTTTGCATTGGCCGGAACGGCCTCGGCGCAGCGCGCCAATTACGAGGCCATGGTCGCCGAGCACGCGCGCGCCAACGGCATTCCGGAAGCGCTGGTGCACCGGGTGATCGTGCGCGAGAGCCGCTATCAGCCGCATCTGGTGGGACGCGGCGGCACCATCGGATTGATGCAGATCAAGCTCGCCACCGCGCGCGGGCTCGGTTACACCGGAACCGCCGCGGGACTGCACGATCCCAACACCAACCTGACCTATGCGGTCCGTTATCTCGCCGGCGCCTATCGCGCGGCTAATGGCGATCCGGATCGCGCCGTTCGCTACTATGCGGCTGGCTATTACTACGCAGCCAAGCGGCAGCGCCTGCATCATGCTCGCGGCAAGGCATTCGCCGGCGCCATGCAGCCGGGCGCCCCGCTCTCGATTCTTCCGCCCCAGTGATCAGTTCGCCGGTGCCGGCCTGATCGCCACGCCGCTCCCCGCGTTCTCGCGCACATGCACGACGGCGACAGCATCGCCATGGATTTTGCGCCAGCCGCCAAGGTGATCCATCAGCCGCGCCACCGGCGATGAGGCCACCAGCAGGGTGGAATCGATCCGATAGGTATCGAGCAGCGACAGCAATTGATCGGGACGCCGCAGCGACTGCGCGTTGAAGGCCGCGGCCACGAAAGACTCGCCGTAAAGCTCCGCCCTGCCGTCGATGAACGGCGGAAGTCCGGCCCAGATGAGATAGCCGCCGAAACTGTAATCGTTGAAGACGCGCGCGGCGCGATGGCTTTTCAAAGTCTCCACGGCCGCCGCCGGCATCGCTTCGGCGGGCGGCTGATAGCGGATGGCGGCCATCGCGCCGCCGATCCCGACCACCGCCACAAACGCGGCGAGCGCCGCAACGCTCCAGCCGCGCATCGGCGGTTCGGACGATGATGCGGCATGCCATCCGAACTGCTTCGCCAGCGGGGCCGCCACCGCGAGCGGCGTCAACAGCGCGAAGATCTCGATGTTGCGGACGTGCCCCAGCATCAGGTGCAGAAATCCGAGCACCAGCAGGAGGCGCGGCAGCGGCAATGTCACGCCGCGCCAGAGCGCCGCGCCGATGCCGCACAGGATGACGGCCTCAAGCAGACCGAATCTTGAAAAGTCCGGCGGCGCCCATTCGGAAATCAGCAACAGCAGCGGCCCGAGCTGCATGATGTTCCTCGCCGCCAGCAGCGAGCCCCAGCCATAAGGCGTCACGCAGGCGGCGATCAGTGCCGCGCAGCCGAACATGATCCATTGCAGCGCGAGGCCGCGGCGCTCCGGCGGCTTGGCATTCGACACGGCATCGAGCAGCATCGGCGCGATCAGCGCGAGGCCGAAAATGAAGCCGCCATGCAGATTGGCCCACAGCACCATCAGGAGCAGCAGCCACCACGACGGCGCCTTGCCGCGCCCGGAGGCGGCGAGCAGTCCCGCCGTCCAGGCCACCATCACCGGCAGCGCAAGCGTATGAGGGCGCGCCAGCATATGCTGCGCGGTCAAGGCCGCGGCGAGAAGCGCGACCAGGCTTGCCTGCACCGCGCTCATCTGACGCATCAAGAGGAAGGTCAGCAACGCAAACGTCGCCGACAGCGCCAGCGCCGTCAGCGCCACGACGCCGCCCCAGTCGCCAGCGGCATAGGCCTGCGCGAACAGCACCTGCGCGAGCCACGAGGACGACATCCACGGCGCGCCCTGCCTGGTGAAGGAATAGACGTCCGCATGCGGCATGGCGGCGTTGGCCATGATCCACTGGCCAGTCCTGATCTGCCAGAACATGTCGGAATCGTTGAGCAGCGCACGGCCCTGCACCAGCAGCAACAGCAGCACGCCCGCGCCGATCCAGAGCCATGCCGGCACGGACGAGAGTCCGACCGACCGCTGCCGCTCCGTGCTCGCCGACGTGCTCATCCGCGCCGTTCCGATGAATAACCCACGCCGGCGATTGTTTCAGCCAAGCCATAATTTCGGGTAAAGCGGCGAGCCGCACTTCGGGCCGCCTCCCGATTTGACAGGTCGAGACGGGTTGGCCACGCTATGGCGAAAAGCCATCGGAAACCCCATGTCCAACGCGCCGCATTTCGATATCGACCTCCGTGATTTCTGGAATGACCCCTACCCCGCGCTGAAACGCATGCGCAGCGAAGCGCCCATCGCCTTCGTGCCGCAACTCGGCTCCACCATCTTCACGCGCCGCGACGACATTTTCGTCTGTGAAAAGAACATCGAGGTGTTCTCCTCCCATCAGCCGGCCGGGCTGATGAACGTGCTGATGGGCCACAACATGATGCGCAAGGACGGCCCAGCGCACATGGCGGAGCGCAGCGCGATGTTTCCGGCGGTGTCGCCCCGCACGGTACGCGATACCTGGCGCGCGCAATTCCAGGCGCATGCCGACCGCATTCTTGACGATCTTGCGCCGCAAGGCCGCGCCGATCTCTGCAAGGCCTTTGCGCTGCCGCTCTCCGGCGAGTGCCTGAAGCACATCACCGGCCTCACCAATATCCGTTATCAGGATATGGATGCGTGGTCGCAGGCGATGATCGACGGCATCGCGAATTATATCGGCGACAAGGCGGTGGAAGCGCGCTGCCATGCCGCGACCGCCGGCATCGATGCCGCGATCGACGACATGGTTCCGGTCGTGACGAAGCATCCCAACCAGAGCATCCTCAGCGTGCTGCTTGCCTCGGGCATGGCGATGGACAGCATTCGCGCCAACATCAAGCTGGCGATCTCCGGCGGACAGAACGAGCCGCGCGACGCGATCTCCGGCACGGTCTGGGCACTCCTCACCCATCCCGATCAGCTCGCACGCGTTCGCGCCGGAGAAGCGAAATGGATCGACGTATTCGAGGAATATGCCCGCTGGATCGCACCGATCGGCATGTCGCCGCGGCGCGTCGCCAAGGCGTGGTCCTATAACGGTATCGACTTCGAACCGGAGGATCGCATCTTCTTTATGTTCGGCTCGGCCAATCGCGACGAGGCCAGCTTCGACGATCCGGAGACGTTCGATATCGGTCGCGACAACGCCAAGAGCATCGCCTTCGGTGCCGGGCCGCATTACTGCGCCGGCGCATGGGCCTCGCGCGCCATGGTCGCTGACGTCGCCCTGCCGAGCGTCTTCGCCAGGCTGAAGAACCTGCAACTGGATGCGAGCGAGCCGGTTCGCATCGGCGGCTGGGCATTCCGCGGCCTGCTCAATCTGCCGGTGGTGTGGGACGCGAGCTGAGCCTGCCGAAAGCCGTTGCCGCATCGCGCCGGCCTTGCAGTCCACCCGCCAAGGTTGCAGAGTTAGGGCGGCTTGGGGGAGGCGTCGATGCGTATGGTCGGGGCTTTGGTGGCGTTAGCGGTGGTGGGTGGCTGCATCACCCGCGATCCGGCGGTGAGCGTGTCGAACGCCACCTCGTCCGGCAACTGGAAGATCGAGAAGACCGTCGATCGCATCACGGGGGCGCCGCTGCCGAGCGCGCAGTTGATGACGCGGACCAGCTCGAATTCCGCGGTCTCGACTCCGAAGCCGGCAGGCTTGCAGCTCACCTGTTTCGAGGGACAGCCGCTGGTGCGCTTTGCCTTCGAATTCAAGGTCGGAACCGACGCCAATAGCAGCCTCGGCTATCGCTTCGACGACAAGCCGGGACGCGACGACGTGAAGTCGCGCATTCTGCCGGGCTATCAGGTGATCGTCATCGACGACCCCGCTGCGGTGGCCGACTTCATCCGCGATCTGGAGGGAGCGAAATCGCTCTACGTCCGCATCCGTTCGCTGCACGCCGGCAGGACCACCGCCGAATTCGAGCTTGATGGCTCGGCGGCAGCCGTGCAAGCCGCCTTCTCCGCCTGTCCGTTGCCGCGGCCCGCCGAAGCCGGACGAAAGCGGCGAACCACCGACGCGATCATTCGTCCCGACAAGCGGCCATCTTGACCGCAAACGTATGCGACCATCGTCAGGTCGGCTTGTCCCGGCAGCCACGTCTTCGAATCTACACCGCCCTTAAAACTTCGATGCCCGGCACAAGGCCGGGCATGATGGATCGAAAGGAATGTACGAGGGCGTTTAGTCCTCGAGCCCGCCCATGTGCTTCTGGGCGTAAAGCTCGACGCCGATCCGGTTGACCAGATCGAGTTGGGTCTCGAGGAAATCGATGTGGTGCTCCTCGTCCTTCATCAGGCTGACGAACAGTTCGCGCGACACGTAATCCTTGACGTTGTCGCAATGCGCGGCGGCCTCCTCGTAGAGTGTCCGCGCACTGATTTCAGCGGCAAGATCGCATTCCAGGATTTCCTTGATGTTCTGGCCGATGCGCAGCGGATCCAGCACCTGCATATTGGGGAAGCCTTCGAGGAAAAGGATGCGATCGGTGAACCGATCGGCGTGATTCATTTCTTCGATGGATTCCTTGCGCCACTGCTTGGCAAGATCCTTCAGGCCCCAGTTGTCAAGCAGGCGATAATGCAGCCAATATTGGTTGATCGCGGTCAGTTCGCTCCGCAATCCCTTGTTGAGGTATTCGATGACCTTGGCATCGCCCTTCATAATCATCCGCTCCTTGCCGCAAACGCGATCGTCAATTTAGAACGCTTCTAAATCAAATCCTATTCCTGGGCAAGCGCAATCGGGCAGCCGTCCACACGCGCCCCGCGCCGGCTGCGGCGCACAAGCGACGTCAATAAAATCGGCAGCAAAAATCAGGCGTTTACAGGAAGCGGAAGGACCGCATCGCTGAGCGCGGCCCCGATCTCGGCGTGGCGATCGGCCGCATGGCTGTGGGGACACCCTGCACAACAGCCCTTGGCGCAATCCCCCAGCGCCTCGGTCATGATCTGCTTGATGGTGCGGGCGCAGCGGCCGCATTCGGCGCTGCAGCCCAGACAGCCGTACACCTGCTTGGCCGTTCGCGGCACATCCGGTGTACCGGTCACGACAGCACGCACGTCGTGATCGCTCAACACATTGCAGGAACAAACAATCATGACAGGGAAAGAGGCCCGGTGGATCGACCTCTTCTAGGTATTGAAGAGACGCAGCAGACGCAAAAGGAAAAGCGCCAATTTGCAGCTATTCCAAACTACTGCGCGCCATAGATTGGAATGAATATAATCTCTCTGGCGAACCCCGAAGACGCGGCTTCTGACCCATTGGCATCGGTCGGCGCCCCGGCAGCGGCCGGGTGAACGTGCTCGCTCCCCTGATCAGGCGGGATTTCGGCAGGCCCGTTCATTGAACGTTCAAGCGAAATATGAAACTTTTCCAGCGACAGATCGCTTTTCCTGTCCAGCGTTTCGAGAGAAAGGTAATGCCATGAAGAAAGCACTGATGGCTGTTGCAACCGCCGCCACGCTCGCCGTTGCGGTTCTGGCGACGCCGCAAACCGCCGAAGCGCGCGGAGGCCGTATCGCCGCGGGTGTTGCGGCCGGCGTGATCGGCGGCGCATTGCTCGGCGGAGCACTGGCCGGGCCGGGCTATTACGGTTACGGACCGGGCTATTATGGCCCCGGCTACGGTTATTACGGCGGCCCGGCTTATGTCGCAGGTCCCTGCTACTGGCAGCGCCAGCGCTTCTGGGACGGCTACGGCTGGCGTGTGCGCCGGGTTCGCGTTTGCGGCTGATGTCGCGCGAGCGGCGCGAGACACTATAGCGGCGCAAGACACTATAAAGGCATGAATGTTAAAAAACGCTCCGGACAGTGATTCAACCGTCCGGAGCGTTTATTTTGGCGTAAATTGGCCACCATTGCATCCGACTGAGTCCGCGTGTTGACCCGCGATGATGATCCGATGGTCCACACCGGATGCCCAAGAACCTGAGCAAGAACCTGAGACTGAGTTTTCACCGGACCTCATTCCTTCTCGCGACAAACCAGCGCTGCCGATAGCGCTTCCTTTCAGGAGTCACTCGATCATGAAGACCACGTTCACAGCCCTGTTGGCCGCAGCCACCGTGGCAGCCTCGCTCGCAGTCAGCGCGCCGGCCGCCCATGCCGATGGCGGCCGCATCGCCGCCGGTGTTGCCGGTGGCCTGCTCGGCGGCGCCCTGCTCGGCGCGGCGATTGCCAACTCGCAGCCGGCCTATGCCGCACCTCCGCCGCCGCCGGCATATTATGCGCCGCCGCCGGCCTATGTCGTCGAGCCGGCATGCCACTTCGAGCGCGAGCGCTTCTGGGACGGCTACGGCTGGCGCAGCCGCCGCATTCGCGTTTGCGACTGAGGCAGATCGCTAGCGGATTGGACGACGAGAACCCGGCTTCGGCCGGGTTCTTTTTTGCCCGTATCAACGCGCGGCGGCCATCGCCCGCAATACGGCCTCGCTCGGCCAGCAATCGACCTTGAGACCTTTCGCCTTTTGGAAGGCCCCGAGCGCCGTGCGCGTCAACATTCCGGCCTTGCCATCGATCTTGTCGTGATAGAGGCCAAGCCGCGTCAGATGGCGCTGCATCGCTTCGACGTCGCGGCTGCGTAGTTGCGTCGACGCCGACCACTTGGTCGCAAACGGCAATCCGTTGCCCATGCGATCGCTGAGATGGCCCACGAACAGCACATACAGATCCGAAAAATTATACTCCTTGATGACGAAGTAGTTCTTCGTCGTCAGGAAGGCGGGCCCATAGCTGCCCTCCGGCTGCAGCAGCGACGCCGGCTGTGCCTGCTCGGCCGCGCTCAGTTTCTCGCCATGCACCGGCACGAATCCCGCACGCAGCCATTCGCCGATCGGACGGGTGATCTCCGGCCGGCCAAGCGTACAATCGGCGTTCGGCGGCGCCTGCACCTCATAGGCCCAGCGCAAGCCGCGCTGCCAGCCTTTGTTGACAAGCTGCTGCGCGGCGGACGCCAAGGCATCCGGGATCGACGACCAGATATCGACGCGGCCGTCGCCGTCGAAATCCACGCCATGCTTATAAAGCTCCGACGGCAGGAACTGCGTCAGTCCTGTCGCGCCCGCCCATGACGAACGGAAATCCTTGCGCGCCACCACGCCGTCGTTGAGCAGCTTCAGCGCCAGGATGAACTCCTCGCGAAACTGCTCCTTGCGGCGGCCGACATAGGCCTGCGTCGCCACCACGCGCAGCGCGTCGTAAGGCAGACGATAGCGGCCGTAGTCGGTCTCGCGGCCCCAGATCGCGAGAATGACGGTGCCCGGCACGCCGAAGCGCTTCTCGATCGCGGCCAGCGTCGCGCGATGTTGCTGTATCAGACGCCTGCCCTCGCCGGCGAGCCGCGCGATGGTGGTTTCCTTCACGTAATCCGCAGGCACCTGCACGAACTCGGCCTGCGACGGCGCGCCGGTCGCGGGACGACCCGGCAAGAGCAGGTCAGGCAATTTGTAGTCCGGCTCCAGCCCGCGGGTCTGCGCCTCGAAGGTCGCACGCGTGACGCCGGCCTTCTGCGCATCCGGCCAGACCGATTCGACGAAGCGGGTAAAGCCGGCATCGGCGGCGCGCGCTTGCGGCGTCGCCACGCACAGCGCGGTCAATAGCGAGAGCGCGAGCACGCATCGCCGCCCCAGCCCGAACCGGCGGCGCGGACGCGCGGCCATCAGTGATGCGCCTCGATGGCGTGGGCCTCGCGTTCGGTCACGCTCAGCAACCGGTCGACATACGCAATGCCGACCGCCGAGATGATGAAGACGATGTGGATGATGGTCTGCCACATCACGCCGTTCTCGGTGTAGTTGGTCCTGCTGCTGCCGAGACCGCCGGCCTCGATGAAGGTGCGCAGCAGATGGATCGAGGAAATGCCGATGATGGCCATCGCCAGCTTGATCTTCAGCACGCTGGCATTGACATGGCTGAGCCATTCCGGCTCGTCCGGATGACCCTCGAGATTGAGCCGGGACACGAAAGTCTCGTAGCCGCCGACAATCACCATCACCAGCAGGTTGGAGATCATCACCACGTCGATCAGGCTGAGGATCACCAGCATGATCTGCTGCTCGGAAAAGTCGAATGCATGCGCGACGAGATGCCAGAGCTCTTTCAGGAACAGCACGGCATAGACCGCCTGCCCGACGATCAATCCGACATAGAGCGGCAATTGCAGCCAGCGCGAGCTGAAGATCAGCAACGGAATCGGCCGCAGGCGCGCAGGACCGGGCGGCGGCAAAGGCGTTTCGGGAGTCATCGACATGCGAGGAAGGATCTCTGATGGAAGAAACGATAGAGGTGTAAAAAGACTTTCGGTTACCGGCTCCGGCCGTCGAACTTCTCTGGCGTCAGCGCATCCGGATCGACCCCATCGAGGCACCGCGCATTGATGGCGACGGTTTCCGTTCCATGTGGACCAATGCCCCGCGCGAACGACTGGATGCCGCAGACCTTGCAGAACAGATGCCGGACATGATGCGAATGGAATCGATATTCCGTCAATGCGTCATCACCGCTCAGCAGTGTGAACGCCGACGCCGGAGCAAATGCGAGAATCGAACCGAGCCTGCCGCAACGCGAGCAGTTGCAGCTGATCGTGCTGTCGAGATCGGCCGTCGCTTCAAAGCGGACGGCGCCGCACTGGCACCCGCCGGCATAGGGTTTGGCTGTCATTGCGTTTCGTCCTGAGCGAAAACTGGCATCCCGGATCCGACGTTCGCCATTCCAGCCGTCCACCCGCGATCTGAAGGAACGAACCCGCGTGGTTCAGAACGATTCAGGTTCGCCCTTGAGGACTACCGAACAGCAAACAAACGCCGGGACAGAGCAATGGTCGGTAACGACGGATTTTGCCTGATTCGTGTTGCATCGGCGCGATGCCCCACAATTGTCTGCTGCGAAAATTCAGCGCACCGCGATGATGAACAGCCGTGGGAACCGGAGCAGAACCTTACCATCGCTCTGCGGCAGATAGGCGCCGGCAATCCGCGCCGTGTATTCCGCCAGAAACAATTTGCGTTCGGGGAAGGGCAAGGGATCCAGGAAGGGCCTCAGCCCGGTCCCCTTCACCCATTCGACGATGGCATTCGCATCGTCGAGCACGTGATTGTAGATCGTATGCCAGATGTCGAGCCGGCTGCAGAGCGGCTTCAGGGCGTCGTAGTAGTCGCGGGGCCGCGGCAGGAGGTCACGCATCCGCGCGGCATTGGCCAGCGGTTCGCGAAACGGCTCCTCCAACGCGACGTCGCGCATCAGGATATGAGATGGCTCATCGAGATTGTCGGGCATCTGCACCGCGAGCACGCCGCCCGGCGGCAGCGCGCCGAGGAGCCGGCCGAACTGCTTCAGGTGATCCGGCACCCACTGAAAAACGGCGTTGGCGAACAGCACGTCGGCGCCGGCCGGCGGGACCCAGTGCGCCACATTGGCCTCGATGAAGGTCTGCGCCGGGAGGCGCTCGCGCGCCTGCCGCAACATGTCGGCGGAGGTGTCGATGCCGGTCCCCGCGGCTTGCGGCCACCGCTTCATCAGCAGTTCCGTTGAATTGCCCGGTCCGCATCCGATGTCGACCACAGTGCGCGGATTCTCCAGGGGCACCTGCGCCAGCAGATCACGCGCAGGGCGCGTGCGTTCATCCTCGAACTTCAAATATTGCTCGGCGCTCCAGTCGGCCATATTTTAGGACTCATCATTCCGAGGTCGGGCAAAAAGCCAATGCGATGCTTACTCTAGTCATAAAAAATATCATCTCCTAGCACCCAATGACGATCGAGAATTTCCCCCCGGATGGCCTGTCTTTTGAGCCACCCTTAGAGCTTTACCATCTGAGCGGCGGTCTTGGGCTGTTATTGGCGTCTAACCGCCTAGCATGGCTACTGTCTCCGGGAAACAACCAACTCAATCTGTTTTCGATTCGATCTAAAGCAAAGATACGAAGCATTCTTGATGAACAACGCAATATTCGATTCTTAGGTCGAACCAGATTCGACCATGCCGACGAAATGCATGATCAAGTGACCTCAAACTTCACCATCGCGGCTCAAGGGAGCGGCCACTCCTGCTTAGCCAATAGTCAAGGGATGCTTTGGAGTGGAATAGCTAATAGACTCCACCACGAAAAAAGGGATTCGGATGCAATCTTAGCAACGCGAATTGAACGACAAATCCGAATAAGCCTAGCGAGACTGGAACGTCTCTCAGTGGCGTATCGCACCGCATTACTGGAAACGGCTAACCGACCAACTAGCGACGATGACAGGACTGGCCTTACAAGCGACAAGTATGCCCACTGGCTTGGAAATGAATATCGTTCCTGTTTGAATGAGCTTTATAGCCTGCGCGATGCAATCCTCTCAGCTTACTATCGCCTAAGACTTAGAAAAGACGACCCGTTCTCAATAAGGAAGCTTAAAAACGCACTTGTTCAAACCATTGATGGTGCGGGCTCAATGATTGCTAGATCTATGTTCTTTGAAAGTGGTGGTGACCTACTGATTGATCACATGTCCCTCCATCGTAGCATTGCCTTGCATTGCATTGGCGCCACCAATCCTATTTTTGGCGATGTATATCAAAAGAGAAATTCCCTAGGACCTTTCGGTAAAATTCCTTATCTAGTATTTCCGCTCTACGACAATATTGAAGCTATGCGTGAGCTTGAGAGAGGATCGTCAAAGGGGATTTTCGAAAAAGCAGAAAAGGCCGAGGCGGAACGCTTTCTCAAAGTGTCCGAACACCGCGACGCACTTGAATTCTCGTATGATTGCTTCATACGATTGCTAGAAATCTGTGAACAAATGGCCAAAGAAATTGGGGTGCGCCCCAAGACACTGGCAATTACAGACAAAGATATAATTGAAGCTACGCTAACCAATTCCGAAGGAAAAACTACACGCGTGAGGCGCGATCAAACTACTGGCAAGCTTGTCGAGTATTGATCGCGCCCCACTAACAATATTCTTCCCACGCAGCCAGCCTCACCGCGTCAGCTTCTTGTACTTCACCCGGTGCGGGATGATGCTGTCCTGGCCGAGGCGGCGCATCTTGTCCTTCTCGTAGTCCTGGAAGTTACCCTCGAACCATTCGACGTGGCTGTCGCC
>Ga0182749_1001839_pt1 | contig 16104 bp, 15 predicted proteins | sample eDN3rd37CKraftMG_FD_128875 | JGI IMG/M metagenome (GOLD analysis project Ga0182749, IMG submission 128875) | Enriched Miracle-Growth compost microbial communities from Emeryville, California, USA - eDNA 3rd pass 37_C Kraft MG (version 2) (version 2) ...
AGCCCGGCGAATTGCTGATGGCCATGGGTCCCTCTCCTGAAGTCCGGCCCATCGTTATCTGGGCGGGCGCGGCGGCGCGCCGTCAGGGCCGGTCGCCGGACAATACAGCGCGGCGGGCGCGGATGGGCAAGCCTGCATCCGCAGGCGACGGCCGGCGGCCACAGACGTTGGGAGGCGCGGCGGCCCCGTCAGCCGGCGGGCGGGGCCGGCTGACGCGATCTCCGCAGGCGGGCAGGCTGGCCGGCTTCAGGCTGTGTGGCCTCAGGCTGGGTCTGCGCCAGCGCGCCCCACCGCCGCCCGTCAGAGGCAAAGTCCGTAGCCGGCGATCCCCCAGGGCCAGCCGCCCGCCGCGACTGGCGTGCAGACCGCGGCGCAGTTCATCAGGTTGAGGTCCGTGGCGTTGGTGCAGGCGAGCGCATGGGCGGGCGCCGCGCCGGCAACGGCGACGCCCAATGCAACCATGGCGGCAATCAGTTTGGCTTTCATGACATCTCTCCCTGTTCAGTTCGCATGAGATCCGTTCAGAAACGGTCTCCGGCTCACAGTGCCGGGGAGATGCCCCGCCGCTACCGCCATTGGGCAGCAAAATGACCAACGCCCGCAACATTCTGGTTGCGGGTTGATCAGAACGCGTCGCGGCCGGGAAAATCTGTCGCGCCAGCGGATCATCATCTGGCGTGTCGCGCGCTGGCGGCCGCCTGATGCTGGTGGCGCGCCCCGATGCTGGCGGCGCGCCGGACGCTGGCGGCGCCTCGATGCTGGCGGGCCTCTGGCGGCGGCAGACATTTTCAGGGCGCGGCATGCGTTGGCAGTCCCGCGCCCTCCTGGCGTCCGATGTTTACAGATCGCCCCTGGTGAACTTCGCCCACATGTCGGCGGTGCCGAAGAAGGCGTTGCGGTCCACCGCGCCCTTGATCCCTGGCGTCCGGCCCGTGGTGGTGTACTGCCAGAAATACCAGCGGCGATCGTAGCGCATGTGGGGTTCGGCGGCGGTGCTGCGGATCCACAGGGGGTACTGCTCGAAACCGCCTTCCTGCAGCACGTCGCGGAAGAAGGGGATGTCGGTGTAGATCACCGGACGCTTGCCGGTGTGCTGGTGCAGGGCGGTGAGCATGATTTCCATCATCTCATGGGCTTCCGCGCGCGACACCCGCTTCGGGCAGGTCCTGGAATGTCCGTTCCACTCCACGTCGAGCACCGGGGGCAGGGCGTCCGGGTCGTTCGGGATATGCTGGAGGAACCACTCCACCTGCTCGCGGGCGGGGCGGCACCAGTAGACGAAATGGTAGGCGCCGCGCCAGACGCCGGCGTCCCGCGCGCCATACCAGTTGTCGAGAAAACGCGGATCGACATGGTCGCCGCCCTCGGTGGCCTTGATGAAGGCGAAGGTGGCGCCCGCCCGGCGCACCGCGCGCCAGTCGATGTCACCCTGCCAGCGCGACACGTCGATGCCGTGCACCGGAAGCTTGAGCGCCTTGACCACGCCCGGATGGGGGCGCGCGTCGGTCATCTCGCCAAAAACCATGGACGACTGTTCAGCCGCGCATGAGGCGAGAACGGCGGAAACCAGCGCCGCCGCGACAGCGCGGGCGCGGAATTTGCTGGCGAGGGCCTTGCCAAAGGCGCGCGGGAGCGCCGCGGCAGACCGGATGCGGGATGCTGTGCGGACCATGGATTTTCTATGTCCGCGAAATGTTGACGGAGCCTTACCGAACAAGGTGAACGCGGCGTTCCGGCCGCAGGTCAGTCATCTGTTTCACGCCCGTGCTTCAGTCCGCGATGTTTTGTCATCTGTTAACCGTCCAGGCTATTGACCGGGTCATCGAATTAAACCTAAATTCAACCGGTGAGCGAGGCAGGTTGTGTGAATTTATTTCCTCGTGAATATATAATGATTATTCAGGGAATATTGCCATGTCGTCAGATGTTACTTCAGAGCGTATTCGGCGTGCGTCACGGAAACTGTTCGCGAAGCGCGGAGTCAATGGTGTCTCTGTGCGGGAGGTCGTTGCGGAAGCGGGCGCGCGCAACAATGGCTCCATTCATTATTATTTCGGCTCCAAGGACGCGCTGGTGAAAGAACTGGTGATGGAGGGCGCGCGGGCGATCGACGAATACCGCCGCGAGGCGCTGGATGCGCTTGAAAATGGCGTGGCGGCGCCGGATCTGCGCGCCATCATGGCCATTCTGGTCGACAGCATGGTGAACGAGGCTGACGAGCGCCTTGACGGCTACGCCCGGTTCATGGCCGGCGTCCGGCTCAACCAGCGCCACCTGGCCAACAATCCGCTGGAGGGGCGCTGGAGCGTTGGCACCCGCCGGTGCTACGCCCACCTCGGGCGCCTGCTGCCGGGCTTTTCGGAAACGGCGCTTCTGCAGCGCTTCACCATTTCACAGGCGCATATCGTGGCGGCCCTGGCCGAGCGGGACGCGATCCAGGACCTGGCCGCCCAGCACGACGCGACGCCAGAGATTCGGGAAAGCGCGGCGTGGTGGGGCAGCCGCCTTGCCATCGATGACGTCATTGACACGGCGGTGGCGCTGATGGTCACGCCGGCCCGGCCTGGCGCCGTCCTGTCCCGGACGGGCCTCGCCGCCGCCGCCGCCCGGGCGCGGACGGGCGACGCCCAGTAACAGGGCCCTTCGGAGCAGGGGCCCTCGGGAACAGGTGCCTTCGGGAACAGGGGCCTTTCGGAACAGGGGCCTTGGGGGGAAGCCGGGCGGCGAGGCCGGCCGGCTTTCCGGGGTCAGTGCAGGATCAGGCCGCCGTCGACGGGGATCGACTGGCCGCAGACATAGGCGGCGAGCGGCGAAGCGAGGAACAGGGCGACGCCCGCCATGTCCGACGGCAGGCCGAGCCGGCCCATGGGGATGCCGCGCAGCGACGCCGCCAGCCGGTCGGGGTTTTCCGTGGTCACCTTGGTCAGCTTGGTGTCGACCAGGCCGGGCGCGATGCCATTTACCCGGATGCCATCCGGCGCCCAGGCTTCGCCCAGCGTGCGCACCAGGCCAACGGCGCCGGCCTTGGAGGCGTTATAGGCCGGGTTGCCTTTGGTGGAATGGAACGCGGCGGTGGAGCTGATCATGATCAGTGATCCCCGGGAGGCCGCCAGCATGTCGTGGAACTTGATATTGACGGCCATCAGGCTGTTCAGATTGATGTCCATCACCTTCTGGAACCCGTCCATCCTGAACTCGCCGCGCCGGTAAATGACGTAGCCCTGGGACTGGATCAGCACGTCCAGGGTCCCGAACGGCGGCTTGTGCGCCGCCACGGCGTCGAAATCGGCGACATCCACCTGGGAATAATGCAGGCCGGTGAGGTCACAGCCTTCGTCGGGCCGGTAGTCGGCGGCGCTGGCGCGCGTGCCCCAGACGAAGACATTGGCGCCCTTCGCGCGGAAAGCCTGGGCGATGCCATTGCCGATGCCGCTCGAGCCGCCAACCACGAGCACGTTCTTCCCGGTAAAATCAAGTTCGTTCATCTGGCGTCTCTCTCCCTGGCTTTTTTGCTGCGGCGTCATCGCGCCGCATCGGCCTGCGGCAATCTTTCAAGCAAGCGCTTGATTGCGTCAAGCATACATGATCTTGCGGGGGCGCCGCTGTGGCGTGGGGCGCCAATTTCCGGGGGGCGCGGCCTGTGGAGGTCCTTGCCGCCATGGACAGCCTCCCCTATGGCTCGCCCGCCCGTCGCCCGTCGCCCGTCGCCCGTTGCGAAAGGCTCCGCGGGCGGCGGCGCCGGTAGGGCGCCGCAAAATAACTTTCCAAAAAAACTTTCCAGGGAGAGCACGATAAATGATCAGCAGGCGTTCGCTTCTGCTTGCCGGAATGGCCGGCGTGATGGCCAGTTCCATGGCCGCCGCATCCGAAAAGAAATATGGTCCGGGCGTCACCGACGCTGAAATCCGGCTGGGCCAGACCATGCCGTACAGCGGGCCAGCCTCCGCCTATGGCCTCCAGGGCGTCGTCCAGCAGGCGTTCTTCAAGGAAATCAACGACAGGGGCGGCGTCAACGGGCGCAAGATCCGCCTGATCTCGCTCGACGACGGTTATAGCCCGCCCAAGGCGGTGGAGCAGACGCGCAAGCTGGTCGAAAGCGAGGACGTGCTGGCGATCTATGGCTCGCTCGGGACGCCCAGCAACACCGCGACCCAAAAATACCTCAACAGCAAGAAGATCCCGCAAATTCTGATCTCAAGCGGCGCGTCCAAATGGAACGATCCCTCCCGGTTCCCCTGGACCACGCCGTTTTTCCCGCTCTATGACGTCGAGGGCGAGATTTATGGCCGCTACGTCGTGGAGAATATGCCGAACGCCAAAATCGCCATCCTGTCGCAGAACGACGATTCGGGGCGCGATTACGTCAAGGGGTTCAGGAAGGGCCTTGGCGACAAGGCGCGCGATATCGTCGGCGAGGCGACCTATGAGGTCACCGACGCCACGGTTGATTCACAGATCGTGAAGCTGAAGGCGTCTGGCGCCGACATGTTCTTCCTGATGGCGACGCCGAAGTTCGCCGCCCAGGCCATCCGCAAGAAGCACGAGCTGGACTGGAAGGCGACCACCATCGCCTCCAGCGTCGCCGCCTCCATCGGCTCGGTGTTCAAGCCCGCCGGCTTCGACGCCTCCCAGGGCGTCATCACGGCGTCCTTCATGAAAACCCCTGGCGATCCCCAGTACAACGACAGCCCGGACATGAAGGCGTATGTGGCGTTTCTCAAGCGCAACAACATGGAGCAGCATTTCCTCGACGCCAACGCCGTGCTGGCCTTCCTTTCGGCAAGCGTGATGACGCGGGCGATCGAAAAGGCGGGCGACGACCTGACCCGCGAAAACCTGCTGAAGCAGGTGACTTCGCTGAAGATGACCGATGCGCCGCTGCTGCTGGAGGGCGTTGTGGTCGAAACGAGGCCAGACAATTACAGCGCGTTCAATACCTTGCGCCTGCAACGCTTCAAGGGGGAAGGCTATGAGCTGTTCGGTGAGCCGATCAGCGTGGCGGGCAAATAATCGCCTGTCGCCGCCAGAATGCTGGTGACGCGCGCAAGCCGGGCTCGTGAGCCCGGCTTTTTTACTTGTCCGGCGGTCACATGCTTTTGGTGAATTGACCCCGGACAACTTTGTGAGCAAGCTCAAACTCCTGATTGAAGGAAAAGCCCGCCGGAGCGTCCGGCCAGAGACGCGGCGGGGAAGCGACATCGACACAGCAGCCAGCAAGGCCGGTCGGTGAAACAGGTTCAGGGAGGCAACATGATACGCAGACGCGCATTTCTGCTCGCGGGTCTGGCGAGCGTCGCCATGGCTTCAGCCAGCGTCGCAGCCGGCAAGAACCACGGTCCCGGTGTTTCCGACACGGAAATCAGAATCGGCCAGACGATGCCCTATAGCGGACCCGCTTCCGCCTATGGCGTTCAGGGCATGGTCGAAGTCGCCTATTTCAGAAAGCTGAACGAGAAGGGCGGGATCAACGGGCGCAAGGTCAATCTGATCTCGCTGGACGACGCCTACAGCCCGCCGAAAACCGTTGAGCAGACCCGCAAGCTGGTTGAGAGTGAAAACGTGCTGGCCATCTATGGCACGGTGGGGACGCCAACCAATACGTCGACGCACAAATATCTCAACAGCAAGAAAGTGCCGCAGATCCTGATCTCCACGGGCGCCGCCAAGTGGAACGATCCGAAGAACTTCCCATGGACGACCGCGTTTTTCCCGCTCTATGACGTGGAGGGCGCGATCTATGGCCGTTACATCATCCAGAACATTCCGGACGCGAAGATCGCCATCCTGTCCCAGAACGATGACGCCGGGCGCGACTACGTGCGCGGCTTCAAGGAAGGGCTCGGCGACAGGGCCAAATCCATGGTGGTGGCCGAGACGACCTATGAAGTGACGGACGCCACCGTCGACTCGCAGATGGTCAAGCTGAAAAATTCAGGCGCCAATGTTTTCTTTCTGATGGCGACGCCAAAATTTGGCGCCCAGGCCATCCGCAAGAAACACGAGCTGGACTGGAAGGCCCAGACCTTCCTGGTGAGCGTGGCGGCGTCCATCGGCTCGGTGCTGAAGCCGGCCGGTTTCGAGGCTGCCCAGGGGCTGATCACCGCCACCGCCATGAAGACGCCGGGCGACCCGAAGTGGAAGGACAGTCCCGACATGAAAGCCTACGCCGATTTCATGAAGAGCGCCGGCATGGAGAACCTGTTCACCGATTCCAGCGCCGCGCTTGGCTATCTGTCGGCGACGCTGCTGCACCGGATGCTGGAAGCGGCGGGCGATGATCTGACCCGCGAAAACCTGATGAAGCAGGCGACGAACCTGAACATGACGGATCTGCCGATGCTCCTGCCGGGCGTCGCCATCCACACGACGCCAGAGAACTACTCCCCCTTCAACACGTTGATGTTGCAACGTTTCAAGGGCGAAGGCTTCGAACTTTTCGGCGAGCCGATCTCGGCGCAGAAGCACTGAGCGACGATGGGGGGCAGGCCAGGCTGGCCAGGCCCCCGGGTTATTCTGGCGCGCTCCGCGGACGCGGGCGCGGCCAGGGTGGGGGACATTCATGGGGCGGTCTCCGGCCTGCGTGCGAGCGGTCAACCCGGCGCCAGTCCGTACGCCAGCTGTGGGGCGGCTGGCGCAAGACGCCTGGCGCGAGACACCTGGCGGAAGCGATCCGGCGGCCCGGTTGCACGCAGGCGCACGCCAGCCGTCAGTTGCGCAGGCCGCCATGACCTCGGGCGCCATGACCGCGTCAAGAACCTTACGCTCTCCAGGAGCCCCGGGCTGGCGCAACGATATCCCCCTGACGACCGGAGTTTTGACAACGCCTGACTGCAAGAAAGGGAACGAACGGGATGAAGCGCATAGCCCTGCTCGCGGCGCTGGCCGCCGTAGCCATGACAGCGTCGCCGCTGCTCGCCGCTGAAAAGCAACCTCCGAAGCAATCGGAAAAACAGTACGACCAGGGCGCCACCGACACCGAGATCAAGATCGGCCAGACGCTGCCGTGGAGTGGCCCGGCCTCGGCCTACAGCGTGGAAGGCATGGTCCAGCGCGCCTATTTCGACCGGACGAACCGGCAGGGCGGCGTCAATGGCCGCAAGATCAACTTCATCTCGCTTGACGACGCCTACAGCCCGCCAAAAACCGTCGAGCAGACGCGCAAGCTGGTGGAGCAGGAGGGCGTGCTCGCCATGTTCGCGGCGATCGGCACGGCCCCCAATATCGCGGTGCACAAATACCTCAACAACAAGAAAGTGCCGCAGATCCTGATCCTGACCGGCGCCTCACGCTGGAACGATCCAAAGAACTTCCCGTGGACGATGGCGTTCTATCCGCTCTACGACATGGAGGGGATGATCTTCGCGCGTCACGCGCTGCAGGCATGGCCCAATGGCAAGATCGCCATTCTGTCCCAGAACGATGACGCGGGGCGCGATTATGTGCGCGGCTTCAAGGAAGGGCTGGGCGACAAGGGCAAGGCCATGGTGGTGGCCGAAGCAACCTATGAGGTCACCGACCCCACCGTCGATTCCCAGATCGTCAAGCTGAAGAACTCCGGCGCGGACGTCTTCTTCCTGATGGCGACGCCGAAATTCGGCGCCCAGGCGCTGAAGAAGGCCCATGAGGTGGCGTGGAAACCGAAGACCCTGCTCGTCTCCGTCGCCTCGTCGATCGGCGGCGTGCTCAAGCCGGCGGGACTGGAGGCCTCGCAGGGCGTCATCACCACGGCCACCTTCAAGACGGCGCTTGATCCGGCCTGGGACAATGCGCCGGACATGAAGGAGTACATCGCCTTCATGAAAGAGTCGGGCCTGGAGAAATACATCACCGACCGCTCCGCCTCGCTGGGTTATGTGTCGGCGGCCCTGATGGAGCGCATCCTGCAACGCTGCGGCGATAACCTGACCCGGGCCAATATCATGAAGCAGGTCAGCAGCCTGCATGACAGCGATCTGCCGCTGCTGCTGCCCGGCGTCACGGTGAAAACCACGCCGGACAATCTCAGCCCCTTCGGCGCCATGCGCCTGCAGCGCTTTGAGGGCGAAGGCTGGGTGCTGTTCGGCGAGGCCATCTCGGCGCAGCACTGACGGCAGCTGTGCGGGTGGGCGTGGCGCATTGCCAACGCGCCGCGCCCATGCGGCGCAACGGGCATCAGGACGCGGCGACAGCGTCGCGATCCGGGCGTCGCCATTCACGGAACGAAGGCGCAAAAAGCGCCCGGGCGCGGGAAACGCGTCATGCAAACGGAGCCGGCTCCGCCCCCTGGCGGCCGAAGCAGGCTCCGGACGACCCGCGAGACGGCGCCCATGCGCCGGGCAGAGCGGGCGGCAATCAATAAAACATGGGAGGATATCCGGGTATGTGGAAACGGTCAGTGTTGTTGGCGGGGGTGCTGGCGGCCGGAATAGCCGGTTCGGCCGGCGCGGCGGACAAGAAATATGGGCCGGGGGCTTCGGACAGCGAGATCCTTATCGGTCAGACCATGCCTTACAGCGGCCCTGCCTCGGCTTATGGCGTGCAGGGCATGGTGCAGCAGGCCTATTTCCGTAAGGTCAATGAAAAGGGCGGGATCAACGGCCGCAAGATCAGGCTGATTTCCCTTGATGACCATTACAGTCCGCCGAAAACCGTCGAACAGACGCGCAAGCTCGTGGAGAGCGAGCACGTGCTTTTCATCTACGGAAATGTTGGAACGCCGAGCAATACCGCCGTTCACAAATATCTCAACGCCAGGAAGGTGCCGCAAATCCTGATTTCCACTGGCGCGCGCAAGTGGAATGACCTGAAGAATTTTCCATGGACCATGGCGTTCTATCCGTCATACGACATGGAGGCGCATATCTTCGCCCGCCATATCCTGAAAACGAAGCCGGATGCGAAGATCGCCATTCTCTACCAGAATGACGACTTCGGTCGCGACTATCTCGCCGGCTTCCGCGACGGGCTGGGCGACCGGCTCAAGGACATGGTCGTGGCCGAGGCCAGCTACGAGATCGCCGACGCCACCGTCGACTCGCAGATCGTCAAGCTGAAGGCCTCCGGCGCCGATACGCTGTTCACCATCACCACGCCGAAGTTCGGGGCCCAGACCATCCGCAAGGTGCATGAGCTGGACTGGAAGCCGATGCACGTGATCGTTTCGGTCTCCGCGTCGATCGGCGGCGTGCTGCGCCATGCGGGGCTCGACAAATCGAAGGGCCTGATCACGGCGATCGCCTACAAGACCCCGCATGATCCCCTGTGGGACAACGCCGCCGACATGAAGGAATTCATTGCTTTCATGGAGGAGGCGGGCCTGCGCGAGCGCGTTATCGAGGGCAGCGCCATCATCGGCTATATCTCCGCCGTGCAGTTGCATCGCCTGCTTGAACGCGCCGGGGACGATCTCACCCGTGAGAACATCATGAAACTGGCGACCAGCATCGACGAGCCGTCGCTGCCGATGTTGCTGCCGGGCGTCGCCGTCAAAACGACTCCCGGGGACGTCAATGCTTTCCGTTCCCTGCGGTTGCAGACGTTCAACGGGCAAAGCTGGGTGTTGCAGGACGATCTCGTCGGTCGCTGAGCTGGCGGCTGGCGCCGTCGCGTATGGCGGGCCGGCGACGGCGCCGCTTTCGCGGGGCGGGAACCTGGCTCCGGGCGGGAACCTGGCGCGGGGAAAGGCAGGGAGACGGAGAGGGCGGCCGGCAAGGCTTGTTCTTCCCCCGCGTTGAAGGGCAATCCTGGACACGGCGGACCGTTCCCTCGCGGCCCCCCGCGCAGGAATTTCGCGCGGGGGTATCCCCAGGTCCGCGCATGGCTGCGTTTGTTGGCAGTTGATCTGATCATCGCTTTGCTGTCCCTTGTCATGAACTAAAGACCAGGCCGCGCCAGACCCGTGATGGGCTGGCCGGCGCGGCGGCAACGGGTGGCGACGGCGGACCTCTGCGCTGGCCACGGGAGGAACAGGATGGGTCAGATCATCAGCGGCGATCGCCGCATCACGACCGAAGCGCTGATGGAGCGGGCGGCGCGGGCGGCGTCCGGCCTGCGCGAACTGGGCGTTGGTCGCGGCGACACGGTCGCGGTTTACCTGCGCAACGACTTCGCATTTTTTGAAGCCAGCTTCGCCGCCGGCATGGTCGGGGCCTATTCGGTGCCGGTCAACTGGCACTATACGGAGAGCGAAGCCCGCTACCTGTTCGAGAACAGCGAGGCCCGGGCCATCGTCATTCACGCCGACCTGTTGGACGGCGTGCGCAAGGCCTTCCCGAAGGATGTGCCGGTGTTCGTGGTGGAGACGCCGCCCGAAATCCGGGCCGCCTACGGCGTTTCCGACGAAAAGGGCCGTATCCCGGAAGGCATGGTCAACTGGTCGTCCTGGCTGGAAAAATACGCGCCGCTGGCCGATCCGCCCCAGGATACGCCCGGTTCGATGATTTACACCTCTGGCACCACCGGCAATCCCAAGGGCGTGCGCCGGGCCCAGCCGACGCCTGAACAGGCGGCGATGACCCAGGTGATCCTGTCGCGCGCCTTCGGCTTCTATGGCGAAACAGACCTGAACAACCTTGTCACCGTGGTGACCGGGCCGATGTATCACTCGGCCCCCAACGCTTATGGCTCCATCCTCGCCCGCCTCGGCGCCAACGTCATCCTGCAGCCGCGCTATGACAGCGAGGAGTTGCTGCAACTGATTGAGAAGCACCGCATCACCCACATCCATATGGTGCCGATCATGTTCAACCGGCTGCTGCGCCTGCCGGACGAGGTGAAGAACAGATATGACCTGTCGTCGCTGCGCTTCATCGTGCACGCCGCAGCCCCGGTGTCGCCGCCGATCAAGCGGCAGATGATCGAATGGTGGGGGCCGGTCATCAACGAATATTACGGATCGACGGAAACCGGCAGCGTCACCTTCTGCACCAGCGAGGACTGGCTGCGCTATCCAGGCACGGTCGGCCGCGCTTTCCCGGAATCGACGGTGAAAATCCTCGACGCCGACGGCAATGAACTGCCGCCCGGCGAAATTGGCGACGTGGGGGCCCGCACCTTTGGCCTGGCCGATTTCACCTACCAGCTCGATGACGCCAAACGCGCCAGTTCCGAGCGCAGCCGGCTGATCCTGCCTGGCGACGTCGGCTACATGAACGAGGAAGGCTTCCTGTTCCTGTGCGATCGCGCCAAGGACATGATCATCTCCGGCGGCGTCAACATCTATCCGGCCGAGATCGAGGCGGCGCTGCACCGCATGCCCGGCGTCGCCGACTGCGCGGTGTTTGGCGTTCCTGATGACGAATACGGCGAGGCGGTGATGGCGGTGGTGCAGCCGCAGCCAGGCGCTGACCTGACGGCGCAGGAGGTCCGCGCGTGGTTGCGCGGCGAGATCGCCGGCTACAAGGCGCCGAAGCAGGTAGAGTTCCTTGCCGACCTGCCGCGCGAGGACAGCGGCAAGATCTTCAAGCGCAAGCTGCGCGAGCCCTACTGGGCCGGCGCCGGCCGCCAGATCTGAGCGTCACTATCCAGTTCAGGCAGGCGCTGTCCGCCTGAATCCATACGAACAAAAGACAGGGCGATGGCCCGTGACGGGCGTTGTTCTGCGACAACGGAGGAAGCAGCTCGTGTCAGACACCGCCCAGCCAGCCGTCACGGTTGAAAAAGCCGGCGACCATATCGCCCTTGTCACCATCAACCGCCCCGAGGCGCGCAACGCCGTCAACGGGGCCGTCGCCCAGGGGCTGGAAAAGGCGGTGCGCGACACCGAGGCGGATGACGACATCTGGGTCGTGATCCTGACCGGCGCGGGCGAGCAGGCGTTCTGCGCCGGCGCCGACCTCAAGGAGGTTTCCGCCGGGCGCCGCGGCGGCATCGCCACGGAAGCTGGCGGCTTCGGCGGCTTCGTCCACATGCCGCGCAACAAGGTGTGGATCGCCGCCGTCAATGGTTTCGCCCTGGCTGGCGGTCTGGAAATCATGCTGCGCTGCGACATGTCCGTGGCCTCCGAGCGCGCCGCCTTCGGCCTGCCGGAAGTGATGCGCGGTCTTGTCGCCCTGGCCGGCGGCATCTATCGCCTGCCGCGCGCCATTCCCCGCAATATCGCCATGGAGCTGATCGCCACCGGCGGCCGGCTCGACGCGAAGCGCGCCGGCGAGTTCGGCCTGGTCAACCGCGTGGTTCCGCACGAGAAACTGATTGAGGAGGCAAAGGCGCTGGCGGCGACGATCTGCGCCAACGCGCCGCTCGCCGTGCGCGAGAGCCTCGCCGTGGCCCGGCAGGCCTATGACCTTAACGACGCGGAGCTGCGCAGGCTCAGCGAGGAGGCCGGGGCGCGCAATGCCCGGACAGAGGATTACAAGGAAGGGCCGCTGGCCTTCGTGGAAAAGCGGGCGCCGCGCTGGAAGGGGCGCTGACCGTGCGCGCGGGAGCCTACCGTTTTCCCGTCGCCGACGGCATTGTCTTTGGCGTTCCATGGCGGGAAGCGCTGGCCGCGGAAGTGCGGCGCGGCGGGTTCTCGCGCGTTTTCGCCCTGGTCAGCGGCAGCCTGGCCCGGGCGCAGGATCTCGAGGCGGGGTTGCGCGCGGCGCTGGAGGAAACCTTCGTCGCCATGCATTCCGGCATTGGCGCGCATTCGCCGCGCGCCGACGTGGCCGCGGCCGCCCGCCGGGCCCGTGAAGTGGGGGCTGACGTCGTCGTGGCGATCGGCGGCGGCTCGGTGATCGACGCCGCCAAGGTGATGCAGCTTTGCCTGGCGGCTGGCGTGTTCGCGGCGGAAGGCTTCGACGCCATCGTCGGCGGCGGCAAGCCGGTGCATCAGCAGGCCCTCAAGACGCGGGTCATCGCCTTGCCGAGCACGCTCTCGGGGGCAGAGTTCACCGCTTTCGCCGGCGTCACCGACACGGCGCGGCGGCGCAAGGAGATGTACCAGCACCGGCAGATGACGCCGTTGACGGTTATTCTCGATCCGGCCCTGACCCGCGACACCCCCGCCGAACTGTGGCTTTCCACCGGGGTGCGCGCTGTCGACCATGCGGTGGAAGATCTGTGCTCCATCAATAGCCAGCCGCTGGCGGACGCCGCCTCGGTGCGGGCGCTGGGGCTGCTGGGCCGCGCCCTGCCGGCGACGCGACGTGATCCCGATGATCTTTCCGCGCGCCTCGACGCCATGATTGGCGTCTGGCTGTCGATGGTGGGCAGCCAGGGCGGGGTGGAAAAGGGCGTCAGCCACGCCATCGGCCATGTGCTTGGCGGAACCTTCGGGGTTTCCCATGGGGTCACCTCCTGCATCACCCTGCCGCACGCCATGCGCTGGAATGCGCCGGCCATCACCGGACGGTGGCCGGAGATCGCCGCGGCGCTGGGGCGCCCGGGCGAAGACGCCGCGGATGCGGTGGCGGAGCTGATCCACGGGCTTGGCCTGCCCCATACCCTGGGCGCCGTTGGCGTGACGCGCGACCAGGGGCCGTTGCTGGCGGAGCTGACCATGCAGGATCGCTGGACCGGGACCAACCCGCGCAAGGTCAATGGCCCGCAAGATATTCTCGACATTCTGAAAGACGCCTGGTGAGAGCGTCACGCCAATAAGGATACAGGGAGAAACATCGTGAAGCGTTTTGAAGGCAAGGTCGCGGTCATCACTGGCGCGGCGTCGGGCATCGGCCGCGCCACGGCGCAACTGTTCGCCAGCGAGGGCGCCCAGGTGCTGGCGGTGGACCGGCCGGAATCGGAGATTGGTTCGGCCCACGCCGGCCAGGCCAATATCGTGACGCTGGCCAAAAGCGTCACCGATGCGGATGCGCCGGAGGCAATGCTGAAAAAGGTCCAGGAGACTTTCGGCGGCGTCGATATCCTGTTCAATAACGCTGGCGTCAGCGGCCGCTCCCTGGCGGAAGAAACCACCGATGATGAGTGGCACCGCCAGATGAGCGTCAACGTCACGGCGCAATTCCGGGCGTCGCGGACGTTCATTCCGGCGTTGCGCGAGCGGGCGCAGCAGAAGGGGCGGGCGCGCATCATCAATACGGCGTCGGTGATGGCGTTTGACACGGACATCGGTCTCACCGCCTACACCGCCTCCAAGCACGCGGTGGCCGGACTGACCAAAACCCTGGCGCTGGAGTTGGGCAAATTCCGCATCACCGCCAACTATCTGATGCCCGGCGCCATCCATACCGGCATGACCGGCGCCTCCTTCGCCAATCCGGAGATCGCCGCCATCTGGGCGAAGAAGGCGGCGCTGCGCCGCCTTGGCCAGCCGGAAGACATGGCCCGGGCCGTGTTCCTGCTGGCCTCTGACGAGGCTGATTTCATTACCGGCCACGGCCTGGTCGCCGACGGCGGCCTGACCCTGCGCACCTGAAGTCATCACGCCGGCGGCCCTGGCCCGCCGGATTTTGCCCAATGCGACGGCGACGCCCGGAATTCACGGGCGTCGCGACAAACAGAAGCGGACAAGGATCGGCGCCATGGCGGAATTCAGGGTTGGCGACATATCGGTGACGCGGGTGGTGGAGCTGGCGGCCACCGGCGGCAGCAAGTTCATTCTCCCCCAGGCGACGCCGGAGGACGTCAGCAGGATCGGCTGGTTGCAGCCGCATTTCGCTGATGAACGGGGGCGCCTGAAAATCGCCGTGCAGACCTTTGTCATCCAGACGCCGGACGCACGCATTCTCGTCGACACCGGCCTCGGCGCCCACAAGCAGGGCCGGAAAGTTCCACACTGGAACAACCGCGCCGATCCGTTCCTCGACATGCTCGCCGACGCCGGGGCGCCGACCGACACGGTGGATCTGGTCATCAATACCCACCTGCATGTCGACCACGTGGGCTGGAACACGGTGCTGGAAGGCGACCAGTGGGTCCCGGCGTTCCGCAAGGCGCGGTACGTCATGGGCCGCGACGACTTCAACTACTGGCGCGACCAGCAGGAAGACGCGGAGCATCGGGCGGTGTTCGATGATTCCGTGGCCCCCATCGCCGCCGCCGGCCTGGCCGATCTGGTGGGCGATGGCGACGAAATCGCCCCCGGCGTTTCGGTGGTGGCGACGCCAGGCCACAGCATCGGCCACATGAGCATTCTGCTGCGCTCGAAGGGTGAAGAGCTGCTGCTGGGCGGCGACGTGATGCACCACCCCTGCCAGATCGCCCGGCCGGAATGGTCGTCCACGGCGGATTATGATCAAAACCAGTCGGCGCAAACGCGCAAGGCGCTGTTCGACCGGCTGGCCGACGCCGGCACGCCGCTGCTCGGCGGCCATTTCACCGGCGCCGGCCGGGGCCGCGTTCGCCGTGACGGCGCCAGCTTCCGCCTGGATATCATGTGACGCGCGCAGGCTCGTTCCAGCTGAAGAACGTCCCGCGTAAACGCATCCCGGCGCCGCCTGATCAGACCGGCGTTTGGGGATTGCGGGCTCGGGGGACGTCTGGTCATATCCAGCGCATCGCCACGCTTGGGCAGGCGTGGCGCAGCCGTTATTTCACTCAGGGCCTTCACGTTGGGGCTTTTACAGGAACCCGGCGGATAGCCGGTTCAGGGAGCGGATCATGATCTGGGCGACACACGTTGGTCTATCTGGCGCGCCCCGCTTCCGCCGCGTCGGCCTCAGGCGGGCGGTTTTTGCCATCGCCATGGTCACGGGTGGAGCCGCCAGCGCGGCCGAGGCGTGCGTTGACCTGCCAGATCTGGCGACCGCCGGGCCGCTGACGACGGCGCTGGTGCGCCAGGGCGTCGCCAAAAGCCATTTCTACAAGGGAGCGCCCACGGACAAGGCGTCGGCGTGCCCCGGCTTCTCGGACAAATGCTGGGAAAAGGCCTATGTGGTCGCCGGCGACCGCGTGATCGTCTCGGGTTCTGTCGGGGATTTCGTCTGCGCCCATTTCGTGGCGCCGCGCAAACGCGGCAAGGAAACCTTCAACGAAATCGTGCGCGCGGGCTGGCTGACCAGCGCCGATCTGGCGCCGGAGCCGGCGGCGAAGCCGCCGGCCTGGACCGGTGACTGGACGCGGTGAGAACGGCAGAGGAATATTCGGCCACGCTAGCGGCGGGATAGTCCCGCTGCGGGCGGCGTAAAAGTCGTCCACCTTGAAGCCTTTCTGCCGAGTCAGGGAGGTGTGGGGATCTACAGCGTG
>Ga0182749_1001841_pt1 | contig 16103 bp, 17 predicted proteins | sample eDN3rd37CKraftMG_FD_128875 | JGI IMG/M metagenome (GOLD analysis project Ga0182749, IMG submission 128875) | Enriched Miracle-Growth compost microbial communities from Emeryville, California, USA - eDNA 3rd pass 37_C Kraft MG (version 2) (version 2) ...
CACTTCAATCTGGCGCAGCAGCACAACAATCTGCTCCCCACTGAACCGCTTCTTCGGCATTGCCAAGCTCCTTGCATGTCCATTCTCTCACAAAGCTTGGTCCAAAAAAGCCCGGGCAGGTCACCCGGATTTGCGCAAGATCAATAGCGCGCGAGGGAATCGGTTTAGTCTTCGATGTTGAGGGGCGATTGATCAACCGAAAGGGGTTGCCGTCATGCCGACATCCGCGGCCGGAATGTCTTCGACCGAAAAGGCGATTCTGCTCTATTTCCGCCTGACGATGGCCTGGACCTTCCTCTACGCCGCGTCGCATCAGGTGTTCGTTCCCGACTTCTCCGTGGTCGGGTTCCTCGACCACACCAAGACGTTCCACGATTTCTTCGCGATGTTCACGACGCCGACCATGGCGCCGATCACGACCGTCCTGGTCGAGTACGGCCACCTGCTGATCGGACTGTCGCTGCTGTGCGGCCTGCTGGTGCGCGTCTCGGCCGCGTTCGGCGTCTTGCTGATGATCACCTACTGGTTCGCGCACATGGACTGGCCGTTCATCGGCGACACCAACAACTTCATCGTCGACTATCACCTCGTCTATGCCGGCGTGCTGGTCTATCTCATCGTCAAGCGCGCCGGCCACGTGTTCGGGCTCGATGCCTGGGTCGCGCAGCAGGATTTCGTGAAGACCAGTCCGGCGCTGCGCTGCATGGTCGCCTGAACGTCGCGCGGACAGCGCGCCGGTCGCGGCGCGCGCCGGCAGGCTACTCGCCCAGCAGTTCCTGCCGGCGCTGCTCGAGCTCGTCCTTGTAGCGGCGCAGCGTATAGGCCTCGGTGAGCAGGCCGACCACCTCGGCTTTCTCCACCGAGTCGATCACGGCGAGCGCTTCGGCTTCCGCCTTCTCGAACGCGGTCATCGCCTCCTTGACCGTCATGGTCGGCAGCAGGGCGGTGTCGCGGAAATGCGCGAGGTCGCGCACCGGCGTCGCCTCGTCGACCTCCGGCGCATGGACCTCGGCGACCTGGATGATGCCGGCATAGCGCTTGTTCTCGTCGATCGCGACCACCTGCGTGGTCGAGCCGAGCGGAAACACCAGGCGGAAGCGGCCGGCCGTCGTGTGCGACAATACGGTGCGCACGTCGGGCCGCATCATGCGGCGCACGGTCAGTTCGCGGATCCAGCCGACGTCGGCGGCGCTGCGGATGCTTTCGCCGCGCAAATGGAAGCGCCAGGTGGCGAAGGAGTAGCCGAAGGTTTCGCGCGTCACCTGGGCGGCGACGATGATGCTGATCAGCACCGCCGTGGTGAGCCAGAAGTCCCCGGTCGTCTCGAGCGCGATGAAGGTCATCGTCAGCGGTCCGCCGATCACCGACACCGACAGCGCGCCGAGCCCGACCACCGCATAGACATGGGCGTCGAGGCCGAGCGACGGGATCAGGCCGTTGGCCGCCTCGGCGAACAGCCGCCCGCCCAGCGCGCCGATCAGCAGCGAGGCGAAGAACAGGCCGCCGCGGAAGCCGGTGCCGAGCGAGACGATCGAGGCGAGCGACTTGAGCACGAACAGCAGCGCGATCGCGCTGAGCGGGCTCGTCAGCGTCGACGAGATGTGGATGGCGCCGTGGCCGGAGGACAGCACCTCCGGCGTCACCATGGCGAAGGCGCCGACCACCAGGCCGCCGAGCGTCGGCCGCAGCGCCGGGCGGATGCGCACCGCGTTCATCAGCGTCTCGCACAGCGCGACGCCGCGCATCAGCGTGACGCCGACGCCGGCGGCGAACAGCCCGACCAGCGCCGCGATCGCGAGGTCGGTGCCGCGCACATGCGAGACATACATGCCGCCGATGTCGAGCGGCGGCTGGCCGAGCGCGCCCGCGACCAGGAAGCCGACCAGCGCCGCGATGCCGACCGGCGCGAGGCTCGCCACCGAATAGCTCGCGATCACCAGCTCGAAGGCGTAGAACGCGCCGGCCAGCGGCGCGCCGAACGCGCCGGCGATGGCGCCGGCCGCGCCGCAGCCGACCAGCACGCGCAGGTCGCGGCGGCGCAGGCGGAACGCCTGTCCGATCCGCGACGCAAGCCCGCTCGCCATCTGGGTGTAGCCGGCCTCGAGGCCGACCGAGGCGCCGACGCCGCTCGACCAGACCGTCTGCAGCGCGACGATCAGGCTGCCGCGCACCGACATGCGGCCGCCATGCAGCGCATTGGCCTCGATGGGGTCGATCTCGCGGCCGGGCCGCCAGCGCAGCAGCGCGGTCAGCGCGAGGCCGAACACGAGTCCGCCGACGGTCGGCACCGCGATGGCGAGCGTCGGACTGATCGCCGTGAGGCTCGACAGCCGCGCGCCCCAGGGGATGTCGAACAGGACGCTGTGCAGCACCGAGACGCCGAGGCTCATCGCCGCCACCACGCCGCCGGCGATGGCGCCGATCAGCGCGCCGAGGACGACGAGCCCGGACTCCCGCGCGCGCACCAGCGCGCGCAGCTTCTGGGGAATTTCAAATCCGGTCCGAGCGATGCGGGTGCGCGCGCCCGCGGTGATGGACGACATCGGCCGCGCCTCGTGGGGCTTCGGCGCCTTGCTACGCCACAACGGGAACGGCGTATACCCTCTCGGGTCCGGTCAGCCGGGTTTCTTCAAGGGTTTCGTTACCGGCGGCTTCTGGCCGTTTTGTGTCGGCGCGACGTCCGGTTTGCGAGGTGACCGCGGCGCGATGGCCGCTTCGTCTCCGGCCGGGCTGCGATGGTCCCAGAGCTTGCCGATGCGGCGGCGGAACGCCTTCGGCTTCTCGGCGAACAGCCGGCCGGCGAGCCGCGCCGCGGCGCGGACATGCGCCTCGCGCCGCGCGAGGATCATCGGCGCCAGCCGCGACCGCCACGGCGCGAGCGGTTGGCGGGGCCCCGTCATCTGCTCGAAGACGAAAAGGTCCTGGCAGGCGCCGAGCCGGGCGCGCAGCCGTTGCGCTTCCTCGGTCCAGAGCCGGCCGAGCCGGGGCCACAGATGTTCGATCAGCTCCATCTGGTGGCGGTGCTCCACCACGCGGCGGCGCAGGTCGTGGAGGTGATCGGCATCGGCCTTGGTCCAGTCGTCCGGCACGATCTGGCGCGCCCGGCGATAGGTCACGGTCAGCGCGTCGGCGATCGCGGGAAACGCGATGTCGGCGAGCGGCCAGCGCTCGAGCGTCAGCAGCGCGCCGTCGAGATAGCCCGACAGTTGTTCGCGGATGCCGTCGGAAAAGCCGTGGGCCTCCGCCTGCGTCCTCAGCGCGGCGAGGCGGTCGCGGATCGTCGCCATCGATCGCGGGGACAGTTCGGTGTCGCTCTTGCGCAGGTCGTCGAGCGCGTCGAGGCAGGCCTGGGCGTCCCGCGCGCCGGCGAGGTCGCGCATCATCTCGCGCGCCTCCCGCCGCATCAGGTCGGCCGGCTCGCCGAGGATCGGCGTGAGCAGCCGCATCAGCGCGCGCCAGCGCTTCAGCGCCTTGCGGATGTCGTGGACGGCCTCGGCGGGCGACAGCTCCGGCGCGATCAGGCCGCGCCTTGCGTCGGCCAGGATGTCGCGGCCGGCCGCCGCCAGAGCGGCGCCGATGCCGCCATTGTCGTTGCCGGGAGTGGCCGCGGCCGCCGGTTTTCCCGCCCTGTCTCGCAAAATATCCATGAAATACGCGCGGTTACGCTCTTTCCTTTGCCGCCGGGCATTGCTACATAGGGGCCTCTCGCGCGGGGGAGATTCCGCGCGTCGTCGTTTGGCGCCCGATTATGCACACTGCCGGCCGGTTTATTATGACACCGGGATGACAGTGGAGCGGCGTGGGACGGCGGCCGAAAAAGCATCCAAGTGCTTGATTGGCTTCATGAATTGGCGCGGGGTGGAGCAGCCCGGTAGCTCGTCAGGCTCATAACCTGAAGGTCACAGGTTCAAATCCTGTCCCCGCAACCAATTCCCCTCAAAAATCAGACTGCATCGCATGTGAGACTCACACATCGCACGGCGTTTGCCGTGAGGCGCTGGCTTTGGCCAGCGATGAGATGGATTCCCTGCTAGCAGGGAAAGGAACAGGGAATTCGCAGAAATTCGCCCCTATTCCCACCATTTGGCTTCGATAAATGCGTGTGAGCTCAGAGATTTAGCGGAAAATTCCCTAAGAGTGGAAACAGGGAATTCTCTGCCGAAAAACAGGCAATGTGCGATGTAGAGCAAGGAGAGGGCCTTCTGGCATCTCCATCTTCCACACGCGTACCCTCCTATTGAGTAGCACAATCCGCGTGCCCTGCTCCAAAGCACCACAAATACTGCACGCCGAGAGCCGCAATCATTTCAAAGCTGACGCCGGTCAGCTCCTACATTTTTTCTTGTCGTAGTCCTCGGTGGCAGAGGAGGACTTTCCGGCCGCTGATTTCGCCGAGGCGGATGAATGGTGCATCATTGCCGGGGATGCACAAGGGCACAAGGATTTAAGGATGCGGGATACAGAGAAGACACGAAGGGAGCTGATACAGCATCTCGCGGCCGCAATGCTGCTGGCCGGAGAACTGGGCGAGCCCACGACGGAATATCTGATTGAGCGCGCGATCGACGAAGCTCGCGGCCAGGCGTGGGGCCTCAAGCCGTATGAGAAACGCTGAGTGCCGAGTAGATATGAAAGACCACCCGAGTACGAGGGTCCGAACCCGAAACGGACCCACCGAACCGCTGGTAATTATTAGCGTCATTATTGCGATTATCTGACTGCGCTGAAATGCAGTTCAGTCGACGCCGGCGGTCCAGCCGGCAGGCGCTTCGCTATATGAGACGGATCGAGCGCGAGTCGTTGCAGTCGGCAGACGTGAAGCAGTATTCCGGAGATAGCTTTTGCTAGTCTTGCCTTTTTTCCCGAGTTCCGCCACTAGTGAACAGCCCCAGTGTGTAGATTTCGTTGCGCAATTGAGCGAAAATAACAAGCGGGACAGGATAATTGATGGATGCCGGGTCGCGCCTGTTGTGGTTTTGCCGCACCCGTAATCTCGTTTCGGCTAACGCCGACGGTAATACTGCAGTGGCGGCTATCGTCGCCGGGCTCGCGCCTCTCTTCTTTCTATCCGTTAAGGGCTGGACCAACGCGCTTTTCCTCGTCCTCGTCCTAATTGCGCTGTACGACATCTTCCGCCGGCCCGATCTGTACTGGCCACTGTGGCAAGATCGGCGCATCGGTTGGCTCGTTGCCACACTCGCCTCCGCCTTCGTTGCTATCCTCATCAGCCAGACGCTGCGCTGGGATTTTCATCCGCAACCTTATGATGCCCCTCTGCGGCCGCTCGCCGGCATCGCCGTACTGCTCTATCTCACCGCGCGCCGGGTGAATTTTCTTAAGCTCTTTCAGTGGACGTGCCCGCTCGCGGTGTTGATCTGTGCGGCCGAATTGCTGCTGGCCCCTGATCCATTTCAGAAATGGGGCGGCCGCCTGTCGAATTACTTCGTCGATCCACTCAGCCTCGGCCAGTACATGCTGTTGCTTGGCGTGCTGTCCGCCTTCATGATCAATCTGGTCGAGAAGGACGGTCCCATCGTGATCGTACTGAAGCTCATGGCCTTGGTCGCCGGCTTTTGGGTCTCTGTCCTGACGGAATCGCGGTCCGGATGGATCGCCATTCCGCTATTGTTTGTGATCTGGCTATTCGCAGGGGCTCGAATTCGTAACATGACCGTGGTCGTGAGTGGCACCGTGGCGCTGGCGCTCGTTTGCGTCCTCGCCTATCTGGCGTTGCAGCCCGTGCATACCCGCATCGATTACGCTGTGAGTGACTATCACGCCTATTTCACCGGCGGGGTGCGTGACACCTCAGGAGGCCTGCGGCTCTCTCTGCTACGTGCGTCGTGGCACCTTTTCCTGTCGCAGCCGCTTTACGGTTATGGCGATGGTGAGACACCGCCGCTGCTGACGATTCCCGCGATCCGCCCATTCTATACGGACCTGCTGCAATATGCTCTGACCCATAATGGCGCGCACAACGAACTGTTCCAGAACATGATCCGCTCCGGTATTTTCGGCGTCGTTTCGACGCTGATGATGTTCGGCATGCCCTTCGTGCTGTTCTGGCGCGCGACGCGCTCGCGGATCGCGGAAGCGTCGGCCGCCGGCGTGGTCGGCCTCGGCTATGTCGCCGGCGTGTTCTGCTTCAGCCTGACCACCGAGGCCTTCGCCCTGAAATATCTAGCAACCTTCTATGCGCTGATGGTCGCCGCGGTGGCCGCGCAGGTCATTTCCGCAGAGCCAAATTGTCGGCTGACGTTTGGTCAGAAAGGCGGGGTCTAATCTCTTAGCGCTTGGGCCTATTGCGATCCTTTGCTCCGACTCATCAAGCTGGCGGCATTGAGGAAGGTCGTGACTTCGTAGATCGGCTGCTCGACCTCGAGCGCAATCTCGATGGCTTTGGAGAGGTTGCCGGCATTGGCGCAGGCCTCGGCCGCCCTGGCGATGCTGGCGACCTGGTCGAGACGAGCGCGCATCTCGCGCAGGTATTGGGTGAGCAAGGCGTTGAGCGCGGCGTCGTCCATGCGGGGCCTCCTTGATAGGCCCCGCATGCACGCTCCGGGCGCCGCAGAAGTCGAGAGAATAGCGAGCAATCTTGTGGCGTTGTTCGCCGGTGACGGATCATCTTCAGATCGGGCCGTCGCGGCCGTCGGGTTCTTTCAGGTCGTCTACGCCGTCAGCTTGCGCAGAATCCGGACCGGGTCGGCACCGATCGCCCGGGCAATGGCGATGAACTCGACGACGTCGATCCGCCGCTCGCCACCCTCGTATTTGGCAATGAAGGATTGCGGTTTCTTGAGGCGCTTGGCGAGCTGGGCCTGGGTGAGGCCTGCCTTGCGGCGGGCGGCGATCATCAGGGCGCAGAACGCCGCTTGATCGGCCGAATGAACCGTCTTCCGGATGCCATGCCCCCGCGTCGCCATGGGGGTGAGGCTCATCCGATGATCGGATTATCCCAAAAGAGGATATAGACGACGGTAACCCTGGTTGTGGAATCCGCGGGCCTGTTCCCGGTCCGGACCGCTCCGGGCGGCCAATATTCACCATTTCCTGCTGTTCTGGCGCGATTGTTCAGTTCCGACTGGATGTGGTGCGGCAGCAGAGCGATCTGGACGTCGGTTTTGACACGTCATGGAGGCAACAAATGGGTATGCAATTGGGACGACTGGAACGGCAGGAGCTGCGCACGGTCTGGGCGAACGAGGCCTCAGGCTTCACCCCCTGGCTGGCGCAGGCTGAGAATCTCGCGATCCTGGGGCAGACGCTCGGGCTATCACTGGAACTGGAAGCCCAGGAGCAGGCGGTCGGGCCGTTCCGGGCCGACATCCTGTGCCGGGACCTCGGCAGCGAGGAGGCCGAGCATTGGGTGCTGATCGAGAACCAGCTGGAGCGGACCGACCACTCCCATCTCGGCCAGCTTCTGACCTATGCCTCGGGGCTGGAGGCCGTCACCATCGTCTGGGTCGCCGCCCGCTTTACCGAGGAGCACCGGTCAACGCTGGACTGGCTCAACCGCATCACGGACGAGCGCTTCCGGTTCTTCGGGGTCGAGGTCGAGCTGTGGCGGATCGGCAACTCACAGGCCGCCCCGAAGTTCAACGTGGTGGCCAAGCCCAATCACTGGTCGCATGCGGTCAAGGACGCGGCCCGGGCGATCGACAGGGCCGAGCTCTCCGACATCCGGCTGCTGCAGCACGACTACTGGGCCGGTCTCAACGAGGTGCTGGACCAGACCAAGGGTCCGGTCGCCGGCAACCGGATGCCGCGGCCCAAGGCGAGGGCCCGGTTCCCGATCGGGCGTCAGGATTTCCGGCTGGTCGCGACGATGTTCCGGCTGGACCACCGGATCCGGGCTGGACTCCACATCACCGGAGACGAGGCCAAGCATCTGTTCCGCCTGTTGCAGCACGAGCACCAAGCGATCGAGCAGAAGATCGGCTATCTCCTGCAATGGGAAGAACTGCCCGACCAGCAGGACTGCCGGATCGCGGTCTATCAGGACAATGCCGACCCGGAGAACCAGCCCGACTGGCCGCGCCAGCACGACTGGCTCGCCCAGCGTCTCAACGAACTTCACCGCGTCTTTGCCCCGCGGGTGAGGGCGCTGGAGGTCGCGTAAAGCAACGAACCGCGCCGGGGTCTTCACGACCCCGGCGCGGTTTACGGTGCGATTGGGCGGCGCTCATGTTGGAGGCGGGCCAGGCCGACGTAGATACCCAGCGATAATCGGCCAATCCTGCGCCGTTCGGCTAGAATATGGCTGTCGCCACCTGCGATTCTCTATGACCGCAGTTCGACTGAGAGCCTCTGGATGATCGCTTCGTTTGTATTGACGGCGAGAGAAATGGAACATAGAGTGATACTTCAAAGCGGGGTTTAATGGAGGACTACAAGCGCAACCAGATTGAAGAAGCGCTGTCTCGTGTGTTTGGAGAGGACTCGAAAGAACCGAGTCCCGATTTGCGATCGCGGGTGAAGCGTTTGCTCGACGCCGATCGGGCGTTGGGGCGTAATCCCCGCTCAAGCGATCCGGAAAAGTCGACCTTCGCGTTTTATAGCGTGGAGCCACCCGGTAAAGGTGCCGAAGTGCGATTTTCGAGCTATGAGGCCTTTGCGATTTTGACGGCGTTGCGGCTGATGCGCCATGCATGGCCACAAAGCTTTCCGGTTTCCGTCCTGCGCCGGGTACGATCTAAGCTTGAACAGGAGCATGCACGAATCTTACGGCAAGATCCGGAGATCCTGTTCGACGAAAAAGCCATTCGCGCACGTGCTCGACCGGGCGATTTGGCGGTGGACAATACTGATCCCGTTTTTTTGGTGGTGGTGTCCGGCCAAAAGGGATCATCGGCCGACGTAGCCGGTCTGATGCTCTTTGACATCTGCCGCGGACTTGAAAGCGTTTACAAGTTTGTCGGACAGCATGCGGCAGAAGCGTGGTCGCTATTCGAGTTGGTAACGCCGGCGCACTACCTAGAGCATCATTTGGCCAAGACAGAACCAAAAAAGCGAGGGCGTGGGGCTTAAACGGTGACAGCGCTGCAATCGTCGTGTATGTTATTGAAACATGTAAATGGGTTCTAATATGGAACAGCATTCACAAAAGACCAATCTCCGGCAGCGGGTGCACTTTCGCGAGCGTGAACGGCGTCAAGCCGGCAACAATCTTCGTGTAAAGCCCCAGAGTATCGCTCCCGTCTCGAAGATCGAAATGCTGCCGCGCACTGCAATCAAAATGCCGCGCCGCCAGATGCGCGAGCATCCCAACAGCCAGGTTCTCGAGATCGCTGAGAGCATCAAAAAATTCGGGTTTCTGGTCCCAATCGTCGTCGATCAGCAGAATGTTCTACGTGCGGGGATGGGCCGCTGGTTGGCAAGCGGCCATCTTGGTCTTAGTACCGTCCCGGTTGTCAGAGCGCGCGCGTTGTCGGACGCGAAGATGCGCGCCTTCACGCTGCTCGACAACAAGCTGTCCGAGAAGAGCCGGTGGAATCGTGAGGCTTTGGCCGTTGAGCTTCCAGAATTGCAAGACCTCTTGATCGCCGAAGATCTAGACTTCTCCATCACCGGTTTTTCTGCCGTCGAGATTGACCAGATCGTGCTGGATTTTGAAGATGATGCCCCGGACTCCTCTGACGATGTCGCGCCGGAGCTTCTGACAGAAACGATCACTAGCCGGAAGGGCGATCTCTTCCGGCTGGGTAACCACAAGGTTCTCTGTGGCGATGCGGCCGACGTGTCCGCAATCCGACGACTGGTCGGCAATGATAAGATTGCGATGGCGTTCCTGGATCCGCCCTACAACTTACAAATCTCGAAAGTTGTCGGTCGCGGTCAGATAAAGCATTCCGAATTCGCGATGGCATCGGGCGAATTGTCGCCAGAGAAATATATCGGCTTCCTGAAACAATGCCTGAGTACGGCTGTAGCAATCTCCCGAGACGGCGCGCTTCATTTTGTCTGCTCGGACTGGAGGCACCTGCGCGAGCTCTATGAGGCGACGCAGGAGCTCTATGGAGGGATGCTGAATTTGGCGGTCTGGGTAAAAACAAATGGCGGGCAGGGCTCATTTTACCGAAGCCAGCACGAGCTCATCGGAATTTTCAAAGTTGGCCAGGGAAAGCATTTGAACAATGTTGAGCTTGGCCGTCATGGTCGATCACGGACCAACGTTTGGTCGTATCCGGGGGCGAATTCCTTTCGCGTCGGTCGTCTTGATGAACTGCGCATGCATCCCACTGTCAAACCAGTCGCAATGGTTGTCGATGCGATCAAGGATTGTACCAGTCGCCGCGATCTTGTGCTCGACAGCTTCTTAGGTTCCGGAACGACTCTGCTGGCAGCCGAACGCGTAGGTAGGCGCTGTATAGGCGTTGAGATCGAACCGCGATTTGTCGATTTGACGATCAGACGCTGGCAACAGCTAACTGGGAAGGACGCGATCCACGCGGAAAGCGGGCTTCGCTTTGAAGTGATCGTTAATGAGAGAGCGCCAAACCATGACGGACGATGACTCGGATCCGACAAAACGCTCTTCCCGCCATCCTCCGAGAGGACGCAGCAGCTCGGATCAGAAGGTCGGCTATGGCCAACCGCCGTTGGAATCACGCTTCAAGCCCGGACAGTCGGGAAATCCCAAGGGGCGTCCGAAACAGCCTGCCCATACAGTCAACGTCCGCGACGAACTCATAGAGGTTTTCTTCGACCAGTAAGTGTAAAGCAGGACGGAAAAATAAAAAGGGTACCCGCCCTTGTGGCGATGATGCAGCAGTTGTTGGCGAGCAGCTTTAAGGGAAATCTGCGAATGGCGATCGCGGTCTACAAGTTTGCTACCTCGCTTGGGGTTCTGGATGTCCGACCGCCGCGGCCGGACATCGACCTCACGCTATTCACAGCGGACGAGCGAAAAATCATGATCGAAGCCCATCGGATTTTGGCGAAGCTGCGTCTTCAACAGGAATAGCGCATACGGATATCATTTGAACGGCCCGGCCTTAATGCGACCGACCAGATATCTGATTACGGGGGCGAATAACCCTGTTCAGCCTTCTATGAAAGCAAGCTAATCTACGGTAGAGCGCGGCCTTCTACGCCTCGGCTTAAGGGTCCAGAAAATAAACCCTGCGACCATTAATTTTGCGAGCTTGGAACGGCAACTGCAGTCGCCTCCGAACGACCGAAGAAAAAAATGCGCGAATGCTATGCGCTTGCCAACCAGTCTCTTTGATAATGTCGGATATTGTTGTGCCGCTCTCTGAATAAAGCATTCGCAGAATTTTTTCCTGCTTCGTATTTGACTGTCGTGAGTCTCGGTTACAGGAGGTCTCGTGACCATTCTTTCGAGGGCTTTTGCCTTGGATTGCATTGGGCCGCATGATACTCGCGGCTTGGTGTTTGGTATCTTCCATTTGCGAGCCGGGAGAATGGCTGGCCGGCAGCAGTTCCCAGGCCTTATGCGGCTTGCGCCGAGAGTTTTTGCTCGATGAGACTTTATGCGTCATGTCGGCTGACTACTCAGAAGTTTCTTGAGCCGGCAGAACGCTTCCACACGCCTAGTCTTCTTTGTAGACCCGAGCGTCATACTCAATGCATTCAGAAAAATGCTCACCTCGTAGATCGGTTGTTCAATGCCAAGCGCGATCTCAACCGATTTCAAAGGATTGCCGGCATCCATGGAAGCTTCGACTGCCCTCCCGAGTCCTGCGACTTCGTCCACGCGACTGCAAATTTCACGCAAGAAAAATGTAAGTGTGCGCTGGCGCATCCATGATGCTCTCCGTTTGAGCATCAGGAACGCTCCAATTCGCTCAAGAGTCGAGAGATCTATGAGCAATCTTCTGGCGTTGTTGCGTGATTGTCGATTATCTTCGGATCAAGATGCCGTGTTCAATGTTCAGAAAGCTTAGAAATAAACCTTTGAGTTGCCTATCCGGTAAGTTCGCTATCATGTAAGCGGGTTATAATTGCTTGGTCTGTAGGGCGACGCCAATTTCATCCGCCTTGTTGATGAAGCGCAGGCCCTTTCTCTCCAGCGCCGCTTGAATGCGAACAATCGTCGCAACATGGGCTTGGGCGATTCCCTGTCCCTGCTCGATTCGGGCCAAAGTGGCCAAGCCGATTTTTGCGGCTTTGGCGAGATCTTGCTGGCGCCAACCCAGCAGGACGCGAGCCGCCCGAATTTGTGCTGCGTACAACATGCTGCTGAAAATCGCCGATTCGCGCCTCCTTGACAACTACTCGAAAACGAGCAAAAAAAACTCATTATCGAGTATTTGGAGTGATACAATGGATCGTATATCTTTCGCAGCTCATCAGTATCGGGCTCTTAAGGAGCGCATCACGATGCTGGATCCGGATATTGATGAAGCAACGTTGGCCGATACGTTAGAGGGGGTGACCGACATCCACGAAATACTGGCCGCCCTGGTTCGCTTCGCTCTTGATGACGAAGCCATGGCAGCCGGACTCAGAAATCGTGTTCTCGATTTAGAGGAGCGACTGCAACGTCTGGAGTCGCGTGCTGAAAAAAGACGTCATCTGGCGCGCGATACGATGATCGAACTCGATATCAAAAAAATCGTCAGTTCTGACATAACGATCAGCTTGCGTCCCGGGACCCCCAGCTTAGTAATTGTCGACGAGTTGCTGATTCCTCCTCGATTCTGGGAGCCGCAACAGCCAAAGCTCAATCGCAAAGGGCTTTGGAGTGAACTAAAGCGGGGCGATCAGATTCCTGGTGCATCGTTGTCCAATCCTCAGTCAATTTTGAGCGTGAGGACGAAATAATGGCAATTTTTTCCGAAAAACAAATCAACGCGCTTCGCCGGGATCTTGATTTACGGGTGATCCGAACGCGCGAACGGCATGGAAAAGAACTTCACTATATCGAAGGATGGTACGCAATCTCTGAGGCCAATCGGATTTTTGGTTTTGATCGATGGGCCCGCGAGACCGTGGAAACTCGCTGCGTGTTCTCTCGAGAGAACCGCGGTAATTTTCATGCAGTCTATATTGCGAAAGTTCGCATTACGGTCCGAGGACAAGATGCGGAAATAGCCCGTGAAGGCCACGGCACAGGAGAAGCGCATGGCGGTTCGCCTGGAGAGGTGCATGACGTTGCGTTGAAGGCTGCAGAAACTGACGCTACCAAACGCGCTCTGACGACATTTGGAAAGCGTTTTGGTTTAATGTTGTACGGTCGGAAGCTGAGAAACAATAAGATCTCACAAAACGTCTCTAGCGCAGAAGACGGCGCGGTAGAGAGATATCCGAATACTCCATTCAGAAATGACGATATGGATTGGGTTCCGTTACAACTTGATGAGATTAATAAAATTGACAAAAGTCTTCTGAGATTTGGAGCGCCGAGACGAATACGCAACCGCGCTCATCTAAAGTACATTGCCGCACAATCCTGTTTGATATGTGGTAGGGTTCCTTCGGACGCCCATCATCTCAAGTTCGCACAGCCGCGAGCATTAGGTCTCAAAGTTAGTGATGAATTTACGGTCCCCCTGTGTCGCGGCCATCACCGCGAATTGCATAATGCCGGAAACGAGCTGAAATGGTGGGAGGCACATAAAATTGATGCTTTAGCCGTAGCCGCGAGCATGTGGCAGCGTAGTCAGGCACCCCAGTCATCTGGAGAGAGCTTTGAAGATCGGGATAATTTGATACGAGATCAAATATACAAAAATGTTGGCAAAGACTCTTCGACGGGGGAAATTTGATCAATCTACTAATCGTCGAAAGAGTCAGAGTTTTTTATTTTGAGCAAGCATGGCAGTAAGTCCATCTGGGGTACTAATTTTGGGTCGCCAACCGGTAGTCATAAGCTTACGAGTATCCACCACGAGCGCGCCGAATGTTTTTTCGTAAAAGTCGTTCTGGCCGATGGCTCGGCTGGCACTTTTAACCGCGTTTAGTGGCGCTGGAAACAATCTGGCAGTGTGACCGAGCGTACTGCGCCATGTCGCTACGATGTCAAACAATGATGTTGTCTCGCGATCGGCGACAAGGAAAACCTCGCCGATCATCGTTGAGGTGGTAAAGCAGTGAACTATCGCGGAGATTAGATTATCTATTGCGAGCAGAGATCGTGGCTGCGTGGCATTGGCGAACGGCAACGGTAGTGGCGAGCGGGCAAGTTGCAAAAGGAGCCGGAGATTTCCTTTCGGCTGTGGCCCATACACCAGCACCGGCCGAAGAATAGTAAAGGGCAGGCTGGAGCGTTGCAGCGCCTCTTCGGCGGCAAGCTTCGAGCGGCCATAGGCGTCCGTCGGCTGCGGGGCGTCGCGCTCGGTCAGTCGGCGATCGGCGGACGGACCCGACTGGGCACGCACAGAGGATATGAAGATAAAGCGGGCGATGCCAGACGAGCGGGACGCACCGATCAATGTTTCAGTAAGTTGGCGGTTGATCCGGTCATAGTCTGCTTCGGATTTGCCGCTGGTGTGCGACAGTGCAGCAAGATGGATAACGATATCGATTCCGGTGAGCAGGGGCAGCCAACATGTCTCGTCCAGCAAATCTGGCATCACGACCATTTCCATACCCGCGATGTTGACGCCGCCACGCCGGACCACGGCGCGTACGTCATGTCCCTGCGCGGCTAGTGCGGCAGCAAGTGCCCGTCCCACAAAGCCGGTGGCGCCGGTAATCAGAATATTGCTCAAGCAATCTCTCTCACGGACGTAGCCCTCGTGTTGGCTTCCCCTCCGAGCGGCCGGATTCGTCTACCAAAGCAACGCTTTGAGAGACCACACTGCCATGTATATTTCTGAAAAACCATGATATTGCCCTGCTGTCTGCGGTCCCTCCGGCCGCAAGGGCTCGAACTAGGCGACCGACCTTTGCACCTAACCTTCCGGCAGTGGCTCATCGTCATCCATGACGTCTGCGCGACCGGCGCGGCGCTGCTGCTGACATTTGCCGTCCGTTTCGAGGATGCCGCCTTGACCGAGCGGCTGTCGGCGCTGGCCTGGCTGTTTCTGCCCTATCTCGTCTATGCCGCCGTCATCTATTATGTATTCGGACTCTTCAAGGCAAAGTGGCGCTTCATCTCGCTACCCGATCTCTTCAATATCACGCGTGCGGTGACCGTCCTGACGTTGTCGCTGCTCGCACTCGACTACGTTCTCGTCGCCCCGAACGTCCTCGGCTCGTTCTTCTTCGGTAAGATCACGATCGCGCTATACTGGTTCCTACAGATCGCGGTGCTGGTGGCATCCCGGATCGCATACCGTTATTTCCGGTATTCGCTGGTGCGTCAGAAGGCGCGTGAAGACGGCGCCAGCCGCACCTTCATCATCGGCAATACTGCGGATGCCGAAGTACTGCTGCGCGCCATCGAGTCCGGCGCGGTTAAGAAAATCTGGCCAGTGGGCATTCTGTCGCCGTCACCTGCGGATGACAGCCAGTCGCTGCGCGACGTCCCTGTTATCGGCTATCCGCACGAGGTCGAGCAGCTTGCGGCAAGCCATGCCGCACGCGGGCAGCCGGTGACGCGGCTCATCATGACGCCCTCCGCGCTGGTGCCGGAGGTTCGTCCCGAAGTCATTCTGGCACAAGCGCGCCGTCTCGGCATGACGGTGAGCCGGATGCCGTCGCTCGAAGGTGGTGGCGAGGTCGCTCAGCTTGCACCGGTTGCGGTGGAGGATTTGCTGCTGCGTCCCAGCGTTCAGATCGACTACGCACAGCTAGAGGATTTTGTTCGCGGCAAATCCGTCGTCGTCACCGGCGGCGGCGGATCGATCGGCTCTGAGATCTGCAGCCGTGTTGTCGCCTTCGGCGCGGCGCGGCTTCTGGTCATCGAGCATGCCGAGCCAGCCTTACATGCCGTCGTCGAGGCGCTTGCCACGAAATCCGCAAAGACCACAATCGACGGCCGCATCGGTGACATCCGCGACCGCGAGCGGATGATCGGGCTTCTGAAGGACTTCAAGCCCGACGTCGTTTTCCATGCCGCGGCGCTCAAGCATGTGCCGATCCTGGAGCGCGATTGGCAGGAGGGTATCAAGACCAACGTTTTCGGCTCAGTGAATGTAGCGGATGCGGCGATCGAGTCCAGCGCCAAGGCAATGGTGATGATCTCGACCGACAAG
>Ga0182749_1001842_pt1 | contig 16100 bp, 17 predicted proteins | sample eDN3rd37CKraftMG_FD_128875 | JGI IMG/M metagenome (GOLD analysis project Ga0182749, IMG submission 128875) | Enriched Miracle-Growth compost microbial communities from Emeryville, California, USA - eDNA 3rd pass 37_C Kraft MG (version 2) (version 2) ...
CGAGCTTGGAGACGCCCTCGCCGTACATGATGTCGAACTCGACCTGCTTGAACGGCGGCGCCAGCTTGTTCTTGACCACCTTGACGCGGGTCTGGTTGCCGATGACCTCGTCGCGATCCTTGATCGCGCCGATGCGGCGGATGTCCATGCGCACCGAGGCGTAGAACTTGAGCGCGTTGCCGCCCGACGTCGTCTCCGGCGAGCCGTACATCACGCCGATCTTCATGCGGATCTGGTTGATGAAGATGACCATGGTGCGCGACTTGGAGATCGAGGCGGTGAGCTTGCGCAGCGCCTGGCTCATCAGCCGCGCCTGCGAGCCCGGCTGCACGTCGCCCATCTCGCCCTCGAGCTCGGAGCGCGGCACGAGCGCGGCGACCGAGTCGACCACGAGCACGTCGATCGCGCCCGAGCGCACGAGCGTATCGGCGATCTCGAGCGCCTGCTCGCCGGCGTCCGGCTGCGAGATCAGGAGGTCGTCGGTGCTGACCCCAAGCTTGCGGGCATAGACCACGTCGAGCGCGTGCTCGGCGTCGACGAAGGCGCAGATGCCGCCCTTCTTCTGCGCCTCGGCCACCGTGTGCAGCGCGAGCGTGGTCTTGCCCGAGGATTCCGGCCCGTAGATCTCGACGATGCGGCCGCGCGGCAGGCCGCCGATGCCGAGCGCGATATCGAGGCCGAGCGAGCCGGTCGAGATCGCCTCGACGTCCATCGCCTTGTCGTTCTTGCCGAGCTTCATGATCGAGCCCTTGCCGAACTGCCGCTCGATCTGGCTGAGCGCGGCGGAGAGGGCTTTCGACTTGTCCATGGACGATCCTTCGACGAGACGCAGGGCAGGCTGACTCATGTCGCGCTCCTTATGGCCGGGATTCGACCCTCGGACAACGCGGGCCTGTGAGGCCCGGCGACGCCGCCGGAATCGACCGATGGGAGCCAATGTACCTCATTTGTTCTCGGTTCGCAATATGTTCTTTTTGGCCTCCCGGCACGGGCCCCCTTTCCGGCCCGACGGACCCTTTTGGATTGAGAACCGGGCCCTTCTGGATGTTCTACTTCTGCCCCAACGCACAGGCCCGCCACGGAGTCTGTGACGTTCGACACATGCGAAGCCGCGCCGGGCTCATTTCCTTTCCTAGCCCTCCCCCGTGAACAGGAATAAATAACCGCCCGAATTCGCATGCAAAGCGGCCGGCCGTTTTTCAGTATGAACCGGCGTTCATGCAACGCGCATCCGGTCGTCCGAGTTACGCCTGCATCGCAACAGGAGGCGATCATGCATGTCGTGAACAAGGTTGTGTTGGGGACGACAGTCGCCGCCGGTCTTCTGGCGGCGTCGGCACTGGGTGCTTCGGCCGAGATCGCTTGCACCGGCAGCGTGTGCTGGCACGTCCACGAGCGCTACGCCTATCCGCCTGCGGCCCGGGTGATCGTGCATCCGGACAATTGGCACATGAGCCGGCGATACAGAATGCGCGAGCATGAAGGCTCCGGCTATTGGCGCGGCAATCAGTGGGTGGTGATCCACTAGTCGAGAGGGTCGCCGTCGACGGAAGGGGCCGCCCCGGCCGGGCGGCCTCTTTCGTATGCGGCCTCGGCAAAACCGGAGCCTCCGCGCTTGCGCCGCCCGAACGGTGTGCCGGCTTCGTCCGCCGGCTCGCGTCCTCCCCGTCTCCCGATTTGAATTACCCGGTCGCCTGATCTAGACCCACGCGTCCCCGCCCGAGACTGCCGGCCGATGGCCACGCCTCACCTCATGCCCGCCCAACATCCGTCCCTGCGGAGCCTGGCGGCGCTGCTGCTCCTGGCCCTCATGTGGGGCCTGTCCATCCCGGTGACCAAGCTCGGCCTGCAGTCGCTGCCGCCGCTGACGCTGACGGCGCTGCGGTTCGCGATCGCGATGCCGATCCTCTTGCCCTTCGCTTTCGGCAAGCGCTGGGTGCCGTGGCGCCGGATGCCGCGCATCGCGGCGCTCGGCGTGCTCGGCATCGGCGTCGGCCAGGTGGCGCAGACCTACGGTGTCGTCGGCACCTCGGCTTCGGTCGGCACCATCGTCTCGGCGACCATTCCGCTGTTCGTCGTGGTCTTCGCCGCCGTGCGCCTGCGCCAGCCGGTCTCGGCCTGGCAGAAAGCGGGGCTCCTCACCGCCTTCGCCGGAATTGCACTTGTCGCGCTCGACACCGACACGAGCACGTTCTCCGGCTCCAGTGCGGCCGGGATCGCGTGGATGCTGCTGTCCTCGATCGCCATCGCCTTCTACTACGTCTGGGGCGTCGAGCTCACGCGCGAGTACGGCACGACGGCGCTCGCGGCCTGGAGCACGTTTTTCGGCTTCCTCGCGCTGCTGCCCTGGGCCGTCTGGGAAACGCAGCATGTTCAATTCGCCGTCACGGCCGAGGGTCTCGTCTCGGCCGCCTATCTCGGCATCGTGGTGACCGTCGCCGGCCTGTTCATGTGGCTCAACCTGTTGCGCACGGTGCCGGCGCGCATGGCGGCGAGCGTGCAGTATCTGCAGCCGATCATCGGCGTCGCGGTGTCGGCTGCGATCTTCGGCGACCGGCTGGGGCTGCTGTTTGCCGCCGGCGTCGTCCTCGTCCTGGCCGGGCTTGCGCTGACGATGTCGCGCACGCGATGAGCCGCGCATCGCGACCGGCGCTCCCTCTCCGACGTTCGCCGAACATGGAAAAGCCAGCCGGGGCTCGAGCGAGGGGGAGATCGCTGGGGGATGAGCCGCGCGGCTGGCCTCGTCCGGATAAGTCGGGAATGCTGCATTCGTTCCCCGGCGGTGCCAAATCCGCGCCGGCGCGGCCCCCCGGCGGCCCGAGCGGCCCGCCACAGCCCTCCGGGGGGCTGGCGGTTGAAAAGGCGTTTACACAACCTTGACGCTCAAATGGTACTTCGGTAGGAGAAAGTTACACATCGGGCGGCGGTGAGTGGGGACTGGCGTAATGGCAGAGCGCACGACGCCCATGGCGGGCACTACATCGAATGCCGCAGCCCTGCTTGAGCCCACCGCGCCGCCGCTGCCCGGGCGCGGCCGCCCGCTGCGGCTGCATCCTGCCCTGCTGCTCGGGGCGCTCCTGCTGCTGACGGCCGCCTTCTGGACCGCCGTCGTCGGCCTCGCGCTGGCAGTCTGAGGCGCAACCGCCGGCAGCCCGGCGGGCCCTTCCCTCGGCATCATATTCAGTGCTACATATATCAAGTATCGGGCGTACCATGGAGCAAGGCCATGGACCGTTTCGTTCATGACGAGAACCTGCGCCACTATCGCCGCCTGCTCGAAGCGACGAGCGATCCGGCCGAACGGGCGCGCATCCTGAAGCTGCTGGCAGAGGAAGAGTCGCAGGCGGCCGGCGTACGCGTGCCGCCGGAGCCTGCCCGCGAGCAGCGCGGCGGCTGAGCCGGCGGCTTCGCCGCCCGTGCCCGACAGGTCAAACCGCCCTTAGCGGCCCGCCCATTTGTTGGGCGTTTTTGCGGTACCATATAACCATTTTACCGGATTTTTGTCGGAAATAGGCGGACAGCGCCGGCCGAATCGGCGCTCACTGCGTGGCGATGGCTACGGATCGCGCGGATCGACAATCGGCCTCGGCGGCGTGCGCGCGTTGCGGGCACAGCCCGCTGCAGTACGTGACGTACTTGCCCCGCCGCCTCGACCAGGCCACCGCCTTTGCCATTTTCCGCTGCGCGACCTGCGGGCGTCTGGAATGGGAGCCCCGGGCTGACGCTCCGGAAAAACCCTGAATTGCAAGAGAACCGGCAAACGCCGATGTTCATGGGCATGCCGCGTCCTTGCCCCGAGCCCGACCAGCCGCTGCCGCCCGCCTGCACCTGCAAGGGTGAGGCGCTCGAGCTTGTCGTCACGGCGCCGCGCGTCGGCCCCCTGCCCGAGCTGCGCACCTATCGCTGCGCGGGCTGCGGTCACGTCGTCACCGTCGAAAGCGAATAGCCGCGACCGACGGCCACGGCCGGCTTTGCCGAAAGAAGTGGTGCGTTGCTGCGACCTTCGTTCGATGAAGTGCGCGCAGTGCCCTGTCGTGACACCAAGACCTCGGCTCGATCGGGAGTGAACGCCGATGCAGATCGGCCTTGCCGCCGACCTGTGCAACCTCGCCGTCCGCTGCAACCGGATCGCCCGCAACCGCCCCGACCCCAGGACGCATGACGCGCTCGCGGCGTTGACCGCGGAGCTCACCGAAAAGGCCGAAGTGCTGGAAGCGACTTTCCGCACTCCCAAGGGCGAGGGGTGACGGCGCGCCGGGATTGCCCGCTCACGCAGTTTCGTCTTCGCAAGGGGCGCCGGACGGTCTAGACTAAAATCACGAAAAGAACATAGCGAGAGGTTGGCAGCCTTTGGATCGCACCGTGGCGCGTTACAATATCGAGCACTATCGTCGCTTGCTGGCCAAGGAAACCGACGAGATGCGCCGCCAGATGCTGCTGCGCCTGCTCGCCGAGGAAGAGGCCAAGCTCGCCGACGGCGCGCCGAATGAGCACAAGCACGGCAAGCCCTAGTCCTCGCTGCCGCCGGCCACATGGCCTTCCCACCGACGCCAATGCGTCGGGTGCACCTCCAGCCGCTCCCTGGTCTTTGCATTCATCCAGCCGCCGAGGATGCGCCGGCATGGAAAGACGAGCGCGTGCGGGCCGTCCGCATCGATGACAGCCAGCTCGAGATCCCGGTCGAACGGCGCAGTCGTGATCTGCTGCCACATGATCGCGGAAGCGTGCCGCGTACTTGTCTGCGCGCTTTGACTCAAATCAGGGGCAAATCACTTTTCCGCCGCCGACTTTTCCCCGTCGACCCGGCCACGGACGCAACATTGATCTGGATCAATGGCGACCGGCGCCGGCTCGATTACGTGTTGTTTATGCCCCGCAACCCGCGCTTGCCGATCCGCCATTGCCCCCTTTGCGGCATCGCCATGCAGGCGAGCAAGTCGGACGCCAGCCTCGGCTATTACGATCGCTTCGAGTGTCTGGCCTGCAACACGACGATCGAGCTGCCGCAGCGCTCGCGCGGCCGCGAAGCGCGGCCCAGCCATACCGTCGCGAAAGATTAGTTGCCGACATTTCGGTTCCAGCGGGCAGCGCTTTGCGCGCGCGAGCGAAAATTGTTCGGAACCAATGCACCCCCTGGACGTTGCGCCTCAGCCGGATGCCTGGAGATCCGGTCGCGTCGCAGGGGGATTCCATCCGATGCAGGACAATGCGAAGTCGGCGGTCACCAAACGTTCAGTCGTGATCGGCGGACACAAGACTAGTGTAAGCCTTGAGGAGCCGTTCTGGACCGAGGTCCGGGCCATCGCCAATGCCGAGCAGATGACGGTGTCGAGCCTGTTGCGCCGGATCGACCGCGAGCGGTCGAACGCCAACCTGTCGTCGGCCATCCGCGTCTACGTGCTGGAGCATGTGCGGGACCGCGCCAATCGTGTCGAGCCGCGGCCCGACATGGCTGCTTACGTCAACGGCGGCGTGCACGCCGGCTGATCGCGGACCGGGGTCCGTGCGCTCGGCTCGCGCCGAGCATCAGGTCGACCGCCGGCAGCGCTCGCCGAGGACGGCCGGCGTGCGAACGACGCACAGGCCGCCTGCCCGCCGCGCTGACGCGCGGCGGTTTTTCCCTGTGCGACAAGTGAAGTGCGCCTGCCGCGTCACACGCCCAGATAACGCTGCAGCACCTGCGGGTCGGCCTTGATCTCGGCCGTCGGCCCCTCGTGCACGATGTGGCCGTTGTTGATGATGTAGGCGCGGTTGGCCAGCGCAAGCGTCGCGGCGATGTTCTGCTCGACCAGCACGATCGTCTGCCCGGCCTCGACCAGCTTGCGGCAGGCGAGCATCAGGTCGCGCACGATCACCGGCGCCAGCCCCTCGAACGGCTCGTCGAGCAGGATGATCTTGGGATCGCGCACCAGTGCGCGCGCGATCGCCAGCATCTGCTGCTCGCCGCCCGAGAGGTCGGTGCCGCGGCTGGTGCGGCGCTCCTTCAGGCGCGGGAACATGTCGTAGATGCGATCGAGCGGCCAGCGGCTCTCCGCCGTCAGCCCGGCGAGGATGATGTTCTCCTCGACATTGAGGCTGCCGAAGATGCGCCGGTCCTCCGGCACGAGCTGCATGCCGGCCTGCGCGATGGCGTGCGCCGGCCGGCCGGCGACATCCTTGCCGTCGAGCACGACCGCGCCGGAGCGCGGCGTCAGCACGCCCATCAGGCTCTTGAGCGTGGTCGACTTGCCGGCGCCGTTGCGCCCGAGCAGGGCGACGACCTCGTGCTGCTCCACCTTCAGGCTGACGTCGAACAGGATGTGCGAGTCGCCGTAGTAGCTGTTCAGACCTTTGACTTCGAGCAGGCTCATGGCGCGTGCACTCCGCCGAGATAGGCTTCCTGGACCGCCGCGTTCGCCTTGATCTCTTCCGGCGTCCCCTCCACCAGCACCGAGCCTTCGCGCAGCACCGTGATCGTTTCGGCGAGTTCGAAGATCGCGTCCATGTCGTGATCGATGACGATCATGGTGCGGCCGCGCGCGATCGATTTCAGCAGCCGCACCGTCTCGATACGCTCGCGCGGGCTCATGCCGGCGAGCGGCTCGTCGAGCAGCAGCAGGCTCGGCGCGGTGGCGAGCGCCAGCCCGATCTCGAGGCGCCGCTTCTCGCCGTAAGCGAGCTCCGACACCGGGTGATCGGCGCGCTCGGTCAGGTGCACGAGCTTGAGCGTGTCGTCGACCCGCTGCGTCAGCCCCTCGACGCTGCCGACATTGCGGAACATGTCGAGCCGGAAGCGCCCGCGCTTCTCGGCGAGCGCCGCGATGGTGACGTTCTCCCGCACGGTCAGGCGCGTGAAGAGCTGGTTGACCTGGTAGCTCTTGGTCAGGCCGAGCTGACAGACTTCGGTGACGCCGAGACCGGTGATGTCGCGGCCCTCGAATTCGATGCGCCCTTCGGTCGGAGGCACCTCGCAGGTGAGCATCTTGAAGAAGGTCGACTTGCCGGCGCCGTTCGGCCCGATGATGCCGCGCAACTCGCCGCGCTTGACCAGGAAGTCGATATTGTCGTTGGCGACGATGCCGCCGTAACGCTTGGTCAGGCCGCGCGCGTCGAGGATGATCTCGCCGTCATTGGCCGGCTTCGGCCGCCGCGGCGACGGTACGAATTCCACGACCGACCCGCCGTTCTCCGCCGCGGCGATCGCCTCGGTCAGAACCGCATTCGGATCGGACTCGGCCGCTTCCTGCTCGCGCCGGCCCTTGTAGTGCCGCCAGAGCGAGATGAGCTCGCCGACGATGCCGCGGCGCAGGAAGACGACCAGCAGCACGAAGACGACGCCGAGCACGAGCTTCCAGGTGGCGCCGAGATGCAGCGTCGTCTGGAAGAAGTCGGAGAGATAGAGCCACACGGTGGCGCCGATCAGGGGCCCGAACAGCGTGCCGGCGCCGCCGATCGCCGTCTGCATCACCAGCTGACCCGACGTGTCGAACATGAAGGCGTCGGGCGGCATGAAGCCCTGCATCAGGCCGAGCAGGCCGCCGGCGAAGCCGGCATAGATCGCGGCGACGATGAAGGCGGTGAGCTTGTAGCTGTGGATGTTGTGGCCGACCGCCGCGGCGCGCAGCGGATTGTCGCGGATCGCGCTCAGGATCTTGCCCACCGGCGAGCGCACGATGCGCAGCGCGATCACCATGCCGACGAAGTACCAGAACGCCAGGAAGGTATACATCGACCAGTCGGTGTTGAACTTCAGCGTCGTGAAGCCGAGATAAAGCGTCGGCGTCGGCACGCCGGGCAGCCCGTTCTCGCCGCCGGTATAGGCCGATAGCGGATTGAACTCGACGAAGTAGAACACCTCGGCGATCGCCACGGTGATCATGGCGAAATAGATGCCGGTGCGGCGCAGCGCTATGAGGCCGATCAGATAGCCGACCACGCCGGAGACGACGGCGCCGATGAACACCGCCGTGATGACGTGCGGAAAGCCGGCCATGGTCAGCAGATAGGCCGCGACCATGCCGCCGGTGCCGAAGAAGGCCGACTGGCCGAAGGACAGCAGGCCGGTGAAGCCGAACAGGATGTCGAAGCCGAGGCCGAACAGGCCCCAGACCAGGATGCGGTTGATCGTCGTCGGGGTGAAACCGAGATAAGGCAGGACGAAGGGCGCCGCGATGAGCGCCACCGCCGTCAGAATCTCGACGAGAAATGGACGTTGCTTGGGCATCGGTCGCTCGCGCTTATTCGCGGCTGGCCGTGCCGAGCAGTCCGTAAGGACGCAGCACGAGCACCAGCGTCATGGCGATGAACAGCATGACGTAGGCGTAGCCTGGGTTGAACATGGACGTGATGCTGATGATCTCGCCGGCGATGAGGCCGCCGAGCACCGCGCCGGGGAACGAGCCGACGCCGCCGATGACGACGACGACGAAGGTTTGCACCAGGATCGCCTCGCCGACGTCCGGCGCGATCGACACCACCGGCGCGTTGACGATGCCGGCGAAGCCCGCGGCCATGGCGCCGATGCCGAACACCAGCATGAACACCTTGTAGACGTCGATGCCGAGCGCATCGACCATCACCGAGTCCTCGATGCCGGCGCGCACGATCATGCCGATGCGCGTGCGATAGAGGACGATGTAGAGCGCCAGCAGCGCGACGGCGACGATGCCGAGCAGCGCGATGCGGTAGGTCGGATAGAACATGAAGCCGAGATTGACGATGCCGCCGAGGCCGGGCGGCGGCGGCACGGTCTTCGACAGGCTGCCGAAGACGAAGCGGACGACTTCGACGATCACGATGCCGATGCCGAAGGTGACCAGAAGCTGGTCCTCGGGCGGCCTCTGATAGAAGGAGCGGATGACGATCCGCTCGATGAGGATGCCGACCAGCATGACGAACAGCGAGCCGGCGATGACCGCCACGATGAACGAGCCCGTGTAGCTGTAGGCGACCCAGCCGGCGTAGCCGCCGAGCATGAAGATGGCGCCGTGCGCGAGGTTCAGGACCCCGAGCGTGCCGTAAATGATGGTGAGGCCGGAGGAGATCAGCGCGAGAAGCGCGCCGAGCACCAGCCCGTTGAAGCATTGCGAAACGAAATTGGCCCAGTTGATCAATTCAAACCTCGATTGCTGACGACATGTCCCGGGTGCGCCGCAGCACCAAGGGCGCGTTCACGTGCGCCTCGAACGCGCGATGGTGGAGCACGGCAGACCCGGGACCCCGGTTGACCGTTCAGTTACCGGGCCCCCGCACCGGCGATGCAGCGCCGGGCGCCGCATCGGGTGCGGGGAACGCAGTCACTGCTCAGGTGTAGTCGCCGAGCTTGCAGCCGAAGGCATCCGGCTTCTGCATCAGCGGCGCGCCCGGGACGACCTCGAGGACCTCCCAGTAGTCTTCCTTGTTCTTCATGTCCTTCGGCGCCTTGCCGCGGACGATGATGACCGGGCGGACGCACTGGTGGTCTTCCGGACGGTAGTGCACGTCACCGACGAAGGAGGGCAGCGTCTCGCCCTTCTCGTACTGCTTGATCACGTCGGGCGGATAGAAGCTGCCGGCCTCGGTGACCATGCGCGCCCAGTGGGCGAAGCTGATGTAGCCGTTCTCGGCGCCCCACTCCGGCTTGTAGCCGTACTTCTTGTCGAACGCCTCGACGAACATCTTGGCGAGCGGGAACTTGTCCTCGAGCGTCCACCAGAAATCGGTGGCGGCGTAGACGCCTTCGGTGAGCTCCGGTCCCACTTCCTTCGCCAGGAACGGGATCTGGTAGGGGATCACCATCTTCATCTTCGGCGTCAGGCCGAACTGCTTGGCCTGCTGCACCGAGAGCACCGCGTCACGGCCCCAGTTGACGTTGACGATGACGTCGGCGCCGGAGTTGGCGATGTTGGTGAGATACTGGCTGAAGTCCTGCGTGCCGAGCGGCGACACCTGGTTGGTCACCATGGTCCAGCCGCCATGCTCGGTCAGATAGTCGTTGACCGACTTGGTGACCGTGTGGCCGTAGGTGTAGTCCGGCGTCATGAACGCCGCCTTCTTGCCCTTGCCGTAGGCCTTGACCAGCACCGGGCCGATCGCGTTGGCCGCGGTCTCGCCGTAGAAGTTCTGGCGGAAGCCGTAGCGCACGCAGTCCTTGCCGGTCGTGTCGTTCGAGCCGGAGATGGCCGAGACGTAGAGCACCTTCTCGCGCTGGGCGAACTTGTTGAGCGCGACCGCGACCGCCGACGAGGTCGAGCCGGTCATCAGGATGATCTTGTTCTGGTTGATGAAGGTCTGCTGCTCCTGCACCGCCTGGTTCGGCTTGGCGGCGGAGTCGGCGGCGAACAGGTTCACCTTCTTGCCGAGCACGCCCTTGGAGACCTTGGGCGCGATCTGCTTCATCAGCGGGTGATCGGTGTTCATGTGCTCGACGGCAAGCTGCATGCCCTTGAGCTCGTCTTCGCCCTGCACCGCGTAGGCGCCGGTGCGCGGCACCGCGGCGCCGATATTGACGGTGTCGCCCTGCGAGCCCGCCGGCCATGTGCCGATCGGCGGCTTGTCGGCCCCGTAGGCCGGCATGATGATGCCGCCGGGCAGGACCACGGCGCCGGCGAGACCGGCTCCGACTTGCAGCAGACTGCGGCGCGATACGCCGTGTTTGAGATCGTCCATGTGCTTCCTCCCTATGAGGTCCGTTCGAGTCGCCCCTCGAATGTCGCTCGTGTGCAGTTTCTGATTGTGGATACGGTTGCGCCGTTTGCCCGACGCAAATGCTCGCCCCCCTCCGGCGTCTCATCAACGATGATGGAGACGAACCGGCGCACGCGCCGTCGACGGCACGCGGCCCCCGCCACGATCAATGTCACATTTGCCGGGCAATCATGGCGATGCGTCAATGCCACTTTCGTCGGGGCGGCTTGCGCTGCAGCATATTGAATTGCAATTCCGCTTCGGACGCGGGACATTATGCTGCAAGTGCGTTGTCATATCCTGCGCTGCACAACGCATATCGTGCCGCGATATTTCAACGGACGGAGGCGCGGCCGCAGGTGCGGCGCAGCATTTGCAATAATTCAGTCGGGGTAGGTATTTAGTAGCATGCATTCGACTTTCGTCGGATGGCGCTTCCGGGCCGCGCGCCGTGCACGACACGAGGCGCCGCAAGACGTCCGGCTTTGAGCCTGGAACGCCTCAGGCGGCGCACGCCCGCGGCCGCCGGCGGGCCGCGCACCCCGGTACGCAGCGCGGCCGGATCGGCCGGCCCCGCACGCAAGCGGGACCGGGACGTTTGGTCGCAGCGCGCGCCTGTCGGTCATTGGCGGCCGGCGATGCGCCGGCCGCTCGTGGCCCGCCCGAAGGCCGGCCGGGCGCGGCGTCAGCCGAGGTTGAGTTCCTTGAAGAAGTCGTTGCCCTTGTCGTCGATGACGATGAAGGCGGGGAAATCCTCGACCTCGATCTTCCAGATCGCCTCCATGCCGAGTTCGGGATACTCCTGCACCTCCACCTTCTTGATGCAGTGCTCGGCGAGATTGGCGGCCGAGCCGCCGATCGAGGCGAGATAGAAGCCGCCATGCGTCTTGCAGGCGTCGCGCACCGCGGCCGAGCGGTTGCCCTTGGCGAGCATCACCATCGAGCCGCCCGCCGCCTGGAACTGGTCGACGTAAGAATCCATGCGGCCCGCGGTGGTCGGCCCGAACGAGCCGGAGGCGTAGCCGTCCGGCGTCTTCGCAGGTCCCGCGTAATAGACCGGGTGGTCCTTGAAGTACTGCGGCAGCCCCTGCCCGCTTTCCAGCCGCTCGCGCAGCTTGGCGTGCGCGAGGTCGCGCGCGACGATGATGGTGCCGGTGAGCGACAGCCGCGTCTTCACCGGATACTTCGAGAGCTGCGCCAAGATCTCCGCCATCGGCTTGGAGAGGTCCACTTTCACGACCTCGCCGCCGAGCTTTTCCTGGTCGATCTCCGGCAGGTACTGCGCCGGATGATGCTCGAGCTCCTCGAGGAAGACGCCGTCTTTGGTGATCTTGCCGAGCGCCTGGCGGTCGGCCGAACACGACACGCCGAGGCCGATCGGCAGCGACGCGCCGTGCCGCGGCAAACGAATAACCCGCACGTCGTGGCAGAAATACTTGCCGCCGAACTGCGCGCCGACGCCGGTCGCCTGCGTCAGCTTCAGCACCTCCTGCTCCATCGCCAGATCGCGGAAGGCGTGGCCGTCCTCGGAGCCGCTCGTCGGCAGCTCGTCGAGATACTTGGTCGAGGCGAGCTTGACCGTCTTGAGGTTCAGCTCGGCCGAGGTGCCGCCGATGACGATGGCGAGATGGTACGGCGGGCATGCCGCGGTGCCGAGCGTCAGGATCTTCTCTTTCAGGAAGGCGAGCATGCGGTCGTGCGTCAGGATCGACGGCGTCGCCTGGAACAGGAAGGTCTTGTTGGCCGAGCCGCCGCCCTTGGCGACGAACAGGAATTTGTAGGCGTCGTCGCCTTCGGCGTAGATCTCGACCTGCGCCGGCATGTTCGACTTCGTGTTCTTCTCCTCGAACATCGAGATCGGCGCGAGCTGCGAATAGCGCAGGTTCCTCTTCAGATACGCGTCGCGCGCGCCCTCGGCGAGAGCGCCCTCGTCCGAGCCGTCGGTCCAGACGCGGCGGCCCTTCTTGCCCATGATGATCGCGGTGCCGGTATCCTGGCACATCGGCAGCACGCCGCCGGCGGCGATGTTGGCGTTCTTGAGGAGATCGTAGGCGACGAACTTGTCGTTGGCGGTCGCCTGCGGGTCGTCGAGGATGGCGCGGAGCTGCTTCAGATGCGCCGGGCGCAACAGGTGGTTGATGTCCTCGAACGCCGCCTCGGCCAGCGCGCGCAGCGCCTCCGGCGCGACGACCACGACCTCCTCGCCCATGACCGTCTCGACGCGCACGCCCTCCGACGTGATCTTGCGGTACTTGGTCTGGTCCTTCCCCAGCGGGAAGAGCGGGGTGTGGTGGTACGGCGGCAGCGGGGATTTTGTGGGGGCGTTCATGGGACTCTCGGGCCACCGAAAAGCCGGCTCCAATGGTTGTGACGCTCAGGTTGTGCAAGTAGAATGCGCAGTCAAATGCACCAAGACGGACATTTCCATGCACAATCCCGTAGCGATTGGCAACTTATTGCGCGACTACGTTATCGAGCTCTTAGAAGCTCAAGGATACCGGATAGAGCGAGAAATTCGCATTGACACGAAAAAGGTCGACGTACTTCTCATTATGGAGGACGACCTTACGCGTCGTCAGATCGCAATCGAAGTCAAGAACCTCGATCACAATCTGAGCCAAAAAGAGGTCGCCTTAATATACACCGAACATCTTTCACTTATTCAACGCCGCCTTATCGATGAAATTTGGGTCATCGCACGACGGGATTTTTCGCCCGAAGCAAAGAACTGGGCTGCCGTTCAAGCCAATCTTTCGATTTTCACGATTGCCGAATTTGAAGAACGACAATTCGGCTTCCACCGCTACGTTAGACAACTCGTCGAAATCTTCAAAGAAGACGGACTGAGTCAATATTACGTCGAGCAAAGGGCGTCAGAGACCGGTCCACTGAGCCAAAAAATCGATGCATGGCTTAGTGGCAGCAACCCCCGTCCGATTGCAATTCTGGGCGGCTACGGAATGGGAAAGACCTCGTTCTGCAAATACTTAGTCTCGAAGCTAGGCCAAGAATACCTAAACGACACCATGTGTCGCGTCCCGATATATATCCGGCTTTCCGAAATCGCGAAAGAACAGGAGCTGGATGGCCTCCTTGGCAAAATGCTAGCATCGAGACATAGATTAAAGAATTACAATTTTGAAGACATAATGAACCTCAACAGGAAGGGAAAGCTTGTCTTCATCTTCGACGGATTCGACGAGATGAAGCATGCGTTAACTTGGGACCTTTTTAAGTACAATTTTGGACAGATCAACCGAACTGTCTGCGACAAATCGAGGGTATTGGTGGCAGGACGACCAAACGCCTTTCTCTCAGACGCGGAACATAGTTGGGCGCTGAGGGGAACGAGAATTTCTGGCGAGCGGTTGATTCGAATGCCTGACTGGCCTGAATATGATGAAATTACAATCCAGCCATTCTCTCAGACAGAGTCTGAAACGTTCCTTCGCCGCTACTTGAGCTACAACTTAGTTCGCCAAAACCAGCCAATTGACACCTCCGAGACCGCTTGGATCGAGTCGCGCGTCGAAGAATTCGACTCTCTGTCTGGCCGGGAAGACGCCTCGCGACCAGTACATTTGAAGATTTTTGCCGAATTGGCCACCGACAAGAGCTTCACGCTTAGGAACTTCAGCGTTTATGAGTTGTATCAGATATCGGCAGACCAAACGATCGAACGCGAGATGCGGAAGCCAGAGCGACTGCCGATTGGCGCCTCGGAGAGATCAAAGTTCATCGAAGACGTGGGCTGGTGGCTTTGGGAGAAAGACAGCGGACGCAGCCTCCATTTCAATCCCAGAGAGGTCCCCGCATCAATCTGGAGACAGGCCATTCCTCACAGCCACGACTTCACCGAAGACGCAATTATGAGAGAACTATTCTCGGGCGCATTTATCGAACGAAAGTTCGGTGAGAACTTCTATTTTGCACATCGATCATTTCTAGAATTTTTTGTCGCGAAAAAGCTCGTAGCTGCGCGCCAAAACAAACTGTCGCTTGGACTTATTAACAGTACTATTAATGATGAAATTATCCAATTTATTAAATCAAGCGGGATGCCCGATCGCTTCTGCGGCTACTGCGTCGAATTGATGCACAGGTACGCTGGGGAGCTAAAACTTTCTCTTCTGAAAGTTATCCGCGACTATCTCGCAACGGAACATCGATTTGAATCCGCCAATTTTCAACAGCATGTTGAACTTCTATTCAAGGCCCTACCTCTATATGAGGCAGCCGACGATGCAGTGTCGATACCCCTGATAAACACAATTGTTAAAGACGACCTGACCGCGAATAATTCAGAACGGTCACAGGCGGCGCTCTACTTCCTGATTGACACAATGTTGTATGACCTAAAGAAAGATGGCTTCCAAGACGCGATCAAGAATATCATTCAATTTCTGGCAGGGAATGTTAAGACGAGCTATTGGAAGCATGCAAAGGCAGAGATATCACGGATGCCGAGCCTGCGCTTCTCACGCGAGAACATCTTCGAGTACGTCTTTCTAAGAGGGACCCGAATCGGTGCAGAACAAGCAGCCGACGGATCTCCGATAGCGCTGATCGACTTCGGTCGGATTTTTTCCGATCTTACAGAGAGTCGAAAGCCTAGACTATGCGTGGCCAACCGCGTCGATCTCCCGGAATCCGCGCGATATATCGTGCCAATGCGATTTTCCGAGCTGCGATTCTCTGGGCATGACAATGAAATCATGCTGGATGTATTAAGACGCGGGATCGACACGCGAATCCGCCAAACGAGCCCCCAAGGGCGAGCCCAGTAAATCAACTCACAAGCACTTCTCACACCATGATGCGCGCGTCAGATTGGAAGCGTGAGCTGCGCCTTGAGCAACTCCTGCTCCGGATTGGGCAGGCCGAGATCGGCGAAGACATTGCCGCGCTTGCTTGATGCCTTCCTGGTCATTCCGTTGCCTCCTCAGGCCGGAGTACAATTCTAGCACGCGCGCCGAAACATCGGCGATCCGCAAGGGCTTCCTTTGTCGTCACCGGGCTTGTCCCGGTCACCCCGATGAGGATGGCACCGTGCCCGCTTGAACGGGATGGCCGGGACAAGCCCGGCCATGACAAATGAGAGTCGGAGGTTCTTCGAGGCTCGGCGCTGTCGGAGCAAGCCTCGGCCCGCAGGGCTGATAAGCGCAGCGCAATCCGTCATTCGTCCGGCACCGCACGTGACGCTCACGCCAACGCGCCCTGCGCCTCCTCATTGCGACGAAACCCCACCCGGCTCCGCGCTGCGCGCGGAGCCACCCTCCCCATTCAGGGGAGGGATAAGAAAAGCCCCGCCGCAGCGCAGCACAAAATCTTTGCACTAGGACTATTGACCGGTCCTAATCAATGTGCATATGATCCTTTGTCCTGCTCGACGAGGGGCGTCGCCGGAGACGTGCCGAGGACGGAGCAGCGGTGGGGGATGAGGCCGGAGATGCGGC
>Ga0182749_1001843_pt1 | contig 16099 bp, 15 predicted proteins | sample eDN3rd37CKraftMG_FD_128875 | JGI IMG/M metagenome (GOLD analysis project Ga0182749, IMG submission 128875) | Enriched Miracle-Growth compost microbial communities from Emeryville, California, USA - eDNA 3rd pass 37_C Kraft MG (version 2) (version 2) ...
CTGATCGCCGGCGAGCTGCTTGCCTTCGAGATCGCCACCGGCGAGCGCCACCCGATGCTCGCGCCCTTCCGGCCGGAGCGGTTCCAGCCTTCGGGCCGGTAGCGGCGCAACGGACGCCGAGTCCTCACGGCAGCGTCGGCGTCCCGGCCATCGGGTCGCCGGCGGGCCGTCGCGGCGCCACTGGTTTGAAGGAAATTTTCATCCATAATATATGTATTGATAAATATAACCATCCATGGTGGGATGGCAGCATGATCGGACCCGCCTCCCTCTCCGCTGTTCTCGACCGCCTGCGCGGCCGGCTGATCGTGTCCTGCCAGCCGGTGGTCGACGGTCCGCTCGACCGGACGGAGATGGTGGTGGCGCTGGCCCGGGCCGTGGTCGGCGCCGGCGCCGCCGGACTTCGGATCGAGGGGGTGGAGCGCGTGGCCGCGGTGTGCCGCGCGGTCGACGTGCCGGTGATCGGCATCGTCAAGATCGACCTGCCGGACACCCCGGTGCGGATCACGCCGCGCCTCGCGAACATCGATGCCCTGGCCGAGGCCGGCGCCGGGATCATCGCCTTCGACGCCACCGACCGCGTCCGGCCGGTGCCGGTGGCGGAGATGGTCGCCCGCATCCATGGCCATGGCCGCATCGCCATGGCCGATGTCTCGACCCGGGCGGAGGGCCGGGCGGCCGTGGCGGCCGGGGCCGACATCGTCGCCTCGACCCTCTCCGGCTATGTCGCCGGGCCGGAGCCGACGGAGCCGGACCTGGCCCTGGTCGCCGACCTCGCCGCCGACGGCTTCACCGTGATCGCCGAAGGCAATGTCCGGACGCCGGAGCATGCCGCCTCGGCCCTGGCCGCCGGGGCGCATGCGGTGGTCGCGGGCTCGGCCATCACCCGGCCGGAATATGTGACGCGCTGGTTCCTCGACGCCCTCGGCGCCGGCTGAGGGCCTTCAACCAAAACGAACAGGGGGCAAACGATGAGAGCGATGCTGCGCAAGACCCTGCTGGCGGGGCTGGCCCTGCCGGTGCTGCTCGGCTCCGCCGCCGCCATGGCGGGGGAGGTGACGCTGCTGTTCTGGCCCGGGCCGGAGAGCGAGGCGATGCAGAAGGCGATCGACGCCTACAATGCCGGGCCGGGCAAGGCCGATGGCGTCACCGTCAAGCAGCTGCTGTTCAGCCGCCAGGGCTATTTCGAGAAGGAGCAGGCGGATCTCGCGGCGGGGTCGGGCGAGTTCGACCTGGCGCTGGTCACCACCTACACCCTCGGCCGCTACGCGCCCTATCTCGAGGCGATCGACGCCCAGGTGCCGGCCGAGGCCAGGTCGGCCTTCGCGCCGGTGGCGCTGCAGTCCCTGACCCTGGACGGCAAGCTGTACGGCGTGCCGACCGACATCTCGCTGCACTTCCTCTACTACCGCAAGGACCTGGTCGACCGGCTGCTGTCCGACCCGGAGTGGCAGAAGCGCTACGCCGAGATCGCCAAGGCGAAGCTGGGCCGCGAGATGCAGCCGAAGGCGCCGGGCGACTGGACCTGGGACGACTGGATCGTCGCCGCCCTGTTCTTCAGCGCCGCCGACAATCCAGACAGCCCGACCCGCTTCGGCACCGTGCTGCAGATGAAGAACCTGATCTTCAACGTCATGCTGTGGCAGGCGACGCTGGTGTCGAATGGCGGCGACTGGCTGGTGGACGGCAAGCCGGCGATCGACAGCCCGGCCGGCCGAACGGGCTTGCAGGTCTACAAGACCCTGATCGACGCCAAGGCCACGCCCCCGGGGTCGATCAGCTACGAATACGCCGAGGCCAACGCCGCCTTCCAGGCCGGCCAGGCGGCGACCATGCTGCAGTGGAACGCGGCCTATAACGAGCTGAACGACCCGGCCAAGTCGCCGGCGGTCGCCGGCAAGATCGGCCTCGCCCCGCTGCCGGCCGGCAGCGCCGGGCACAAGACCCATGTCCATTCCCTCGGCATCGGCCTGAACAAGGCGTCGAGGGCCAAGGGCGACGCCGGCAAGTTCCTGGCGTGGCTGGCGGGCAGGGATGCGCTGACCGTCTACGCCGAGGCCGGCGGGTCGCCGCCGGTGCCGGCGATCCTGCAGGCGATGGCGGCGGCGCGGCCGGAATTCCCGCTGGTCGGCGACTTCGCCAACCGCTACGGCTTCGTCGTCACCGGCGGCACCGCCGCCTATGCCGTGCCGGTCTACGAGGTGCTGGCGGAGAAGTTCTCCGCCTTCTGGGCCGGGCAGATCGACCTCGACACCGCGCTGAAGCAGGCGGCCCAGGGCATGGCCGAGCGGATCAAGGGCTGACGCGGGATGGCGACGGCTGCGGGCGGAGGGCGCCGGCCCTATGAGGGGCGCTGGGAGGGGCTGTGGCTGCTCGGGCCGCTGCTCTTGTTCCTGGCGGCGCTGCTCGGTTTCCCGGCCGTCGCCAACCTGGTCTACAGCCTCAGCGAGGTGCGCTTCACCGGCCTGTGGTCGCCGCGCTGGGTCGGGCTCGACAACTATCGGGCGGTGCTGGCCGACCCGGCCTTCTGGGGCGCGGTCGGCTTCTCCGCCCGCTTCGCCGTGGTGGTCACGGCGGCGCAGCTGGTGCTCGGCTTCGCCCTGGTGCTGGCGCTCGACCCGCTGATCGCGAAGCGGCGCTGGCTGATGGCGTTCCTGCTGCTGCCGATGATGGTGTCGCCGGCGCTGCTCGGCGTGATGTACCGGCTGATGCTGAACGACTTCGTCGGGGTGATCCCGCAATATCTGCAGATGGTCGGCTTCAGCGACAATCTGCTGGGCGTCGACTGGGCCTTCACCACCGTCGCGGCGATCGAGGTGCTGCAATGGACGCCCTTCGCCTTCCTGGCCCTCTTGACCGCCTACCAGGCGATCCCGGGCGAGCTGGTCGAGGCGGCGCGGATCGACGGCGCCGGGTCCTGGGCCGTGTTCCGCCGCATCACCCTGCCGCTGATGGTGCCGGCGCTGGCGATCACCGGCTTCATCCGCTTCATCGACAGCTTCCGGGTGTTCGACCACATCTATGTGCTGACCGGCGGCGGCCCGGGCACGCTGACCCAGAGCCTGTCGATCTACATCTACCGCACCTTCTTCCAGCAGGAGCGCATCGGCCCGGCCGTCGCCGCCTCGATGCTGCTGCTCCTGGCCTCGGTGGTGCTGCTGCGCCTCTTGATGGCGCAGATGCTGAAGGGATCGCGGCGATGACTCGCCTCGTCGCCGGGCTGCGCTGGGCCGTCTTCCTGCTCGCGGTATTCATTCTCAACATCCCGGTCATCGTCACCCTGCTGACCTCGCTGAAGACGACGCTCGACATCAACGCCTACCCACCGGTCTGGCTGTTCACGCCGACGCTGGAGCACTACGCCGAGGTGCTGACCGACCCGACGCTGGACTTCCCGCGCTACCTCTTCAACTCGACCGCGATCGCCCTCGGCGGCACGGTGCTGGCGCTGGCCCTCGGCGTGCCGGCCGCCTATGCCATGGCCAAGCTGGGGAAGGGGACCAAGACCATCCTGCCGGTGGTGACCAACCTGCGGGCGCTGCCGCTGGTGATCTTCGCCATCCCCTTCTACCTGCTGTACCAGGCGCTCGGCCTGCTCGACACCAGGCTGGGCCTCGCCCTCATCTCCTGCATCATCAACCTGCCGCTGGCCCTGATCCTGCTGGTCGGCTTCCTGCAGGACCTGCCGCAGGAGATCGAGGAGGCGGCGCGGGTCGACGGCGCCTCCACCGGCGCGGTGCTGCGCCACATCGTGCTGCCGCTGGCCCGGCCGGTGCTGGTGGCGGTCGCGATCCTCAGCTTCATCTACAGCTGGAACGAATTCCTGTTCGGCCTGATCCTGACCACCCGCAACGCCGTGCCGGTGACGGTCGGCGCCACCTTCTTCATCACCTCCTGGGGGGTGAAGTGGGGCGCCACCGCGGCGGCGATGATGCTGAGCGTGCTGCCGCCGCTCTTGCTCGGCCTCGTCAGCTACCGCTATCTGGGCCGGGCGATGCTGGCCGGCGCAGTAAAGGGCTAGGGTGGGGACATGAACGAGGGCTCGACCATCGGGCGCAAGGTGCTGGCCAGCCTGCGGGCCCTGAACCCCGACCTGTCGCCGGCGCTGGGCCGGATCGGCGACTATGTGCTGGACGGGCCGGAGCGGGTGCTGTCGCAGACCGTGACCGAACTGGCCGAGGCCTCCGGCTCCTCCGAAGCCTCGGTGATCCGCTTCTGTCGCGAGCAGGGTTTCCCCAGCTTCCAGGGCTTCAAGCTGGCGCTGGCGACCGAGCTGGCCTCGGCCCAGCCGGCGCGGGCGGAGGAGGCGGGGCGGCACGCGCTGTTCCGCATCGTCGACCGCGCCGTCGACGCGCTGCGCCAAACCGAGGACTTGCTCGACCCGGCGGCGGTGGAGGCGGTGGCCGACCGGCTGCGGGCGGCGCGGCGGGTGCTGGTGTTCGGCGTCGGCGCCTCCGCCATCACCGCCCGCTACGCCCAGTACAAGCTGACCCGGATCGGGCTGCAGGCGGTGGCGCATGACGACCCGCACATGGCGGCGATGGCGACCGCGGCGCTGGGCAAGGGCGATGTGGCGCTGGCCGTCTCCAGCTCCGGCTCCACCCTCGACGTCGTCCGCGCCGCGACCCTGGCGCAGGAGGCCGGCGCCTTCGTGGCGGCGATCACCAACCGGAGCAAGAGCCCGCTGGCCACGCTGGCCGATCTGGTGCTGCTGGCCTCGGCGCCGGAGACGCCGCTGACCGGCGGCGCGCTGGCGTCGAAGATCAGCCAGCTGGTGATCGTCGACATGCTGTTCGAGACCATCGCCGACCGCGACCCCGCCGCCCGCGACGCCATCCGCCGGACGGCGCAGAGCGTGGCCGACCGTGGGTACTGAGCGGCCCGCGACCGTCGTCGACCTCGGCGGCACCAAGATCGCTGCGGCACGGGTGGCCGGGGCGAGGGTGCTGGAGCGGCGCCAGGCGCCGACCCCGCGCGACGGGCGGTTCGAGAGCCTGGTCGACGCCGTCGCCGCCCTGGTCGCCGGCTGGGCCGACGGGCCGGTCGGCATCGCCACCACCGGCCTGGTGCGCGGCGGCAGGCTCTCCGCCACCAATCCCGGCACCCTGCCGGTGCCGCCCGACTCGCCCCTGGTCGCGGCACTGCAGGACCGGCTCGGCGTGACGGTGCGGGCGGTCAACGACGCCCAGGCCGCGGCCTGGGGCGAGTTCCGCCACGGCGCCGGGCGTGGCGTCGGCTCGATGGTGTTCCTGACGGTCTCGACCGGCGTCGGCGGCGGGCTGGTGCTGGACGGAACGCTGCAGGTCGGCGCCGGCGGTCTGGCCGGGCATCTCGGCCATGCCGTCGCGGTGCCGGGCGGACCGCTCTGCGGCTGCGGCCGGCGCGGCTGCGTCGAGGCCGTCGCCTCCGGCCGGGCCCTCGCGGCCGCAGCGACGCAGGCTTTCGGCGAGCCGATGGAGGCGCCGGCCCTGTTCCGCCGGACCGAGCGCGATCCCGCCGCGGCGGCGCTAGTCGACCGCGCCGCCGGCGCCATCGCCCGTCTGCTGGCCGACCTCAAGGCGGCGCTGGACCTGGATCTCGCGGTGATCGGCGGCGGCGTCGGCTTGGCCGCCGGCTTTCTCGGCCGGGTCGACCGTGCCCTGGCGGCGGAGCCGCCCCTGTTCCGGATCCCGCTGCGACCGGCGGCTCTCGGCCATGATGCCGGGCTGATCGGTGTGGCCGATCTCGGTGTCCGGGCGGCGGCCGGCCCGAGATCGGTTCCGAGGCAAATGAGGCCGAAAGGCCAAACTTTGGGCAAAACTGATTCTGACTAGTTTTTCATCTTTTCCCCCTTGCCAAAAGAGGGGTACCATGCCTATGTTGCAGTGCGACATGCAGCGATGCTGCTGTCGTAACGCACTTCTTGGGCGTTTCCTCCCTAAACTCGAGCCGCAGCGATGCGGCTCTTTTTCTTTCCGGGGTCAGGCCGCCCGGACCGCGGCCGTCGGCGTATCGTCGATCGGGAAATGCAGCATCGCCGCCACCAGCCCGGCGATCGCGGTGGCCAGCCAGATCAGCGCATAGGATCCGGTCACGTCGAACACGTAGCCGCCGGCCCAGGCGCCGAGGAACGAGCCAAGCTGGTGGCTGAGGAAGCAGACGCCGAACAGCGTGCCGAGATGGCGCGTCCCGAACACCTTGGCGACCAGCCCGCTGGTCAGCGGCACGGTGCCGAGCCAGGTCAGCCCCATCACCGCGGCGAAGACCACGACCGAGGTCTCGCTCTTCGGCAGCAGGAAGAAGGCGGCGATGGCGGCGCCGCGGATCAGGTACAGCCAGCCGAGGACGTGGTGCTGGCGGAACCGCCCGCCCAGCCAGCCGCAGGCCCAGCTGCCGAGCATGTTGAACAGGCCGATCAGCGCCAGCGCCGTGGCGCCCAGCCCGGCCGGCATGTGGCACAGCAGCAGGTAGTTCGGCAGATGCGTGCCGATGAAGGCCAGCTGGAAGCCGCAGGTGAAGAAGCCGAGGGTCAGCAGGCGGTAGCCCGGATGGCCCAGCGCCTGCACCACCGCCGCCCGCAGCGGCAGGGCCGGCTCCTGCCGCGCGGCCGTCGCGCCGGCATCCCGCCGGTCGAGCAGCAGGCCGAGCGGCGCCGCCGCGATCAGGCAGGCGGCCAGCACCAGCAGCGCCGCGGCCATGCCCGACAGGTCGGAGACCCATTGCGCCAGCGGCACCAGCAGCACCTGGCCCAGCGACCCGCCGGCGTTGGCCAGGCCCATGGCCATGCTGCGCCGCTCCGGCGATGCCGACCGGCCGACGGCGGTCAGCACCACGCCGAAGGTGGTGCAGCTGATGCCGATGCCGACCAGCAGGCCCATCCCGACCACCAGCAGCCAGCCGGACGGCGCCAGGGCCGACAGCGCCAGCCCGGAGGCGAAGACGACCGCGCCGAAGGCGACGACGGGTGCCGAGCCGTGGCGGTCGGCGGCGGCGCCGGCGAAGGGCTGGGCGAAGCCCCAGACCAGGTTGTGCAGGGCGATGGCGAAGGCGACCAGCGTCACGGGCACGCCGCGGTCGAAGGAGAACGGCCCGATGAACAGGCCGAAGGTCTGCCGGGTGCCCATGGCCGCGCTCATGATCAGCGCCCCGGCCAGGATGACGAGGCCTGCCCGCATCCTCGCGGGCACGATCTGCTGCTGCTCGATGGCGGTCATGGTCCGGCCCTCCCTCTCTGCCGTGACGATGGCGGCCGGCGCGGGACGCGGCAAAGGAGAAGGTTTCGACGACGGGTGAAGGATCTTCACCCGTCCGGTGGGCCTAGCCCGCCTCGGTCCGCCGGCCTTCTTCGGCGGCCATGGCCTGCCGGAAGGTCTCGGCCTCGCCCAGCAGCCAGCGCTTGAAGGCCAGCAGGTCCGGGCGGTGGTCCGCGCCGTCGGAGCTGACCAGCCAATAGGCGGTCTCGGCGGCGACCGGCTCGTGCCCGGTCTCGACCAGCGTGCCGGCGGCGAGATCCCGGTCGACCAGCGGCCGCCGGCCCAGGGCGACACCCAGGCCGGCCGCGGCGGCCTCGAAGGCCAGCTGGATCGTGTCGACGCGCAGTCCTCTGGCCGCGTCGATGCCCTCGATCCCCGTCCGGTCCAGCCAGGCCTGCCAGTCCTCGCTGGCCGGGGTGACGTGGATCAGCGTCGCCCGGCGCAGATCCACCCGTCCGTCTTCGCCGGCCAGGGCCGCGCGGTAGCCGGGGCTGCACACCGGCACCAGCGTCTCGCCGAACAGCCGGGCCCAGGCGGTGCCGGCGGCCGCCGCCCGGCTCATGCGCAGGGCGAAGTCGAAGCCGTCGACCGGGAAGCCGGCCTGCCGCGGCGAGGTGTCGACGGTGACGCCGACCTTGGGCCAGCGCCGGCTGAAGCCGGGCAGCCGCGGCAGCAGCCATCGCGCGGCCAGGGTCGGGGCGCAGGTCACGGTGATCGTCCGGCGGCCGCGGCCCTGCGGCAGGCGCTGGGTGCCGATCGCGATCAGCGACAGCGCCTCCGAGACATAGGGCAGGTAGTCCGCGCCCTCCGGCGTCAGCGACAGCCGCCGCGGCTCGCGGACGAACAGCTCGACGCCCAGCGCCCGCTCCAGCCCGACGATGCCGTGGCTGACCGCGCTCGGCGTCACGTTCAGCTCGGCGGCGGCGAGCTTGAAGCTGAGATGCCTCCCCGCCGCCTCGAAGAAGCGGAGGGAGGAGAGGGGCGGCAGGCGAAGCGGCATCGATGTCCTCGGCGACGGTCCGGCTGCGGCATCCGCCGCGCCCGGACCGTGGGCTGAGCATATAACCGGCGGATGAGGAAGTCTCATCCGTCATGCCGGTTCCGCCGCGCCGTCAGCCGCGCTGGTCGATCCCGGCAGCCTCGAGCGCCAGGCCGATCGCCAGCAGCCGGGCGTCGGCGCCGGCGGGGGCGGAGAGCAGCAGGCTGGTCGGCAGGCCGCGCTGGTCCAGGCCGGTCGGCAGGGCCAGGCCGCACATTGTCAGGATGTTGCCGATCATGGTGTTGCGCAGGGTGCGCAGGTTGATCTGGTGGTAGAGGTCGACATCGGCCTCCAGCTGCGCGACCTCCGGCGCCGCATGCGGCACGGTGGGGAAGGCCAGCAGGGCGCCGTCCAGCTCCGCCGCCAGCGCCGGCGACAGCCGGGCGCGCATCGCCTGGATCGCCAGGATGTCGGCGGCCGACATCTTCCTGCCATTGAGGATGCGGGAAGTGACGCGCGGGTCGACCCGGCCGGCCTCCGGCCCCTCGATCAGCTCGCGGTGGAAGACATAGGCCTCGGCCGCGGTCAGCGAGCCGTGCGCGGCGCCGACCGCCATCATCTCGTCCAGGATGGCGACGCGCCGCCGTTCGACCGTCACCCCGGCGGCGGACAGGACCGACAGCGCCCGCTCGAAATTGGCGACCACGCCGTCCTCGGCCTGGTCGAAGACGATGTTGTCCGGCACCACCAGGCGCAGGCCGGACAGCCCGGCGCGGCGGATGTCGGTGGCGACGGCGCCGCGCAGCGCGGCGTCCAGGAGGATGCAGTCCTCCACCGTCCGGGCCAGCGGTCCGACCGTGTCGAGGGTCTGCGACAGCGGGTAGACGCCGGTCTTGTCGATCCGGCCCTCGGAGGTCTTGAGGCCGACCAGCCCGTTGAAGGCGGCCGGGATGCGCACCGAGCCGCCGGTGTCGGTGCCGATGGCGCAGGGGGCGAGGCCGCGCGCCACGGCGACGGCCGAGCCGGAGGAGGAGCCGCCGGGCACCCGCGGCGTCGCGCCGTCGAACGGGTTCAGCGGCGTGCCGTAATGCGGGTTCAGCCCGAGGCCGGAATAGGCGAATTCGCTGAGGTTGACCTTGCCCAGACTGACCATGCCGGCGGCGGCCAGGTGCCGGGCGATCGGCGCGTCGGCCCCGGCCGGCGGGGCCTGGCGCCGCACCTCGGCGCCGGCGGTGGTGACGGTGCCTTCCAGGTCGACCAGGTCCTTCCAGGCGACCGGCACGCCGTCCAGCGGCCCGAGCGGCCGGCCGGCGCGATAGCGCTTCAGGCTGGCCTCCGCCTCGCGCCGCGCCCGGTCCCCGGTCGTGGCCAGGAAGACCGCCTTGTCCGGGCAGGCCTCGATGCGGTCGAGGAAGAACTCGGTCGCGGCCACCGGGTCGGTCGCGCCGGCGAGGTAGAGGCGGCCGAGCGCGGCGGCGGAGATCTGGGACAGGTCGACGGTCACGGCATGCGGTTCCGCGGCCCCGGATCCCCGTCGCCCCGGCGGGCCGCCGGCCGGGCGCGATCCGCTACTCGACCAGCCGGCGGCGCGTTTGTCGAGTGCGGTGTTCCTCGGCTGCGAGGCAGTCGATTAAAGGGCCGGACCATCCCAATTTCTGTCATCGCCGGGCTTGACCCGGCGATCCAGGGGCCACCCAGAGCGGCATCGACATTCCTGGATGCCCGGGTCAAGCCCGGGCATCCCAAAATTGGGAGGCATTCCTTCACTCAACCGCCTGCTGCCGTCCGCCTACTCCGCCAGCGCGAACACCCGCAGCCGGTGGCCGTCCGGATCCAGGGCGACGAAGGTGTGGCCGAAATCCATCGTGGTCGGCGGCTGCAGGATCGGCAGGCCGCGGCCGCGCCACTCACCGTGCAGCGCCTCGACCGTCGCCGCGTCGGGCACACTGAAGCCGATCTCGCAGCCGCCGCCGGCCGCCGTCGCCGCCGGCTCGACCGAGTGGCGGGACCACAGGCCCAGCTTCATCCCCCCGTCGAGTACGAACAGGGCGAAGGTGGACTGGGATTCGACCGGCTCGCGGCCCAGCAGCCCGGCATAGAAGGCGGCGCTGGCCGGCACGCTGTCGACATAGAGGATGACGTAGCTCGGGAACTGCATCGGATTCTCCTGGGTGATGACGGCCCCAGGATGCGCATCCCATGCTGACAGTTTCCGGCAGCAGTCATTCGCGCGACGGGATGCCTTGCGTCTCGCGCCACTCCTTCAGCAGGGACTGACGCCGGCGCGGATAGCGGACCTCGATCGTCGCCAGCTCCTGAATCCGGTCGGTGCGGAAGTGGCGGAAGCCCTGGCGCAGCTCGCACCACGCCACCACCATCCGGACCTGGTCGAAGAAGCCGAGGGCGAAGGGCCAGATCACACGCCGGGTCTCCACCCCCTCCGGCCCGCGATAGGCGATGGCCAGCTTGCGCTCGGCCCGGATCGCCCGGCGGACGGCGGCGAGGTCGATGCTGCCGCCGGTGATCGCCAGGCCGGGGCCGACCAGCAAGGCGTTGGCGTCGAGGCTTTCACGCAGGTCGTCCGGCAGCACCGCCGCGATCTTGGCCAGCGCGTTGCGGGCGGCGTCGCCCAGCCGGTCGTCGGCGCGCTGGGCGACCCAGCGCGAGCCCAGCACCAGCGCCTCGATCACGTCCTCGGAGAACATCAGCGGCGGCAGCATGAAGCCGGGGCGCAGCACATAGCCCAGACCGGGCTCGCCCTCGATATCGGCGCCCTGCGCCTGCAGCGTGGCGATGTCGCGGTAGAGGGTGCGCAGGCTGATCCCGGTCTCGGCCGCCAGCACGCGGCCGCTGACCGGCCGGCGATGGCGGCGCAGCACCTGGATCAGGCTCAGCAGGCGTTCGGATCGCGACACGGCCCCTCCTGGTCGGGGCGGCATGCTGCCAGATCCTGGCAGCTGTGTCAGCGCGCTCCGGGCACCAGGACCCGGCCGGTGAGCGTGCCCTCCACCGCCTCGACATAGGCGCGGGCGACCTCGGCGGCGGGGGTGCCGCCGTCCCGGCCCATCGCCCGCAGCGTCTCGCGCACCCAGCCGGGGCTGACGGCGTTGACCCGCAGGCTGCGCGGAAGCTCCAGCGCCGCGGCGCGGACGAAGGCCTCGAGCCCGGCATTGACCAGCGCGCCGAAGGCGGCGCCGGCCATCGGCGGGTCGAAGGTCCCGGCGGTGAGGGTGACCGAGCCGCCGTCGCGCAGATGGGGCAGGGCCCGGCGCAGCAGCGCCACCTGGCCCAGCAGCTTGCCGCGCAGGCCGCGGAGGAATTCGTCATCCGGGGCGTCGATCGGCGCCATCGGGGCGCTCGCCGCGCAGCAGACGACCGCATCGACCGGGCCGGCCGCGGCCAGCAGCGCCGCGATCGAGGCCGGGTCCTCCAGGTCGACCGACGGCGATCCGGCCCGCGACGCCCGCACCACCTCGTGCCGCGGCTCCAGCGCTGCGACGACGGCCGACCCGATCGTGCCGCCGGCGCCGATGACGACGATCCTCATGCCGCCGCTTCCGTCCTCAGCCGGTAGGTCTCGGGGGCATATTCGTCCAGGTTCGGGAAGCGCAGCGGCTCGGTCGTCGCCAGGGTCAGCAGCCGCTGCCGGTACTGCTCCAGATACGCCCGCCGGCCCTCCTCGCCGATCCGGGCCGGCTGCCAGGCGATGAAAGGCGGCAGCACGTCGAAGCCGGTGAAGCGCAGCATGCCGTGCTGGATCGGGTACAGCAGCTGGTCGATGTCGCCGTTCAGTCCGTCCGGCCCGTACATCGTCGCCGGGCCGCCGACGGTCAGCGACAGCATGGCCCGGCGCCCGGCGAAGCGGCCGCGGTCGTACCAGAGCCCGCCGCCATAGACCGCGCCCATGGCGAAGACCCGGTCGACCCAGCCCTTCAGCATCGCCGGCAGCGAGAACCACCACAGCGGGAACTGGAAGATCAGCGCGTCGCACCAGGCCAGCTTGTCCAGCTCCGCCTGCACCTCCGGGGCGAAGCCGCCGGTCGCGCTGGCGTGCGCCTCCTCCTGCTGCTGCTTGTAGTAGGCGGGGTCCAGCGCGCCGGTGAAGTTGCCGCGGTCGGAGCGCGGATTCCAGCCCATGGCGTAGAGGTCCGAGACCATCAGCTCGTGGCCCGCCTCGGGCAGGCAGCGCCGGGCGGTTTCGGTCAGCGCGCCGTTGAAGCTGCGCGGCTCGGGATGCGCGTGGACGATCAGGATCTTCATGGCGGCGCCCTCCGGTGTTGCATCCCGAGCTTGCGGCCTCGTCTCCTTGAAGAGAATGGCTCATAATCTTCAAGGGTCTTGAAGGAAACGATGCAGAATGCGCGGCAGCGACTATGCCGAGCTGCGGGCCTTCGCCGCGGTGGCGGAGGCGGCGAGCTTCTCCCGCGCTGCCAAGCGCCTGGGCGTCTCGCCCTCGGCGCTCAGCCAGACCCTGCGCGGCCTCGAGGAACGGCTCGGCGTGCGCCTGCTGAACCGCACCACCCGCAGCGTCACCCCGACCGAGGCCGGCGACCGGCTGCTGGAGCGGCTGCGGCCGCTCTTCGCCGAGTTCGACCAGGCGGTGGAGGAGGTGAACCGCTTCCGCGACGCGCCGGCCGGCCGGCTTCGCATCAACGTGCCGCGCTTCGCGGCCACGCATTTCGTCGGGCCGATGCTGGGGCCGTTCCACCGCGCCCATCCCGGCATCGCGCTGGAGGTGGTGGTCGACGACACCATCACCGACATCGTCGCCGGCCGTTTCGATGCCGGGATCCGGCTGGGCGAGACGCTGGAGCGCGACATGGTGGCGGTGCCGCTGACCGGCGCGCTGGAGCTGGCGGCAGTGGCGACGCCCGGATACTTCGCCGCGCACGGCGTGCCGGAGGCGCCGGCCGACCTGCACCGCCACCGCTGCATCCGCTTCCGCTGGCCGGGGGGCGGCGATCTCTACCGCTGGGAGTTCGAGCGCGACGGGCAGGGCTTCGAGCTGGTGGTGGACGGGCCGCTGGTCGTCAACGACACCGGGCTGATGCTGCAGGCGGCGTTGGGCGGCGCCGGCATCGCCTATATGCTCGACTGCCAGGTGCGGGCGGAGGTCGAGGCCGGGCGGCTGCGGCGGGTGCTGCGCGACTGGTCGCCGCGCTTCCCCGGCTTCCACCTCTACCATCCCGGCCGGCGCCAGATGCCGCCGGCCCTGCGCGCCTTCATCGACGCGCTGCGCGGCAGCCTGCGCGGCTAGGCTCTCTTCCAGGGCGGGGAGGCGAGGGAAACGGCGGGACGCCGGGGTCAGCCGGCCTCGGCCCGGCGGACATAGCGCTGGGCGCGGACCAGCCGCGCCATCAGCTGGATGCCGGGCTCGATGCGGTCGAGCGGGATGGCGGAGTAGCCCAGGCGGACGACGTTCTCCGGCGGCGCCGGATGGTCGAAGAACACGGCGCCGGGGTCGAACAGCAGGCCCTGCGGCGCGGCCGCGGCGGCGACGGCGTTCATCGACACGTCCGGCGGCCCTTCGGCCCACAAGGCGGAGCCGCCGGCCGGCAACCGGAAGCGGAACTCGGGCAGATGGGCGCGCAGGCCTTCGCCGATCGCCGCGGCCCGCTCGCGATAGGCCGCGATCAGCCGCTTGATCGCGGCGTCGTGATGGCCGAGCTGCAGGAACAGCGCCACGGCGCGCTGGTTGTTGGCCGGCGGGTGGCGGGCGGTCAGCCGGCGCATCGCCCGCGCCTCGGCGATGAACTCCGGCGCCGCCACCATGAAGCCCAGGCGCAGCCCAGGCGCCAGCGTCTTCGACACGCTGCCGATATAGATCACGCGCTCGTCGCGATCGAGCGCCTTGAGCGCCGGGTTGGCCTCGCCGACGAAGGTCAGCTCGCTGTCGTAATCGTCCTCGACGATGAGGAGATCGTGCTCGGACGCGGCGTTCAGCAGCGCCTTCCGGCGCGCCAGCGGCATGGTCACCGTGGTCGGGTTCTGGTGGCTCGGCTGGACGAACAGCAGGTCGCATCCGGCCAGGCCTTCGCCCGGGCGCAGCCCGTCGGCATCCATCGGCAGCGGCCGGATGCGGGCGCCGAGCTGGCGGCACAGGTTGCGGATGTCGGGATAGCCGGGCTGCTCGACCGCGACCGTCTTCTCCGGCCCCAGCAGCAGGGCGGCGGAGAGGTACAGCGCCTGCTGCGCCCCGATCGTGATCAGGATCTGCTCCGGCGACACCCAGATGCCGCGGCGCGGCAGCACCCGCTTCTGCAGCTGCTCGACCAGCAGCGGGTCGTCGGCGTCGACGTGGTCGCCGGCCCAGTCGCGGATGGCGACCGAGCGCAGCGACAGCTGCACCACCTCGCGCCACTCCGCGATCGGGAACAGCGACGGGTCGGGCTGGCCGTAGACGAAGGGGAAGCGGTAATTGTACCAGTCGACCGGCTTGGTCACGTGCCGGGTGCGGGACGGGTGGCTCTGCAGCCGCCCGCTCCAGTCGGGGCGGCGCACCGGCGGGTCGGGCCGCACCCCCGCCGCCCGGGCCGCGTTCTCCAGCGCCGCCGGATCGACCATCGGCCGCGACCGGCTGCGCGCCGAGATGAAGCCCTCCTGGCTCAGCAGCTCATAGGCCTGGATCACGGTGTTGCGGGAAATGCCGAGGATCTCGGCCAGCCGCCGGGACGACGGCAGGGACGCCCCGGGCGGCAGCCGCCGGTCCAGCACCGCCTGGGCGATGGCGCCGCGCAGCTGGGCCTGCAGCGTCAGGTCGGGCCGGCGCGAAAGCGTCAGCAACTGCCGCCACAGGATGTCGTCGGCTCCCACGCAATCCCCCCATTTTCGACTCTGGAGTGAATAAAATCGTATTTCATCAACCGACGCAATCTGGACCCATCGATAGGGGGCATCTGGATCCATCGAAGCCGCATCTGGCACCATCACTGGTGGCCATCTGGACCTACGGACGATGCGGGTCCTTCCGGTAACTCCTCCAGCGACATCGTCTCTCCGGCCGAGGGCAGGGCGGCATGGCCCGGGGCGGGGAGCGCGACAGGCAGAAGGAGGCTTCCATGACGCAGACCCTGAACGGCACCGCCGGCAACGACACCCTCACCGGCACCGATCCGGGCAATCCGGCCAACCCGGACGGCATCGACATCATCAATGGCGGTGGCGGCAACGACACGCTGGCCGGCCTCGGCGGCGACGACGTCATCCAGGGCGGCGCCGGCGCCGACACCATGAATGGCGGCGCCGGCATCGACACGCTGAGCTACGCCGACGCCACCGGGGGCGTCGGTGTGGCCCTGAACGCCTTCGGCGTCGCGGGCGACGCCGTGGGCGACAGCATGAGCGGCTTCGAGAACCTGACCGGCAGCGCCTTCAACGACCAGCTGGCCGGCGACGGCGGGGCCAACGTGGTCGACGCCGGCGGCGGCAACGACTACATCCAGCTCAGCGGCGGCGCCGACACGATGATCGGCGGCGACGGCTACGACCTCCTCGATGGCCGCGTCTACGGCATGGGCGTCGCCGTCAACTTGGCCACCGGGGTCGGGGGCGACGGGATCTCGAACTGGGTCCTCTCCGGCTTCGAGCTGGTCTTGGGCACGAACTTCAACGACATCCAGACCGCCAACCTGAACCTCGGCACCAGCCTGGTCGGGTTCAACGGCGACGACACCCTCAACGGCGCCAATGGCGACGACGCCCTGACCGGCGACAACTTTGCCGGCATCGTCGTCGCCGGCGGCAGCGACACGCTGAACGGCGGGGTCGGAAACGACAGCCTCGACGGCGGCCAGTTCGGCGACGTGCTGAACGGCGGCGACGGCATCGACACCGTCGTCTATTACGGCTCCGGCGCGGCGGTGACCATCAACCTGGCCACCGGCGCCGC
>Ga0182749_1001845_pt1 | contig 16084 bp, 10 predicted proteins | sample eDN3rd37CKraftMG_FD_128875 | JGI IMG/M metagenome (GOLD analysis project Ga0182749, IMG submission 128875) | Enriched Miracle-Growth compost microbial communities from Emeryville, California, USA - eDNA 3rd pass 37_C Kraft MG (version 2) (version 2) ...
CCATAGCGCTGGAGGGATCCAGGGCGCGCTTTGTGAGCAGCGCAGGCAGGTATTTGCGTGCCTCCTCATAGGCGATATCTGGTGCGAAAAACTGAACAGATGACGCGTGAGTAAAAATCAATGTGCGTACACTTTTGCCGAGTACTGCGCGAATCAGTATGTTGGCATCCAGAATAATGGCCCTCACGCTCATTTGCCGTGTGTTTGTCCTCGTGATTTCTTGAATTCAGCCACGATCTCATCAACATCGACGCCCTGGGCGGCAAGCAATTCATCCAGCACTTGGCTGGCCTGCTTGAGCGCCGCCAGCTCCGCGGCATCGTGACCATGTGAAGGGATGAAATAGCCCACGGTCTGACCGTGCCGCGTGACTGCGACGGGCACATTCGCTGAAATGTATTCGGACAACCCGGCCCGGAACTCGCGAATTCCAACTTTGGTGGCTTCCATGTTCAGGCTCTCAAAAATTGTGAATCAATGTGTACACATTTTAACAGCATCGTCGGCGTTGGAGCAATGCAAAGGCGACAGCCCGCTGGGTGTGTGTCCGTCGGGCGCGTCCAAAGAAAAAGGCCTTTCCCTCTGCGGAAAAGGCCTTTGTCGTTCAGGGGTTCCAGGCCTTGCCGGGATGGCCGGCAAGGCGATGGAAGGGCTGGTCAGCGTGGCAGCGTGGTGGCGCCCATCAGGAACTCGTCCACCGAGCGGGCGCACTGGCGGCCTTCGCGGATGGCCCAGACGACCAGCGACTGGCCGCGGCGCATATCGCCGGCGGCGAAAACCTTGGGGTCGCTGGTACGGTAGTCGTCCGTATTGGCCTGGGCGTTGCCGCGCGCATCCACGTCGATGCCGAACGCGTCAAGCACATTGCGTACCGGCGAGACAAAGCCCATGGCCAGCAATACGAGATCGGCGGGCAGCTCGAACTGCGAGCCTTCGACTTCGCGCATCTTGAGTTGGCCGGTCGCCTTGTCCTTGGCCCATTCCAGGCGCGCGGCGATCAGCTTGTTTACTTTGCCGTCTTTGCCTTCAAATGTCTTGGTGGCGACGGCCCAGTCGCGCTCGCAGCCTTCTTCGTGAGAAGAGGAGGTGCGCAGCTTGATGGGCCAGTAGGGCCAGGTCAGCGGCTTGTCTTCTTCGTCAGGCTGGCGAGGCATCAGCTCGAACTGGGTGACTGAGAGTGCGCCATGCCGGTTGCTGGTGCCCACGCAGTCAGAGCCTGTGTCGCCGCCGCCGATGACGATGACATGCTTGCCCTTGGCGGAAATCTGCTTGCTGATGCGGTCGCCGTTATTGACCCGGTTCTGCTGGCGCAGGAAATCCATGGCGAAATGGACGCCTTGTAATTCACGTCCGGGCACAGGCAGGTCGCGCGGGTTCTCCGCGCCGCCCGACAGGACGATGGCATCGAATTCCTCGCGCAGGGATTCCGGCGTACGCACAGTCAGCCCTTCCTGAGCATGCTCGGGGGCGCCTACATACGTGGACGGGCAGAATTCAACCCCTTCGGCCTCCATCTGCGCCAGGCGGCGGTCAATATGCGACTTTTCCAGCTTGAAATCCGGGATGCCGTAGCGCAGCAAGCCGCCGACGCGGTTGCTTTTCTCGAATACGGTCACCGAGTGGCCGGCGCGTGCCAGTTGCTGGGCGCAGGCGAGCCCAGCCGGGCCGGAGCCGACGACAGCAACCTTCTTGCCGCTGCGGCGGTGCGGAGGTTGCGGCACCACCCATCCCTCATGCCAGCCTTTGTCTATGATGGCATGCTCGATGGACTTGATGCCTACCGCATCATTATTGATATTCAGCGTACAGGCAGCCTCGCAGGGAGCCGGGCAAATGCGGCCCGTAAACTCCGGAAAGTTGTTCGTGGAGTGCAGCACAGCGAGCGCCTGGCGCCATTCCTGGCGGTATACCAAGTCGTTCCAGTCGGGGATGATATTGTTGACCGGGCAGCCGTTGTTGCAGAACGGGATGCCGCAATCCATGCAGCGCGCACCCTGTTTCTTGGCTTCGGCGTCGGTAAGCGGCGCGACGAATTCACGCCAGTGTTTCAGGCGCGCCTGCGGCGCCTCATATGTTTCCTTGATCCGTTGGAATTCCAGAAAACCAGTTACTTTGCCCATCTTTCAGATCCTCAGGCAGCAATTTGTTGTGGGTTGGAAGCGCGCCAGAGCTCGCCGAGCGCACGGCGGTACTCGGTCGGCATGACCTTCAGGAAAGCCAGGCGGTTGCGGTTCCAGTCGTCCAGGATGTCGCGGGCCCGGAAGCTGCCGGTATAGCGGTAGTGGTCCTCGATCAGGCGACGCAGTATGGTTTCATCGGTTTCGCGCTCGCCGCCCCGCACGGCGCTGTGCCAGCCTTCCACCTGGCCTTGTTCCAGCTGCTCCTGGTGCGACATCACGCGCTCCAGTTCCACCATGGACAGGTTGCAATTGCGGCGGAAGGTTTCGTGCGGATCCCATACGTAGGCAACGCCGCCCGACATGCCGGCGGCGAAATTGCGGCCGGTCTCGCCCAGCACGACCACTGTGCCGCCCGTCATGTACTCGCAGCCATGGTCGCCGGTGCCTTCCACGACAGTGGCCGCGCCCGAGTTGCGCACGGCAAAGCGCTCGCCGCCCACGCCATTGAAAAAGGCCTCGCCAGACAGCGCGCCGTAAAGCACGGTATTGCCCGCAATGATATGGTCGGGGCCAAAGCCGCGGAAATCATTGGGCGAGCGTACGATGATACGGCCGCCCGAGAGGCCCTTGCCGACATAGTCATTGGCTTCGCCCACCAGATCCAGGGTGATGCCATGGGCCAGGAAGGCCCCGAAGCTTTGGCCGGCGGTGCCGTTGCATTGAATGTGGATGGTGTCATCCGGCAGACCTTCATGGCCGTAGTGTGACGCCACCACGCCCGACAGCATTGCGCCGATTGTGCGGTTGCGGTTGCGCACGGGCGTGATGAAGGACACCTTCTCGCCCCGCTCTATGGCCGCTTTGCTGCGTTCGATCAACTGGTGATCCAGGGCATGCGCCAGCGCATGATCCTGCTCCTGCGTCTGGTGCAGCGTGCCGTGGGTTTCCACAGCATGGAAGACCTTGCTGAAGTCCAGGCCTTGTGCCTTCCAGTGCTCGATGCCCTTGCGGGTGTCAAGCAGATCGACACGGCCAATCAGGTCGTCGAAGCGGCGGATGCCAAGCTGCGCCATGATTTCGCGCACTTCCTCGGCAATGAAGAAGAAAAAGTTGACGACATGCTCCGGCTTGCCCTGGAATTTCTTGCGCAGCACCGGGTCCTGTGTGGCCACGCCGACGGGGCAGGTGTTCAGATGGCACTTGCGCATCATGATGCAGCCTTCCACGACCAGCGGCGCGGTGGCGAAACCGAATTCGTCCGCACCGAGCAGCGCGCCGATCACGACATCGCGCCCGGTCTTCATCTGACCGTCCGCCTGTACGCGGATGCGGCTGCGCAGCTCGTTGAGCAGCAGCGTCTGCTGGGTTTCGGCCAGGCCCAGTTCCCAGGGCGTGCCAGCGTGCTTGATGGACGACACAGGCGAGGCGCCAGTGCCGCCGTCGTGCCCGGCGATCACGACATGATCGGCCTTGGCCTTGGCCACACCTGTGGCAACCGTGCCGACGCCCACTTCGGACACAAGCTTGACCGAGATGGACGCGCGTGGGTTGACGTTCTTCAGGTCGTGAATAAGCTGGGCAAGATCCTCGATGGAGTAGATGTCATGGTGGGGCGGGGGCGAGATCAGGCCCACGCCGGGCACGGAATAGCGCAGCTTGGCGATGTAGTCCGTGACCTTGTGACCGGGCAGTTGCCCGCCTTCGCCGGGCTTTGCGCCCTGGGCCATCTTGATCTGAATCTGGTCTGCGCTGCTCAGGTATTCGGCGGACACGCCGAAACGGCCCGAAGCCACCTGCTTGATGCGCGAGCGCAGCGAATCGCCCGCCGCCAGGGCGATATCGGCTTCGATACGCTCATGACCCAGCACCGACGCCATGGTGTCGCCCTTCTTGACGGGTTTTTTGCCTGTGCGCATTTCCTGGCGGTAGCGCAGCTCATCTTCGCCGCCTTCGCCGGTATTGGATTTGCCGCCAATGCGGTTCATGGCTACCGCCAGCACCGCGTGGGCCTCGGTCGAAATGGAACCCAGCGACATGGCCCCTGTCGCAAAGCGCTTGACGATTTCCTTGGCGGGCTCGACTTCGCTCAGCGGTATCGCCTGGGCGGGGTCGAACCTGAATTCAAACAGCCCGCGCAGGGTCATGTGGCGGCGTGACTGATCGTTGATGAGCTGGGCGTATTCCTTGTAGGTGCTGTAGTTGTTCGCACGGGTGGAATGCTGCAGCTTGGCGATGGAGTCAGGCGTCCACATGTGGTCTTCGCCCCGGACACGCCAGGCGTAGTCACCGCCAGCGTCCAGCGCGTTGGCCAGCACGGGATCGTCGCTGAATGCCGCCCTGTGCACGCGCAGCGCTTCCTCGGCGACCTCGAAAATGCCTATGCCCTGGATATTGCTTGGCGTGCCGGTGAAATACTTGCTCACCAGGCTGGTGTTCAGGCCCACGGCTTCAAAAATCTGCGCGCCGGTGTAGGACATATAGGTCGAAATGCCCATCTTGGACATGACCTTGTTCAGGCCTTTGCCGATCGCCTTGATGTAATTCTTGATGGCCTGTTGCGGCTGGGGCAGCGTGGCCAGGGTCTCGAGCGACAGATAGGGGTGGATGGCTTCCGCGCCGTAGCCGCCCAGCAGCGCGAAGTGATGCACCTCGCGCGCCGAACCGGTTTCCACCACCAGGCCTGTATTGGTGCGCAGGCCTGCGCGGATCAGGTGCAGGTGGATGGCCGAGGTGGCCAGCAGCGCCGGGATCGCGACATGTTCGCTGTCCATGTTGCGGTCAGTGATCAGCAGAATGTTGTAGCCGCTGCGTACAGCATCGGCGGCGTTGGAACACAGCGCCGCGATACAGGCCTCAATGCCATCCGGACCCCAGGAAACCGGGTAAGTGATATCCAGCTCGAAACAGCGGAACTTGTCGGACGTGATCTGGGCGATGTGCCTGATCTGCGCCATGGCTGCAAAGTCCAGGATGGGCTGGTTGACCTCAAGGCGCAGCGGCGGGTTGACGTTGTTGATGTCCAGCAGGTTGGGCTTGGGCCCGATGAACGACACCAGCGACATCACGAGCTGTTCGCGGATGGGGTCGATAGGCGGGTTCGTGACTTGCGCGAACAGCTGACGGAAATAGTTGTAGAAGGGCTTGGCGCGGTTGGAAAGCACTGCCAGCGGCGCATCGTTGCCCATGGAGCCGGTGACCTCCTCCCCATTGGCAGCCATGGGCTGCAAAATGAACTTGAAGTCTTCCTGCGTCCAGCCGAAGGCCTGCTGGCGGTCGAGCAGGCTGACCTCTTTTGCGGGGTCTTCTGCTTTCTGGGCGGGCAGAGACTCGAGTTTCAGGCGCAGGCGTTCGATCCACTGGCGATAGGGGCGCATATTGGCCAGCTGGGATTTGATCTCCGCATCATCGATGATGCGGCCTTGCTGCAGGTCGATCAGGAACATCTTGCCCGGTTGCAGGCGCCATTTCTTGACAATGCGGTGCTCGGAAATCTGCAGCGTCCCGGCTTCGGACGCCATGATGACCATGTCGTCGTCGGTAATCAGGTAGCGCGCGGGGCGCAGGCCATTGCGGTCCAGCGTGGCGCCGATCTGGCGTCCGTCGGTAAAAGCCACGGCGGCGGGGCCATCCCACGGTTCCATCATGGCGGCGTGGTACTCGTAGAAGGCGCGCCGGTTCTCGTCCATGTCGGCATGCTGCTCCCAGGCTTCCGGGATCATCATCATCATGGCGTGAGCCAGGGAATAGCCTGACATCACCAGCAGTTCCAGACAGTTATCGAACGTTGCCGTGTCTGACTGGCCTTCATAGACGATGGGATAGAGCTTGGGCAGGTCCGCGCCCAGCACCGCCGATTGCATCATGCCTTCGCGTGCGCGCAGCCAGTTGAAGTTGCCCTTGACTGTGTTAATTTCGCCATTGTGGGCGATCATGCGGTACGGGTGGGCAAGCGGCCAGGCCGGGAAGGTATTGGTGGAAAAGCGCTGGTGGACCAGCGCCAGGGCGGAAACAGCGCGCGTGTCAGCCAGGTCGCGATAGTACATGCCCACCTGGTTGGCCAGCAGCAGGCCCTTGTACACCACCGTACGCACCGAGATCGACGGTACGAAGTATTCCTGGCCGTGCGCCAGCTGCATGTGCTGGATGGCGTGGCTGGCCGTCTTGCGGATGACATACAGCTTGCGCTCGAGCGCGTCGGGCACCATGATGTCCGGCCCCCGGCCAATGAAAAGCTGACGGATCACAGGCTCACAGGCCTGCACCGTCGGCGACATCGGCATGTCGCGATCCACGGGCACATCGCGCCAGCCGAGCACAACCTGGCCCTCGTCGCGCACTGCGCGCTCAAGCTCCTGCTGACAGGCCAGGCGCGAGGCGGTTTCCTTGGGCAGGAACACCATGGCGACACCATACTCATCGACGGGCGGCAGCTCGACGCCCTGGGCTGCCATTTCCTCGCGGTAGAGCTGGTCAGGGATCTGGATCAGGATGCCTGCGCCATCGCCCATTAGCTCATCGGCGCCCACTGCGCCCCGATGGTCGAGGTTTTCGAGAATCTTCAAGCCCTGCTGGATGATGGAGTGGCTTTTGCGGCCCTTGATATGGGCGACAAAGCCGACGCCACAGGCATCATGCTCGTTCTCTGGCTGATACAGGCCCTGGGCCTTGGGCGCGGCCCTGCGCGGAGCCGGAAGAGACGCGGGGCGGGTGCCCGGCGCGCGGGGCACCACAGAGGGCGCCCGGGTGATTGACTGTGACATGGCAGACTCGTGCTTGGAAATGGTGCAGTGCGAAAGCGACATTGCAGAGGGTCGAAGATACAGCGTAAGTACGCGTCATGCAACAGAAAATTGCATGGTGCGTCCCTATTAATTATCGCACCATAATTGTGCGTTAATAATAGGGGACGCATCTAAACGGAAATATAAAAAGGCAATTGAACATGTCCAAATTGGTGCGCGGTCCCTGAAGCCGAATTCCAGGGCGGTGCGGCAGATGAAAAAAAAGCCGCGCATGGCGGCTGGATTGGGGTTTATGCAACGCCCGCGGGAAGCGTCCTGCTGCAGTGCTACGGCGTTCTGCCGGCCAGCCACGTGCGGTTGGCCAGATACCAGGCCACGGTCGCCTGCAGCCCCTGATTCAGGGGGACGCGTGGCGCCCAGCCCAGTTCGCGCCGAATGCGGGTGGAATCGATGTCGTATCGCCGGTCATGGCCTGGACGGTCATCCACATGGGTAATCAGGTTTTCGTAGCGTTCGATTCCCGCTGGCTTGACGGCGGCTTGTGCCTCGAGCTGTTCGCAAATCATCTTGACCAGATCGATATTCCGCTGCCCCTTGCCGCTGCCAATGTTGTAGCGTGCGCCGGGAGCGGCCTGTGTGACGGCCAGATGCAAGGCGCGGGCGTGATCATCGACATAGAGCCAGTCCCGCACTTGCAGGCCATCGCCATAGACGGGCAGAGGCTGGCCGGTAATCGCGCGCTGTATGGTCAGGGGAATGAGCTTTTCCGGATACTGCCAGGGCCCATAGTTGTTGCTGCTGTGCGTAATAATGACGGGCAGGCCGTAGCTGCGGCCCCATGCGCCCACAAGATGGTCGGCGCCAGCTTTGCTGGCCGAATAGGGAGAGCTGGGAGCGTAGCGGCTGAGTTCTGTGCAGGCTTGCCCGGAAGCGGACGCCGAAGATGTGCTTTCTGCTCCCTCCGGCAGGGCTTCGGGGCGCGCGCCGGTCGGCGCGTGGGCTGGGGAAAGGCCCGCTTTCGCGGGCAGGTCGCCCAGGTCACCGTAAACTTCATCCGTGGACACATGATGGAAACGGAAAGCCGTCTGTTCGCGCCGGTCAAGCTCCTGCCAATAAGCGCGCGCCACCTCCAGCAGGATGCAAGTGCCGACAATATTGGTTTCGATGAATGCGGCAGGGCCGGCAATTGAGCGGTCTACGTGAGATTCCGCTGCCAGGTGCACGATGGCATCTGGCCGATGCAGACGGAAGGCCCGCTCCAGCCCGGTGCGATTGCATATATCAAGGTGTTCAAAGGCGTAGCGATGGCTGTCCGCGACGCCGGCAATGCTGTCCTCGCTGGCCGCATAGGTCAGCTTGTCTACATTGACGACCATGTCGTCCGAATGGCGGATGATGTGGCGTACCAGCGCCGACCCTATGAACCCGGAGCCGCCGGTCACGAGTATCTTCATCAGTGAACTCTCTCTATGGGAAGGGGCTGGCGCAGCAAAACCAGGCGGACAATACCCCGCGCAAAGTATAAGCGTATGCAGGACGCTTCTCGCTGGGCCTCTTGCATGAGGCAGCGGGGACAAAATGCCGCTGCGCGCGCTACAAGGGGGGAAGTGTTGCCTGGGTACTACACATTAATGGTGCCAGGCATGCCAATGTGGTATCATGACAACGCTAAGTGCTTGTGCATACAGCAAAAAACAGTTTCATCAAGCCCCGTCAACTAGGCAGGCCGCCATTTCGGCAACGCCGCCTGTCAACGCGTTTCACCGCCCGCGCATCTTGTCATTCCTGGCGAGGTAAACCAAGTTGGTTATGCGCGCTGTTTGAACACTTCCTGCACGCTTCCCGCGAAGCGCGGCTGTGGCGCTCAAGATGCGTCCGCCCAGCATTGCCCGCCTGCTCCAAGGTCGGGCGCCGTTCCACCACGCATGCCCAGACGGGTGCTGCGAGCCAGGCGCTGGCACGAATTGCCGCGTCGGGCGATGAGCCACTGCTTGTCGGCAGGCCTCTCGCCTGACGCATCCGATGGTCTTTTACAGGAGTAATCTATGGCTAAAGAAGAATTGATCGAAATGGGTGGTCTTGTTACCGAAGTCCTGCCCGATTCCCGCTTTCGCGTTACCCTGGACAATGGACACCCCGTCGTCGCCTATACCGGCGGCAAGATGCGCAAGCACCATATCCGCATTCTCGCCGGCGACAAGGTTTCGCTCGAAATGTCCCCCTATGACCTTTCCAAAGGCCGCATCACTTTCCGCCACATCGCTGGCCGCGCTCCTGGCTCGACCAACAACCAGCGCCGCCGCTGATCTCCTTCACGCAGCAAGGGTGCTTTCCCGCGCTCCGGCATTACAATTCCCGAAGAATCGCCCGCACATCGCGCCGCCTCAAAGGCAGTGCGCCGGCGGGCTGACCCGTCGCCGCCGCGCCGCAGGCGCATGGCTGCGGCAGCGGTCGCGCCCCTGGCTCGACCGGTTCGGGGAACTATTGTCTTGCCGTAAGGAGCGCCTGTGCCCAGTCCAAAGCAAAATGCCACAATCGCCGATCAGCGCCCGCTGGCAAGCCTGCCCGAATGGCAGGCCTTCGAACACGCCGCTGCCCGGGCGCCCATCGATGTCCATCGCCTGAGGGTGCTTGGCGCGGCCGGACTCGATGTCGACATCAGTGGCCAGGGCTGGTCGCCGGAGCTGCAGCGTGCAGGGGCCGCCCTGCTTGAGGCACGCCAGTTCGGTCCGATGCGCGAGCTGCTTCTGGACGGGGGCATCGTCAATATCACTGAAAATCGCGCCGCTTGGCATACCGCGCTGCGCGCGCCCGACCCTGTCGATGAGGTCGCGGCGGAGCGCCAGCGCCTGACCGAGTTTGTCCGCCAGGCCGATTCCGAGCGTCGCTGGCGCAATGTCGTTCATATCGGTATTGGCGGCAGCGACTGGGGGGTGAGGCTGGCCGTGCATGCCTTTGGCTATGCAGGCGCCTGGCGAACTGTGCATTTCGTTGCGAATATCGATGGTCACGCAATGCAGGGCGGGCTGGCTGGTTTTGATCCGCACGATACGCTGATTGTCATGGCGTCCAAGTCATTCTCCACGGCGGAAACCCTGCAGAATGGCGAACGAGCCATCGAGTGGCTGCGTGCCGCGGGTATCGAGCACCCTCACGATCAAGTGGTGGCCATCACTGCGCGTCCCCAGGCAGCAAGCAAATGGGGCATCCCGCAAGCCAATATCTTCCGTTTGTGGGATTGGGTCGGCGGCCGTTTCTCGCTATGGTCTTCTGTCAGCCTGACCACCGCGCTTGCCGTCGATACAGACGTTGTCGCTGGCATGCAGGCAGGCGCGGCGGCCATGGACGCGCATTTTGCGGAAGCCCCGCTTGAGGAAAACGCACCCGTGCAGATGGCGCTGTCGGCAATCGTCAATCGCAGTGTGCTTGGCTATGGCTCGCTCAATATAGCGCCCTATGATTTCCGCCTCGCCGACTTGGTGCCATACCTGCAGCAGCTTGAAATGGAGTCCCTGGGCAAATCGGTGGACTTGGCAGGTGCCCCGGTCGGTGTGCCAACCGGGCCCGCTGTATGGGGCATGCCTGGCACGGATGCGCAGCATACCTTTTTCCAGTGGCTGCATCAGGGCAGCGACGGGGCGCCAGTGGATTTCATCTTCTGCCGGCAGGCCGATCACGGCTGGCCCGAGCACCACCGCCGCCTGCTGGCCAATTGTCTTGCGCAACGCGAGGCGCTGCTCAAGGGCAAGTCTTACGCGCAAGCCTTGCACGACTGCGAGACGCAGGGCATGGCGCCAGAGGAAGCAAAGTGGCTGGCGCATCACAAGGTCCATGCGGGGGGCCGGCCCTCCAACCTCATTGTCCTTCCTCGTCTGTCGCCCTATGCGCTGGGGGCACTGGTCGCGCTGTATGAGCACAAGATCTTTGTGCAAGGGTTGGTATGGGGTATCAATCCCTTTGACCAGTGGGGCGTGGAATATGGCAAGTTGCTTGCCAACGGGATAGCCGGCGAACTGGCCGGAGATACGCCAGTGGATGCACAGCATGACGCTTCTACGGCGCACTGGGTGCGCCTGCTGGCCCGCACGCCGGGTGAGCAATAAACGCTGGCTGGCGTGTACGATGCACGTTTGCATGACGGCCATATATGAAAACCAGAACCAGGAGACAACGCGTCTATGAAGATCCAGGCAGCAGTTTTGCGTGAAATGGGCCTGCCGGCCCCCTATGCCAGCAGCAAGCCCTTGACCGTGGCCGAGGTGGATCTCGATCCGCCCGGGTTTGGAGAGGTGCTTGTCAGGATCAAGGTGGCCGGGCTCTGCCATTCTGATCTGTCAGTCATCAATGGCGACCGGCCGCGCGGCCTGCCGCTGGTGCTGGGCCATGAGTCTTCCGGTGAGGTCGTGTCTGTCGGGGATGGGGTAACAGACCTGCAGCCGGGCGATCATGTCGTCACCGTATTCGTACCCAGCTGCGGCTGCTGCATGCCCTGCCTGAAAGGCAGGCCCGCCCTGTGCGAGCCGGGTGCCCAGGCCAATGCCTCGGGCAGCCTGCTGGGCGGGGGGCGTCGTGTTCACATCGGCGATGAGCAGCTCAACCACCATATCGGTGTTTCATGCTTTGCCGATCATGCGGTGGTATCGCGTCGTTCATGCATACGAATTGATGCGGACATCACGCACCGCGAAGCAGCGTTGTTCGGATGCGCTGTACTGACCGGCGCAGGTGCCGTGATCAATCGCGCTGCCCTGACGCCCGGAGACACCGCCGCAGTGGTGGGCCTGGGCGGCGTTGGTCTCAGCGCTCTGCTGGCTTGCGTCGCGTCCGGCGCGCGCCGCATCGTTGCGGTGGACCTGAGCGACGATAAGCTGGCGCTGGCGCGGCAGTTGGGCGCCACACATCTGGTAAACCCGCGCAGTATCGCCTCGGATGCGGATCTGATTGATGCGGCAGGCGGGCGCGTTGACTTCGGCTTCGACATGGCGGGTGCCGTGCCCGCCTTCGAGACAGCATACAAGCTGACGGATCGCGGCGGCGCGACCATTACTTCGGGCCTGCCCAACCCCTCTCAGGGCTTCAAGCTGCCGCTTTCGCAGATGGTGGGTGAGGAGCGGGAGATCCGTGGAAGCTATCTGGGCTCAGGCGTGCCCACCGTGGATACAGCCCGCTATATCGGGCTGTATCAGGAAGGGCGCCTGCCTGTGGACAAGCTGCTGGGCGAGACATTCACCCTGTCGCAGATCAACGAGGGCTTTGACCATTTGGCATCGGGCAATGGCTTGCGCGACGCCATCGTGTTCGACTGAGGCTTGCGCTTGACCGAGGCCGCAGGCGCCGCGCCCGGCCTTGTTCCCACTCAGGCATCATCCGCACGCCGGCTTCGTCCGTGCCACACTTCATCCGCGCCGCATGAGCTTTTCCATGACGGGCGGCAGGCTTTCCGCAAGGGAGATGCGCCGGATTCCCAGGGCTTCCAGCCTGGCACAGGAAAGTGCGGACATGGCCGGGCGCACAGCCGCGCAGGCATAGTCCGCCGAACGGATGGCGATGATCTCCGGGCTGGCCGTCTCGCTGTCTAGCGCCGCCACGCAGGCAAAGATCTGCTGCGCAAATGCATGCCAGCTCATCGCCTGAAGTCCGCAGTAATGATAGATGCCGCCAGCGGCGGGATGCCCCTCGGCCACCCGTTTGCTTAGCTCAATGAGGGCGTCAGCCAGGTCGCCTGCGTAAGTGGGGCAGCCGACTTGATCCTGGACGATGCGTAGCTTCGCGGGGCCCGCCCCGGCGGGGGCTGTAGCCAGCCTCAGCATTGTTTTGACGAAATTCTGGCCATATTCGCTGAAGAGCCAGGATGTGCGTAGCACGATCGCCCCAGGCAGGGTCGCCAGTACAGCCTCCTCACCTGAGCGCTTGCTCTGCCCATAGACATTGAGAGGATGCGGCGGCGCATCTTCCGCATAGGCAAGCGCCTGTGGACTGCCATCGGTTTCCTGCCGTGCCGCGAGGGCGTCTGAGTGCGCATCCGATGGAGAAGCGCTGTCCCGGCCGTCAAATACATAATCGGTCGACAGGTGTATCAGCCGTGCGCCAACCTGCGCCGCCGCTTGCGCCAGATTTGCAGGGCCTTGCCCATTCACGGCAAAAGCCCGCGCGCGTTCGCTTTCCGCGCGGTCCACCGCGTTGTAGGCGGCGGCATTGATGATCAGGGCGGGCGAACCTGCCAGGACATATGCCAGTGTTGTCTGTGCATCCACGATATCCAGGACATCATGTGCGGGCGCGTCCACATCCCAGCCTGGCGGCAGACGGTCAAGCAGGCAGCGGCCAAGCTGCCCGGAACCGCCCGTCAGCAGTATCTTCATTGGCAGCCGTTCCATGAGGCTGTCAGCCTTGCCTCATGATGCAACAAGGCTGGCCAGGAACGCCGGGAATGCGTCGTGGCGGGCGGCATGAAGCCCTGCATCATGGCAGCCATCCGCGTGCCTTCAGTTCTAGCAGGGGGAGCCCGCCACTGTCTTTGGATGACAATATGGGCGCTTCCGACGCTGCTGCAAGCGGCCATTCGATGCCAACCTCTGGATCGTCCCATCGCAGGCAGGCTTCGCTGCCGGGATCAAAATAGGCTGTGCATTTGTAGCTCACCATGGCGGTATCCGACAGCGCATAAAAGCCGTGTGCAAAGCCTGGCGGAATCCAGAGCCGCCGGCTTGCGGCGCCGGCGCTGCCTGGCATGCCGGGCGCTTCTAGCACCAGGCCATGCCAGCGGCCAAAGGTGGCGGAGCTGCGCCGCAGGTCTACAGCGACATCGAATACCCGCCCAGCGCAGACCTCCACCAATTTGCCCTGCGGCTGCTGGCGCTGGAAGTGCATGCCGCGCAGCACGTTCGCATATGAAACACTGCGGTTGTCCTGTACGAACCGGACATCCTCTCCCAGCGCCCGCCCATAGTCGCCGCAGCGGAATGTTTCGGTGAAATAGCCGCGGGCATCATGGAAAACCGGCGTTTCTATAATCTTCAGCCCCGCAAGCGGTGTGTCCAATACCTGCATCGTTACATGCGCTCGAAAATGCCTGCCGCACCCATCCCCGTGCCTACGCACATCGTCAGCATCCCATAGTCCAGCTTGCGGCGTCGCAGCCCATATATCACGGTAGCCGCGCGGATCGCCCCGGTGGCGCCCAGCGGGTGTCCCAGCGCGATGGCGCCGCCCATCGGGTTCACAATCTCCGGATCAAGCCCGGTTTCCCGCATCACCGCGAGCGACTGGGCCGCGAACGCCTCGTTCAGCTCTATCCAGCCGAGTTGGTCCAGCTTCATGCCAGCCAGGCGCAGCGCCTGCGGGATCGCTTCTTTCGGGCCTATGCCCATGATTTCGGGCGGCACGCCCTTTACCGCGAACGAAACAAACCGCGCCAGCGGTGTGAGACCATGTTGCTTCAGGGCCTTTTCCGAAACGACGAGCAGCGCCCCCGCCCCATCGGATATTTGCGAACTATTGCCTGCCGTGACGCTGCCTTTTGCGGCAAAAACCGGGCGCAGCCTGGCCAGCGCCTCAAGGCTGGTATCGGCGCGGGGCCCTTCGTCCAGTGCGACGGTCTGCCGCCGAACGATGACATCATCGGGCTTCCCGGACGTCGATGCCGCGAGGTCGGGCTGCCGTCGTATCACTTCCACAGGCAGGATTTCGTCCTTGAATTCTCCCGCCTGCTGGGCCGCGATCGCCCGCTGGTGTGAGCGCAGCGCAAAGGCGTCCTGGTCTTCACGGGACACCTTCCAGCGCCGGGCCACCTCTTCCGCGGTAAGCCCCATGCCATAGGCCATGCCCAGGTTCTCATCGCGCTCGAAAATCGCCGGGCTGAAGCTGGTGTTGATACCCATGGTGGGCACCATGCTCATTGATTCCACGCCGCCAGCCAGGATGACATCAGCCTCGCCCACTCGGATCCTGTCGGCCGCCATGGCGATTGCTGTCAGGCCCGAAGCGCAGAAGCGGTTTACCGTGGCGCCCGCGACCGATGCGGGCAGGCCCGCCAGCAGCACGCCCATGCGGGCAACGTTCAGCCCCTGCGGCCCCTCGGGTATGGCGCAGCCTATGATGGCATCTTCGATGGCGGCAGGGTCCAGGGTAGGTGTCTGTGCCAGCAGGCCCCTGATGACCGTGGACAGCAACTCATCGGGACGTGTGTGGGAAAAGAAGCCGCGCGGCGCCTTGCCTATGGGGCTTCGCGTTGCCGCGGCGATATATGCTTGCTGCAGAGTAGCCATGTCTTGCATCCTTTGCGCCGGTCTTGCCGGCGTTCCTGTCAGTTTGGTGGGAAGGCCTTGGGCGCCGGCTTCAGTTCCGTACAGGCTTGCCCGTCTTCAGCAACCCGGTAATGCGTTCCTGTGTTTTGGGGTGAGCCAGCAATGTCAGGAATGCCGTGCGCTCCTGGTGCAGCATCCATGCCTCGTCCACCAAGGAGCCCGCGTCAATATCGCCGCCGCACAAGGCATGGGCAATATGGCTGGCCACCAGGAAATCGTGTTCGGAAATGTAGCCCCCGACCTTCATATTCACCAGTTGTGCCTTCAGCGTGGCGATCCCGTCCCTGCCCGCAACCGGGAAGCGGCCAGGCAGGGGAGGCCGCCAGCCGCTGTCGGCCAGCATGCGCGCCAGGCGAACGGCAACGTAAAGTACCTCATGCCTGTTCATCACGATGGGATCAGAGGCAAGAAGATAGCCGATCTGGCGGGCTTCGGCGGCGGACGCTGACACTTTGGCTGTTGCCACCGCGAGCGCAAACTGCCGGAGCGTGGCAAGCAGAGGCGCATCAGGCGCCGCCTGCGCCCTCAGTTCGGCTGCCCGCCGTGCGCAATATGTCAGCCCTCCCGCGCCGGGCACCAGCCCTATGCCTGCCTCCACCAGTCCAATGTAAGTCTCAAAATGCGCAACCCGCGCAGCGCAGTGAACCGACAGTTCGCAGCCGCCGCCCAGCGCCATGCCTGCCAGGCCTGCGACCACAGGCACCTGGGCATAACGCAGACGCAGCACCATATCCTGCATTTCGCGCTCAATCGGCGCCACAGCCTGTGCGCCGCCCTGCTCGAAGGCCGGCAGCATGGCCTTCAGATCGGCCCCGGCGGAAAACGGCTCGCCATGCTGGCCGATCACCAGCGCCTTGTAAGACGCTTCGGCCAGGTCGACTGCCTTGCCAATGCCGCGCACGACCTGCGGGCTGAG
>Ga0182749_1001847_pt1 | contig 16069 bp, 10 predicted proteins | sample eDN3rd37CKraftMG_FD_128875 | JGI IMG/M metagenome (GOLD analysis project Ga0182749, IMG submission 128875) | Enriched Miracle-Growth compost microbial communities from Emeryville, California, USA - eDNA 3rd pass 37_C Kraft MG (version 2) (version 2) ...
GCGCTCATCGTCGGCGCCACCATCCCGTTCGCGCTGTTCTTCGCCATCGGCATCATGGTGATCCGCGGCGAGTCCGCGAACCTGCTGTCGGTCGGCGCCATCGACTTCGGCCTCATCGTCGACGCCACCGTCATCATGGTGGAGAGCATCTTCCGCTGGCTCTCGGGCCACGGCCAGCGGCTCGCCACCCAGGAGGCCATGGAGGCGGTGCCGCCGCCCGGCCTGCACGGCAAGCTGCTCGCGATCTTCCACGCCGCCTCCGACGTCAACCGCTCGATCTTCTTCGCCGCCGGCATCATCATCGCCGCCTTCATTCCGCTGTTCACGCTGAGCGGCGTCGAGGGCCACATCTTCGGCCCCATGGCCAAGACCTACGCCTATGCGCTGGCCGGCGGCCTGCTGGCAACATTCGCCATCACGCCGGCGCTCTCCGCGCTGATCCTGCCGGCGCATGTGGAGGAGACCGAGACCATCGTGGTGCGGCTGCTGCACCGGCTCTATGCGCCGGCGCTCGCCTGGGCGATCGGCCACCGCGTCACCGTCGTCTCCTGCGCGGCGGCGTTGTTCGTCGGCGCGCTGATCGCCGTGCGCTTCCTCGGCCTCGAATTCCTGCCCAAGCTGGAGGAAGGCAACCTGTGGATCCGCGCCACGCTGCCCTCCACCATCTCGCTCGAGGAGGGCAACGGCTACGTCAACCGCATGCGGGCGCTGATCCGCAGCTTCCCCGAGGTCGAGTCCGTGGTGTCGCAGCACGGCCGGCCCGACGACGGCACCGACGCCGCCGGCTTCTTCAACGCCGAATTCTTCGCTCCGCTCAAGCCGGCGGACGAATGGCCGTCGGGCGTGGACAAGGACGAGCTCACCGCCGACATGCTGGCGAAGCTTCAGGCGAATTTCCCCGGCGTCGAGTTCAACTTCTCGCAATATCTCCAGGACAACGTCGCCGAGGCGGTGTCCGGCGTGAAGGGCGAGAACTCGATCAAGCTGTTCGGCAACGACCTGCAGCAGCTCACCGATACCGCCGCGAAGATCAAGGACGTGCTCGCCACCGTCGAGGGCATCACCGACCTGTCGGTGTTCACCTCGCTCGGCCAGCCCACCATCCAGATCGACGTGGACCGCGCCCGCGCCGCGCGCTACGGCCTGGCGCCGGGCGACATCAACTCCACGATCCAGGTCGCCATCGGCGGCACCAGCGCCGGCGACCTCTACGAGCCGGGCAGCGACCGCCACTTCCCGATCATGGTCCGCCTCGCGCCGCAGTTCCGGCAGTCGCCGGAGGCAATCCAGAACCTGCGCATCGGCGTGCAGGGGCCGAACGGCACCACCCAGATCCCGCTGAGCGAAGTCGCGACCGTGAAGCTCGTGTCCGGCGCGGCCTACATCTACCGCGAGGGCCAGGAGCGCTACCTGCCGATCAAGTTCAGCGTGCGCGGACGCGATCTCGGCAGCGCCATCCAGGAGGCGCAGGACAAGGTCAGGGACCAGGTGAAGCTGCCCGCGGGCTCGCGGCTCGAATGGGTCGGCGAGTTCGGCAATCTGCAGGACGCCATCAACCGGCTCGAAATGGTGGTGCCGCTGAGCCTCGCCATGATCGCGCTGCTGCTGTGGCTCAATTTCGGTTCGATCGTCGATACGCTGCTCGCCATGAGCGTCATTCCCATGGCGGTGATCGGCGGCATCTTCGGCCTCGCCGTCACCGGCATCCCGTTCAGCGTCTCGGCGGCGATCGGCTTCATCGCGCTGTTCGGCATCTCGGTGATGGACGGCATCATCGTGCTGTCGCAATACAACCTGCTGATCGAGTCCGGCATGAGCCGCATGGCGGCGGTGCGGCGCACCGGCGAGTTGCAGCTCCGCCCGGTGCTGATGACCTGCGTCATCGCCGGCATCGGCCTGCTGCCGGCGGCGCTGTCCTCCGGCATCGGCTCGCAGGTTCAGAAGCCGCTCGCCGTGGTCGTGGTCAGCGGCATGACGCTGGCGCCGGCGCTGATCCTCCTGACGCTGCCGGTGCTGATCGCCATGGCCTCGCGGCGGCGCACCGTCGCCGAACAGGCCGAGATCGCAGCCCGCGCTCAGCCGGCGGAGTAATGCGCTCTACTACTGCCCGCTCGGGGTGCGCAGGCCGGTCCAGGCGTCGCGCACCTGGTTGTAGTGCACCTGCGGATCGTAGTCCGGCGTGCTGAGCGACAGCTTGGCGTGGTCGAGCCGGCCGATGGCGCTGAGCAGCGTGTAGGACGCGACCACCCGGTCGCGCTGCGCCAGGATCAGCCGCGAGCGCGCCGCCACCAGGTCCTGCTGGGTGTTGAGCACGTCGAGCGTGGTGCGCTGGCCGGCCTGCGCCTCCTTCTTGATGCCGTCGAGCGCAAGTTCCGCGGCCTTCACCTCGGATTGCGCGGCGGTGAGCGCCACCCGCGAACCCTCATTGGTGACCCACGCCGCCGCGACCGCCAGCGCGGTCTGGGTGCGCGCCTGGTCGAGCAGGATGCGCGCCTGGCCGAGCAGCTCCTTCGACTGCCGCACCTGCGAGGCGGCGATCCCGCCGTCGTAGAGCGGCTGGTTGACGTTGCCGATCACCGAGGCTTGGTCGGTGCGGTTGGTGCCGAGCGTGGTGTCGGTCTGGAAGCTGCGCGAGACGCTGCCCTGCACCGCAACGGTGGGATAGAGCGCGGACTCGGCCACGCTCACCGCGCGCTGCGCGGCGTCGAGGTCGAAGGTGGCGCCGGTGATCGCCGGGTTCTCGGCGCGCGCCAGCGCCAGCGCCTGCTCGAGCGTTCCCGGCAGCAGGCGGTCCACCGGCTCGGCGGGCAGCAGCTTGCCGGGCTTCGCACCCATCACCTGCTCGTAGGTGGCGATGCTGACTGCGAGGTTGACCTCGGCGGCGTTGAGATCGGCGATGCCGCGGTTGAGCCGCGCCTGAGCCTGGGCCACGTCGGTGGGGGTCACGTCGCCGGCGTCGTAGCGGCGCTGCGTGGTGGACAGGAGCTCGCGCAGCGACTGCACGTTGGAGCGCTGCGCCTCGACGAGCCCCTGGTTGGCGAGCACGCCCATGTAGGCGGTGACCGCGTCGAGCAGCACGTTCTGCTCCACGCCGCGCAGCACCTCGCGGCCCGAGAGCACCTGCGCCTCCGCCTGGCGCACCTGGTTGCCGGTCTTGAAGCCGTTGAACAGCGTCTGGTTGAGCGTCACGCCGGCGGACCACGGCTTGAGGTTGGCGGACTGGTAGAACGGCGGCGCGGTCGAGCCGTCCGGGTTGATCCCGCCGGGCAGCAGGTTGCGCACGCCGATCAGGCCGGCGCTCAGGCTCAGGAGAAGCTGCGGCCGGTAGCCGGCGAGCGCCTGCGGCACGTTTTCGTCGGTGGCGCGCTGCCGGGCGCGCTCGGCATTGAGCTGGGGATTGCCCTGGTAGGCCCGCGCCAGCGCCTCCGCCAGCGTCTCGGCCTGCGCGCTGCCCGCGCCGAGACACACCAAAATCAACGCCACGCCGCCGAGACGCATGACCCTACCCGTACCCGATATGTTTGCCGCCCCAGGCGCGGGGGACTTTGCCGTCAAAACAGCGGGCTGGAAAGCCCGGCGCCGCGGGGCCGGGGATAATTCCGGACGCCGTGGCTTTGCGGTCGCTACGGCGGGACTTTGGGAATGATCTTGCCCGCCGGACGCGGTATCGTTCCGGCCACAACAACGAGAACAGGCTTGGGAGGACATCATGAACCGCATCGCGGGCCGCGGACCGGCCCTTGCTCTTGCCGCCGCCCTGTGCGTGGCCTTCGCCGGCGCGGCGCAGGGCGCGGACGCCTATCCCTCGAAGCCCGTCCGCCTGGAGGTCGGCTTCGCCGCCGGCGGCGGCAACGACATCTTCGCCCGCATTGTCGCCCAGGAGCTCCAGACCACGCTGGGCCAGCCGGTGGTGGTGGAGAACAGGGTCGGCGGCGGCGGCCGGGTCGCGGCCGACTACGTCAAGAACCAGGCGCCGGACGGCTACACCCTGCTGGTCGGCGCGAGCGGCGCCATGGCGATCTCGCCGGCGATCTCGGACAAGCTCGGCTATGCGACGCTGCGCGATTTCGTGCCGATTTCCGAAATGGCCGACTTTCCGCTGGTGATGGTCGTCACCCCGAGCCATCCGGCCAAGACCGTCAAGGAATTCGTGGCCTGGGCCAAGGCCAACCCCGACAAGGCGAACTACGGCACCTCGTCGGCCGCCTTCACGCTGGCGGTCGAGCTGTTCAAGCTCAAGTCCGGCGCGCCGATCGTCGCCATTCCCTACAAGAGCGGCAACGAGATGGTGCTCGGCGTGCTCGGCGGCCAAGCCAGCATGACCATCGTCGACCCGCCGCCCGCGGTGCCGCAGATCGCCGCCGGCAAGCTGCGCGCGCTGGCGGTGACGGCGAAGAGCCGCGATCCCGACCTGCCCGACGTGCCGACCATGGCCGAGGCCGGCTATCCCGACGTCAACGTGGCGTTGTGGAGCGGCCTGTTCGCGCCCGCCGGCACGCCGCAGCCCATCGTGGACAAGCTCGAAGCCGCGATGCGCGAGATCATGCACCGGCCGGACATCAAGGCGAAGTTCCGGCAGAACGGCGCCGACGTGGTCGGCGGCACGTCGAAGGAGTTCACGGCGGTGATTGACAAGGAGATCAGGATGTGGCGCGACGTCGCGCAGACCGCAAACCTGCATCTGGAATAGGGTTGCGTCAGGACAACGATGGGAGGAAGCGCTTAATGACCCGTTTCGCCAAGCTCGCCGCGGCCGCGGCTCTCGCCGCATTGCTGCCGGCCGCCGCGTCGGCCCAGACCCATATCAAGGTCAGCACCGTGCGCTCGACGGTGGTCGGCGCCGTGCTGACCGCCAAGGAGCGCGGTTATTTCAAGGAGGCCGGCCTTGACGTCGACGTCGAGATCATCGACGCCTCGGCGAGCTTCATCCCGCTGCTCGCCACCAACGAGCTGCAGGTGGTGGAAGGCGCCGTCACCGCGAGCCTGTTCAACGGCATCGACCAGGGCCTGCCCATCAAGATCGCCATCGACACCACGTCGACGCCGATCAACCACAATTTCATGCTGCGCAAGGACCTCGTCGGCACGGTCAAGACCATCGCCGACCTCAAGGGCCACGTGGTCGGCCTCAACGCGCCGAACTCGATCGCCTCCTACGAGGTGACGAAGCTCATGGAGCCGGCCGGACTGACCCTCAACGACGTCGAGACCAAGATCGTGCCGTTCCCGCAGATGGGCATCGCCTTCAAGACCCATGCGATCGACGCCGGCCTGCTGATCGTGCCGTTCACCGAGTCGTTCCCGAAGCAGAACCTCGCGGTGCAATGGCTCAACGACGACGAGCTCATCAAGCCGCAGCCGATGTCCATCTCGGTGTCGATGTTCAACACCGACTGGGCGACCAAGAACCCCGAGGTCGCCACCAAGTTCTACACCGCCATGCTGCGCGGCGTGCGCGACTACTGCAACGCCTATCACGGCGGCGCGTGGCGCGCCGACCTGCTCAAGCTGCTGGTGGCCAACGGCGTCGCGCCCAACACCGAGTTCCTCGACGGCATTCCGTGGCCGGCGCGCAACCCCGACGGCAGGGTCGGCACCGACTTCCTGCTCGACGTCCAGAACTATTTCGTGAAGTCCGGCGTGTCGCGCCACGTGCTGCCGCTCGACAAGGTCGTCGATATGCGCTTCGCCGACGCCGCCAACAAGGCGCTCGGGCCGTTCAAGCTCGAGAACACGGCGAGCACCAAGAAAGGCTGCGGCCGGCCGATCTGAGGCCGCGGTCGACAACGGGCTCGCGGGTCTCGGGCGCGCTCGCGCGGCCTGGGGCGGCTGCGCCCGCGTCAGTCCTTGCCCGCCCCGGCCTTCTCCGCCGCGAGCTCGGCGCGCGGATCGGTGGTGCCCGGCCGCGCCATGGAGAAGAAGTCGTCGGTGACGCCGTAATCCATGTAGCCGAGCCGCGAGATCGGCTTCATCAGCCGGATGTCCACCATGCCGTCGACGATGACGCCGTCGTCGATGTGGATGCCGACCACCTCGCCGATCACGATCTCGGAGCGGTTCTTCTTGCCGTCGGAGGCCACGAGCTCCACGGTCTTGTAGTATCGGCATTCGAGCGCCACCGGCGAGCGCGCCACGCGCGGCGGCTTGACGTTGCGCGACGGCACCATCTCGAGGCCCACGGCCTCGGGCTCGCTGACGCCCGCCGGAAACTCCGCCGAGGTGGCGTTCATCTCCTTGCGCAGGTCCCAGGTGGCGAGGTTGAACACGAACTCCCCGGTGGTCTCGGCGTTGGTCTGCGAATGCTTGCGCGGCGCGCTGGAGAAGATCACCCAGGGCGGATAGCTCGACACCATGTTGAAGAAGCTGTAGGGCCCGAGGTTGACGACGCCATTGGGATCGAGCGTCGAGATCCAGCCGATCGGGCGCGGCACCACCAGCGCGGTCACCGGCGAGTGCTTGAGGCCGTGCTTTTCGGTGCGGGGATCGTAGAACATGAAGGTCCGCCTTTGCTGCCGCGCCCTTATACAACACCGCCGGCGCGCAGCGCCGCAATCTCAGCGTCCGACAGGCCGAGCTCGCGCAGGATGTCGTCGGAATGCTGGCCGAGCAGCGGCGGCGCGTGTTCGTAGCGCAGCGCCGCGTCCTTGAAATTGATCGGGTTCTTCACCGAGGGCACGGTGCCGGCGCTGGGATGCGGCAGGTCCATGCGCATGCCGCGGTGCTTCACCTGCGGGTCCTCGAACACCTGCGGCACGGTGTTGATGGGGCCGCAGGGCACGCCGGCCTTCTCCAGCGCCGCCACGAGGTCGGCGCGCTTCCATTGGCGGAAGATCTCCGCGACCAGCGGCATCAGCGTCTCCTTGTTGCGCACCCGGTCGGCATTCTTTGCGAAGCGCGGGTCGGTCGCGAGCTCCGGCCGGCCGAGCGCCTCGCACATCTTGGCGTACTGGCCGTCGTTGCCGACCGCCAGCACGACGTCGCCGTCGGCGCAGGCGAACACGTCCTGCGGCATGATGTTGGGATGGCGGTTGCCCTGGCGCTGCGGGGTGCGGCCGGAGAGCAGGTAGTTCATGGCCTGGTTGGCGAGCACGGCGGTCTGCACGTCGAGCATGCCGATGTCGATGAAGTCGCCGCGGCCGGTGACCTCGCGGTTGGCGAGCGCGGCCAGCACGGAAACCGCGCCGTACATGCCGGTCATCAGGTCGAGGATGGGAATGCCGACCTTCTGCGGGCCGCCGCCGGGCCGGCCGTCGGCCTCGCCGGTGATGCTCATGAGTCCGCCCATGGCCTGGATCAGGAAGTCGTAGGCCACGGTCGCGGCGCGCGGCCCGTCCTGGCCGAAGCCGGTGATCGAGCAGTAGATCAGCCGCGGGTTGACGGCCTTGAGATCGTCGTAGCCGAGCCCGTAGCGGGCGAGCGTGCCGACCTTGAAGTTCTCCAGGAGGATGTCCGCGCCGGCCGCGAGCTTTTTCACGATCGCCTGGCCCTCCGGCTTCTCGATGGAGAGCGTGATCGAGCGCTTGCCGCGGTTGACCGAGAGGTAATAGCCGGACTCGCGGGTCTCCGCGCCGTCCCTGCCCTTGAGGAACGGCGGGCCCCAGGCGCGGGTATCGTCGCCTATGCCCGGCCGCTCCACCTTGATGACGTCGGCGCCCAGGTCGGCGAGGAGCTGGCTCGCCCACGGCCCGGCCATGATGCGGCTGAGGTCGAGAACCTTGACGTGCGACAGCGGTCCGGGCAAGGGCGCCTCCTGATGCTCTGGTCTAGCTGGAGAATGGGCCGCGCGCGACCGGCAAGGCAAAGGCCCTTCCCGCCGGTGCGGAAAGGGCCTCGGGTCCGCCGCATCGCGTTCGGATGTCCGGGGTCAACCGCCCGCCGTCGCCGGCGTCATGGCATCCTCCCGGGACAACCGCGCTCCCGGGCGCGATTTTCGATCGTAGGCCGGCCGTGGACGGTCTGGCAATCAAGGCGAAAGTTCAATCCGCGACGCCGAGCGTGAAGCCGCCGTCGATGAGGATGTGCGCGCCGGTGACGTGGTCGGAGGCGCGGGAGGCGAGGTAGAGCGCGGCGCCTTGCATGTCCTCGGGCTTCGCCATGCGGCGGGAGGGATGAAGCCTGCCGAAGAACGCCTGCGCCGCCTGGTCCTGGAGCCGGCCGCCGCCGATGTTGGTGACGCAGGGGCCCGGCGCGATGGCGTTGACGCGGATGTTGTAGCGCGCGAGCTCGATCGCCGCCTGCCGCACGAGCTGGGCGACGCCGGCCTTCGAGGTGACGTAGACGGTGCCGACATATTGCTCGACCTTGGTGGCCGACACCGACGAGGTGACGACGATCCGCCCGCCGCCGGCGGTTTTGAGGTGGCGCGCCGCGATCTGGAGCGTGTGGAAGCAGGCGGTCAGGTTCACCGCCATCACCCGGTCCCACAGCTCGTCGGGCAGGGCTTCGAGGGCGCGGGCCGGATCGCGCTTGTTCTCGGTGTCGAGGAAGCCGGGGCCGCCGCTGATGCCGGCGTTGGCGAACACCACGTCGATGCGCCCGTGGCGCCGCGCCACCGCGTCGAAGGCCCGCTCCAGCGCCGCCTTGTCGGTGACGTCCGCGACCTCGCCGAACGCCTGGCCGCCGTTGGCCTTGAGGGCGGCGACGGCCTTGGCGATGCCATCGGCGTCGCGGTCGACGATGGTCACCACGGCTCCGTTGTCCGCCATGGCCTCGGCGCAGGCGTAGCCGATGCCGCTGGCGCCGCCGGTGATGACGGTCACCATGCTGTCTACGCTGAACAGGTCCTGGAGTTTCATGCTACGCCGCTGCCCTGGCCGCACCGGCGCGGCGGTCGGCTTTTATCATCTCCGCGCCCTTCTCGGCGATCATCATGGTCGGCGCGTTGGTGTTGCCGGAGATCACATTGGGCATGATCGAGGCGTCGATGACGCGCAAGGCCTCGAGCCCGCGCACCTTGAGCCGTTCGTCGACCACCGCGTTGCGGTCGCCGTCCGGCCCCATCTTGCAGGTGCCGGACTGGTGGAACACGGTGATCACCGTCTGCCGCGCGTAGGCGAGGATGTCCTCGTCCGACTGCACCTTGGCGCCGGGCACGATCTCCTCCGGCTCGAACCTCGCCAGCGCCTTGCCGGCGACGATCCTGCGGGTGAGGCGGATCGCGTCGACGGCCACGCGCTGCGCTTCCGGGGTCTCGAGGAAATTATGCAGGATCGCCGGCTGCGCGTAGGGGTCCGCGCTCTTGATGTGGCAGTAGCCGATGCTCTGCGGCCGCACCACGGCGATGCCGCAGGAGAAGCCGGGATGGCTGTGCAGCGGCCCGCCGAAGCGGTCCGAGGTCGCCGCCGAGACGTGGTACTGCAGGTTCGGCGTGTCCTGGGAGGGATCGCTGCGGGTGAAGGCGCAGAGCTGCGGCGGCTGCGTGCCCATGGGGCCGCGGCGCGTGAGCAGGTAGTAGGCGCCCATGGAATACCGCCGCAGCGGGTTCGACACCCACTGGTTCATGGTCATGGTGTTCCTGACCTTGTAGGTCTGGCGAAGCTGCCAGTGGTCCTGCATGTTCTCGCCGACGCCGGGCAGCTCGTGGCGCACGGCGATGCCGTGCTGCCGGAGCAGCTCCGGCCGGCCCACGCCCGAGAGCTCCAGGAGCTGCGGTGAGCCGATGGCGCCGGCGGCGAGGATCACCTCGCCGCGCGCCGCGGCGTAGGAGAGCGCATCGCCCTGCCGGAACTCCACGCCGACGGCGCGCTTGCCCTCGAAGCGGACCTGCCGGGCATGGGCCTGCGTGACCACGCGCAGGTTCTTGCGATCCATCACGGGATAGAGGAACGCGCGTGCCGCCGAGCAGCGGCGGCCGTTGCGGATCGTGCCCTGGAAATAGGCGACGCCCTCGTTGTCGCCGGCGTTGTGGTCGTCGGTCTCGGGAATGCCGAAGTCGATGGCCGCGCGCTTCCACGCCTCGACCACCTCCCAGCGCTGGCGGTTCTCCTGCACGCCGAGCTCGCCGCCGACGCCATGCGCGGCGTTCTCGCCGCGCGGGTAGTTCTCGATGCGCTTGAAGTAGGGCAGCACGTCGTCCCACGACCAGCCGACGTTGCCGAGCTGGCGCCAGATGTCGTAGTCGCGGGCGTGGCCGCGGATGTAGCACATGGCGTTGATCGCGGACGAGCCGCCGAGCGTCTTGCCGCGCGGCACCGGCGTGACCCGGTTGTCGCAGTAGGGCTCGGGCTCGCTGGTGAAGCACCAGTCCACCTCCTTGTTGCCGAGCAGGTAGGGCATGCCGACCGGCACGTGAATCCACCAGTAGTCGTCCTTCTTGCCGGCCTCCAGCAGCAGAACGCTTACCGACGGATCCTGCGACAGCCGGTTGGCCAGCACGCAGCCGGCCGAGCCGGCGCCGACGATCACGTAGTCGTAAGTCCCGATGGACTGGGCCTCGCTCATGGGTGAATCCTCGACCATGTCCTGAGTTTTATGGTTCGCGGCGCCGCAGGCTACGCCGCGGCGCGCACGCTCGCGTTGCGGTCGGCCTTCATCATGTCCGCCGCCTTCTCGGCGATCATGATGGTCGGCGCGTTGGTGTTGCCGGAGACGAGGTTCGGCATGATCGAGGCGTCGACCACGCGCAGCCCCGCGACGCCGCGCACCCGCAGCCGCTCGTCCACCACCGCCATGGAGTCCGGCCCCATCTTGCAGGTGCCGACCGGATGATAGACCGTGCCGGCGCTGTTGCGCGCGGCCTCCAGCAATTCGTCGTCCGTCCTCGCGCCGGCGCAGACCGAGAACTCCTCGGGCTCGTATTTCGCCATGGCCGGCGCCGCCATGATGCGCCGGGTCAGCTTGATGGCGTCGACCGCGACGCGCTGGTCCTCGGGCGTGGCGAGATAGTTGTAGCGGATCGCCGGGTTGGCGTGCGCGTCCGCGCTCCTGATCCGCACGTAGCCGCGGCTCGTCGGCCGCAGCAGGCAGGCCGAGGCGGTGATGCCGGGAAACCGCGGCGGCGGCTCGTCGAGCTTCGGATAGGTGGCGGGGATGACGTGGTACTGCAGGTTCGGCGTCTCCTGCGACGGGTCGCTGCGGGTGAAGGCCGTCAGCGTCGCCGGACCGAGGGCCAGCGGGCCGGTGCGGAACAGGACGTATTCGAGGCCCATCATGGCCCGCGCGACCAGGCTGTGCGCGGTCTCGTTGAGCGTCGTCGCGTTCTTCACCCTGAACATCTGGCGCGGCTGGATGTGGTCCTGGAGGTTCTCGCCGACGCCCGGGATGTCGCGCACCACGGCGATGCCGTGCGCGCGCAGCAGCGCCGCCGGGCCGAGGCCGGAGAGCTGCATGATCTGCGGCGAGCCGATGGCGCCGGCGGAGAGGATCACCTCGGCCCGCGCCTGGGCGTAGCACAGGGTGTCGCCCTGCCAGTATTCGACGCCGGTCGCGCGGCCGCCCTCGATGCGCACGCGCTTCGTATGCGCATGGGTGACGACCGTGAGATTCGGCCGGCTCCGGACCGGCTTGAGGAACGCGGTGGCCGTGGACCAGCGCACGCCGCGGCGCTGCGTCACGTCGAAATAGGCCGAGCCCTCGTAGTCGCCGGCGTTGTAATCGTCGGTCTTGGGGATGCCGGCCTGCGCCGCGGCCTCGCGCCAGGCGTCGAGGATCTCCCATTTGACGCGCGCCGTCTCCACGCGCAATTCGCCGCCCGCGCCGTGCAGATCGTCGGCGCCGCGGATATTGTCCTCGGATTTCTTGAAATAGGGCAGCACGTCGTCCCACGACCAGCCGACGTTGCCGAGCTGCCGCCATACGTCGTAGTCGCGCGGCTGGCCGCGCACGTAGACCATGCCGTTGATCGACGACGAGCCGCCGAGCGTCTTGCCGCGCGGCACGGGAATCCGGCGGCCGTTGCAGAACGGCTCCGGCTCGGTCTCGTAGCACCAGTCGGTCTTCGGCTTGCCGATCAGGTACATCAGGCCGAGCGGCACGTGGATCCAGATGTTGCTGTCCTTGCCGCCGGCTTCCAGCAGCAGCACGCTCACCGACGGGTCCTGGGTCAGCCGGTTGGCCAGCACGCAGCCGGCCGAGCCGGCGCCGACGATGACGTAGTCGAACGTGCCTGTGCTGCGGAGTTCGGATTCGCTCACCCTGCGCCCTCCCTGTGGGTCTTGGTTGCGGCTAGGTTAGCAGCAAGCCGCGGCCTTCGCAGCACCTTCCCGACGTCCGCGGCCGGCGCATGCGGCGCATGCGGCCGCGGCCGGGCGGGCGGGGCCACGGCCCGCCGCCTGTGCTATAACCGTGCGCAAGGCCGACCGCGATCCAAGGCACGAAGCGAGGGAAACGCATGAAGATTTTCAACTTCCACCTGATGCCTTATCGCCATGTCGATCTCGACGCGATCAAGGACCATGGCTCGGCCTGGGTGACGTTCCCCAACAGCCATTATGACCCCGAGCGCGGCGCCGATTGCTACCACGACTACCTCGACCAGATGGAGCTGGCCGACCGGCTCGGCTTCGACGGCGTCTGCCTCAACGAGCACCACCAGACGCCCTACGGCCTGATGCCGACGCCGGGCGTGATCGCCGGCGCGCTGTCCCGCGCGGTGAAGAAGGCCAAGCTCGCCGTGCTCGGCCGCGCGCTGCCGCTGCTCAACAACCCGCTCACCGTGGCCGAGGAATACGCCATCCTCGACAACATCACCCGGGGCCGCTTCATCGCCGGCTTCGTGCGCGGCATCGGCGCCGAATACCACGCCATGGGCATCAACCCCACGGAGTCCCAGGAGCGGTTTCTGGAGGCGCACGACCTCATCGTGCGCGCCTGGAGCGAGCCGGGGCCGTTCGCCTATTCCGGCAAGTATTACACCTTCAATTACGTCAATCCGTGGCCGCGGCCGTACCAGAAGCCGCACATGCCGATCTGGGTGCCGTCGCAGGGCTCCGCCTCAACCATCCGCTGGGCGGCGCAGAAGCGCTACACCTACGCGCAGACGCTGACGCCCATCGCCCAGGTGGCGAAGTTCTTTCAGATGTACCGCGACGAGGCGGAGAAGGCGGGCTACGAGGCCTCGCCGGACCAGCTCGCATGGTCGAACACGATCTACGTGGCGGAGACCGACGCCAAGGCGCTGCGCGAGGCGAAGCCGCACCTGGAGGCGCTGGTGAACCGGCTGCTCACCATGCCGATCGAGATGCTGATGCCGCCGGGCTACACGAACTTCGAGTCCATGGAGCGCATCCGCAAGGTCAAGATCACCGGCCAGCCGCAGAATTTCGAGGACCTGGTGAAGGCTGGCGTCGTCATCATCGGCAGCCCCAACACCGTGCGCGAGAAGCTCGCCGAGTACCAGGACCTCGCCGGCTTCAACACCTCGCTGACCAAGACCCAGTTCGGCACGCTGCCGCACGAGATGGCGATGGCCAACATCGAGGCCATCGCCCAGGAAGTGCTGCCCGTGTTCCGCAATCGGCTGCCGCAGGGCAAGCAGGCGGTCGCGGCGGAGTAGGGGCCGCCGCGAGGCCGCGTCGCGTTGGGCTGGCCGCGGCCGGCCGTCAGATCGTCTTCGACTTGGTCTCCTGCGCGAACAGCACCGCGATCAGGGAGACCGCCGAGATCGCCGCGTAGTACCACAGCGGCCCGGCGATATTCCCGCCGTTCGCCGCCAGCAGCGAGGCGGCGATCACCGGCAGCGTGCCGCCACCGATGGCGTTGCCGAGCTGGCGTCCCAGCGCCGCGCCGGAGAAGCGCAGCCGGGTCTCGTCGAACAACTCGCCGTAGAAGCTGCCCTCGACGGCGAAGATCGACGGCTGGAGGATCGCCGCGGGGATCGCCATGGCGATGACGACCCATAGCGTCTCCTTGGCCGCCAGCCACGGAATGAACAGGAAGGCGGCGAACAGCGGCGCGATGAAGAATCCAGCCACCAGGATGGTGCGGCGCCCGGTCAGGTCCGACAGCCGGCCCAGCAGCGGGTTGCTGAACAGGCCGATGGTGTTGCCGATCAGCACGCCGGTGAGCAGCGTGGCGCGCGACAGCCCGAAGGCCTGCAGCGCATAGAACAGGCCGAACACCGAGAAGAAGTTCACCATGGCGGACTCGCCGAGGCCGCACAGGAACACGATGGCGAGCGGCTTCTTGGCGCGCTTGAACAGGCCGACCAGCGGCACGCGCTCCGGCGGCTGCTGGGTGAGCGCGCGGGTGAAGGCCGGCGACTCCATCACCTTGGCGCGCACGTAGATGCCGAGCGCGACCAGCACGATGCTGATGAGGAACGGGACGCGCCAGCCCCAGGCCTCCAGGTCCGCCTGCGACAGCAGGCCGACGAGCGCGCCGGCGCCCGCGGCCATCAGGCTGCCGACCGCGCCGCCCACCTGCACCAGGCCGGCGAACAGGCCGCGGCGCTGGCCGGGCGCGCTTTCGATGGCGAAGATCGGCCCGCCGGTGGACTCGCCGCCTAGGGCGAGGCCCTGGAAGCAGCGCAGCACGATCAGCAGGACCGGCGCCCAGATGCCGATGGTGGCGTAGGTCGGCAGGCAGCCGATCAGGGTCGAGGAGACGCCCATCAGCGTCAGCGTCGCGAACATCACCGGCTTGCGGCCGTAACGGTCCGCCCAGTGTCCGAACAGGACGCCGCCGATCGGCCGCGCCCCGTAGCCCAGCGCATAGGTGGCGAGGATGATGATGGTGCCGACGACGGGGTCGAACTTGGGAAAGAACAGCCGGTCCAGCGCCTGGGGCGCCAGGAAGCCGTAGACGAAGAAGTCGTAGAACTCGACCGCGGTGCCGATCGCGCCGGACATGATGATGCGGCGGCGCTGCACCGCCAGTTCGTCGGCGCCGATGTCTGTCACGCCCCCGGCAGCATCCGTGATAACGGCCATGGCGGCCCTCCGTTGGATTGTTGCGTTTCGCCCCGATCGTCGTTGCGCGGCCCGGCAGGGCCGCCGCGTTATTCGGCCGCATGGTCAGGAAAATCGCCGGGGTCGTCAACGGGGGAAGACGCAGGCCTGCAAAACAAATGTCCCGCGCCGGGGCGCGGGACACGAGGTGCGGTGCGTGCCGCTCTGGCGGCGGCTGCCGGTCCCGCCCCTGGGGGTAGGCGGGACCGCGCGCGGAGCCATCACTGGGTGATGTCCACGTCCTTGGTTTCGGGCAGGAAGATCAGCGCGACGACGAAGCTCATGGCCGCCACCACGATGGGATACCACAGGCCCGAATAGATGTTGCCGGTGGCCGCGACGATGGCGAACACCGTGGCCGGCAGGAAGCCGCCGAACCAGCCGTTGCCGATGTGGTAGGGCAGCGACAGGCCCGAGTAGCGGATGCGCGTCGGGAACAGCTCGACGAGCCATGCCGCGATCGGCCCGTAGACCATCGTCACGTAGAGGACGAGGATCGCGAGCAGGATCACCGTCATCACGTAGTTGATGTCGTTGGGGTCGGCGCCGGCCGGGTAGCCGTGGGCCTTCACCGCCGCGGCGATGGCGGCGGCGAGGTTCGGCGAGTCGGAGGCGATGGTCTGCTCGCCGACCGTCACGCTGGCCTTGGTGCCCGGCGCCGCCGCGACGTTGTCGTAGTTCACCGACAGGTTGACGAGCGCGGATTTGATGTTGTCGCAACCCGTGGTGTATTTCTCCGTGCCCGTCGCCTTGAACTGGAACGAGCACTCCGACGGGTCGGCGGTAACCACCACCGGGGCGGCGGCGAGCGCGGCCTCCAGTTTCGGGTTGGCGAAATGGGTCAACCCCTGGAAGATCGGGAAGTAGGTGATCGCCGCCAGCGCGAAGCCCGCGAGCATGATCGGCTTGCGGCCGATGCGGTCCGACAGCGCGCCGAACAGGATGAAGCCCGGCGTGGCGATGAGCAGCGCGATCGCGATCATGATCTGCGCCGGCACCGCCGGCACCTTGATCGTCTGGGTGAGGAAGAACAGCGCGTAGAACTGGCCGCCGTACCACACCACGGCCTCGCCGGCGGTGGCGCCGAGCAGGGCGAGGAGCGCGATCTTGGCGTTCGACCACTGGCCGAATGCCTCGGTGAGCGGCCGCTTGGAGGCGCGGCCCTCTTCCTTCATGCGCTGGAA
>Ga0182749_1001848_pt1 | contig 16068 bp, 17 predicted proteins | sample eDN3rd37CKraftMG_FD_128875 | JGI IMG/M metagenome (GOLD analysis project Ga0182749, IMG submission 128875) | Enriched Miracle-Growth compost microbial communities from Emeryville, California, USA - eDNA 3rd pass 37_C Kraft MG (version 2) (version 2) ...
AGCTTGCGGTTCTGCGCGCCGGTGGCCAGCACGAGGTGGTCGTAGGCGAGCGTGCGGCCGGAGGCGAGCGTGACGCGCCGCGCCGCCCGGTCGATGGCGACGGCCTTGTCGCCGGTCAGCACCGCGATCGCGTGCTTCTCATAGTAGCTCTGCGGCCGCAGCATGAGCCGTTCGGCCGTGGTTTCGCCGAGCAGATAGGCCTTGGAGAGAGGGGGCCGCTGGTAGGGAAGCGCCGGCTCGTCGCCGACAATGGTGACCGGCTCGGCGTAGCCGGCTTCGCGCAAGGAGGCCGCGACCTGATATCCGCCTTGCCCCGCGCCGATGATGAGCGTTCCGGCCGCCATCCGCCCCGTCTCGTGAAAACCCCAAGAACGGCAGCGGTCTTATGCGCTTCGGCGGACCTTGTCACGCCCGCGGGCGGACCGGCCTCAGGCGTGCGCCAGGCTGCGCGCGGCACGGCGCGCGGTCGCGCGCTTGCGGGCCGGCGCCGGCTCCACCACCTGCGGGACGATGCTCACTGCGTCGAGATCGGCGCAGAAGCAGGTCACTGCCTTGCGGCTGGCGAGCACGATGCGGCGGCCGTCCGGCAATTCCACATAGCGGCGGACCATGCCGCCGTCGCTCTCCAGGACGTATTTCGCGCCGATCGGAAACTTGGTCGGCAGCCGACGTGTCGAACGCATCAGAAAACCCTCCGCTCGCCTCGCACCCGCATCTTCAAAACACCCACCTCGTTACCAAGTTCTGACGGCGCCGGAGTTGTGCCCGTTATCCACCGGTTCGGGGGTCGAGGTACGCCCTGACCGCCCAAGGATGCGGCAGCCGGGGCCGCTGCCTCCTTGATGGGCATCGATCATTGAATTCCGCCCGGTCGCTATCAAATGAAGGCGGAAAGGTGATCCATGACGGACTTTCGCAACGACTGGATGTGGTCGGAGGCCTGCGAAATGCTGGCCCGGGCCGAGCGCATGCATCACGCGTTCTTCCGCCCGATCCGGACCGCCACGCGGGTCCCGAGCTGGGAGCCGCCGGTCGACGTGCTCGAGACGGAGCGGGCGGTGCTCGTGTTCATCGCTTTGCCCGGCGTCGATCCGGAGCGGGTGGAAGCGGCGATCGAGGACGACTGCCTCATGGTGGCCGGCCTGCGCGTGCTCCCTCCCGAACTGCAAACCGCGACCATCCATCGGCTGGAATTGCCGCAAGGCCGCTTCGAAAGGCGGGTGCGGCTGCCGGCGGGACGCTACGTCAATGTCCGCCGGGCGATGGCGAATGGATGTCTGCTGATCACCCTCGACAAGGGGACTTTCCGTGGTTGAGATTGAAAATCTGCGCTCGATGAGCGAGGGCTCCGGCCCGTCCGGCGATGCCAACAAGGGTCGCCAGGAGAACCATTTCCCGCCGCTGCCGGCCGACGCGATGATCATCGTGCCGGTGCGCAACTTCGTGCTGTTCCCCGGCATGGTCATGCCGGTCTCGGTCGGCCGCGCGAAGTCGATCGCCGCGGCACAGCAGGCCGTGCGCGAGCAGCGCCCGGTCGGCATCCTCAAGCAGCGCGACCCCGACGTCGCCGATCCGACGGCGATCGACATGCACCGCATGGGCACGGTCGCCAATGTCGTGCGCTACGTCACCGGCGCCGACGGCACCAACCACCTCATCTGCCAGGGCGAGCAGCGCTTCCAGGTGCTCGAATTCCTGAGCGGCTGGCCGTTCATGGTGGCGCGCGTGCTGCGCATCCCCGAATCCACCACCCGCACGCCCGAAATCGAGGCGCGCTTCCTGCACCTGCGCGGCCAGGCGCTCGAGTCGATCGAGCTCCTGCCGCAGGCGCCGGCGGAGCTCGCCGCCGCGATCCAGGGTCTCGACAATCCCGGCGCGCTCGCCGATCTCGCCGTCTCCTACATGGACGTCAAGCCGGAGGAGAAGCAGGAGATCCTCGAGACCGTCGATGTCGCTGCGCGCATGGAGAAGGTCTCCCGGCTCCTGGCGCAGCGCATCGAGGTGCTCAGGCTGTCGGCCGAGATCGGCAAGCAGACCAAGGCGGCGCTCGACGAGCGCCAGCGTGAGGTGCTGCTGCGCGAGCAGATGGCCGCGATCCAGAAGCAGCTCGGCGAAGGCGAGGAAGGCAAGGCCGAGGAACTGGCCGAGCTGGAGAAGAAGATCGCCGAGGCCGGCATGCCGAAGGAGGTCGAGGACCAGGCGAAGAAGGAACTGCGCCGGCTCCAGCGCATGCCGGAGGCGCAGGCCGAATACGGCATGGTCCGCACCTATCTCGACTGGCTGATCGAACTGCCCTGGAAGCTGCCGGAGGAACAGCCGATCGACATCGTCGAGGCGCGGCGTATCCTCGATGCCGACCATTACGGGCTCGACAAGATCAAGCGGCGGATCGTCGAATTTCTCGCCGTGCGCAAGCTCGCGCCCGCCGGCAAGGCGCCGATCCTGTGCTTCGTCGGCCCTCCGGGCGTCGGCAAGACCTCGCTCGGCCAGTCGATCGCGCGCGCCATGAACCGCAAGTTCGTGCGCGTCTCGCTCGGCGGCGTGCACGACGAGGCGGAGATCCGCGGCCACCGGCGCACCTATATCGGCGCGCTGCCGGGCAACATCATCCAGGGCATCAAGAAGGCCGGCTCGCGCAACTGCGTGATGATGCTGGACGAGATCGACAAGCTCGGCGCCGGCATCCACGGCGATCCGTCGGCGGCGATGCTCGAGGTGCTCGATCCCGAGCAGAACAACACGTTCCGCGACAACTATCTCGGCGTGCCGTTCGACCTGTCGCGCGTGGTGTTCATCGCCACGGCGAACATGCTCGACACGATCCCGGGGCCGTTGCGCGACCGCATGGAGATCATCAGCCTCGCCGGCTACACCGAGCAGGAGAAGCTGCAGATCGCAACGCGCTATCTGGTCAAGCGCCAGATGGACGCGAACGGCGTGAAGGACGGCCAGGTCGAGATCACCGAAGCGGCCCTGCGCGAGATCATCCACGCCTATACCCGCGAAGCTGGCGTGCGCAATCTCGAGCGCGAGATCGGGAAGGTCCTGCGCAACGCGGCCGTGCGGCTCGCCGAAGGCGAGAGCGGCACGATCCGCGTCGACGTCGGCGATCTCGTGCCGATCCTCGGCCAGCGCAAGTTCGAGAGCGAGGTCGCCATGCGCACGAGCGTGCCGGGCGTCGCGACCGGACTGGCCTGGACGCCGGTCGGCGGCGACATCCTGTTCATCGAGGCGACGCGCGTGCACGGTTCGGGCCGGCTGATCCTGACCGGCCAGCTCGGCGACGTGATGAAGGAGAGCGCGCAGGCGGCGCTGTCGATCGTGAAGAACCGCGCCGTGCTGCTCGGCATCGATCCGGACCGGTTCGAGAAGTCGGACATCCACGTGCACGTGCCGGCGGGCGCGATCCCGAAGGACGGGCCGAGCGCGGGCGTCGCCATGTTCATGGCGCTGACCTCGCTGCTGACCGATCGCACCATCCGCAGCGACACCGCCATGACCGGCGAGATCTCGCTGCGCGGCCTGGTGCTGCCGGTCGGCGGCATCAAGGAGAAGGTCATCGCCGCGCATGCGGCCGGCCTCAAGCGGGTGATGCTGCCGGCGCGCAACAGGCGCGACTTCGACGACATCCCGGAAGAGGTGCGGCGCGATCTCGAGTTCATCTGGCTCGAGCGGGTGGAGGAAGCCGTCGCCGCGGCGCTGGAGAGCAAGGTTGCCTCTCCGGCCTCGGCGCCGGGCGACACCCCGGCCGAGGCGCTGGCGTAAACACGACCGATCGCACGACGATCGCAGGAATGGCGAAGGCCGCGCCCGCAAGGCGCGGCCTTTTTGCGTCTGCCGCAGCCGCCGATCGCCCGGAACATGCGTGCCCGGTGAGCGTTGGCCTCGAGATCACGAAGGAGGAGCTGATGACTTCGAAACTCACACTCGCAGCCGCTGCGCTCGCGATCGCGGTTGTCGCGGCTCCTGCAGCGCAGGCGCAGCGTCACGGCGGCGGTTGGCACCATGGCGGCCACGGCGGCGGCTGGGGCGGCGCGGCGGCCGGATTTGCGGCCGGCGCCATCATCGGCGGCGCGCTGGGCGCGGCGTCGGGCCCCTATTACGGCTACGACTATGGCCCCGATTATTACGGCTACGGCTATGACTACGCGCCGGGGCCGGTCGTGATCGAGCGTTCGGGCGGAGGCGCCATCGCCTACTGCTCGCAGCGTTTCCGGTCCTACGATCCGGCGAGCGGCACCTATCTCGGCTACGACGGCCGGCGTCACCCCTGCCCGTAGCCAGGGCCGCTTCGACATCGGGCACGCGCCGGTCTCGCGCCGGCGCGTTGGCCTGCGCGTCTAGTCGACGAACCGGCCCGCGCGACGCTCGCCGGAATATTTGACCAGCGCCAGGAAGCGATAGAGGCCGTGCACGAACTTGCCGTAAGGCATGCTCAGGAACAGGCCGAGCACGACGCCGAGATGCACGGCGAGCAGGATGCCCATCGCCGGGGTGTCGCGCAGCACCATCAACAGCAGTCCGGTGACGCTGGTCAGCAGCAGCATTAGGATGAAGGCGGTGTTCATGCCGCGGTGCGCGACGTCGGTCAGGGTCGGGTCGCGTTTTGCCTGCAGCCACAACAGACCGAGCGGGCCGACGATGAGGCCGATGCCGCCGATGGTGCCGAGCACCGGCGGCAAGCTCGTCAGCGCGTAAGGCGCCTTCCAGCCGAAGACATAATGATAGATCGTCCCGACCGAGGTGGCGGCGAAGCAGAACAGAAACCCGTAGAAGGTGAAATGGTGGAAGATGCGCCGCGCCGGCGACGGCGCCTCGTTCTCGCTGGTGCAGCCGCCACCGCCGCCGTGCAGGTAGGTCAGATGCAGCGTGTCGCCGACCGCCTGGACGAAGCCGCGCACGCCGGCGGCCGCCTGCGGCCCGCCGATGTCGCGCCAGAACGCCGTCAGGCTCATGACGAAAGCGAGAATGCAATAGAGGGCGACGAGGCCGAATAGTCCGGCCATCGCGTTGTGCGGCATCACCTTGTAGAAGTCGCCGGCGTTGCGCGCGAACAGGGCCGCCGGATCGCTCCATGCGACGAAGCCGACGATGAAGCCGGCGACGCCGATCGCGGTGGCCAGCGTGACGACAAGGCCGTTGCGCGCGAACACGCCGGCGAGCGCCTTCGGCCAGACATAGGTCGCGTAGCTCTCGTTGCGGAGCCTGGCCATCGCGCCCGGGATGTTCACCTCGAACTCGTGCGGCGGCGAATACTGGCAGTCGGTGTAGCAGGCGCCGCACTGGTGACAGAGATTGGCGAGATAATTGAGGTCGCCGCCCGTGAAGTTGCGCCGCATCTCCATCGCCGGGAAGACCGCGCACAGCCCCTCGCAATAGCGGCAGGCATTGCAGATCGTCATCAGCCGATCGGCTTCGGCGAGCGCTTCGGAACGAACCTCGTTCATCGCGATACCTGATCGATGCGTCGCGCCGCTTGTCGCGGCCTCTCCGCCGTCATGCCCGGCCTTGTGCCGGGCATCCACGTCTTCGGTGCGTTCGGACAAGCAAGACGTGGATGGCCGGGACAAGCCCGGCCATGACGCCGCCAGGTCTGCGGATTCTGGATGACGTCAGTTCCGAGCATGTCTGGCCGCTCCCTCCCCCGCGAGGCGGCCGAACACGGCGCCGATGGTCATGCCGATGCCGGCGAGATAGCCCTTGCCGAGGACGTTGCCGGCCATGATCTCGCCGGCCGCGAACATGTTGCCCGACGGCCTGCCGCCGTCGAGCATCATGCGCGACTCCTCGTTCACGCGCACGCCGAGATACGTGAAGGTGATGCCCGGCCGCAGCGGATAGGCGTAGTAAGGCGGCTTGTCGATGCGCCGCGCCCAGTGCGACTTCGGAATGGCCAGGCCTTCCGTCGCGCAGTCGTCGAGGCCGGTGTGGTCGAAGGTGCCGGGTCGCACCGCGGCATTGAAGTCGTCGATCGTCCGTGTCAGCGCGGCCGCGTCGAGCTCGAGTTTACCGGCGAGCTCGGGGATCGACTGCGCCTCGATCGCCGGGAAGATCGACGGCATGAACAGGCGGATCGACTGGCTGTCGACGATCGAATAGGCGATCTGCCCGGGCTGCTGCGCGATCAGCCGGCCCCAGATGGCGTAGCGCTTCGGCCAGGTGTCCTCGCCCTCGTCATAGAAGCGCTGCGCGTCGCGGTTGACCACGACGCCGAAGATGACGCTGTCGAGACGCGTGGCGATGCCGCCGTCGAAGCGCGGCGCGCGCGCGTCGATCGCCACCGCGTGGCACTGCGTCGGGTCGCCGACCGCCGCCACGCCGTTGTCGAGCAGCATGCGCAGCACGTCGCCGCGATTGAACGGCGTGCCGCGGATGAGGAAATTGTCGGCCGCCTCACCCCAGTACTGCTTGAGCCATTCGATATTGGCCTCGAAGCCGCCGGCGGCGGCGACGAGCGCCTTGCCGTGCACTTCGTGCTCGCGGCCGCCATGCCTGACGGTCGCGGAGACGAAGAAGCCGTCCTCGATGCGCAGACCGACGACCGGTGCGTCGTAGAGGCAGGCGACGCCGAGCGCCTCGGCCCGATGATAGAGCGCGTTGAGCATGCCGCGGCCGCCGCCCAGGAAGAAGGCATTCGTCTTGCCGAGGCTCAAGGTGCCGCCGAGCGGCGGCTGGAAGCGCACCCCCTGCGCGTCCATGAACGGGAGTAGCTCGCGCGAGAGTGCGACGGTCATCTCGGCGAGCGCCGGGTCGGTCTGGCCGCCGGTCACGCGATAGAGGTCGTCGAGGAATTCCTGCTGCGCATAGGGCCCGGTCATGGTCGGCGCGGTGCCGTCATGCGAGCAGCGCAGGTTGCGGGTGTGGCGGCTGTTACCGCCGCGATAGAATTTCGGGGCGCCCTCGAGGACGACGACGCGGCGGCCGGCCTGGGCCGCGGTGAGGGCGGCGCAGAGGGCGGCATTGCCGCCGCCGAGCACCACAACGTCGAAGGGTTCGCCGGACAGCGCGGGAGGGAGGGTCATATCCCACCACTTAGCATGGCCTGCCACAATGGCAATTGCGTCGGTGCAGGAACACACCGGCCGATCCATGCGTTTGACTGATTGCAGACCTGCAGGAGGACCCGATGGCCCCGGCTCGCTCCGACTCCCGTCGCACCGCCGCCCCGACCCGGACGCGCGGCCCCTGCATCGACGGCTTCGGCACCTGCATCAGTGCGGTGGTGCTGGTGGCGGCGGTTCTTGCCGCCTTCGTGGTCCGGCAGAACCTCGACGATCATGGCCTGAGTGTCGCCGCCAATACGCCCCAGGTCGAGACCAGCGGCGCCGCCGCCTCCAGATAGTGTGATCCGTCGCACCGGCGAAGCCGAGGAACGGCCGCTTTCATTCGGGCGTTGGCCCATGAGAACACGGCCGCGCCCGGTCGCGGCAGCACAAGAGAATTTGGGATTTCCGATGCAGGACCGACCCCGCCCCTCGCTCGCGCTCAAGGCCGCCGAGTGGATCAGTACACCGTTTCTTTATCTCCTGATGCTCGGCATCGTCATTCGTGCCGCACGTCGGCCGCCCGGACACTGACCCGCACGGCGGCCCACTACCGTCTCCCTGAACGCCAAAGCCGCGCCCCGGGGGCGCGGCCCTAGTCATGGCGACGGTTGCGCGCGCTCAGGCGCGGCGGCGACGGTGACCCATCGAAAGGCCGAGCGAATAGGCCTTCATGCGGATCGTCGCCTCGGTGCGCTTCATCGCCCGCGCGACCTTGGCAACCGGAGTCTTGTCGCGGGAGTGTTTCTTGAGCGCCTTGAGATCGGCGTCGGTCCAGCGCTTATAGCCGCGCTTCTTTCGCTTCTTAGCCATTCGTAGATTCCAAAAACATGAGGTGAGGAGGCGCCATAGTGCACATCTCAAATCATAAGTCTACTGCATGGGGATGGTATAATAAGAAGTAATTAAATTGGAGGCGGATGTCGATCTGCAATTTGTAATTGTGCAAATTATATCGTGAACTTTACATTCGAAATTGCATATTTGCGGCACTTTCGCACCCCTTGGACAGTATGCCGCAGGACACTCGATCCTTCGATTGAGCGCGTTTCACCCGCAAACGTTGTAATTTATCCACCGCAACCGCGACATCCTGTCAGGATATTGCCCGCGACCGCTTCATAACGGGACGTCGCGACGCGATCGTCGGCGGGGCCGATTCGTTTTCGCCACGCGGCCAGGATACCGATCGGTCTCGCGCCACGACGGCGGCCGGGCCGCGGGCGGTGGCGTGGTCCCGTCCGCCATCGGCATCGGCGGGACCAAAGCGGTGCACATCCCGGAACGCGGGCAGCAGCCACGGTTTCAATATGCACAGGCTGCGGGTAAAAGGATGGCGCGGCCCGCCCCAAGTGCAGCGATCAACACATGGCTTCGAGTCACTCATTCGTCCTCGTCGTGGTCGGTCTGGCTTTCGAGGCGCGGATCGCCGGCGGGCGCCAGGGCGCCACGGTCTACTGTCATCGCGGCAACGACGCCGAAGCGGCCATGCGCAAGGCGCTCAACGATCCGCGCTGCCGCGGCGCGATCTCGTTCGGCATCGCCGGCGGTCTCGACCACAGCCTGCGCACCGGCACCCACCTCGTCGCCTCGGAGATCGTCACGCCGCAAGGCGCGGTAGCCACCGATGCCCGCTGGTCGCAGCGCCTGCTCCAGGCCTGCCGCCGCTCGCAGACCGCGCGGATCTTCGGCGCCGACCGCGTGATCGTCGACCCGCAGGAAAAGCGCGAACTGTTCGAGAGCACGGGCGCCGTCGCGGTCGACACGGAGTCCCACGTCACGGCGCTGATGGCGCGCGAGCGCGGCCTGCCCTTCGCCTGTCTGCGCATCGTCGCCGACCCGGCGCACCGGCGCGTGCCTCAATCGGCGCTGTCGGGCCTGCACCCGGACGGCCGCGCCAATCCCGCCGGCGTCGTGCGCGCGCTGATGCGGCGTCCGCACGAGATGCCGGCCCTCGTTTCCATCGCCCGCGACACCTGGCGGGCGCGCCGTAGCCTCGCCAGCGCACTGGCGCTGATCGGCGACGATTTCGGCCTGCCGCTGCACGAAACGGCGCCGGCGAAGCTGATCGAGATCGTCGGCGACGAATTGCTGGCCGGCGCGCCCTGACGATCGCAGCAGCCGGCGGCCCGCTCAGTAGAACGCCCGCACGCCGGCATAGACCGCGAGCGGCATGCCGGGCACGAAGGTGCGCGGATCGTTGAACGTCAACGCGGCGATCCCCTGCGTGTCGAAGAACGCGCCGGACACATAATAGTGCCGGTTGAACAGGTTCTGCACCAGGCCGAACACCTCGACGTTCTTTGTCACTTTATATGACGTGTGCAGGTTCACGACCCAATAGGCCGGCACCTGCGGATTCTGGTTGGACTGATCGCCGATCAGGTACTGGCTGCCGACAACGTTGAGATCGGCGCCGATCGTCCAGGGATCGGTGACCTTGTAGTCGAAGCCCGCCTTGAAGCGGTGCGCAGGTATGGCGGGGATGCGATCGCCGGGCGAAACGTAGATATTGCCGCCGGCGTCGGCCGCCGGATTGTCGGGCGACGACAGAACGAGCGGCGACTGGAACGTGGCGTCGACATAGGTGTAATTGGCATAGACGTTCCAGCGGTCGGCGTTGAGCTTCAGCCCCGCTTCGAGGCCCTGCCGCCGCGTCGTGCCGCCATTGACGAAGTAGCCGAAGCCGCTGATCTGGCTGGCGACATTGACGATGTCGTCACGATTGCTGCTGCGGAAGGCGCCGACATTCCACTCCCAGCGGCCGCCGAGGTCGAAGATGCCGCGCAGACCGGCCTCGTAGGTCGTCGATACGACCTGCTTGAGCGGCGGGTCCGAGACGAGGAAGTTGTCGATCAGGCAGGGCCGCGCCGGATCGGCGCAGCCGAGCTCGAGCGGCGTCGGCGCGCGGTTGGCCTGCGAGTAACCGGCATAGGCCGTGAGGTTCGGCGTCACCTTGTAGGTGAGGCCGACGACCGGATTGAGATGCGAAAAGCGGTTGTCGCTCGACAGCGAACCGCCGGCCTGGTCGTCGAGCTCGATGCGGGCGAAATTGAAGCGCCCGCCGGCGGTGAGCGACAGTCTGTCGGTGATGTCGAACGTGTCGGTGGCGTAGACGCCGAGATAGGTCGAGGTCGTGCGCAGATCGACCGGTGCAAGGTCGCCCGCCGGCGCCTGCACGAGGACGCCGGTACCGCTCACGAACAAATTGGAATCGATGGTGCCGAGCTCGCTGTTGCCCTGAAACTTGACGCGCCCGCGGTCGAGGCTCGCGCCGACGACAAAGTGATTGCCGTGCTCGGCGATTTTCGACGTCTCGGTCGCCTGCAGCGTGCCGCCGAAGCTGTTCGCCGTCGTCCAGGTGCGGTCGATCTGGCCAAGATTGCCGCCGTAGATGTCGGCGACCTGGGTGCCGGAGGAATCGAGCAGCGGCGTGGTGGCATCGCCGAAGCAGAGCAGGCCCGGCGCCGCGCAGGGCTGTGCATCCGTGGTGTTGCCGTCGACATGGCTCTGCCGGAAATTCCGCCAATAGGCGTTCGCCTGTACCGACAGCGTGTCGCTCGGTTTGGTATCGAGGTTCGCCTGCAGGAAGGCGAGCTGGTTATAGCTGCTCTGCGGCCAGGTGTAGACGCTCTTCCAATCCCGATTGAGCATCTCGACCGGCGTCGCCGCGACCGAACCGAGCCGGTTGCTCGCGCTCGTGAAGGAGAGATGAAACTCGGCCTTGTCGCCGCGCGCGCCGATATCGACATACATCCGGCGCAGGCGCGACGACGAGGAGAATGTCCGCCAGCCGTCGTCGTTGATTGCGTCGGCGGTGATATAGGCGGCGAGATTGTCCTTCTGCCCGCCGGCCTGGGCGGAGGCGCCGATGCGGCCGTAGGAGCCGCCGCTCACCTCGCCCTCGACGCCCCGGTAATTGAAGCCGTTCTTCATCTCGACGGCGAGCGCGCCGCCGAGCGCATTGAGGCCGTAGACCGGACTGCCCGGCGCCAGCGTCATGCGATTGATGGCGTTCTGCGGGATGAGGTCCCAGTTCACCGTGTCGCCGAACACCTCGTTGATGCGCGTGCCGTTCTGGTACACGGCGATGCCCTCGGGCGTGCCTGGCACCGGCGAGGCGGTGAAGCCGCGATAATCGATGTTCGGCTGGAACGGGTTGCCGGTCTGGTCGCCGCGCGACACGCCTGGCAAAGCGCGGATCATCGCGTCCGTCACGCTGGGTGCAACGGTGCTGCTGAAATCGGTTGCAGGAACCGACTGCACATTGGCTGGGATCTTGTCGCGATCGATCTCGGAGCCCGGCAGCGGCGTGTTGCCGACGACATCGATGGTCGGCAGCGTCAGGCTCTCCTGCGCCGATACAGGCGCCGCGGCTGCCGTCAAGGTGACCGCGACCAGGGATGCCGGTACGATCTTATACATTCGGCACCCCTGACGCGAACGCACACAAAATGCACATCGCTGCAAAGCGAAGCCGACAATTGCAATTTCAAGCTTATCAACGGACGGACCTATGACAAGCGCGAATTGGATATGCGCGCGCTGCAGGGTCGCGCATAGCCGTCCGCTATGTGCACGCATGGCGAGGCAGCGGACGGCCCAAGACCGACACAATGCGGTCACAGGGTACGGGCTGCATGGCGCCGGCCTCCCGGCGGCGCGACGCAGGCCGGGAATCGGTGGCGCCGAAGCCGCGTTCGGGTCAGAATGGGTCCGGCACCAGGGCGGTGGTGGAAAGGCGCGTTGAGGGAATGAGTTCGAGTCTATGCTCCAGGCGGTTGTCGGGGCCGGCATTCGCTTTGGCGCTCGTAGTGGCATTGATGGCGCCGGCCCGCGCCCAGGCTCCGGCTCAGCCTTCGGCCACGACGCCGCCGGCGCTCGAGCAGGCCGTTCCGGTGGCCCCTGCCCCGACCGCCGCGCCCGCTGACGCCGCGCCTGCGCCCGAGAACCCGGCGGCGGCATCTGTGGCCTCGGACATCCGCTTCAAGCTGCCGCACGACCTGTCGCCCTGGGGCATGTTCCTGTCCGCCGACATCGTCGTCAAAGCGGTGATGATCGGTCTTGCCCTCGCCTCGCTGCTAACCTGGACCATCTGGCTCGCCAAGTCGCTCGAGCTGATGCTGGCGCGGCGCGCGCTGCGACGCGCGATCGCCATTCTCGATCGTGCGCGTGGCTGGAGCGAGGTGAGCACGGCGCTCGCGGCCGACCGCGAGGCCGGCGCGCTCGTCCGCGCCGCCGATGCCGAAGTCCGCCTGTCGGCCGGCACGCTCAATGCCGAAGGGCTTAAGGAACGTGTCGCGTCGCGTCTCGAGCGCCTCGAAGCCGCCGCCGGCCGCCGCATGATCCGCGGCACCGGCGTCCTCGCCACGGTCGGCGCCACCGCACCGTTCGTCGGCCTGTTCGGCACGGTGTGGGGCATCATGAACAGCTTCATCGGCATCTCGAAACAGCACACCACCAATCTCGCGGTGGTGGCGCCGGGCATCGCCGAGGCGCTGCTGGCGACCGCGCTCGGCCTCGTCGCGGCCATTCCGGCGGTGGTGATGTACAACCTGTTCTCGCGCTGGAACGCAGGCTATCGCGCGCTGCAGGGCGACGCGGCGGCCGCCGTGCTGCGCCTGATCAGCCGCGACCTCGACCGCGGCACCCTCGCCGGCACCGCCGGCGAGCGGCGGCGTGTCGCCGCCGAATAGGACACGGCGATGAGCCTGCGTCTCGACCACGGCAGCGACGAGCTCGGCGAACTGCACGAGATCAACGTCACGCCCTTCATCGACGTGGTGCTGGTGCTGCTGATCATCTTCATGATCGCCGCGCCGCTCGCCACCGTCGACAGCGCCGTCGACCTGCCGGCCTCGAACGCGCAGGCGACCCCGCGGCCGGACAAGCCGCTGTTCGTGACGCTGCAGTCCGACCTGTCGCTGCGCGTCGACAATGACACCGTCGCCCGTGGCGCGCTCGCCACGACGCTCGACCGCGCGACCGGCGGCGACCGCAGCCAGCGCGTCTTCCTGCGCGCCGACAAGGCCGTCCCCTATGGCGAACTGATGGGCCTGATGAACGCCCTGCGCGATGCCGGCTATCTGCACGTGGCGCTGGTCGGGCTCGAAGCGGACAAGGTGGCGCCATGAGCGCATCCGGGCCTTCGCGGTCGCGGCGGCGCTGGCCGGGCGCGCTGCGCTGGGCGGCCTGCTTTCTCGTCGTGCTCGGCCTGCACGCGACCGCGGCGGCGACGCTGCTGCGCCACTGGCAGGAGACCGACGAGCCGGTCGCCGGCGGGCCGGCGATCCTCATCGACCTCGCGCCGATCGCCGCCGCGCCCGAGGCGCCCGAGAGCGAGGCCGCGCCCGGCCCGCAGCAGGTGCAGTCGCCACCGGCTGTGACCGAGCCGGCCGAGACGACCGAGCCCGAGCCGGAAAAGCCGCAGGTCGCGGCTATCGAGCCGCCGAAGGAAGAGCCGCCGGTCACGAAGGTGGAGCCGCCGGCGCCACCGGTCGAGACGCCGCCGCTGCCGGACACGCCGCCGATCGTCGCCGACGTCGTGCTGCCGCCGCCGCGGCCGCCGCAGCACACGATCGAGCCGCAGCGGCAGAAGCCGCACCACCGTCTTGCCGATCTCAACAGCGCGCCGCCGAAGCTCGAGCGCAGCGCGCCGCATGCGGTCGCGCCGGCACCGGGCGCGGCGACGCACGACGCCAACGCGGTGCCGCAGTGGAAGACCGAGCTCGTCGCCAGGCTGCAACGCTACAAGCGTTATCCGAGCGACGCGCAGGCGCGCGGCGAGGAAGGCGTGGCGCAGCTCGCCTTCTCCGTCGACCGCTCCGGCGGCGTGCACAATGCCCGCATCCTGCGCAGCTCGGGCTCGAGCGTGCTCGACCGCGCCACGCTCGATCTCATCGCCCGCGCCGCGCCGCTGCCGGCGCCGCCGCCGGAAATCCGCGGCGCGCAGATCGCGATCGTGGTGCCGATCAATTACAATTTGCGCCGCCCACGCTGAGCGGCGCGCCGCGCATGCCGGCCTCGCGCGCGTCGCCGAATGCGCGCTGGCCGGGGGGCCGAACTTGCGCTAGCCTTTCGTCGGGCGCCGCGCGACATCTCCAGATCGACATGAGCGGAACCTCATTGGACGGAACTTGTAACGACGCGGGCGGCGAGGCCCCGATCGCGCACGGTGCGCGAGCGGCATGCGCCGCCTGACCGCCATCGTCCTCGGCGCCGCCGCCGGCGGCGGCTATCCGCAATGGAATTGTCGCTGCCCGGTGTGCCGGCTCGCCTGGGACGGCGACAGCCGCGTCAAGCCGCGCACGCAGGCGAGTCTCGCCGTCTCTGCCGACAACGAACGCTGGGTGCTCGTCAACGCCGCGCCGGACCTGCGGGCGCAACTCGCCGCGACGCCGGCGCTGCGTCCGACGGGCGACGTGCGCGGCAGCCCGATCGCCGCGGTGGTGCTCACCGGCGCCGAGATCGACCAGATCGCCGGCCTTTTGCATCTGCGCGAGCGCACGCCTTTCTCGCTGCATGCGACACAGGAGACGCTCGCCCTCCTCGCCGCCAATCCGGTGTTCGACGCGCTCGGCGCCGACGTCGTCACGCGCCGCGCCGTCGCGCGCGACACGCCGTTCGCCGTCGCCGGTCTCGCCATCGAACTATTCGCCGCGCCGGGCAAAGTTCCGCTCTATCTCGAGCGCGGCGAGCCGCAGGGCGGCGAGGACAGCGTCAACACCGGCGCCGAGTTCGTCGCCGACGGCCGCCGCCTCCTCTTCGTGCCCGGCGCCGCGGCGCTGACGCCGGCATTGCAGGAGCGGCTCGCGCGCGCCGACGTCGTCATGTTCGACGGCACGCTGTTCACCGACGACGAGATGATCCGCGCCGGTGCGGGCGCGAAGACCGGCCGGCGCATGGGCCACATGCCGATCGACGGCGCCGGCGGCTCGCTCGAAGCGCTCGCCCGCCTCTCCGGCCGCCGTATCTATATCCACATCAACAACACCAATCCGATCCTGATCGCCGGCTCGCCGGAGCGCCGCCGCGTCGAGGCGGCCGGCATCGAGATCGCCGAAGACGGCATGGAGGTGACGCTGTGAGTGTGCTTTCTCCCGACGAACTCGAGGCCGCGCTGCGCGACATTGGCGCGCGGCGCTATCACCGCCTGCACCCGTTCCATCATCTGCTGCACGGTGGCAAATGCACGAAAGGCCAGGTGCAGGCCTGGGCGCTCAACCGCTATTACTATCAGGCCTCGATCCCGCTGAAGGATGCGAGCCTCATCGGCCGCTGCGACGACCGCGCCATCCGCCGCGAATGGCGCAGCCGCCTCGTCGATCACGACGGCGAGAGCGAGGACGGCGGCGGCATCGCCCGCTGGCTGCGCCTGACCGACGGGCTCGGTCTGCCGCGCGCCGACGTCGCCTCGACGCGGCTCATCCTGCCGGCGACGCGCTTTGCGGTCGACGCCTATGTGCGCTTCGTGCGCGAGAAGACGCTGCTCGAGGCCATCGCCTCCTCGCTCACCGAACTGTTCTCGCCGACCATCATCGGCGAGCGCGTCGCCGGCATGCTCGCCAATTATCCCTTCGTCACGCGCGAGACGCTCGCCTATTTCGACAAAAGGCCGCCGCAGGCGAACCGCGATTCCGCCTTCGCGCTCGCCTATGTGCGCGAGCACGCGACCACGGCGGAGACGCAGCGCGCCGTTCTCGACGCGCTGCTGTTCAAGTGCGACGTGTTGTGGGCGATGCTCGATGCGCTCTATCATGCCTATGTCGCACCCAGGCACGTGCCTCCCGGCGCCTTCGTTCCGGAGGATCACAAAGCATGAGCGCAACCCGCTCGCTGTCCGACGACATGACGCCGCGCCTGCCGCGCGGCGTGCGCCTCGTCGACAGTCCGGCGCAGGGCGGCACCGTGCTGCTCGCGCCCGAGCGCGTGTTCAAGCCGGACGCGATCGCCCTCGCGATCCTCGAGCGCTGCGACGGCGTCGCCACCATCGCCGCCATCGCCGACGACCTGGCGGCCGCTTATA
>Ga0182749_1001855_pt1 | contig 16058 bp, 16 predicted proteins | sample eDN3rd37CKraftMG_FD_128875 | JGI IMG/M metagenome (GOLD analysis project Ga0182749, IMG submission 128875) | Enriched Miracle-Growth compost microbial communities from Emeryville, California, USA - eDNA 3rd pass 37_C Kraft MG (version 2) (version 2) ...
CGGGAAAGTCCCCACGAAGCATCGTTGGGAACTCAGCGGACGCCGGGCTCCGCCGCAAATGCTACGCTAATCCCGCACTCAGCCGCCACTTTCCGCCGCTATTATGATTAGGAAAAATGGCGCACCCAAGATGATGAAGATGAGAACTGGCTGATCGTCGTGTGACTTTTGAAAATCATCGACAACGACAGATTTGCACCATCTTGGCCATGAGGGGCAGCCTCACGGCCCCTGAAACCGCTGCTCGCAAAGGTTTCCTTCCTACTCAGTTACGACGTAGACTAAACAAGTTGCACTAGCGGAATGCACTTCTCCCTCGCTACAAACTTGGTGTGACGCTCTTCTGATGGCTGCATGTAGAGGATGTGAAGCGGCAAGCTTTCCCCCGCACAATCGATTTCCTTCTTAAGCTGCGCCAGCAGATCGCCGCCCGGACCGACAATGAGGATATCAATGTCTTGCCCAACACCGTGCAGGGTCGATCCGAACATGTATGCGTCGAAATGCTCCAGCAAGGCGCACTTGCCCAAGAGGTAAGCCGCGATTTCGCTGGCCGTCATCAGGCCTTGCTCAGGCGATCCTTCAACTCGTCCCATTTCATCACCTCGCATCCTAACTCACGCCCAGCTGCGGCGGCTGCGGGCTGCGGCGTGCCGTTAGGATTGATGTTCCACACAATGTCGACAGGGCCAAACCGCGCCCAGAGACTGCGGACCTCGTCGGCCGTCGGCTCATACTCTGCAATCATGCCGATCCGAAAGGTTGCCCCGCTGTGAAGTGTGACGCGGTGGATGCGATCGAACTCGCGATCGATTTTCGCGGTTCGACCATACTGTCGCAAAAGCCTGTCCGAGAATTTATAGACCTTGTGCGGTGCTGAGTTAGCATCGCCCTTTAGCGTGGCTGAGGCTAGCGTGCCGAAGTTCCCCCAGCCCACGTCGTTCTCTTCGAGATACTGGATGGCTCCTCCCTCCCAGACACATTGAGCACGATAGCCGCATAGAAAATCGAGCCCCGCGACGTGCTCCCGGTAGTGAGCCGCCGTCGCCTGATCAATCGTCTCGGCGGTTGTTATCGCGGCCAGCACTTCGGGCCGATCCGGGGTCATAATCTTGATAACGTCCCCGCCGACGTGCTCGGCGGTCGAGCGCCCCTCCCTTGCGAAAGAGGCAAGCGCATATCTGATCTGCCAGTTCACGCGAAAAGGCCTTCCATCGCTTCCGGGAACCGAATGGCGCGGCCGGAAACGCCGCAAACGTGGCGCTCCGACAAGCCCCGCACATGCTCCTGATATTCGGCGAAGGTGCGCCGCTCGTTTTCGGTGGCGAGCCGTAGATTGGCCTCGATGATTGCCAGAGCGCGGTAGTGATTGGGCAGGATCACGCTTCTCATCCGCTGATCCCAGGCTGCTGCGATGCCGGACTCGGGATCATATTCGAAGTCAGACCCATGCCCCGGCGCAAATCTCTCCCAAATGGCCCGGTTTTCAGCCAAAATGCCAGCGACTGCCGCTCGTGCCTGATCCCGATCGTCATAGGCCTTGATGCCTTGTTTGAGCGCCAGATTCGCAAAATGACGTTCCTTCCAATCGAGCAAAAGATGGCGTGGATAGGCTTCAGGGTTCTTGTCGATCTTCGTGTGGCAGGTTGGGCACAGTAAGATTAGATTCTCGAACGCATCGGCATCGAAGGCATCGGCGGGTCGGTCCTCATGTCGTGGCCCGGTATCACCATGCGGAATGACATGCGCCATTTCGGCGATGTGCTTGTCGCCACCCATTTCCGTCGGAAACAGGACGTCGAGACAATCCGGCTTCTGACAGTGTCCCGATGCGTCGGCGAAGAGGCGCAGTCGTGTTGCAGTTGGTATAGCTTTGCGATCTGCCATTCGATCCCCGCTCTTTACTGCCGAAGCCATAGGGCAATGTCTATCGCTCCCAACGTGTCTCGGTAGCAAGATACTCCCATATAACGGTTTTCACCGTTACGGCTTCAGACCAGTCTATAGAATAGCGGTAGCGACCGGGTTCAACTGTAATCCAGCCGCCGACCATGGCTTCCCGGTCGAGCAGTTGGACGGTCATGCGACTGCCGACTTCTGGCCAAACAGCAAATTCTGCGGCGGTACCAACAGTCTCGAATGCGTCGCGCTGTCCGGCACTCAGTTGCGCCAGCGGCACGAATGCGACGTGATCAGGTGCTTCCAGCAGCGGCTCGCCGATCTCGTGATAGGCGTGGCCCCGAGCGTTCTTGACAATCACGCGCCGTACTTTGTCGGTGTCGGGATAGAGGGTGAACGGCTGCAGGTTTTCGAACAGAAAAAGCTGTCCGTCCGGCCCTCTCTTGAGGGATCGGACTACGTGCCGGTTACTCCGTAGAATGGTTGCCGCTTCGGGATTCTTTGTCGGATCGGGATAGAGGCTGCCAGCCATGACCGCGTGAAGCACGCAGAGAAGGTAGTTCTCGTCGGGTGAGAAGCTGGAATTGCAGCCCCGACAAACCATAACCTGTGGCAGATAATCGATTTCGTTGCCCGCGCCGCTGTCATAGGCAGCGCCCCTTTCTCGAAGCGTCTTCGTCAGGAGCGACTTAGTCGGAACATGGTCGCGATTGCTCGCGACGTCGGCAATCACAGTACCACAGTGGATGCACCAGACCTTCAGCCGATCATCAGAGAAATCCTCAATTTCTCGCACCCACCATATCCTTCGCGACTGTCGCCATTAGTTGTCATCGTAACGTTTGACCGTGACAGATCGACCCTGAAACAGGCTGCAACGCGCTCTCAGCTTCGCCAAGCTGGTGTATCATTCATTGACAGCCCGCCGCGTCAATTGAGCGAGAGAATTACAGTTTTGACGGTCCACACACTGCAATTGGTCTAGGCACACGTCGAACTTGACGTTAGAAATTGGCGATGCTGTATCCACGATCGGAACCGGAATATTTCCTGCCGCGAAGTAAGCGACGCCGGTCTCGACTGAGAGGAGTTGTAGCCTCAAACCACTTTTGTAGATGTCTTCTCCGCCTTTCAACAAGCAAAGGGCGAGAAAAGATCGTCTGAGTTCGGCATCCGTAATCACTTCCAGAATACGGTCCATCAACTCTGAAACGGTTGTGCCGCCATGCGCCTGTATCGCCTGAACGGACGCCACATAAACTGGGAGTTCCCCATGAGGACGCAACTGATCGAGTGCGAACCTATGCACCCGCGACGGCTTAAGCGTCGTTTTGACTTCCAGAGCGAAGTCATCGCACACGAAATCATATTTCGCATTTCGATCCAGACACCAGCGCTCGGCTGCCGCCGCAGGCGCAGCAGCTCGTGAAATAATCAGCAACTCGCCCCATAGCCCAAGAAGGTCTTTTGCTGAGTGTTCGAGTTGGCTGAACAGGTTCGCCAGTTCGAGAATGCGCTCACTGATTTCACGGTTCGTAAGCGGGGTCAGTGCGTCGCCGCAGAAGGTTTCCTCCAGCAGCCGAAGAAAAACCCGAACGAGGTCGGGATCATTTTCCTCCAATCGGACAATGCTAAACGTCCCGTTCGCATGACCACCACCGTCAACGCCAATCTCACATTCACGCGCAAATTGCACGCCGATGAACCGCAATGCGATATCGTTTCGCGTATCGGACGGCAGGCAAGAAAATAACAATGACGGGAATGATCGCTCATCGACCGCGAGCCAGACACCTGACTTCCTCTGCAATTCTTCGCCATAGAGGCTGGCACAGCCTGACGGAAATTTTCGGATGAGTGCGGTGTAGGTCTCGAACAGCATCGACTACCGCTCGATCCAAACCCGCTCGATCAGCTTATCAGGGAAATGCACAGCGAACACCGGTACATCGCGCAGCGTCCGCTTCCCGTCACTTGTTTGCAAATTGTAGCGGTGAAGCTGGAACGTCACGTCGCGCTGTGAAATAAGCGCCCGCGCACCGGGATAATTTGTGCGAGCGTTCGAACCCTGAAAGAGATTTTTGATTTTTGCAGGCTGCTCATCATTTAGCGAACGAATAGCATCGACGCCTGACCACGGCCCCGAGAACGCATAAAAACTACAGGTTGTCTCGGGTTCTTCAGCAACCAGCCGATCCAGCATGAGCATCAACGAGGAATGCTCCATATTGTCGTCAGGCCATTTGTATCGCAGCCGCCCGAAGTAAGGCAGGAAATCAGCCAAACGGATGGAATCGCTAAATGCAGGCACCGCCTGCTTTTCGTTCCAGCCCGGTTCGGCGTATTCGTAGAGATCAAGGTCGCGAAGGATCGCGTTCGCCGTTTCTCGATTTTCCGCTAAAATTTCACTGTCTTCGTGGGGGTGGGCTGGCGCAATCCAGCCGCCCTTACCCCTGGATTGATACATCTCCAGTAGGACGACAGACGAGCGGGTTGGCTGGAGCTTCTGGTCGAGGAAATAGGTTCGTCGCCAATCCTTGAGCGTCTTGCCTTCTTCGAGGTGCCGCCTGATCGATGAGCGGATCGACTCCTCGTGTCTGACGTAATCGGTGAAGGCATCGATATTTTCGGTCGTGAGATAAATGCGGCACAACCCCAGATAACCGCGCTTGTATCCGAAAAATCGCGCACGTTGCTGGATATTATCTGCGTTACCCACACCCGTTGAGCGCGGCATGTAGCTCACTGTCAGGCCTTCCACGGTAAAGCCGCGATCAAGGCCAATGCCACCAATTAGAATCCAGCTATATTCACCTTTCCAATCAATGCTCGGGATGCGCGATTTTTCTCGAGTATTCAGCTCCTGAATTGCCGTGGATTCGATTGCCTCCAAGAGACATTCTGTGATCTCGTCGAACGTAAATTCGCAGGAATAGGTCTTCATTAGACCGAGTGTGCTTTCCTGAAATTCTTGCAGCAACTCCTCGCGGCGTGGATGCCCCGCATCATCGAGAATCGTGCGCCAGTCCTCTTTCGTCTGCTTGACCCACCGCATGAACATGAGGTGGTCACTTTTCGGAACAGCCGGATGGATCATCATGGAGCGGTTTTTGCCCTTCCGATCCTGCCCTTCGAGCAAACCAATCGCGACTCCGACAAAAAACTCCCGCATTGCCGAGAGTAAGCTTTTCGGAGGTTTTACCGGCGGATTGAGCGGATCAGGAACTTCGGAGGCGAGGATCGTCTCAATGTATTTTTCCTGTCCCGCAGGACTGAAGAAATCCTGCCCCCCGACATATTGTTCGCCGGGGGTGAGCACCATGCCGAAATCCGGGGAAAGCGTGTCAATGCGGCTGATGAGCAACGGAGCCTGCGGCGTTGCCGTGTAAAGGACATAGCTGTGCTCGGGAAAGCGATCGCGCAGCGCGAGAATTCGCGCATATGTCGTGCTTTGTTCGTTCTTTTTCGCTTTCGTATTGATGCCCGCCTGATCGCCTTCGTCATCAACGATCAGTGTCGGAACGCCCTTGAGGTCCAGCTTGGACATGAGCTTTGCCAAATTATCGAGGTGCTGGTGCTGCTTCATGCACACGATCAACACGGTGCGGGCGCGTGGGTTGCCGCGCTGCCACTTGGTCAATTCGCTTTGAACGCGTTCCAATTCGCCGGTCTGAAATCCCTTTTGCTGGGTTGAAAAAAGCTTCCACTGGCGGTTGGTGTCGATCTCCAGATCGCTTCGAATGCGATCATACGACTGTTCGACCAGATTATTCGTGGTGCCCGCCAGTAAAATCACCAGACGGAACTTATTGTCCCGTGCGAGCGCGGTCAGCCCTGTGAACGAGAGAGTCTTGCCGCTCTGCACGTAACCAATGACAAGGCCGGTATTGGTATTTTCCTGCTCCGCCGGGTCGATGCAGTCGGAAAGAATTTTGGTCGTTTCCCGCCGAAGCAATTCCTTCTCGTCCTGCGAGAGTGCATCGTTCGCGTTGAGCAGGCTGGTGAAGGCTTCCCCTTGCACGGGATTCCAGCCCTCTGATTGATTTGGAGGCGCGATCTTGATTGTACCGCTAGTCATCGATCACCCGCTTCGAAAAATGCGTCTTGAGGATTTCATTGGTGAATCGGCGCACGGCTGAGGGGTGATGATCGCCCAACTCAGAAGCTGCCACTTCCGCCAGAGCCATCGCCGCTGCCACTTTCAAGATAGCTGAAAAACCCTCGGAATCGAGAGTTTGAAACTGCGCCATGAAGGGGTGTAACATCGCGACCCGGACAAGAATTTCGCGTGGTTCGGGATCAGTGATCGACGGACGATTTCGGATCGTCAGCCAGTCGGCAGGGTCGCCCACGTAGGAGAGTTCGATCTTTACGATCCAAGGTTCGCTGCGAAACTGAAGACGCAGTTCTGCCTCTTCACGATCCGCCTCGCTGATATCCTGTGGTTCCGCGTCATTGGCAACCACCGCCGTAGGCGCGGTGTCCGCAATGACACCCAATTCTAATCCAATGTCATTTGCAGGGGGTGTCGCTTGACGGAAACCGTCCGCGGTATTCTGCAATGCTTGAGCTGCATCCTTCCGCGCAGCTTTTGCCCCCGACCGAGTGCGATACTCACGGGCTTGCTGGATCAGCGGAAGCTCCTCGTCCGAAAGAACCTTGCGAAGCTTCCGAAGGAATTCATCTTCGCTTTCTTCCCATTTCACGCCGTCCTTCGTGTGACTGACATGAAACCCCCTCAGGTGAATTTCCCCAAATATACGCTGGTAAGGGTATGTATTGGAACGCCCGAAGATGTCTTCGGGGCGATATGTTTCATCGGCGCTGCCCATGATGAGTCGTTTGCGTCGAAAAAGTGCGAGGCCTGCTAGCCGTGTGCTGGCGACCTCACGAATAGCGACGAAACCTGTGGCTGACTTTCCGTCGCCCAAGTCAATATCGATTTCTTTTTTCCACTCGACGAGAGGACCATCGGGATCGCGATAATTCGCCGCAATGAGAATGGCTGGCTCTTCGTATGTGAGTTGGATGCCATCCACACAAAGTTCCAATGACCCGTCTCGAATATAGCCCCGATAGATGCTGGCTAGATGCTCCTTGATCTTCGCAATCGTCTTTCCGTGAGGAAATTTGCGGATGTTCTCCAGCCGAATCTCGGTATAGTGCCGGTCTTCTGCAACATCGATGGAAACCACATTGAGTTCCTCAATGCTGTCCATCACGATTTTATCGATATTGAAAAAGACCGTACGTTCCGTACGCTCCCCAAGAGCACTTGAGCGCACGCTCCAATTAGGCGCAAACCAGCAGGCGGCACTTTTCATCCCCATGCCAAATTCGGAAAGGCCGGAGGCATCGGGGGGAATTTCCGCAGGCCGAAAAGCCCGCTGGTAGTCGGACGATGCGATTCCGGCAGCGTTATCCCGAACGGTAATTTTGCTTTCGGCTGGATCGAAGTCGATATCGACTTTCAGGCGATAATCATTGCCCGCGACAGCGCGCAGTTCTTTCTTGTGGTCGATACTGCTCTGAATGGCATTGTCCACGAACTCGGCTAGCGCGAACCATGCCTTGTAGTTCAGGTGCGGGAGCACCGAGAGAACGTTAACGCCAGGGCGAATATTGACTGAACTGACCTGCGCCATCATTCCGCCGCATCTAGAAGTGGCTCGGTTTCCATCTCTTCATCGCGACCAACCAGCGCGTCGAAAATCGCAGTAACGACATCGACATTCACGGCGTTTCCGAACGCCTTATATGCGCCGCCCTTGGTGTCAGGCAGATTGGGAAGGTTCCCCATGCTTTGCAGTCTGCTGCACTCCCTCGGGGTCATATAGCGCTTTTCCCAAGCGATGATCGGCACTTGGCTGGTCGTCATCGCGATCAGTGAGGGAGCAGTGTCGCGCTTTTTGACGCGGATGCCACTGGCGCGAAACTGGACGATATGTTTCCAGATATCCCGCTCGCTGCCCTTGCAGTTCCACTCAAGTTTTTGGAAACTTGGTGCAAAGCCTTTGATCTTGCCGATCCACGGGTCAATCAAATCCTGATGCTCTTTGTAGAATTTTCGATTCTTCTGGATGAAATCGATCTTCCAGTCGGGAAACTCGCCGAGTGACGTTTGCGCGTAAGGAGGCAATGCTGCCTTCACTTGCTCCGGCGTCAGCCCTTTCAACTCCTGCCCGAACGCGCCCTTATAGCGGTTCAGACCGGCGTAGCCGCGTTTATGCGGTGTATCGCCATAGAGCGGATATGTTGCGCCAAACTCCATCGCCCAGATCGGGAATGACGGTAGCTCCACATCAACAGGGAAGGCATCAATGAATTCCTGCCATGTCCGCAGATAAAGCAGGTGATTTTCACTAAGCGCCAAGGCGTCATTTGGCTGACTGTCCAGAACGGTCGTGATGCAAACGTCGGGAAGTTGGTCTGGTTTGGGCCATTTGAATCCCCCCAAGCCATCAAGGTCCCCAACGATGAAGGCGCGCTCCCGCTTCTGGGGAATGCCGAACATGTGAGGCGATAGGCGCTCAAATGAAATATCGTAGCCAAGTTCTTTCAAGCGGTCGCAAATTAGCGACCACGTCGTACCACCCTTGTGGCGGATCAGGTTCGGCACATTCTCGATGATAAAGAACCGAGGGCGCTTTAGCCGTAGAATTTCAACAACGTAATCAAACAGGTTTCCCCACTGCGGGCATTCCAACCCTTTCTGGTCGCCCGCCTTGGAAAACGGCTGACAGGGGAATCCGGCACATAGAACGTCATGATCGGCGATGGAGTTCAGATCGACCTTCTTGATGTCGCCCTCGGGCCGAACGCCGAAATTCTTCTCGTAAAGGTCTGCGAGATTTACGTTCAGTTCGGACGCAAAAACACATTCAGCCCCCCGAGATGCGAGTGCCTGATGAAATCCGCCAAGACCGGCGAAAAGATCAATAAAGCGAAATTCTGGCATAGTACCGCAATAAGAAAGCCACAAAGATCAATTTTCTGAAAGGTTCATCGCAGATTACGTTCCAGAAACCTTGAGTTCCCCGGTAAAGTCTTCCTCATTTCGCCCCCCGCTTCGAAATGCCCTTCGGCAAATCGCCTCAATATGCGTTATATCGTCTTCAATTGAGATTCCAAGCGCTCCGATGGAATGTTCCGAGCGATGCCTGCCGCCTTTATCGGGAGATAGCATGGACAGCTTTCTCAACGGTTGTCGCAAGATCGATCATGGGCACTGCAGCCGCGATCAATTTGATCCGGCTGAGTGAAATCTGCTTCACATCGGGCAACGCGGAGGTTGGCACGACATAGAACTCCCACTGCGCCGGGTCGCGATGATCGGCATGATCGCCATAGACGCCGTGGTGAGCGAAGACATAAAGGTGCGCGGGACGCCCCTCCTTCGCAATCCACTCCGTGCCGCCCTCCCAATATCCTGTGCGAGCCGCGACATCGAAGATCGCCTTGCTCGGCTTGCCGGTGGACCAGGATTGCATTGCCGCCGATTGCTTGACCTCCAGCCGGAGGCCGTCCGCCCGCTCGAAGTCCCATCCAGCGTAATCGGCGCTGCACCAGGTCCATTCCGGCTCCAGGGCAAGCGCGATGATTGCTTCGGCCACATGGCCTCGCAGCACGTTCGTGACCAGCGGCTTGCCGAATGCGACCTGTGATACCTTGGTGATCACATCCGCGATACCGAAGGCCGGTGCTGTAGAAATTGATGCGTGTTCGATGTGCCCCTCCGTCGCCCCTTTGATCCTGGGGCGACGGCCAAAGCCGGATGTTGGAAACCCGCTGAAGCAACGAGCGCATGCGCCTTTACCGGCGAACCGGCTGGACATGCGCGCATGCCACCCGGCCTCCGAAAATCGGCGACCGAGGTGCTTCAAGAGGGGTTTCCACGCCCCACTCCCGCGTGTCTCGGGAGCAGCGCACTGATAGCCAAAGTGATCTGTCAAAGAAAGATACCGCGCATGCGGGGGCGAGCAGCGCAAATGGCTATGGCTGAGCAAGAATTGGATGATTTGCGCAGACATTTCCAAAAAATCCTTGTCCGCCAGCGCTTTATCCATAGAGAATAAGTTCCAACAACTTCAAAGGCTTATTCAAAATGAAAGGACCCAAGAACAAGATGCCGCATGTGCCGCAGGCATTTGTCGACATGATCGGAGACCACTTCCTCGAAGCGGCCCGCTACCTGCGCGAGATACAAGATGAGCACCCTGACGACTTCGTATCGGTTGCGAAGAATCTCGGCATCGGGCCGCGCAAGGCCTATCACCTTGCCCAGATCGACCGCAGTTTCCATGCGCTGGGTATCGCGCCCGATCGTCTGCGCCGTATCGGCTGGACCAAGCTATCGCACCTTGCGCCCCACATTGATGCGGACAACGCGAAAGAACTCCTGACGCTCGCCGAAGCCGTCACAGCCCACGAACTGAAGATGCACCTGCGTGGCCACACGGTCGATCCCGACACCAGAGCTGTAGTGATGTATCTCAACAAAGAGCAATATGCCGTATTCGAGCAGGCGCTGGTCTCGGCAGGGGCGGTCCCGCATTCGCGTGGCCTGCTGAACAAGGAAGCTGCCCTGACGAAGCTGCTGGCAAGTGTCACGCTGGACTGACCACCACCCTCTGAACAGTGGAGCATGGGACCCGGCTATGAACCGTCCCATGCCCATCGACCCAATTGCGCAGCGCGAGCCGCGCCCCTGCTTTTGCGATCAGTGGGTTAAGTTTTGTTCCACCCCTGAAATCACTTGTGGTCTTTTGCGCAATGATGCGCAGTATCCGGGATCACCCACGCCGCCCACGAGGCGCTGAGGTGATTGTCCGGCGATAACCCGCCGCCACTTGGCGGCATCAACATCGCGCAGCGCAGCAGTCTCCTCCCAGTGGCGTGGTCCACAGTTGGAAGGAGGAACGACGTGATCAAGGTGCCGCGCAAGAAGACTTCTACTACGTCCCTGCAGAATCCCGCTCCGGTCGTAACCATGCCCGTGGAACTGCTGACGGTGCGCCAGGCCGCGACCTTCGCCCAAGCATCCCAGCCCACGATCCGCCGCTGGATACGCGCCGAGGGCCTACCTGCCTATCGCTCCAAGGGAAAAGGGCGCGTCAGGATCGACAAAGCCGACCTCGTCAAATTCCTGCGAGGTGACGTGATCTAACTCTTGTGAACACCCCAAATAACTACAGCCAAGGAATAGTGTAGATGGGGTTTCACAATTTTTATCGCTTGAGCAACGGTGAATAACAATGAACAAGAATGACCATAACAACAGTAATTCAGGGGAGCAAAAATCGCTTCTCACGCTTGAGCATTTGCGCGAATATCTGCTCGAATGTGATCTGCCTACTCCGGAAATTGCCTTGCTCCGCTCTGCCATCAAGCGCGTCGACGAGATTATCGGCCACGGCTTGCTGGACGTAGCGGCCAACCAGCGCGTCATCTTCGAGCGGCTTGGGCATGTATCTCCGGCCATGGCGGGCATGTCCGATCAGTCCTTCGCCAACCTCAAGTCCCGTCTGCGCAAGGCGTTCCGCATCGCGAAGGGCAGGCTGTCCAATCCGCGATCGCGCTATCCGCTCACCGGCGATTGGGGCGCGTTGCAGGCGTCGCTCGACACGAAGATGCAGCGCGCCACCTCCCGCCTGTTCCACTTTGCGTCAGGCCAGGGCGTGTTACCGCGTCATATGTCGGATGCCGTGATCGAACGATTCGAGGTGCATCTGCGCGATGAAGCCATGACCGGCAACTGGCTGGGCACGCTGCGCGGCAGTATCAAGGCTTGGAACAAGGTGGCTGCCTCGCGGGACGATCTTTCCCAGCTCACGCCGCCTGAGCCCAAGCGAACCAGCTACTGGATCGATCAAGCCGAATGGCCGTCCACGCTGGTGGAGGAACTCGACGCCTTCCTCGCTTCGCTCTCTTCGACGTCGTGCTTTGAAGCCAATAGCCACAAGGCCCTGAAGCCCGGTACAATCCAACAATATCGTTACAATGTGACGATCCTTGTTTCGGCTCTGGTCCACACCGGCACGTCCTCATCGACGCTGACGCATCTTTCGGATGTGGTCAGGCCGGAACACATTGATCAGGTCCTGCGCTTCCTGCACGAACGCGCAGGCGGAACAATCACGCCGCAGATGTTCCAACTGGCATTGCGCGCTCGCACCATCGGTCGCTGGTGCGGCCTGCCCAAAAACGAACTCGCCCGGCTGGACCAGATTTTTAAGAGCGTCCGGGATCAGCGCGAACACAGGCGAGGCATGACTGCCAAGAACCGCGCCTTGCTCGACAAGCTCGACGATCAGCGGTTCGCCGATCAGTTGCAGCTTCTGCCCTTCATCCTGCTTGAGCGCGCCATGAAAAATCCGGACCGGCGCGGATCAGCCGCGCTCGCCCGAACCGCGATGGCGATCGAACTGCTGCTGGTGTGTAGTGTCCGCCGCGCCAACCTTGTCGGCCTAGAACTCGGCAAATCTATTCGGAAGATCGGCCACGGCAAGGATGCGTTCTGGATCATCGAGCATGACGGCGCGGAGGTGAAGAACAATGAAGACCTACGCTTCAGACTTCCCGATCAAACCGTCGCGTTGCTGGAAACCTATCTGCGTGAGTGGCGGCCGAAACTCTGTCCCGATCCCTCGCCCTGGCTGTTCCCGGCGGCGGATGGGACCTGCATCGACCCCAGGACCATGGCCTATGCCATCAGTGCCCAATCGAAGCGCGTGCTGGGCGTGGCCGTCACGCCGCATCAGTTCCGTCACATATCGGCCGAACTCTACCTGAAGGACAACCCCGAAGGCATTTTCACCGTCAGCCAGCATCTCGGGCACCGCGACATCAACACGACCCGCCACTATTATGCCCGACCCAAGCAGCGGCAGGCATCTCGTCACTTCCAGGAGCATATCCTGCGCAGCCGCGACACCGCACGGATCAGGGTCAGGCGTAGGACAAAGCCTCGTAAAGCCGAGGATTTCAGCTTCAACGAGGTGGAGGACGTGTTGTGAGCACTCCTCTTTGCCTCAAGCCCGCCGAATGGCCCGCCATTGACCAGTTGCGTTACCGTGAGGCCCGCGAGACCAAAAGTTTTCTGGACGCTCCCAACCCCGCCAGCAAGTGGAGCGCGGCCCGCTGCCGCAATGTCGAACAGGGGTACGGCCAGTGGCTGTCATTCCTCACCCGCAACGGCTGGCTCGATGCCGGAGCACCGCCCGAAGCGAGAGTGACACCTGATCGTGTTCGCCTGTTCCTCATCCAGCTTCAGGACCGGGTCGCGTCCTGCAGCGTGGAAATGATCTTCGAGGGCTTCGCCAGGATGATCATGGCGATAACTCCCGGCCAGGACTGGAACTGGCTGCGGACCGTCATCCGCAACCTCAAGGCCATTGCCAGGCCGGAAAAGGACAAGCGTGCCCACATGGTCGACGCCCGGCAGCTTTTGTCGCTGGGCGTCGATCTCATGGATCGGGCGCTTGAGATGGGTGATCGCTATCATGCCGCGACCTGCATGCGCGATGGCCTGCTGATTGCTGTTCTTGCCTGCTGTCCTGTCAGGATCGCCAACCTGACGGCGATCGAGATCGGACGGCATCTGCTATTCGACGGCGACCGCTACCTCCTCTGCTTCACCGAGGAGGAGACCAAGACCTCTCATCCCTATCAGGCCGAACTACCCCAGTCCCTCGCTCCCTACATCGACGTCTGGCTGCGTGATTATCGCCGCAGACTGCTGATGCGAGGCGGCGGGCCGAAAACCGACCGACTGTGGATCGACCGTTGGGGAAAGCCGATGGGTGACGCCCCGATCCGCGCCCAGATAGAAAAGCGCACCCAGGACGCTTTCGGGCGTCACGTCTGGCCGCATCTGGCCCGCAGCATCGCGGCGAGCAGTTTCGTCGATCACGACCCTGACATGGTGGCGCTTGTGCCGGACCTCCTCGGCCACGCCGATCACCAGACTGCACATAAATACTACATTCTCGCCGATGGAGCCCGCGCTCATGAGGCGGTGCAGTCGGCCTTAGAGGCGCGAAGAGCCGCCGCAGTGGCGCGGCTGACGGCGCGGAAGGAGCACGAAGATGCGTGATAGTCTTGCGCAATTAATTGCTTTCGACCCGCAAAGTCGAGCGAGTGGTACCATCCTTGATCCACCCATTAAATCAGGCCTTGGTTGCCTCGGGGCAGTTCTCGTAGACAATGGGAGATGGACGCCCAGCCTGCCTCCTGCCCCGTATCGAAGGGTCGCCCTGCACCAAAGCGCAGCGGCCGGATCGTTATCCGGCGCAGGCGGGCTGCGCCTTCCTCTCTGGTCAGGCAGCCAGTCGATGGACGGCAGGCACTGGTCAGTGACCTTCCAGCAAACATGCCCGTGCTGCGCGACGAAGTGGCGATCCTGCGGGCCTATCTTGGCAAGGAGATCGACGCGATCCTGTTCGGCGAGGAGTGACCGGCCATGACGCGGGCGGCAATCTACGTTCGCGTATCAACCGCACGGCAGGCCGAGCGCGATCTGTCGATCCCCGATCAGATCGTCCAATGCCGCACATGGTGCGCACGGCAGGACATCGAGGTGGTGCAAGTCTTCTCCGAGCCGGGGGCTTCCGCCCTCGACGAAGATCGGCCCGTGTTCCAGGAGATGATCCACACGGCGAAACGGACGGACAAACCCTTTGATCTCGTTGTCGTGCATTCCCTGAGTCGGTTCAGCCGCGACTCGCTGCACTCCGAGCTTTATATCCGCGAATTGCGGAAGGCAGGCGTCGAACTGGTCTCGATCACGCAGGAGGTTGGCCAAGACCCGACCGGCGAGATGTTCCGCAAGCTGCTGCACATCTTCGACGAGCATCAGAGCCGGGAAACTGCGAAACACGTTCATAGAGCAATGCTGGAGAATGCTCGTCAGGGCTTCTGGAACGGGTCGCGACCGCCCTATGGCTACGGCGTCGAGATCGCCGAGCGGCGGGGCAACAAGGACAAGAAGGTGCTGGTGGTCGACGAGGCCGAGGCGCGGGTCGTTCGGATGATCTTTGACATGGCCTCCGGCACCGAAGGCCGCCCGATGGGTGTGAAAGCCATCGCCACATGGCTCAACGAGCGCGGCATCCTCCGGCGAGGACGCAGGTTCACCACGGGCGGCATCCACGACATCCTGACCTCCACCACCTATCACGGGCTGCACCACTTCAACCGCACCGACAGCCGCAACGGTCGCCCACGCCCGCCGTCCGAATGGGTGCCGTTCGTGGTGCCTGCCATCATCGACGAAAAGACCTTCAACGCCGTGCAGGCGCTGCTGCAGAGCCGTGCGCCCAAACGGGTGGCCCCGCGTATCGTCAACTCACCCACGCTGCTCGCAGGTGTCGCTCGCTGTGGTCATTGCGGGGCAGCTCTGATCCAGAACACCGGCAAGGGCGGGCAGTATCGCTATTACTGCTGCTCAACCCGCCTCAAGGAAGGCCCGTTCGGCTGCAAGGGACTGCGCATGCCGATGGACAAGCTCGATGACATTGTGATCGGCGAAGTATCGAAGCAGATATTGCAGCCGGATCACCTCGTCGCCCTGCTCGATGAATATCTGCGCACAGCGATCGAGCGCGAGGACCGCAACCGGGATCGCCTGCGTCAGATGCGCCAGGACCATAAGGAAGCCGAGGCTGGTATCGCCCGGCTGCTGGAACTGGTTGAGAAGGGTCTGATGGACGCGGAGGACGCCTCGATGCGTGAGCGGCTGGTCAACCTCAGGTTCCGACGGGATGAGCTTGCCGAGCAGATTTCCGATCTCACCCGCCGCCTAGCGATGGCCGAGCCCATGATCACACCCGAGAAGATCGAGAAGGTTGCGCTGCTGCTGCGTGAAAAGCTGCATAGCGGTCCGCCCGATCTGCGTCAGGCCTATGCCCGGCTGCTGCTCAATGAGGTCCGTATCGACGATCGGGAAATCCGCATCAGCGGCTCCAAGGCCGTGCTGGCCCGGAGTGCTGCCGGGGGTGTGGCCAAGACCACACCCGCAGTTCTCTCTTTTGTTCGAGAATGGCGCGCCCGAAAGGATTCGAACCTCTGACCCCCAGATTCGTAGTCTGGTGCTCTATCCAGCTGAGCTACGGGCGCGCTTGGAGGGCGGCACATAGGCAGGCGGCGCGGGCTTGGCAATA
>Ga0182749_1001857_pt1 | contig 16052 bp, 14 predicted proteins | sample eDN3rd37CKraftMG_FD_128875 | JGI IMG/M metagenome (GOLD analysis project Ga0182749, IMG submission 128875) | Enriched Miracle-Growth compost microbial communities from Emeryville, California, USA - eDNA 3rd pass 37_C Kraft MG (version 2) (version 2) ...
ATTTTTCCCGCTGCGGCCATGAGCGCACGTGGAATGAGATGTGTCTCGGGATCGTGCCACTCGCCGATCTCGCCCTCGGGATCGGCCCCGCAAGCATTAAAGTATCGCAGCGCCACATAGCGAAGCCCGTGGGCACTCGCATAATCGCGGAGCATGTGCTCGCCGACTAGCTTTGTCAGGCCGTATGGATTGATCGGGTTCTGTAGAGTGTCTTCCGCGATCGGAAGTTGCTGCGGAACCCCGTAGGTCGCACAGCTCGATGAGAAGATGATCCGGCCCAGCCCGCTCTGCAGGCAGGCGTCGAGCAGCGATTGAGTTCCAGCGATATTGTTGCGGTAATATTTTCCGGGGTTTTCGACAGATTCACCCACATAGGCGGAAGCGGCAAAGTGGATCACCGCCGTCGGCTCATAATGGGCGATCGTTCGGGCAAGGTGGTTTGTGTCGAGGATGTCACCATGGACGAACGGACCCCAACGCACCGCCGAGCGGTTGCCGGTCGACAGGTTATCGTAGACGATCGGCTCGATGCCGCCGGCACTGAGGAGCTTTGCCGTGTGGCTTCCGATAAAGCCGGCGCCGCCGGTGACGAGGATGCGCTGGGGCGACATCAGGCGGCCTCCCCGAGATCCGCGCCCGCATCCGCCAAGAGGCGGTCGAAATACTCTATCGTCCGCGCAAGGCCGGTCGAGAGCGGCACCCGTGGCCGCCAATCGAGTTCGCGGATCGCGAGCGAGATATCGGGACAGCGCTGGCGCGGGTCATCGACAGGCAACGGCCGATGTACGATCCCGGACGTCGAGCCGGTAATTTCGATCACCAGTTCAGCCAGTTCGCGGACGGTAAACTCACCAGGATTGCCTAGGTTGACTGGCCCGGTGAAAGAACCGGGCGAGTTCATGAGGCGAAGAAAGCCATCGATAAGGTCATCGACAAAGCAGAAAGAGCGGGTTTGAGAACCGTCCCCATAGACGGTGATGTCCTCCCCTTTCAGCGCCTGAACAATGAAGTTCGACACCACGCGGCCGTCATCAGGTCGCATACGGGGGCCATAGGTGTTGAAGATCCTGGCGATCTTCACCTCGACCCCGTGCCTTTCGTGATAATCGTGGAAGAGCGTCTCGGCGCAGCGCTTGCCTTCGTCATAACAGGAGCGCGGACCGAACGGGTTCACGTTGCCCCAGTAGCTCTCCACCTGCGGATGCACATGGGGATCGCCGTAGACCTCGGACGTGGAGGCTTGAAAAATCCGGGCATTACGACGGCGGGCGAGATCAAGGAGGTTCAGCGAACCTAGGACGCTCGTCTTGGTCGTGTGAACCGGATCGGCCTGATAATGCGGTGGAGAGGCCGGACATGCCAAATTGTAGATCCGGTCGACATCGAGGTCGAACGCCTCGACGATGTCATGGCCTACGAACGCGAACCGTTCCGACGCGGACAGATGCGCAATGTTTCGCCACAACCCGGTGGAAAGATTGTCGAGACAGGTAACATGATGGCCTTCCCGCAACAGCACTTCGCAGAGGTGGGAACCGAGAAAGCCTGCGCCGCCTGTCACCAAAACACGCTGCGCTTTCGGATTCTCTGGCTTTGTTTTCCCGCCGGAAGAATAGGCCATAAGCCCCCCTATGAAGGCGGGCATAGCCTCAGCCTTCATCATTTAGACTTGATGATGTTTTGTTTCACGCGCGGCAGAAATCTGATATATTCTTTTATGCTATTAGAATAATCGCCTCTGACCGTAGCTTGTTAATACATCCGAAGAGGAGAGCTGTCGTTACCACAGAATCCGCGAAATTATCTCCGCGTACATTTTTTATCGGCACGTCTTTACGTTCCCAGATCTCGCTGGGAGGTGGATTGTGGAACCAAGCGCGCCGAGCACCGTTACATTTTTTCGGGGTAAGGGAGGTGTAGCGACTTTGGACAGGGGAGGAGGAAAGAAGAGGGGCTGATGACCCGGGAAGGCGCATCGGCAACACCAAAAGAGAAGGTCAGGGAAGCAGAAACTGCCGCGGGATTGCCTCGACAGGAGAGACGTCGTTGGCCGCGCGACGAGGCTGCCGACGCAGCTGTGGTTTCCGGTGCGTCTCCAGTGTTGAGTCCTCTCAAATTCTCGACGCAAGGTCTCCCCAAGCCTGAACAGTTCGATGCCTGGAAGGCTCTCATGGAGCCGCTGGTCGATGTCCGTTTGCCAGACGAGGTATCACTGAAGGACGGTTTCTCCGCGGATCATACCGCTTGGAACCTTGGAAGCGTCCTTCTCGTGCAGCAACGTGTGGACGCGCACAGCTATGCCCGATCCGCCGCAAAGTTGCGCGCCAGCCCGATCGATCATTGGTGTGTCGGCATACTGAGAAGCGGCAGGACCTGGACCGAGGTAGACGGCCAGGTGGCAAGGAACGATCCCGGCAAGGCGGAATTCAGGACACTCGGTCATACGTTCCGCGGCCGCACGATAAATGCTGAATCCGTCATCCTCTATATACCCCGCGATTTGTTTGGAGATGCCTCGGGAAGCCTCGATGCAGCCAACAACTCAGTTTTCTCGGGTAATCTTGCCCACCTCTTGCTTGAGTACGTGGCCAGCCTCGAGGATTCGCTAAAAGGCCTGGTTGCGGAAGATCTCCCCGGGGTAATCAGAACGCTTCGCGATATGGTGACTCTTTGCCTCTCATCGGCTGACCGCAAGGGCTCCGAGCAGCACGGGATCGGCCTTATGGAGAGGGCGCGCCGCTACATTCATCAGCACATCGCCTCGCCAGACCTCACGCCCGAGAGCCTTAGCCACGAGCTCGGGGTATCGCGTACACGCCTTTATCAATTGTTCGAACCCAGCGGCGGCGTATCTCACTATATCCGGAAGAGAAGGCTGCTTGCCGCCCATGCTGCCTTGAGCAATCCGGCGAACCAGCAGCGTATCCTGGAGATTGCAGAAGCCGCGGGCTTCGATACTCCCGCAAATTTCAGCCGGGCATTTAGGCTGGAATTCGGCTACAGCCCAAGGGAAGCACGCGATTTGGCTGGCACGGAGCACAGTTCGCAGTTCAGTACCCACCGGGAAGAAACGACGGAGTCGTTCAGGGGCTGGTTGGCCGCCCTGGGTGCCTGACTCGTGACATCCACCGGTAGCTGCCAATCATCCGTTGATGTCAGATTGCGCCAAATTGCTTGCTCCGGGCTCGAGCGGAACGCGCTCGCATTCGCTCGCGCGTCCGCTCTATCTCTTTGTTTTGGCTGCATTTGTGCGACGGCAAGTGATTCCACTTGCCTGCAAAGTGCTCTAACGGTCGTAGAGATACTCAGGCAGCCAGAGCGTCATTCCGGGCCAGATATACATGATCGCCATGCAAAGAATGACGATCAGCATATATGGCATCATGCCCGCGAAGATCTGATTGATTGTCACGTGCGGGGGCGAGACACCCTTCAGGTAATAGGCGGACATTGCGACGGGAGGCGATAAGAAGGCGGCCTGCAGATTCACGAAGACCAGCGTCCCCCAGAGAACCGGGTCGATATCGAAATGCTGCAGCAGCGGCAAGAAGATCGGCACGAAGATGATGATGATTTCCGTCCATTCCAGCGGCCAGCCGAGGATGAAAATGATCGCCTGTGACAGGATCATGAACTGCAGCGGCGTCAGGTTTAGCGAGAGCACCCACTGTTCGACCAGCGCCTGGCCACCGAGGATCGCAAACACTGCGGAAAACAGAGCCGAGCCGACGAACAACCAGCAGACCATAGCGGTGGTCTTGGCCGTCAGGAAGACGGCTTCCTTAACCCGTTTCCAGTTAAGCGTGCGTGCCTGGAACGCCAGCAGGAAGGCGCCCGCGGCTCCGACGGCGGCTGACTCCGTCGCCGTGGTGATACCGAACAGAATGACACCGAGCACGACGATGGTCAGGATGGCCAGCGGCATGACGGACGAGACCAGCAGCTTTACGACCTGGAGTCGCTCGGCATCCATTCGCCGGTAGTAGCGAAACAACGCCGCTGCGGCGAGTGCGGCGACGATGGCAAAGCTGATGTAGAAGCCTGCCGACGGCCCGGTATCTGCAGCAGGTGCGCCAAGTTGCTCCGGTGCGCCTAGCTGTTCTGGAGCCGGCGCGCCAAGCTGCTCCAATCCCTCCGGGGCTTCCGCTTCCGTGCCTGCCTGCTGATAGATCACCACGTACCACCACGTGAATGCCAGTGTAATCGACGTCAGCCCGAGAGGCACCAGCGCCGCGGCGGTGTTCTTCAAAAGCGTCTGGTATGTGACGCGTCCCTTTCGAGTCTGGAGCGCCAGGGCTTTGGCGGGTGAGAACAATGCCGAGAGGAGTCCGGCCAGCATGTTCCGTGAATAGGCTGCCTGGAAACTCCGCATCCAGGTCGGCACTGGCACTTTCGTCTGCTCCTTCGGCAGGCGCGGCGCGATCTTCGGATTGATCATGGCCCAGCCGAGAATGTAGGCGAGATAAAGAAGCGCTAGAAAGAAGCCTGGGAACATGGCCGCGGCGTAGAGCTTCACGACGGATTGGCCGGCGACCGCCGCATAGACGATGATCATCACCGACGGCGGGATCAGTATGCCCAGCGTGCCACCCGCGGTGATGACGCCGGAAGCCAGCTTCACGTCGTATCCGGCCCGCAGCATCGGGTTCATTGCGATCACGCCCATCAGCACCACCACCGCGCCAACAAGGCCGCTGGCGATCCCCCAGAACGTGCAGACGATCAGCGTCGCGACGGCAAGCGAAGCGGGCACGCGCCGGAACGAGAGCTGGATGCTGTAGAACATCTTATCGATCAGCGCGCCGCGCTCCATCACATATCCCATCAGCACGAACAGCGGGATCGAGATCAGCACGTCATTGGTCATTGCGCCGTAGGTACGCTGAACCATCAGATCAAAGACGCGGTTGTCGAGCCAGTGCTCCGCGGGGTTGTAGAAGGCGTAAAACCCAAAGAACATGCCGAGGCCCATCAGAGTGAAGGCCGTCGGAAAGCCCATCGCGATAACGACCACGATGAGCATGAGCATCGTCAATCCAAGGGCCGGCTCGCTCAACTCTGCAACTCCCCACCCAGTCCGCGCTGGCGCGCTTCCTCTTCGATTTTCTGCGCACGAGCAATTGCGGCCTTGCGCGTTTCATCGTCGATATATTCGCTGGCCGTGAGCTGCTCCTCCACCACATCGATCTCGGCGACGTCGCGGCGCCGAGACGGCCATTCGCCCGTCCTGAGACAGACGACGCAGCGGACGATCTCCGCCAAACCCTGCAGCAGAACCAGCGCACCGGCGATCGGAATGACAGTCTTGAAATGATAGATCGGCGGGCCCTCGGCGGTAACGTTCGAATGCTCGCCGATCCGCCATGAGAGCGCCGCATAATCGTAGCCGGCATAGACGAGCGCAACGATTCCCGGCAGGAAGAACACCAGATAGAGCACGAGATCGAGCCCCGCCTGCGTCCGGGGCCGCATCGAGCTGTACAGAAAGTCACCGCGCACATGCGCATTCTGGGCAAGGGCATAAGCGCCGGCCAGCATGAACAACGTTCCGTAGAGCATGTTGCTGGCGTCGAAAATCCATGCCGTCGGCATGTTCATGATGTAGCGCTTGAAGACCTCAACGCAGACCAGGGCCATGAGCCCGATGATAAGCCAGGCGGCAGCCTTGCCGACCCATGTACTGATCGCATCGATCGTATCAAGTAAGCGTTGGACACGCATGCCTGCCCGCCGATCGGTTGGAGTACCGTTTGGAAGGCAAGGCACCGTTCGGATATTCCGGAGCGGGCCTTGCCAACCCAAAACGACATCAGATGTCCTTCGCCGCCCCGTTCTGCCCGAAGTAATGGTCGAAGGCGAGCCGACGGTTCACGACCGTATCCTGCTCCCAGCGCGTTGCCCGCTCCGCAAAGGCAAGCTGAGATTCCAATATCTCCCTGAACAGGGGGTTTTCAGCCGCCTTCTTCTTCACGACTTCGTCGTAGACCTCGAGCTGTCTCTTCAGTATAGCCTCCGGCGTCTTGTAGAACTTGACGTTGTCTTCCGTCTGCATCTCCCGATAGTCGGTAGAGTACCGGTCAATTGCCTTCCAGGCCATGTCCGCCGAGGCGGCCTCGACAGCATTGGCGATGATGGCCTTCATCTGCTCGGGCAGGCCGTCATACTTCGCCTTGTTGAACAAAATCTCGAACTGCTCGGCATTCTGATGATAGCTCTGCAGCATGCAGACCTTGGACACGTCGGGGAATCCGAGTACCCGATCGGACGAGGCATTGTTGAATTCGGCAGCATCCAGTAGACCGCGGTCCAGAGCCGCAACGATTTCGCCCCCCGGCAGCGCGTTGACGGCGGCACCGAGCCCGGTGAAGACGTCGATCGAGATTCCGACCGTACGGAACTTCAGGCCATTGAGGTCTTCAGGTTCGGCAACAGGTTGCTTGAACCAGCCCAGCGGCTGCGTCGGCATCGGCCCGTAGGGGAATGAAACAACATTGGCGCCGATGGATTCGTAGAGCTTTGCCAGAAGCTCCGCGCCACCGCCGTATTTGTGCCATGCCAGAAGCATGTTGGCGTCCATCGCGAAGCCAGGCCCCGAGCCCCAGAGCGCGAGTGCCGTTTGCTTGCCATAGTGATAGACGAGCACGCCGTGACCGCCGTCGAGCGTTCCCTCAGAGACCGCGTCGAGCAGCCCGAATGCCGGAACGACCGCGCCCGCCGGCAGCACCTCAATGTTGAGGTCTCCGCCCGTCATGTCGTTGACCTTTTTGGCGAAATCGAGCGCGAATTCGTGGAAGATATCCTGGGAGGGCCACGTGCTTTGCCAGCGCATGTGGACGGGACCTTGCGCCTTGACGATGCTTGGCGCGGCAACGATCGCGGCCGCTCCGACAGCGGCTCCGCCTAGGAACTGGCGGCGCGAGCTTTTACCCCTGCGCGAGGTCCTTGTCTCAGTCATTGCTTCCTCCCTGAAAGTGCAGACCTTTGGATCTGCATCGTACCAACATCTATCGCTCAGATGGAATTGCTCAAGGGACGGAGCCGGCTAAGGCTTTTGTCCTTCAGGGAATACAGATCACTTCGCAGAACCTCGTGCTTCTCAAGACTTGCGGCTACAAAACCGCTGAAGGACGCGCGCAATGAGGGCACCTTGAAGGAACAAACGATTTGATCTGAGCATTTATGTGAGGCTTCAACGAGAACCTCCATCATGAGCTGCAGGTCGCCCGCCGCCGACGGCGAACCCTTTCTTCGCTTGGGACGCAAATCTCTCGCCGTTTTGGCCGTAGGATTGCTTTCTCTCAGCGCCCTCTCCTCGGCTTCAGCTCAGGAAGCTATCAATCCGAGTATCGCACCACCGCCGGCCGCCGCCCCGCCCGATGACGGGCAATGGACGATGCCCGCCAAGAATTATGCTTCCACGCGCTATAGCGAGCTGGACGAGATCAACGAGAGCAATGTTAGTAAGCTACAGGTTGCCTTCACATTCTCTACCGGATTGGTCAGAGGTCACGAGGCAGCCCCTCTGGTCGTCGGCAGCACGATGTATATCGTGACTCCCTACCCCAATATCCTTTATGCGCTGGACCTTACCAAGCCTGGCGCGCCGATGAAATGGAAATTCGAGCCGAGGCCGGAGCCTGCTGCTCAGGGCGTTGCCTGCTGCGACGTGGTGAATCGCGGCGCTGTCTTCTCGAATGGACGGATATTCTTCGCCACGCTCGACGGCCATGCGGTCGCCATCGATGCGCAGACCGGCGAGCAGGCCTGGAACACGAAGATCGGCAACATCAATATCGGCGAGACCATCACCATGGCGCCCCTGGTGGTGAAGGACAAGGTGTTGGTCGGCAATTCCGGCGGCGAACTGGGCGTTCGCGGCTGGATCAAGGCGCTTGATGCGAATGACGGTCATGTCGTGTGGACCGCCTATAGCACCGGGCCCGACAATGAGGTGCTCATCGGACCGGAATTCAAGCCCTTCTATGAAATGGACCAGGGCAAGGATCTTGGGGTTACAAGCTGGCCGCCGGATGCGTGGAAGATCGGCGGCGGCAATGTTTGGGGCTGGATATCCTATGACCCCGAACTCAACCTGATCTATCACGGCACGGGAAATCCGGGTCCGTGGAACCCCGATTTGCGCCCGGGCGACAACAAATGGACCGCCGGCATTTTCGCGCGCGATCCGGATACAGGCGCGGCGCACTGGTTTTACCAATGGACGCCGCACGACCAGCACGATTATGACGGCATCAACGAGCAGGTCTTGCTCGATATGAACTGGCAGGGCAAGCCACGGAAGGTGCTCGTTCGGCCCGAGCGCAACGGCTATCTTTATGTGCTCGACCGCACCACTGGCGAAGTGCTTTCGGCAAAGCCGTTCGGAGCCGTTAATTCCAGCAAGGGCGTCGATCTTGAGACCGGGCGGCTGATCGAAAATCCCGAGAAGAGGACGGGCACAGGCAAGGTTGTCCGCGATATCTGCCCGACAGCCTCAGGGGCAAAGGACTGGCAGCCTTCCGCATTCTCGCCCCGAACGGGGCTGCTCTACATCCCTCACAACAATCTCTGCATGGATGAAGAGGGCGTCGAGGTAAACTATATCGCCGGCACGCCTTATGTCGGCATGAATGTGCGCGTGAAGCCGGGACCGGGCGGCCATCGCGGCGAATTCACCGCATGGGACATCGCCAATGAAAAAGCCGCCTGGAAGATCCGGGAGAATTTTCCTGTCTGGAGCGGATCGCTCGCAACCGCCGGTGACGTCGTCTTCTACGGAACAATGGAAGGCTGGTTCAAAGCCGTAAGCGCAAGGACCGGCGAGTTGCTGTGGCAGTTCAAAACCTCGTCCGGAATCGTCAGCCAGCCGATCGCTTATCGCGGCCCGGATGGGCACGAATACATCGCCGTTCTTTCGGGCGTGGGCGGTTGGGCCGGTGCGATCGTTTCAGGCGGCCTCGATCCGCGCGACGCTACCGCCGCGCTCGGTTTCGTCAACGCGATGAAGGATCTCAGGGATGCAACCAATGCCGGAGGCTCGCTCTATGTATTCCGGCTGCCCTGAGAAGGCCATCTCCGCTGCCATGAAGGTGGTGACTCGGGGAGCAACCCCGGTCCTGATTGCCCTTCTGATACCGATCTTCCTTGTCGGCCTGACAAAGGAGGCGTCATCGCGCGAATTGCGTGTGTGCGCCGATCCAAACAATCTTCCCTTCTCGAACGAACACGGCGAGGGTTTTGAGAACAAGATCGTCGCAATTCTCGCACAGGACCTTGGGGCGGACGTCTCCTATATCTGGTGGGCGCAACGGCGCGGCTTCATTCGCAACACGCTGAGGGTCGGTCTTTGCGACCTCATCCCCGGTACGCCGTCGGCACTCGAAACGTTGAGCCCAACCATCGCTTATTACCGGTCAAGTTATGTGTTCGTCACGCGCGAGGATGGCCCCGATATTTCCTCCTTCGACGATCCACGGCTTCGCAATCTCACGATCGGTGTGCAACTGATCGGCGACGATGGCGCCAACTCCCCGCCGGTGGCAGCGCTGGCTAGCCGCGGCATTGTCGGCCATCTGCGCGGCTTCCCTGTCTACGGCGACTATTCGACACCCAACCCGTCGTCGAAAATCATCGACGCTGTCGCCAAGGGCGATATCGATGTGGCGATCGCCTGGGGGCCGCTGGCCGGATATTTTGCGGAAAAGCAGCCCGTCAGGCTCAAGATCGCGGCGGTTTCACCGCAAATGGATCCGCCCACCTTGCCGATGGTGTACGACATCTCGATGGGCGTGCGACCGGACGACGACGCGTTGCGCGACGAGATCGATAGGGCACTCGCCAAACACAAATCGGACATCGAAGCGGTGCTGGCGGCATATCACGTCCCGCTGCTCGACCCGAACGGCGAGACATCCCCATGAAATCCCGCATCCTCCTTCTGCTCTTATGCGTCGCGTTTCCGATCGCTGCATGCGAGCGGGAGGAGCGGAACACGCGTCCCGACCCTACACTCGGCAGCGGCGGACAGGGCGTGCCGGTGACCACATTGGCACCAGGCGGCGAGCGCCCGGCGATTTCGGATACCAAGGCAAGCGAATTCGAGGGCAACGCCTACCACCTCAGCGAAGGCAAGCGCCTGTTCGATTGGTTCAACTGCTCCGGTTGCCATGCCAATGGCGGCGGGGGCATGGGTCCGGCCCTGATGGACGACAAGTGGATCTATGGCGGCTCGATCGAATCGATCCACGCGACGATCAGAGACGGCCGACCAAACGGCATGCCGTCCTTCCGCGACCGGATACCCGACGATCAGATCTGGGAACTTGCCGCTTTCGTGCGTTCGCTCTCGGGCAATGCACCTAAATCCGCAGCGCCCAGCCGCAATGACAACATGATGGCGCATCCATCGGAAAACCGGTTGCCCAACGCGACAACGCTGGGGAAATCGCCATGAGGCCGCCCACCGGCCGGATCGCCGGAGCGGTGTTGCTGGCCTTCATTCTATCCGGTTGCAGTGGTGTGCAATCGGCCCTCGATCCGAAGGGACCGGCGGCAGTCGAACTCGCACGCCTCATCTGGTTCTTCACGGTACTTTGCGCGATCGTCTGGGTGCTTGTGATGGGCACGATTGCGGCGATCCTGCTGCGCCGCAGACAGAGACGAAGCGATCCGCTCCGGATCGATCAACCTGAGGAGCGCATGGTCTCGCGCGTGGTGATCTCCGCCGTCGGTGCCACCGCGTTCGTGCTGGTCGCACTCACGCTGCTCAGTTTCTTTGCGAACCGTACGCTCGCGGGAATCGGGGAAAACGCGGGGCTGACGATCCGCGTGACGGGACACCAATGGTGGTGGGAAGTCCGCTATGAAAATGCGGAGCCGAGCAGGATCCTGACCACCGCCAACGAGATCCACATTCCCGCCGGAGAAGCGGTGCGTTTCGTGCTGCAGTCGGACGACGTCATCCACTCGTTCTGGGTTCCGGCGCTGCATGGAAAGCTTGATCTCATTCCGGGCATGGTCAATACCCTGACCCTGCGGGCCGACAAGCCCGGGATCTATCGCGGCCAGTGCGCCGAGTTCTGCGGCGCCCAGCATGCGCATATGGCCACTCTTGTCATAGCCGAACCCCGCGCCGAATTCGACGCCTGGTACGCTGAGCAGTTGAAGCCTGCCGCCGAGCCTTCCTCGGACGAGCAGAGGGCTGGCCATGACGCCTTCCTGAATGGCCCCTGCGTGATGTGTCACAGAATCCAGGGCACGCCGGCGGGGGCGGTGACCGGTCCCGATCTCACGCATATCGGCGGCCGGCAGACCCTTGCCGCCGGCACCCTCAAGATGACGCGTGGAAATCTCGCCGCTTGGATCGCCGATCCACAGGGCATCAAACCGGGGTCCAAGATGCCCGTGATGGATCTCGACGGCGACGAGCTCAACGCGATAGTAGCTTATCTCGAGAGCCTCAAATGAGCAGCGCCGACCTCGCGCCAAAGCCGGAAGGCATCTTGGATACGGAGCTTGATGCTGAAAGCCTGCGTCACCGGCTGGCGGAGACCTGGAAGACGCAATCAGGTCTGTTCGGCGTTCTATCCAGCGTGGACCACAAGGTCATCGCGCGGCGTTACCTCATCACAGCCTTGGTCTTTCTCTGCCTTGGCGGGCTCAGCGCGGTCGCTATGCGCGTCCAGCTTTCCGGGCCGGAAAGGGGCTTGATCGGGCCCGACCTCTACAATCAACTCTTCACCATGCACGGCGTGACGATGATGTTCCTGTTCGCCGTGCCCATCGTGCAGGCAGTCGGCCTCTACCTCGTTCCGCTGATGGTCGGGACGCGCAACACAGCTTTCCCGCGCCTCAGTGCCTTCTCCTATTGGATATACCTTTCTGGTGGTGTTTTCGTCTGGGTCTCGTTCTTCCTGAATATGGGACCGGACATCGGCTGGTTCGCCTATGTGCCGCTCTCTGGCCCCGAATTCGCGCCCGGCAAGCGCGCCGACGTGTGGGCGCAGATGATTACCTATACCGAAGTCTCGTCGCTCGCCGTGGCGGTGGCCACAATCGTGACGATCCTAAAGCAACGGGCGCCGGGCATGTCGCTCGACCGCATCCCGCTGTTCGTCTGGGCGATGCTGGTGACCTCCTTCGTCGTCGTCTTCGCGATGCCGTCCGTGATGATCGCTTCGAGCTTTCTCATCCTCGACAGGTTGGTAGGCACCCATATCTTCAACCCGGCAGAAGGCGGGGATGCGCTCATCTTCCAGCACCTCTTCTGGTTCTTCGGACACCCCGAGGTCTACATCATCTTCCTGCCTGCCACCGGTATGGTTTCTGCCATGGTCCCCGCCTTCGCCGGGCGGCCGATCTTCGGATATTTGGCGCTAGTGCTCTCGTTGATAGCGGTCGGCATTCTCTCCTTCGGATTGTGGGTCCACCACATGTTCGCAACGGGTCTGCCAAAGCTTGGCGCCAGTTTCTTCACAGCCTCCAGCATGCTGATCGCCATTCCCAATGGGGTCCAGATATTCTGCTGGTTGGCGACGCTCTGGAGCGGCGGCCCGCTCAGATTGAAAACGCCGCTGCTCTTCGTTTTTGGCTTCTTCTTCATCTTCGTCGCCGGAGGCCTGACCGGCGTGATGCTCGCTTCGGTACCGCTCGACCTGCAGGTCCACGACACCTATTTCGTGGTTGCACATTTCCATTATGTGCTGATCGGCGGCTCCGTGTTTCCGCTGCTCGGCGCGACCTACTACTGGTTCCCGAAGCTTACCGGCCGGATGATGAGCGAGCGGCTCGGCCGCTGGCACTTCTGGCTCGCCTTCATTGGCTTCAATGCCGCGTTCTTTCCCATGCACATTGTTGGGCTGTGGGGAATGCCGCGCCGCGTCTACACCTATCCGGTCGAGCTCGGCTGGGGCGGTATCAACCTCTTCATCACCGCTGGCGCGCTGGTGTTTTTTTTCAGCTTCGTCCTGTTCGTCATCAATTTGGTATGGAGCTCCCGTCACGGCGAGACTGCGAGCGAAAACCCTTGGAATGCCGGCACGCTGGAATGGGCGACCTCATCGCCGCCTGCGAGCTACAATTTCGCACGCATTCCGGTCGTCACCCATTCGGAACCGCTCTGGGCCGAGCGCAAGGCGCTGCCCGTCGCCGCGGGACTTCGGGTCGACGCCCGCGAGGTGCTTATATCAACGGTCGCGGAAGCCAAGCCTGATCTGCGGGAAAAGTCCGCCCGACCCTCGATATGGCCTCTCTTCGCGGCGCTTTCCGTGGGCGGCACCTTTCTCGGTTCGATCTTCACGCCGTGGGCCGTGGTGTGGGGAGCGCCGCCGATCGCAATCTCGCTGATCGGCTGGTTCTGGCCGAAGGGCGCGCCGGAGGACGAGGAATGAAAGAGCGAACGGTCCTCGAGCTGTCGAGCCTGCCCACATTCGGCTCAGGTCCGCGCAGCCCGACCTGGTGGGGAACGCTCGGCTTCATCGCGTTGGAAGGCACGGGCTTCGTGCTGGCAGCCGCTACCTACCTCTATCTCGCGTATATAGCGCCGGGCTGGCCGCTCAGCGCAACCCCGCCGAACCATTGGCCGGGCACGATCGTCACGATCCTGCTGGTCGCAAGCCTGATCCCCAATCACATTCTCAGCGGCTACGCGAAGAAATGCGAGATGCGGCCCGTGCGCATAGGACTCCTTGTGATGAGCGCGTTCGGCCTGGCCCCGCTCGTCGTGCGCTGGTTCGAATTCCCTGCCCTGAACATCTATTGGGACGCCAATGCCTACGGCTCGATGCTGTGGGTGCTGCTCGGACTGCACACGTTGCATCTTCTGACCGATGTCGGCGACACGATCGTGCTGACTGTTCTGATGTTCACTCGCCATGGTCATAGCGGAAGGCGTTTCGCCGATGTGGAGGACAATATCTTCTACTGGGACTTCGTGGTCCTGGCGTGGCTGCCGATCTATATCCTTATCTATTGGTTGCCGAGGTTTTAGAATGCGCGCGCTGCAGGCTGGGATATCGTGGGGTGGATTGCTTGCGGGACCTCTGGCCTGGGGAATCTCAACGCAGCTCAACTATGCGCTCGTCGAATGGCAGTGCCAGCATCAGGTGCCGGTAATCCCGTTCGCAGCACTCGGCCTTGCGGCTTTCGCGCTTGCCGGCGGGGGACTGTCTTGGCGTGCCTTCGAACAGGGCGGCGCCTCTTTCAAGCCCGAGCGTGAGATCGGGACCGAGCGCTTCGTAGCCATGATGGGCATGCTCACAGCGGCGCTGTTCGCATTGGTCACGCTGATGCAGGGCGCTGCTTCCCTCATCCTGGACGAGTGCACGCGATGAGCTGGCTCTTCGATGCCTCGATCTGCTTTGGCGCGGGTGAAACCCAGATCGGCTGGACGATCGGGCCCGCGATCATTCTGCCACTGATTGCCACCGCGTCGCTGTACGCCGTCGGCGCTTCGCGCCTGTGGCGGCGAAGCCGCAGGGCGCAGGCACTGAGGTCACAGGAAGCTCTCCTGTTCGTGGCCGGCTGGGCGGCTCTCGCCATCGCCCTTGTCACCCCACTTCATGCCCTGAGCGAGCATCTCTTCGTCGCCCACATGATCGAGCACGAACTGATGATGATTGTGGCAGCGCCCCTGATCGTGGTTTCCGGGCCCGGAGCGGCAATGATATGGGGACTGCCGCGTTCATGGCGGCGTGGGCTTGGGCAACTCCTCCACGGCGGCTTCCTGTCGGCCACATGGCGGCATTTGGCCCGGCCGGTTGTTGCGACGGTGCTGCACGGAGTGGCGATCTGGATCTGGCATGTGCCCGGCCTGTTTGAGGCCGCGCTCGAACGGGGCTTCCTGCATTATGCCCAGCACGCAAGCTTCCTCGGGACGGCCCTTCTGTTCTGGTGGGTGATGCTGCCGCGCAAAGGGGGTGAGCAAGGCCTTGGAGCTTGCGTCATGCATCTCTTCCTGACTTCCATGCACACGTCGCTGCTGGGCGTATTGCTCTTGCTGTCGCCGCGCCTTTGGTACCCGGAAAACACCAGCCTCTCGGGGCTGTGGGGACTATCACCCTTGGAGGACCAGCAGCTCGCCGGGCTTGTGATGTGGGTGCCGGGAGGCCTGATCTATGGCGGCGCGGCACTCCTGCCCGCTGGCCTTTGGATCAGATCCAGCAGCAGATCCGTTGAGGAAGCCACCCATGCGCTACCGGCACGCTAAATGGCGCTCGCCCAGGCGAAGCCGCCTTTTATATGCCACCATCGCCGCAGCCCTGATCGGCGTGGGTGGGGCTGCTCTGGCGGCATTCTCCTGGAGTTACGGGGAAAGACGACCCGCTCCTGTTGCGCAAGCGCGCCTTCGTCCAATTGGCCCTTCACGAGCTCTCGTTGTTCGAAACGAAATTCCCTTGCCGGCGGTTCAAAGCGCAAACTCCGACCCTCGCCGTTTTTCCTGGCCGAAAGCCTTCCAATGGGCCGCTATCCTCCTCGTTATGGTTGTCGTGGGCTTGGCAAGCGCGTGGGCTTATCGCGAGCATTGGGTGGAACGTGAGACCGATCTTGCGATCGGAGGCGTAGCCGAACGCGCGATACCGATCATGTTGGCGAACGGCTGCGCCGGGTACCACACGATTTCCGGTGTTCCTGGGGCACAGGGGCAGGTCGGCCCAAGGCTCGATGCGACGCTTTCAACGAGGCTGTATCTGGCCGGCGTACTCCCCAACACGCGAGAAAACATGATCCGATGGTTGCGCTCTTCGCGCGAAGTGGTTCCGCACACGGCAATGCCATCGACCGGAATTTCCGAGCAGGAGGCGCGGGATGTGGCCGCCTATCTCTATGCGATGCGTTAGAGCATGATCCCGAAAAGTTGCAGACTTTTCGGACAAGATCATGCGGCTAAATCAAATCGTTAGAGCGCGCGTTCCGATTCCATCGGAACGCATCGCGCTCTAGGGTGAATCGACATTCATCCGAGCCAGATCATTGCGGCAGCGAGTAAAGCAAAGCCGTTGAAGTGGATTGTGCGCCGATCGTAACGGGTGGAGAAGCGGCGAAAGTGTTTGAGG
>Ga0182749_1001859_pt1 | contig 16038 bp, 14 predicted proteins | sample eDN3rd37CKraftMG_FD_128875 | JGI IMG/M metagenome (GOLD analysis project Ga0182749, IMG submission 128875) | Enriched Miracle-Growth compost microbial communities from Emeryville, California, USA - eDNA 3rd pass 37_C Kraft MG (version 2) (version 2) ...
GCACGGGCACGGGCACGGGCACGGGCACGACCATCACGACCACCACGGCCATGCGCACGACCCGAACCGGCATGATGCGCGCATCCACACCTTCTGCCTGAGCTTCGACCGCCCCCTGCCCTGGGAGGGCCTCGCCACCTGGCTGGAGATGCTGGCCGCCACGCGCGGCGACGCGGTGCTGCGGGTGAAGGGCATCCTCGACCTGGAGGGCCAGGAGCGGCCGGTGGCGATCCATGGCGTGCAGAGCGTCTGGCACGCGCCTACCCTCCTGCCGGCCTGGCCGGAAGGGCTGCCGCGCCGCTCCAGCCTCGTCTTCATCCTGCGGGATCTGCCACGCCAAGTGGTCGAGGAGGGGCTGGCGGCCTTCTGCGAGGCGACCCGTGGAACTGCTGTCACCACCGGGGGTCAAGCTTCCCGTTGACGGGCCGCTCCGGGCGCGTTTCCCTCCTCGGACAACAAACCCCGGAGCGCGCCATGTCGCTGACCATGCCGGAGGAGCTGCTGCTCCTCATGCTCGATGACGAGACTGGCCGGCTGTTCGACCGCGCGGCACCTTCCGGTGACTATGCGCTGGCAGCCAGCCTCCTCGCCGAGCTGATGCTGGAAGGCCGCATCCAGACCGACCCCGAGCATCTTTCCGTCACCAATCCCGCACCCACCGGCGACGCGGCGCTGGACGACGTGCTGGCCCGCATCGGCGCGGAAGGCAGCCCGCACGGCACGCGCTGGTGGATCGAGCGGCTGGCCAGCGATGCCGAGCCCCTGCGTGACCGCTACTTCGACCGGCTGGTGGAACGTGGCGTGCTGAAGCTGGAGGAGGGCCGCTTCCTCTGGATCTTCCCCGAGCGCCGCTACCCGCAGATCTCGGGCAAGGAGGAGCGGGAGGTGAAGGCCCGGCTGATGGCCGTCATCTTCGACGACCACGCCCCGAGCACGCGCGATGCGCTGCTGATCGGGCTGGTCCGCGCTGCCGGCCTCTTCCCGCTCCTGCTCGCCGCCCATGAACTGGACCAGGTGCAGCCGCGCATCGACGCCGTGGCCGACCGGGAGGAGCTGAACCGCACTCTGGCCGACGCAGTGCGAGACATCTTCGCCGATCTGGCGCGGGCGGGGCCGGTGATCTGAGCCTTCTCCGCCCGGACGCTCAGCCGCCGGGCGCGATGCCGTAGAAGGCGGCGGCATTTTCGTGAAAAGGTGCCGCGCCGGCGATGCGACGCAACAGCGCCATGTCGGCCGGCTCGAAGGGCCGCCGGGCACGGGTCGAGGGCAGGTCGGTGCCGAAGATCAGCGCGCCGGGCGCGGCGGCGGCGATCCGCTCCAGGGCCGGCGCGACCTCCAGCGCCACGCGGCCGAAGCCGGTGGCCTTCACCCTGGCGCCGGCCGCCGCCAGCTCCAGCACCACCGGCAACCCGGCCTCCGTCATGCCGAGATGGTCGATCACCAGCCGCGTGGCCATGCCGCGCAGCCTTGGCAACAGCGGGCGCAGGGTGGCGGCATCGGCATAGACCTGCGCGTGCAGCCCGGCGACGGCATGGGCATGGTCGGCGAAATCGAGGGCGGCCTCGGGCGGCGTCTGCACCATGCCGCGATAAAGGTTGAAGCGCAGCCCGCGCACGCCGCGTGCCGCCAGTTCGCGCAGGCGGGCATCAGGCATGGCCGGATCGGCGGCGGCGACCGCCACGAAGCCCGGCCCCAGCTCCTCCAGCGCGACCAGCAGCGGCGCGGGGTCCAGTCCATGCGTCGAGGCCGCCACGAGCACGCCGCCCGTCACGCCCAGGCCCGAGACGGCGGCGCGGTACTGCGCCGCGGTGAAGGCCGGCGGGGCATAGCCATCATGGCCCGGCGCCGGGAAGCGCGGGTCGAAGATATGGAAATGGGCGTCGATGATCGCGGTCATGGGGCGCTCCTGCCCGCAGGGGAGCATGGACGGCGCTTCCGCTCCAGCCTTCCCCGCCCCGCTTTGTGATGCCATCCTATGGGCCCCTGCCCCGTTCCCAGCGCAAGATGAGCGAGACACACCCCTCCCCGGTCGCCCTGATCACCGGCGGCGCACATGGCATCGGCGCCGGCATCGCCGCCCGGCTGAAGCGGGACGGCTGGCGTGTGGTCACCGCCGACCTCAAGCCCGGCGAGGCCGGCACCCGCCACGTCCTGGCCGATGTCGCCGATGAGGCGGCGGTCGGTACCCTCGTCGAGAGCATCGCCACGCAGGAAGGGCCGCTCGACGCGCTGGTCTGCAATGCCGGCATCATGATCCGCAAGCCGGTGACGGAACTCTCCCTGGCGGAATGGAACAGGGTGCTCGGCACCAACCTCACCAGCACCTTCCTGCTGGCGCGCGCCGCTGCGCCGCTGCTGAAGCAGGCACATGGCGCCATCGTCACCATTGCCTCGACCCGCGCGCATATGTCGGAGCCCGATACCGAATCCTATTCGGCCAGCAAGGGCGGCCTGCTGGCGCTGGCCCATGCCCTGGCCATCAGCCTGGGACCGGAAGTGCGGGCCAATTGCGTCAGCCCCGGCTGGATCGACGTCTCCGGCGAGGCGCTGCGCCCCGAGGACCATGCGCAGCACCCGGCGGGCCGGGTCGGGCGGGTGGAGGATATCGCCGCCCTGGTCGCCTGGCTGGTCGGGCCGGAATCCCGCTTCGTCACCGGCAGCGAGTTCATCGTCGATGGCGGCATGACGCGGAAGATGATCTACGCCGAATAGGGCGGCGTGCCCTCGATCTCCGGCGCGTTCCGTTCTATCGGAGGGGCATGGCCCCTGTTCCGCTCCGCTTCGAGACGCTGCGCGGCCCGGCACTGCATCCGCTGCTGCCGGCGCTGGCGCAGCTGCGCATCACCGTCTTCCGCGACTGGCCCTATCTCTACGAGGGCGACGCGGCCTACGAGGCGGATTACCTGCGGGCCTATGCCGAGGGGCCCAATGCCGCGGTGATCGTCGCCTTCGATGGCGATAGGCCGGTCGGCGCCGCCACCTGCGAGCCGATGGTGGAGACGCATGGCATGGTCCCAGAAGCCTTCCGCGCCGCCGGGCTGGACCCCGCCCTCTACTGCTATTTCGGCGAAAGCGTTCTGTTGCCCGCCTATCGCGGCCAGGGCGCCGGGGTGCGCTTCTTCGCGCTGCGCGAGGCGCATGCGCTGGAAACCGGCGCCCGCTTCACCACATTCTGCGGCGTGCGCCGTGATCCGGCGGATCCGCGCAGGCCCCCTGGCTATACGCCGCTCGATGCCTTCTGGCGCAAGCGGGGCTACGCGCCGCTGGAAGGGGTGCATTGCAAGATGGACTGGCGAGAGGTCGGCGGTGCCGCGGAGATACCGCACCGCCTCGATTTCTGGCACAAGCGCCTCTGAATATCCGCGCCGGACGCGCCAGAACGCCCTGGACGCGCCGCGGCCAGCCAACAGGTGGGCTCGGCTGGCGCCGAACGCGGCGCCTCGCACCTGGGCCTGCCCGCGCGACAACCTTGTCTGAAAGGATGCCCTTCCCGCCGTGATCCCCCCTGCTCCGCGCCCCCTGCGCCTCGCATTGATGCAATATCCCGTCGAGCGCCCTGAGAGCGTCGCCGCCTGGGCGGCCAAGCTCGACCGCTGGCTGGCCGAGGCGAAGGCGGGCGGCGCCGAGCTTGCGGTGCTGCCGGAATATGCCTGCGTCGAACTGGGCTCGGCGCTGGTGGGCCAATCGCCCGCCGAGGAGCGCGAGGAGCTGGCGGCGCTGGTCGAGGCCGCGCCGGCCATCCTGGCGGCGATGCGGCAGGCCGCGCGCCGTGCCGGCCTGTGGCTGGTTCCCGGCTCCCTGCCCATGCGCGACACCGATGGCGCCATCCGCAACCGCGCGCCGCTGGTCGCCCCGGATGGCCGCCTCGCCTTCCAGGACAAGCACGCCATGACGCGCTTCGAAGCGGAGCGCTGGGGCGTCTCGGCCGGCGCCGCGCCGGTGGTCTTCGACACGCCCTGGGGCCGCATCGGCATCTCCATCTGCTACGACAGCGAATTCCCCAAGCATGTCCGCGCCCAGGTGGAGGCCGGCGCCTGGCTGGTGCTGGTGCCGACCTGCACGGACACGCTGCACGGCTTCAACCGCGTGCGCTTCTCCGCCGCCGCGCGTGCATTGGAGAACCAGTGCTTCGTCGGCATCGCGCCCACGGTGGGCGATGCCGACTGGTCCGCCGCGCTGGATCGCAACCGTGGCTTCGCCGCCGTCTTCGGCCCGATCGACCGTGGCTTCCCGGAGGATGGCGTGATCGCCCAGGGCGCGCTGGATGCGGCGCAATGGGTCTTCGCCGACCTCGACCCCGCCCGCATCGAGGCGGTGCGGCGGGAGGGCGCGGTGTTCAACCATCGCGACTGGCCGCGCGAGAGCTTCCCGCGCCCGGCCCCGGCCGCCTTCGCGTGACGCTGGTCTATCTCGTCGCCGGCGAAGCTTCGGGCGACATGCTGGGCGCGCGCCTGATCGCCGCGCTGCGCCATGCCCGGCCGGACCTCACCTTCGCCGGGGTCGGCGGCGAGCGCATGGCCGAGCAGGGCTTCACCAGCCTCTTTCCCATGCGCGAACTGGCGCTGATGGGCTTCCTGGAAGTGCTGCCGAACATCCGCCGCCTCGCCCGCCGGCTGGACGAGACGGTGGCCGACATCGCCGCGCGCCGCCCGGCCCTGGTGGTGACCATCGACAGCCCCGGCTTCACCCTGCGCGTGGCGGAACGGGCGCGGGCGCGCGGCTTCCGGGTGCTGCATTACGTCGCGCCGCAGGTCTGGGCCTGGCGGCCGGGCCGGGTGAAGAAGATCGCGCGGCAGGTGGACCGCATCCTCGCCCTGCTGCCCTTCGAGGCGCCCTTCTTCGAGAAGGCCGGCATTCCCGTGCGCTTCGTCGGCCACGCGATCCTGGAATCCGGCGCCGACCAGGGCGACGCCGCGCGCTTCCGCGCCGCGCATGACATCGCGCCCGGCGAGCGCGTGGTGCTGGTGATGCCGGGCAGCCGCCGCAGCGAGGTCGGCCGCATGCTCCCCGTCTTCGGCGACGCGCTGCGGCGGGCGGCGGAACGGGTCCCCGGTCTGCGCCCCGTGGTGCCGCTGGCGGGCCCGGTGGAGGAAGCGGTGCGCGCCGTCGCCGCGCATTGGCATCCCGCGCCGATCCTCCTGCGGGGTGTCGCCGAGAAATACGACGCCTTCGCCGCCGCGCGGGAAAGCGGCGGCGCGGGGCTGATCAAGTCCGGCACCTCCTCGCTGGAGGTGGCGCTGGCGGGGGTGCCGATGGCGGTCGGCTACCGCGTCAACCCGCTCTCGGCGGCCATCGCACGGCGGCTGATCCAGGTGAAGCACGTCTCCATCGTCAACCTGCTGGCGGATGCGGCGATCATCCCGGAATACCTGCAGGAGCGCTGCACGCCCGAATTGCTGGCCGCCGAGCTGGTGCGCCTGCTGACTGACCCGGAGGCCGCGGCGACGCAGCGGGCCGGCTTCGCGCGGGTGGTCGCGATGCTGCGGCCGCCGGAGGGGGTATCGAGCGCCGCCGCCGCGGCCGCCGTCCTCGAAATGATCGACGAGAAGAGCACCGCCGCCACGACGGCGCTCCTCGGCGCCTGAGCGGGCGGCCTTCGGCCCGACCACCCTGCCCCGTCGCGCTCAGGCCGCTGCCTTGCGCCGTGCCGCGTCGTAGAGCGCCAGCCGCCGCGTCGCGGCATCCGTCAGGCCGCCGGTATAGTCAAGCTCAGGCGCCGGCAGGGTTTCCGCGAAGTGGCAGGCACTGCGATGCCCCGGCGCGATCTCGCGCAGCGCCGGCACCTCCTGGCGGCAGCGCTCCTGCGCGAAGGGGCAGCGCGTGTGGAAGCGGCAGCCCGGCGGCACGGCCATCGGGCTCGGCACGTCCCCGCCGAGCGGCGTGACGCGGCCGCGCCGCGCCGGATCGGGATGCGGGATCGCCGCCAGCAGCGCGCGGGTATAGGGATGGCGTGGATCGGCGAAAAGCCTGCGCTTGTCGCTGATCTCCATGATCTGGCCGAGATACATGACCGCGATGCGGTCGGCCATGTGCTTCACCACGGCGAGGTCATGGGCGATGAAGAGATAGGACAGGCCGAGCCGTGCCTGCAGGTCCTTCATCAGGTTCACGACCTGCGCCTGGATGGAGACGTCCAGCGCGGAAACCGGCTCGTCGCAGACCACCAGCTCCGGCTCGACGGACAAGGCGCGGGCAATACCGATGCGCTGCCGCTGCCCGCCCGAGAACTCGTGCGGGTAGCGGTCCGCATGGAAGGGCGCGAGGCCGACGAGGCCGAGCAGCTCCTGCACCTTGGCGCGGCGGCTGGCGCTATCCCCGATGCCGTGCACGGCCATAGGCTCGGCGATGGCCTCGCCCACCGTCAGCCGGGGGTTGAGGCTGGCATAGGGATCCTGGAAGACGATCTGGATGCGCCGGCGCAGCGCGCGAAGGGGGGCTCCCTCCACCTTGGTCACATCCTGCCCGCCGAAGCGGATGGTCCCGGCGGAGGGTTCGATCAGCCGCATCACCAGCCGCGCGGTGGTGGACTTGCCGCAGCCGGACTCGCCGACAAGGGCCAGGGTCTCGCCGCGAGCCAGGCTGAAGGAGACCCCGTCCACCGCGCGCACGGTGCCGACCTGCTTCTGCAGCACCACGCCCCGCTTCACCGGGTAGTGCCGGGCCAGATCGGAAACTTCCAGCAGCGCGCTCATGCCGCGTTCTCCATGGCGAGCGAGGATTCGATCGGCGCGCGGATGCAGGCGGCCTGGTGCCCCGCGGCAATCTCGCGCAGCGGCGGCTGGCCCTCGCGGCAGGGCCCAATGGCGAAGGGGCAGCGCGGATGGAAACGGCAGCCCTCGGGGAAGGCGAAGGGCGGTGGAACCGCGCCCTCGATGGCCAGCAGCCGCTCGCGCTCCTCATCCAGCCGCGGCACCGAACCGAGCAGGCCCAGCGTGTAGGGGTGCTGAGGATCCTCGAAGAGAGCGCGGGCGGAGGTGCGCTCCGCCACCTTGCCGGCATAGAGCACCGCCACCTCGTCCGCCATCTCCGCCACCACGCCCAGGTCGTGGGTAATGAGGATGATGGACATGCCCGTCTCCTCCTGCAACTCGCGCAGCAGGTCGAGGATCTGCGCCTGCACGGTGACGTCGAGCGCGGTGGTCGGCTCGTCGGCGATCAGCAGGCGCGGGCGGCAGGCCAGCGCCATGGCGATCATCACGCGCTGGCGCATGCCGCCGGAGAGCTGGTGCGGATACTCGTCGAAGCGCCGCTCGGGAGACGGAATGCGGACGCGCTTCAGCGCCGCGATCGCCTGCTCCTTCAGCGCGCCCGCGCTTTCCTCCGGGGAGTGGACGCGCATCGCCTCGACGATCTGCCGCCCGATGGGGTGCACCGGGTTCAGCGAGGTCATCGGCTCCTGGAAGATCATGGCGATCTGCCCGCCGCGCACCTGCCGCATCTCGGCGGTGGAAAGCTGCAGCAGATCCCGCCCCTCCAGCAGCACGCGCCCCTCCGTGATGCGGCCGGGCGGCGGCACCAGCCGCATGATGGAGAGCGAGAGCATCGACTTGCCACAGCCGCTCTCGCCGACGATGCCAAGGGTGCGGCCGCGTGGCACGGAGAGGTCGATCCCATCCACCGCGCGGACCAACCCCGAGGAGGTGCGGAAGACGGTGCGCAGCCCCTCGACGCGCAGGAGGTCCTCCGCCATCACGCCCACCGGAAGGTCGGCGGGGAAATCTTCTCGACCGGGCGATGCGCCCAGTCCTGCCGCGGCGCGCGATCGACGATCCGCTTCTGCGCCTCGTCCAGCGCCGCGGCGGCGCCTTCATAGTCCATCGTCAGCAGCTTCCCGTCCTTTACCACGGCCTGGCCATCCACATGCACCGAGCGGATGGCGCGGTCGCCGGCGGCATAGATCAGGCTGCGCATCGGGTCGCGCGCCGGCCGCATCATCGGATGCGTCACATCCACCATGACGAAATCGGCGCGGCAGCCGGGCGCCAGGCGGCCGATGTCGTCGCGGCCGAGCGCCTTGGCGCCACCAATGGTGGCCGCGTCGAAGAGATCGGTGGAAGTGAGGCTGCGCGGATCGCCGGACTGCGTGCGCGCGAGATAGGAGACGAGGCGCAGCTCGTCGAGCATGTTGTGCGGATAGGTGTCGGTGCCGACGCCCATGTTGACGCCGCGCTTCCGGTATCGCCCGAAATGCTTCAACGTGATGCCGCGCCGTGCGAAGACGGTCGGGCAATGCGCGACGGTGGTGCCCGTCGCGGCCAACCGGTCGAGGTCGTTCTCGGTGTGCCAGCGCGTGCTCGGGTGGTCGTCCAGGAAGATGCCGTGGCCGATGATCGAGCGCTCGGAGAGCAGGCCCATCTCATCCAGCCAGCCGATCGGCGTCAGGCCATGGCGGCGGGTGATCTCGTGGAACTCGACGACGCTCTGCGCCGCATGAATCTGCCAGGCAAGGCCACGCTTGCGGGATTCCTCGAAGCTCTCGCGCAGCAGCGTCTCGGAGCAGGTGTCGATCTGCGCCGGCACCACCATGCCGAAGAGCCGGCCGGAAGGATGCTGCTCGGCGCGCTCGATCAGTTGCAGCGCCTCGCCCATGGCCTTCTCGCCGGCCTTCTCGTCCCACTCGTATTCGACGACATGGCCGTTCTTCGTGAACCAGCGCGCCGAGCGGAACATCGGCGCGATGCAGACGCGCATGCCGCTCTCGGCCAGCAGGTCCATCCAGCCGGGATGCGCCATGGAGAGATCGGCCACGGTGGTGACGCCGGAGAGCAGCAGTTCCGACAGCGCCACCCGCACGCAATGCGGCACCGCCTCCGCATCGGCGCGGAAGATCGGCATGTATTCGTAGAGCGAGGAATTGTAGAGGCCAGGAGAGCCGATCTCGTCGATCAGCCCCTTGTTCATCGGCTCGCTGGAGGGGTGGCAGTGGATGTTCACGAGGCCGGGCATGACCATCATGCCCTTGCCGTCGATCACCTCCTCGGCCGGGCCGTCATAGCCGCGGCCAACGAAGGTGATCGCCCCGTCGCGAAAGGCCACCTCCGCATCGGTCAGATAGACATGCTGCTGCTCGGCCGCGTCCCAGGCGATGACGAGGTCGGCGTTGCGGATGACGGTGGTGGCCATGCTCCCTGCCCTTCCCTTCAGCGCGTCAGACGGATGTCGAGGCCCTTGTAGAGGGCGACGCCGTAGATGCCGTGCGGGCGCACGCCCTCCACCCGTGGGCCGGAAACCACCCAGAGCGGCTGGCGGATCAGCGGCACCCAGGGGCTGGCCTCGGTCAGCTGCTCCTGAACCTTGCCGATCGCCTCGGCGCGCGTCGCCGGCTCCAAGGCGGTCTTGGCAGCGGAGATCAGGCGGTCGGTGTCGGGATCGTTCCAGTTCATGCGGTTCGGCGTGGGCCGGTTGCCACTCGGGAAGTAGAGAGCGAGCGCGTCCGTCGCCGAGGCGTAGGGATAGGACATGACGAAGGCGTCGAACTCCTGCGTCGCCAGCTTGCCCCAGGCCACCGTCGCGTCCCAGAGCTGGATCCGCATCTCGATGCCAATGCGGCGCAGATCCGCCTGCACGGCCTGCATCATGCCGTTGTTGTAGGTCTGCTGGATGCCATAGAGCAGGAAGCTGGCGCGCTGCCCGTCCTTGACGCGGACGCCGTCGCTGCCCGGCTTCCAGCCGGCCTCGTCCAGCAGCTTACGCGCCGCCTCGGGATCGTATTGCGGCATCTCGGAGGCCGCCTTGGCGCTGTAGTCGAGGGCATTCGGGTTGATGTAAGAATCCGCGACCTCGCCGGCATTGAACCAGACGGCCTTGTTGATGGCCGCCTTGTCCACGGCCATATTGATGGCCTTGCGGATGGCGGGATCGTTCATCACGGGCTTGTCCACCTTGAAGCCCATGAAATTGTCGTAGAAGTAGTTCGGCTGCTGCACCAGCTTCAGGTTCGGGATGCGCTTCAGCCCGTCCAGCGCGAAATACGGAATCCACTGCGTCACGTCGCCCTGGCCGGACTGGATGGCCGCCAGCCGCGTGTTCGCCTCGGGAATCACGCGCAGGATGATGCGATCGAGCTGCGGCGACGGGTTCTTGTAGATCGGCGGTCCCCAGTTGTAGGCGGGATTCTTGGTCAGCACCATGTCCTGCCGCGGGGTCCAGTTCGCCCAGCAATAGGGGCCAACGCCGTTGAAGCCCTGCACGCCGAAATTGTCGCCGAGCTTCTCCACCGTCGCCTGATCGACGATGCCAGCGAAATACTGCGCGAGCTGGATCAGCAGTTCGCTGAAGGGTTCCTTCAGCTCATACTCGACCGTGAGGTCGTCAACCGCGCGCACCTCCTTCACCGGACCGGCGCGCCACTTGACCGGGCTGCGCGTCGCGGGGTCGATCCAGCGATTGATGCTGTAGACGACATCCTTCGCGGTGAAGGGCTTGCCGTCGCAGAACTTCACGCCCTGCTTCAGCTTGAAGGTATAGAGCTTGCCGTCCTCGCTCACCGTCCAGCTCTCGGCGAGGCCGGGGCGGATGGTCTTCTGGTCCCAATCCATCGAGACCAGCGTGTCGGTCAGCAGGAACAGCGCCTCGCCGGCGGCAGTCGCAGTGGTACGGTGCGGGTCGTAGCGGTCGGCGTCGATCTCGCGCAGCACGACCAGCGTACCCTTCGGCGCCATCTGCGCCGCCGCCTGGCCGGCGGGCAGCAGGCCCGCCAGGGAGAGCATGGTTCCGCCGAGCAGCGCAGCGGTGCGACGGCGCCCCGCCTTGAGAAATCCGGACATCCTTGGCCCTTTCTTGTTCGGTTCAGACGCGAAGACGCGGATCGAGGGCGTCGCGCAGCGCATCGCCCAGCAGATTGAAGGTCAGCACCACGAGGAAGATCAGCACACAGGGCAGCACGGCCACATGCGGCGCGAAGAACAGGAAGGTGCGGCCCTCGGCGGCCATCGCGCCCAGCTCCGCCAGCGGCGGCTGCGCGCCGAGCCCGAGGAAGGAGAGCGCGGAACCCAGCAGGATCACCTGCCCGAAGCGCAGCGTGGCGAAGACGAACATCGGCGACAGGCAGTTGGGCGCGACGTGGCGCAGGATTAGCCGCGCATCGCTCATGCCAGTGGCGCGCGCCGCCTCGATATAGTCCTGCTGCATCACCACCAGCGCGCTGCCGCGCACGATGCGCGCCATCAGCGGCACCGTGGCGATCGAGAGCGCCAGGATCACCGCCGGGATGCCCGGGCCGAAGATGGCGGCAATGGCGAGGCCGAACAGGATGGCGGGGAAAGAAAGCAGCACGTCCATCACCCGCATCAGCAAGCCGTCGATCCGCCGGTAGAAGGCGGCCGCGAAGCCCACGAGGGCACCGGCGACGCCGCCGAGCAGCACCGAGGCGGCACCCATCAGCAGGGTCGCGCGCAGGCCGTAGAGCATGCGGGTGATCATGTCCCGCCCCTGCCCGTCGGCGCCGAGCGGCAGGCCGGGTGTGCCCGGCACCGCCATGGCCGTAGCGAGGTTGTTGTCGAAGGGGTCGGTCGGCGCCAGCAGCGGCGCCAGCACCGCCGCCAGGATCAACAGCACGGCGAGAACGAGCGAGATGGCCGCGACGGGCTCGCGCAGCAGACGCTTCAGCGTGCCCGGCCGCTTCGGTGCGCTGGGCGCGACGGGTGTGGCGGCGGCCGCGGCGGTGGAATTGACGCCGGACATGCTCACGCCCCCCGCATGCGCGGATCGAGCGCGACATAGAGCACGTCGACCACCAGATTGACGAGAATGAAGCCGAGCGAGAGTACGATGATCGTGCCCTGCGCCATCGGGAAATCGGCGGAGAGGATCGCGCCCACCGCCAGCCGCCCGACACCCGGCCAGGAGAAGACCGTTTCCGTCACCACCGCGCCGCCGAGCAGGAAGCCGATCTGCAGCCCGATCAGCGTGACGACCGGGATCAGCGCGTTGCGCAGCGCGTGGTGCAGCACCACGGCGCGCTCGGTGAGGCCCTTGGCGCGGGCGGTGCGCACATGCTCGGCGCCCAGCACCTCCAGCACGGCGGTGCGCGTCATGCGCGCCACCGGCGCCACGAAGACGCCGCCCAGCGTCAGCGCCGGCAGAGCGATGGCCTGCCAGCCCTCGACCGTCCAGAGCGGCCCGCCGCGCCCGGTGAAGGGCAGCAACTGCCACTGGAAGCCGACGAGCCAGATCAGCATCAGCCCGAGGAAGAAAACGGGCACCGAGCCACCCGCCACCGAGAGCGCGGTAATGGCGCGGTCCAGCAGCGTGCCGCGGAAATAGGCGGCGATGGTGCCGAGGCCGATGCCGAGCGGAATGGCCCAGAAGAGCGAGGCGAACATCAGCTCCAGGGTCGGGCCGATCGTGTCGCCCAGCTCCTGCGTCACCGGCATGTTGTTGATGATGGAGACGCCGAGATCGCCATGCAGCAGCCGCCAGAGATAGATGCCGAACTGCACGTAGAGCGGCTGATCGAGCCCCAGTTCGGTGCGGATGGCGGCGATGACATCAGCGGTAGCGGTTGGCCCGGCGCGCACCACGGCCGGGTCGGTCGGCACCACCTGCATTAGCAGGAAGCCGATCAGCAGCACCCCGAGCATCACGGGTACTGTCGTCAGCAGGCGCTGCAGCACATGGCGAAGCATGGGGTCAGTCCGCGGCGCCGGCGAGCGCGGCGGCCTCGCCGTGGCGGTCGAAGAGCACGCGGCCGCCGCGGAAGGTGAGGTCCGCCTGCGTCGTCAGGATCTCTTCCGGCGCGCTTGCAAAGATGTCGCGCGAGAGCACGGTGATGTCGGCCTGCATGCCCGGCTCCAGCGTGCCGCGCTCGCCCTCGGCGAACTGGCTGTGCGCGCCGCACCAGGTGTAGCAGTGCACCGCCTCCTCCACGGTCAGCGTCTCGTCCGGGCCGAGCACAGTGCCCTTGGAGGTCTTGCGCGTGACCATGGTGTAGAGGTTCGGGAAGGGATCGACCGAGCAGACAGGGCTGTCGGTGGAGGCCGCCGGATGGTGGCCCTCATGCAGCCAGGTGCGCATCGGATAGGCCGCCTCGGTCCGCTCCCTGCCGAGATTGGTGACGTAAAGGTCGCCGAACTCCCACATGAAGGCGGGCTGCGGCACGGGGATGATGCCGTGCTTCAGCATCCGCGCGCGCTGGTCGCGGTTGAGGAAGCCGCAATGCTCGATGCGGTGGCGGCGGCCGGCGATTGGCGCGTCCGGCGCATCGGCCTTCTCCATGCCGGTGAGCACCTGCTCGATGGCGGCATCGCCGATGGCGTGGATATCGAGCTGCCAGCCCTGCCGGTGGTAGCGGGCGAGCATCTCGTACTGCGCCTCGTCCGGGAAGCAGAAGATGCCGGTGCCGCCGCCGGCGCTTTCCAGATAGGGGTCGAAGAAGGCGGCGGTCAGGCCGCCGGCGGAGCCGTCGGCGAAGGTCTTCACCGCACCCCAGGCGAGCAGCGCCTCGGCGGTCGGGCCGGCGGCGACGTTCGGCCGCAGCCCGGCCTCCCAGGCCTGCGTGGCGATGCCCTCGGGATTGCCCGCCAGTACCTGCCACATGCGCTGCATCAGCCGCCCCTCGGCCTCGGCGCGGCGATAGGCGGCGATCTCGGCCATGCCCGCCGTCATGCCGACATTCATGTCGGTGGCGGAGGCGAAGCCCAGCGCGGCGAGGTTGCGCCCGGCGGCCTCGATGGCGTCCACCATCTGCGCCTCGGAGGGCTCAGGGATGATGTCGCGCACCAGCCGCATGGCGCGTTCCTGGAACAGGCCCGTCAGCCTGCCATTCTTGCGCTCGATGGCGCCGCCCTCGGGGTCGGGCGTGTTGTGGTTGACGCCAGCCAGCTTCATCGCGGCGGTATTGGCCACGCCGACATGCCCGCAGGTGCGGACGATGAAGACCGGATGGTCCGGCGCCGCGCGGTCCAACTCCTCCGCCAGCGGATGGCGGCGGATATCCAGTTCGCCATGGTCATAGCCACGGCCGAGGATCCACTGGCCCTTCGGCGTGTTGCGGGCGGCGGCGGAAATGCGTTTCAGCACCTCGTCCAGCGAGCGCACCTCCTCGGCGCGCAGGTTCACCTGCGCCAGGCCAAGGCCATAGGAGAGCAGGTGCATATGCGCCTCGTTCAGTGCCGGGATCGCCACCCGCCCGCCGAGATCGATGCGCCGCGTGCCGGCGCCGGCCTGCGCCGCCACCTCGTCCAGGCTGCCGACGGCGGCCACGCGGCCGCCCTTCACCGCCAGCGCCTCGGCGAAGCCGCCCTTCAGGCCGCGGAAGATGCGACCGCCGGTGATCAGAAGGTCGGCACTCATGCGCGCCAGTCCGGCTTGGAGCCTTCGATGAGCTGCAGCGCCGAGCCCCAGGCCCATTCGCTATGCGCCAGCGAACGCGCCGGGTCGCCGTTGAACTGCGCGGCGGTCTTCAGGCGCACCTCCTCGGGGGGGAAGACCAGCTCGGCGCCGCCCGACATGGCCGCGACCTGCGCCTGGCAGGCGCGCTCCAGATAGTAGATCAGGTTGAAGGCCTCCGGAATGCTGCGCCCGGCCACCAGCAGGCCGTGATTGCGCAGGATCATCGCGCGGTGCTGGCCAAGATCGGCCACCAGCCGCTCGCGCTCATCGAGGTCGAGGGCGATGCCCTCATAGCCGTGATAGGCGAGATGGCCGTAGAACTTCAGCGCATGCTGGCTGATCGGCAGAAGCCCATCCTTCTGGGCCGAGACGGCGATGCCGGCCGCAGTGTGGGTGTGCACCACGCACATCGCGTCCTCGCGCGCCATGTGCAGCGCGGAATGGATGGTGAAGCCAGCGGCGTTGACCTGCTTGGTCTCGGCGCCTTCCTCGACGATGTTGCCGTGCAGGTCGATCTTCACCAGATCGCTGGCGCGCATCTGGTCGAAGAGCACGCCGTACCTGTTGATGAGGAAGTGATGCTCCGGACCCGGCACCCGTGCGCTGATGTGGGTGTAGATGAAGTCCGTCATGCGGAAATGCGCGACGAGGCGGTACAGGGCCGCGAGATCGCAGCGGACGCGCCATTCCTCCTCGGAACAATCCATCCGGGTTGATGTGGTGGCGACATTCATGGCCGGTTCCCTTCGCTTTGGGAGATGTCATCAGCCGCCGCGAGAGCCGTCAATCACCTGTCACACCGGAAATCTCCCCGGGGAGCGGATGCTGCACCCGCACCGGGCAAAACCATGCTCGCCCTGCCCTTTACCTGGGCTGCGAGGCCGCCCGGAGCGGCAACCCCGCTCGCATTGCGATACCTCGAATGCGCAGTGCCTTCTCCCGTCAGCGCCGCTTACGCTGCCTGGGACCGGTCCTCCTCCACCGGCACAGCCGCGGCGGCGCTCCAGCCCAGCCGCACCGGCAATCCCTCAGCGGGCGCTGTCGTGGCGCCCCAGCTCGGCAGCGTGACGCGCAACGTGCCCAAGTCCTCGGTGGCCACCGTCAGGCTGAAACCCGCGCCCAGATAGGACCAGCCGGTGATCCGGCCACCGATGCTGTTCTCCGCTTCCGTGCCGTCGGGCAGCAGCGCGATCTTCTCCGGCCGGAGCGAAAGCAACACCGGCCCCTTGGCCGGCGCGGCGGCCACGCGCAGCCGCGTGCCACCCACCCGCACCACGCCGCCACCCTCGCCCACCCCCTGGAGGAAGTTCGACTTGCCGAGGAAGTCGGCGACGAAGCGGGTGCGCGGCGCCTCGTAGAGCTCGGCCGGCCGCCCCTGCTGCACCACATGCCCGCGGTTCAGGATGGCGATGCGGTCCGACAGGCTCAGCGCCTCCTCCTGGTCATGCGTGACATTGACGAAGGTGCGGCCGATGCGGCGGTGCAGCGCTTTCAGCTCCTCCTGCAACTCGGCGCGCAGCTTCTTGTCGAGCGCCGAGAGCGGCTCGTCCAGCAGCAGCAAAGCCGGGTCGAAGACCAGCGCCCGCGCCAGGGCGACACGCTGCTGCTGCCCGCCGGAGAGCTGCGCCGGGCGGCGATCGGCGAAGGCCGAGAGCTGAACGAGATCCAGCGCCGCGCGCACCTTCTCCTGCTGCGCGGCACGCCCCA